>JGI24891J29808_1000049_pt1 | contig 164292 bp, 120 predicted proteins | sample FreactcultuFSWF8_FD_29808 | JGI IMG/M metagenome (IMG submission 29808) | reverse complement strand
TCCCGTCCGCTCTGCCATACATAAGCAGTTGAACGGCAGATTAGTACTACGGTGGGTGACCACGTGGGAATCCCTGCTGCTGTATGTTTTGCATCTCTTTTTGCCCGTGTGGATCTTGCCCTATCACATACTATGCGACAATGATCTTTTTCTCCTAGCTTGTCAATGTGTTTTGGAGTGTGAATGTGCAGGGTGGCACCGAGATCACAGCTGTCAAGCCCGCCATCTCTTTTTGAAAGCGAACACGCGTCGCGCGACGACTTCGTTTTCCAGCCGAACGTTATTCGAGAAAGGTTTACCGTGCGCGCTGGTAAAGACAAGCGTTACTGTAGAGGTGTTACTTGATCGCGCATTTGTCCATACTGCTGCTGCGATTAAAAAGGCAGATTGAGAGAGAGGAAGCCCAAGGCTCATCTGGACTGCCATGAAGGAATTTTTAGACATTATAGACGATAGCGCTACATAGCGGGTCAAAATTATCACCCATTTACACCGCATTACACTGATTACACTGCCGGATTTCAAGACCGCGTCGTGCTGGCACTACACGACCAACCAGAACCATTATCAACGAGCGAGCAAGAGCCATCAAATCTGACATGCCTCGACATATCGAAGGTGTCAGACGCGTCGAGCATTTCCAGCAAGGTTTGAAGCCGGCTCTGGCAATCCCGTCAGCGTAATCCTGACTGCCAGTACCGATATTGCAGGTTGCCGTAACAAGTTTTAAAGCAGTGCACCGCTGTGGTCAGCCTCAGAAAACAGTGGCGCGAACAGCTTCTTAGGCCATGCCTCTGCACCTGCCCAGGGCGTAGTCAATCCAAATACATGTTCTCAGAAGTTGTTACTTCGAGTGAACGATAGTGCGGGCGTCGCGATCAGCCAGCTGGTGTGGCTACGCCTCTATCATCTGAACGCGAGGGCCATTTTCGAATCAATGCTTCAACACGGTCAACCAGATCGACCATATCGAATGGCTTGGTCTAAAACGAAAGTCAGCACATACATCACCAAACTACGATAGCAGTCCATCATAACTTACCACAACCTCGTCCATCCCGGCATCAATAGCATTGTTGATTTGTTGTGGGCGTGCGTTGGCGGTGATAGCGATGATTGGAATGTGACGTGTAAGATCTCCAATACGTTCCAGCTCTCGTATCCGCCGTGCACAAGTCAGGCCATCCATGATGGGCATTTCGCAATCTAGCAAGATAATCGAAACTGGCTCCGAGTCTCTCCTCGCATCAAGTTCTGATGTTGCCAGGTCGTCGAGCGCTTGCTGTCCATTTTCGCTTGTTGTGAGGAATTTGCAGCCTGCCTTCAAGAGCTGGAGTTTCATCACCTTCAAAGTGATTAGGTTGTCCTCGACTAAGTGAATGTGGAGATTTTTGATAGAGAAGGTGGCTTTCCGTCCAGACGGTTGTGTTGAGGACTTTCTCCTGGTCGTGCCTCTTTCGTTTGCTTCCGGCTGAACAATTTCACTCTTAGCTGTCGTGGCTGGCTCGCGATATACTTTGATGTAGAATGTGAAAGTGCTTCCAACGTCCGGTTCACCTTTGACGCCAATCTGACCAGAGTGCAACTCAATTAGCTCCCTTGCAATGAACAGACCCAAGCCAGAACCTCCGTATTGTTTATGCGTTTTAGGCGATGCCTGTGAAAATCGTTCAAAGAGATGGCTTATCTCCTTCGGCGTGAGGCCACAGCCGGTATCGGCAACACTACAATGCAAGAATAATGCATCGGCCTCATGTGTTCCAAGCAGCTGGGCGTCGACTTTGGCTTTGGAGGTGTCTCGTAGTGGCACAAGATGTACTCCCAGCTCAGACCCTGTGGGTCTACTTGAAGAAGCGCCCAGAGAGATTGTGATCTTTCGAGTGTTGGACTTTGTATCTCTTGTAAATTTGATCGCGTTGGTCAAGAGGTTCACCAGAACTTGGGTCATTTTGCTAGAGTCCATTAGGACGGCACCTACCAGAGTTTCTTGATAGCTTGGAAGGAGCTGCACAATACTTTCAATTTTTGCTGCAACGAGGTCGGCACTGAACATTTGTAAGTTTTTCTCAAGAAATTCCAGTGGCCTGGAACTTTCGAAGGAGAGCTCCATTAGGTTCGAATCCAGCTTGGACAGCTCTAGAACATCATTAACAATGTTCTTCTGATGGTGAATACAAAGGGCAATTGTCTGCGCAGCCGAAAGAATTGTAGCAACATCCTCTGGTGCTAGAGTGGTCAGAGTACTGGCTTCCGATGGGAGGACGCTCAAGATGGTCTCGACAAGCAACAGCATGCTCGACAGTGGGTTGCGGACCTCATGCGACACCATGTCAACAAATCTGTCGGCTGCTTCTTTGTTCGCCAGAGCTTCCTGCAATCGCTCATCCTTGATTGACTCAGCGAATTTGCGATGCGATACGTCTGACACCCAGCCTTGAACAGAGACAAGGTTCCCAGTCTCATCGCGCTCTGCAAAAGCAATACCTTCAACCCAGACAGTCTTCAAATCTTGCTTGACTTGGAAGGAATAGTCTATGGACATCGCCCCGGTGAAAAGAGTTTGTAAACGTCCTTGCGAGTAATTATGATCTTGCTCAGAGAGAACGCGCCTAAATGCGGATAAGCGCGCCGAGGCATCAAACCACTCAGCGCTGGTCATACCGAACAGCTTAAGGCATGCATCGTTAGCGTAGGTTGCATTGCCTTCTCCGTCATATATGAACATGCCAGCCGGTGCATTTCGACCCATGCGCTCGAAGGTCTCGGCATTTTTCTCCGCTTTGACTCTGGTGAGGCGGAGCTGATCAAGAAGAGCAAAGTTGGCATCTTCCACCATGCGTCGCTCTTCGGGGAGACAGACAACCGCAACAGAGCGCACGAACAGGTCTTGAAGAGAGGTGACAAATGTGCGATTCTCGTCAATGGGCCTCCTTGGATTCATACCGATGACGACATGTGCAAGATGAGCGCCGAGATTACTGGTTACAGGTATCACATATGCTGAAAAGACGAGGCCACGTGGTGTGTCGACGGATAGTCCAGACGGTAGCGTTGAGCCTCGCGATTCAAGCAATATAATGTTGTCTTCGAGGGAAGAGAAGACCGACTCCAGGTCTGTCGACGCGGTGGGTCCAAAGCGAGACGTGTCAATACCGCGAGCTGTATGAAGACTGTAGACACGAGATGCGAGATGATCATCTGAAGGGCCTGTGATAGATGCTTGACGATCGACGGTATAGAGCATGGCGTAGCTTACATCGTCTGATTTCGTGTGTAGCGCGTCTACGAAAATGGACCAGAGTGCATCAAGGCTTTCGGCCCTGGAAACACGCTGAGTGATGTTGGCGATGACATTATCTCTATTTGTCTTGTAAACGGTAGGTGTAGTGTCTTCGTACTCAAACATGAATCCAGCACAGTAGCCGTCATCTTGGGTGATGGGCGTAAAGACAGAGTTATGATACGTCTCTTCCATACGGCCATCAGCGACTGGCAAAAGAAGTTCGACGTCGCGAACGGTCGCGGCCATGCCATGTTTCATTGTGTGTCTGATCTGCTGGTAGTGGTAGTCATGTAGCCCCTGACCTCCCTGTGCGACTGGATTTCCCAGGGCTGTCCCATGCATCTCTCCTAAGCGACGGACCCATGCTCCATTATAGATCATCTTGAAGTCACTTCCCCAGAAAATGCATCGAGGCTGGGGATTTGACATGATGGATACAGCATGGGAGCGCAGTAGTGACGGCCAAAAGACGATGGGACCAATAGCCGTGCTCTGCCATGGATAGTCATTAACAAGGTATCTCGTCCATGGGTCGACAGCGAGAGAAGGGTTGATAGTCCAGTCTATGAGCTGGTGCGTGATGTGTGGTTCTGCTGAAGCCATGTTGCCATGATTCCGCGACGGCGAAGGAGTATCGAGGCCATGGTTGCACGAAGGCTTATGCGCCGAAGTTGTCCATGAGGCTTTCTTGCAAAAGACGACAGTCCATCCACAATCCAAGCTCTTTCCAGTCCAATGCCTGCCACCAAAGACGCCCATGAAGGTCGGATTGGACACAGCACGCGCCGCCATTGTCGACACGCTGGGAAGCCATGGTTCGAACAATGGCGTGTTCGGTGCCAAAGCAGCGACGAAGTTGTCGAAAGCCGCGTTTTTGAAGATGATTTGAGCAGGCGTTGCGTTGTCGAGGATGAAGGTGGGTCGGTCGTCGGTCGAGACGAGTTCACGAATCATGTCCATCGCATTCGCTGTCTGTGAAGGTTAGTTGCACCTTCCTGCTGTTCCATGCAAAACAAGCATGGAGGAAGTCGCTTCACAACCCAAGCCGGTTTACTCGACTTCCTGGACATGGCGCCGAACAAGCTTCTGCGGCTCGAATACCCTAGGCCGCTCCGTACGTACTATGCCTTCATCCTATCGTACTTTCCTGTCTCGAACAGAATGGTTAGACGAGCCTGGCAAAGCGCTTGTCTTGATCAATGACTTGGACTGATTTGCCATATGCTACACAGCAGATCGATTTGTCGCAACTGCTTGTGGATAGGCCGCAGTCATTGATCAAAGGCCCGGGTCAATTGCGATCGAGTGAAGGGCCAAAGCGTTTGGTGGACAAAACTCCGATGACGGAGCGCGTCAATGCCGTGTTTTCAGAGATGGAACACACCTCACCCTCAATCACCTAGAGCAGTCAGCTTCATTTCAATCGATCCGGACGACAGCGATTGTCCTCCAAGAATAAACTTACCGGCCGACACTGCGAAGTTTTTCAGACAATTATTGAAAGCCACATCGGATAACACGGCTCATCGCCCTTGTACCGCTGACATCCCCCTTGATGTCGCTCGGCCAATACAGACACTGCTCAAAACGTACAGTACTTGGGGGTCATTGGGCAAGTGCGATGCTCCAATCACGCTTCATCGCACATCACACATTCGACTCAACATCGCTAGCATATGACCAAGACTTGTCTCAGCCTTGTCTACACACAACGGCAAAATGCTTGACTGATGCTTGTTTCTTGTTATACCTCACTCAGTGCACCATCTGCCTACAGCAATTCCTACGGAAATTTCTGTAGTAAAAGCACGACAGGAAAGCAACTATTCCGATTCAAGCGCTTCAATCAGCGCTTCCATGAGAGCGCGCGCGATTATGTTTCTCAACACCAACAAGTCTGACCATGGACGGTGAAATGAAGATCAATCCTACGCTTGTAAGTACCGATACTTACAACGTGGTGACTGACCCCGCTTCTAGTTGGTAGGTCTGCCTGTAACAATATAGGCATCCTCTTTCCTGGGACGCATCCCAAGAGTCTACCAGCCTGCCAACTTCTGTTACTCTTTCCAAACTCGTTACCAGCCTGCCAACTTCTGTTACTCTTTCCAAACTCGTTGACACTGGAAGCTGGCCAAGCTGCAAAAGTACTCAGATCCGAAACAAAAGCAGTGAGAATAGAGGACTGAATAAAGTCAGTCGCACCACCACGTCTACACACCTCTCAAGACCCATACTGACCAGCCAAAGCTTCTCTCGCCGAGCAAAGCTTCTTTGACGCCTCAGTTTCATCCGTCTCGCCTCATTTAACCATCGCATTACACCTCAACTTGGTCCTCTGCACACGATCATTACCAAACATCATCATGGGTACACCATCATGGGCCATTCCTGTCGGAGTCCTCGCCGGGCTATGTGTCATTTGTTTGGCCTTCGTCTGGTGGTTCATACCACGCCTATACACCAGAGGCATGCAAGCAGATATGAACCGCTTCGCCGCCGAGAAGGCAGAACGTGAACGTCGAGCGGCCAGCTTACAGGAAGCGAATGGAGGACCTGGTGATCTGGAGGCTGGTCTTGCTGTGCCTGCGAAGCCAGTGTTCAAGTATACACCGCCAGCTTATACCGCTTATTAGAACGACAGAATCAAAACACTCTTTGGAGTTTCGGAAAGGGGCAGGGCTAGGGAATAATGAGTCGCGTGAGTAATGGAATGTTCCAAATTTTTGACCTCCATAGGTACATTTGTCCTCCAATCAATATCGTGTCTGGCATTGGCTGTGCTATTTGATACCTCGCAGGGTTGACCTCATTGCAAAAAGCATATCCATGTCCTCGATGCACTTCTCAGTCTTGTCTGATGCCGAGCTTTCCGAATTCGTTGCCTGCAAGCACCCTTGACCAAAGTGTTGTCCATGTCTAAGGCAGCAACGTGCTCCGAGACAATTTGGCTTTCACTCACGAAAACAACATTAATGATCTCCATCTCAGTCCATAAAAGCGGCAAACCTCGTGCCTAGCCTTACATCTGTCAACGGCTTCGAGAATGGCACAGCTTCTCGACGAGATCTGGCTACGAATCGTCGTATATCTCACCCCTTCCCATCACCTTCAAGACCTCGAAGACTACAAAGTCAAACAACATGCGCTCGCAAGCCTCTGCCTCGTATCAAAAGCACATCATGCAATCGCACAGCCGGCCTTGTATCGTACATTTATCAAGTTCGGCAGCCCTCGACTGGCGGAGAAAGACTTCGTCAACAACTTTGAGATTTCTTTGATGAAAATTTCGCTCCAGATTAGGCAGAACACGCGCCTCGAAAAGTTTCTGCGGACTTTGATACAACAACCTCAACTTGCCTGTAACGTCAAAAACGTCCGCATCGATCATTATTATTTTTGTCATTCAAGAAGACCTGGTTTTGGCTTGGTTGGGAAGTGACCATTTGATCCTGTGCTTGGCGAGGACTTCGTTCTCGCATTACGAGATGTTACAGGCCCGTCACGCCATAGATATCCCGCACATCTTCTGTGGGCTCAATGCCTCAAGACAGGCCAAGAAGAGGCAGAACTTGCATTGTTGCTGGCAATTCTACCCAATCTACGCTCTCTAGATCTAGAAGCGAGCGACTCCGACCCAGGGCGGCGTGGATTCTGCGTATCGCTACTGTTAAAATCGACCGCGAGCTACAGAGCATGGGCATTTCATGATCTCTCCACAGATCATGCACCAGTGTTTTCGCACCTCGAAGTTTTCAACGTCCGACCTCCCAGTATTCAAGAAAGTCTGGTCAGTATGCCGGACTGCATACCGCTGCTGACGCTACCGACACTGCGATCTTTCACGGCACACGGCATGCGGTTCCATTACAACACGACCCCACCGAACCACCTTCGTCACCTGAAGCTCGAATACAGCGTGACTGATGGCCCATTCCTCGAGATACTACTCAAAACGAGCTCGAACCTCGAGACCTTGGAGATCAATTCACACTTCATCGTGAATCCGCATATACCATACGATCGAGTGAAGCGTTGGCTCACCATCACATCCCAATACCAGAGCAAATTTCAGAACGCCTTGAACAAAGTATCCGGAACTCTACAATACCTCGTTCTCGCCATGCCCGAGTACGTCTTTGATAGAGTCTTGGATCTTCACACTTTTACACAATTGCGTCACCTCGAACTCGAAATGAAAGCTCTACTTGGAAACACGAACAGTCAACCACCTGATATCACTACGCTTCTACCTCACGGCCTCGAACATCTCTGCCTGCGGAGAAGCTACTACGAGACCGTCATCAAGTCAGCCATCACTCTTCTTCAAGCAGTCCCTTCACGCTTCTCTCACCTCAAAACCTTGAAGCTCGGATTCGCATGGCCAGAAGACCACACAGTGGACGCACAGGGTAATTTGGTCGAAATGGGAAGTATCGTTGTAAGTCCAAACGGTGACGTTCTAGCAAATGGCCCTGTCGATAGTGAATGGCTGAAGGACGATTCTGGCAATACCAGCGCATTGCAAGGTTTTGCCGTTGAAGCTGGAGTGACCTTGGAACTGTGGGACGAGGAGCTCTACGTCGAGCACTGGCATGATCTGGAAGGCTGGTGAAAGCTGTGGAAGAACGTTCATGGAGGCAATGAACGAGAATCAAGCACGACTCATGAGGTAGCAAGTAATATCATTATAGCGAGACACGATGGTGCGACATGACCGACTCCAAAACAATGAAACCATGGTTTGACCAGAATTGAAACCGTCGTCGGACTCATCGTCTGAATCAACACTCCTTGGGTTGTCCCCTACATAGCAAGCTTCCGAATCAAACTCTTCATCTTCATCCTCCCACCTCCCACCTCCCCCCTCCCCTTGTGCTAAATTTTGTCACTTCTAGCCATCCCCCACGGCCATGTCTAGAGTTATTCGGCCTGTAAAAATGCACAATGTTTTCAACATCACTCTAGTCGTCCGCAGAGAGGCGCTAACTATCACGCTCTCAACGGAGGCTGCCCCTGAAAATGTCGCAATTGTACAATCCTACAGCTATACTTCAATTATTCCTCCCTAACAAGCTTTCGAGATTTGCGTCCACTAGCAGGCGGGTCTAAGAAGTCAGCTGATAAGGGCGCAGCCGAGTTGCCACTACCTCTCTTCTTAGCCTCTCGTTTCTTGTCCGGCTCTTCGGTAGGGGCATATTTGGACCTAGAAGGCCTCGACTTGCTCGAAACTGGTTTCTCCAAGCCCCCAGCCTCGTCGTCAGAAGACGCAGCACGCTTCTTCCTCTTTTCTTTTCCCTTCCCCTCTTTCTTCTCCGCACCGGAAGTTCCAGGAGGACCAAGGATGTAAGATGTCTCAGCGATCTTCCCGGCACCTTGACGCGTGTGAGTGGACACGGTTCGCACGCTTCTCAGTACCGCCAAGTTCTTTCCGATGATTTTGTTGTCCCATTTGTAGTCGTTGTCAAAGCAGGATACCCAAAAAGAATCCCAAGGATGACCGATGTATTCAGGACGCTTGACAAATGCGACAAAGGTTTGCAGGTCCTCGGTCGAGCCTGGCTTACGTACCTTGGAAGCTGAGCGGAACGTACCACCTAGCGGAAAGCGTCCCAGAAGAAATCTGTCAAGCAGATAGAGCGTGTCCAGAGATCTGGGTGGACGGTTCTGCAATGGAATCTCTGTTCTGGCCGCTGCGGATATTGGCGCAAGGCCCTTGACTCCATTTTATTGAACTACAGTAGGCCGCTCAAGTCTCCAAGCAACAAGTTCATGGGCTTTGTGTATAGCAATACACATGTCTCAGAGGTCTTGAGCCTAGGCTTGACGACTGAAACGAGTGCAAAGAATGTTGGCGTCCGGAATCAAGTCGGTGTCAGCGGAACGTCCGATTGCATTGCCGCCAACGTCGACAATGTCAATACCAAATCCGGTGTATGAGAGCGGCCTGACTTCCTGTAATCGCTCAGGAATAACCTTGGTGTTCATATTGAACTTAAACTTTATGGCAAAGCTATCATCCTAAAGCCAACGAGCGAAACGAAATCCCTCATCATTGAAGTCAACATCGAGCACCTGCAAGTCTTTCATTCTTGTGGTTTGGAAATGATGATATACGTTGCCAGATTTTTCTGCATTGATGAGCTTCTTCTCGATCTATGAACTGCAGCTTAATACGACCTCCCTCCGAATGCCGGACTGTCAAAGCCTCTAGCCATCCCCGTCTCACTGCCGTCTGAAACCCAGGAACATCCGTCCGAGGTACTGACCTTCATGCATCCTAGTCGCGGAACGGAGGAAACATCTGCTGGCCTCTCTCCAAGCCCAAGAAATCATCCATCCATTTCTGCTTGTACTTTCCGCCGGAGTATGAGAGATTGTCTACTCTCTGAGACCAGAGAGTTTCGAGCTGCTGCGCGCGTTGGCCTGAGTGTGGATGTCCTTCAGCACGGCCGATTGCCACAATTCTTGCTCGACCGTTCTCGTTTGGCAGGGGTCTGTAATCTTCAACCTCGGGTGGGGGATGCATGCTGATCCATCCACCTCGCAAATCCTCGCTGGCTTGTCGGAAGTTTTGCATGAAAGCACGCATGTCAGGGTCCGATGCACGTTGGTGTTCAATTCGCTCGATAATCTCCATGCAATGAGCCTTCCTAGTTCTGGTAATTTTCTGGGCGTGGTCCTCTTCCAAAAGCTTTCGGGCTTCGTCGGCGAGATGTATGGTCATTTGCCAAGTGAGGTCCATGAATCTGAGGAGGATTTGGTGAAGACTGGCATCGACGTATTTCTCGAAGCCTGGGTGGATGTGAGGAATGGCTAGGAAAGCGCTATCGTCGTCGTCTTGAGAGCCATGGTATTGGATTGTGATCTCGCCGACCACTGCCAACAGACTCAAACCATGGGTCATGCCGCCCTCATTCTGGAAGTTGGCTCGTACGATAGAAGTGACTGGTCGGCTCCAGGTGGCGACGATCAAAGGACGTACGATGCTCAAATACTGCTGGGTGAAGCGAATCGCATCAATTAGAGTTGTGCGTGAATGCCACAGCCAAGGCCAGAAATCCGCGAAGGCAACATGATGAGTGTTGAACGCCTTAGGATTCCACGATGCACCTGGGCTCGTGTTGATCTCTTCTGTTCCTGCGAGTCTTGAGAGAAAGTCATGCACCAAGTAAGCTGACCGAGCATTGCTCTCGAAGAATGTCTTCTCTCCAAGATACTGTTCATAGGTAATGCCTTTGCCCAACAAGATAAGGATGGCTGTGCCGTGGTACAACATCGGCTCGGCGCTCTTCATAGCTGCTTTGCGGATTCCATCTGAGAAGTGATGTTGGACCGTACCAGTATGAGATGGATAAGAATTTGAAAATGCCTGGATTTCTTCGAAGTGGTCGGAGAGAGCAGTTGTCATGCGCGGGTTGATGGCAATATCGCTGGCACCACTGAGAAAGCCGGTGAAGTAGCGAGTGTGAAGCTTCCTGAAAAGGTCGACGTCGTCATAAAACGGGACGAAGCTCACATAGTCACCGCCTTGTGGGCGATTAAGGAGAGATGGATGACCAAGGTATTCGATCAGGACACGTTTAATCTCCTCAGCAAGTGAAGACGATTCAAATCCGTCCACTGATGCTTGCTTCACTAGGTGTAGTTCAACAGCCGCAGCGACTTCCGGGAAGAGTTGTTCAACTGCTGCCAAAAACTCAAGAAGTACTCCTGGTGCTCGTTCGTCTGCAGCGAAGTCCTTGGTGTGTCGGTCGGTGGGTCTCTGAGGTCCAGAAACCATGTCTACATATCGAATGGTGTATGTGCAGGGCTGAGTCTTGTTGTTGTAGATGATCGAAGTGTTCTCCCAGTGTGTGGCTTCTGAGAGTAAGATATCCTGCCTACACAGGAATCTGATCACTTTCTCGAGCTGGTCTTGAGTGAACTGCCACGAGCGGATGTAAAAATGATGTCCTGGAGGAGTCGGAGGTGAATTCTGTGTTGATGGCTCAAGCTGAACGATACGCATCAGATCACTGTTGGGTCTGCTAAGTGGATGATCGCGTAGGGCGCAGAAGATGTCCAGCTGCTGTTGAGTAGTTCCGGGCCCTGGGAGCAGCCATTGGAAATCTTGAGGCCATAGAAGAGAAGTGTCCAAGCCATGCTGCTTCAGAGTGCGCTTCCAGTATTGGAACGTTTTTGTGGCGATGGTCTCTGCCGAAGCTCCTTGGTATGAAGGATCTGTGATCATTTGGGCGGACTCCATCTTGGCTGGGGAACGGAGGATCTGTGGGAGGATGAGATGATGAGAGGGGGAGAATTAGACGATGAGGGAGCTCCAGAGGAACTTGTTTTAGCTGGCGAGTGAAGGATGCCTGAGGTTGAGTGAAGGATAACTGAGATCCGGTGAAGATGACGGTGAAACCTTGCGTGTAGTAATCCCTGCCTCTCGCTCCAGGAAAGATGAAATGTGAGAAAATTGATCGTTTTTGAAGAAGATATAGGGGTTTAAAAGGCCCAAACTCCTTGCAAACAAAGAAACTCGGCTTGCATGGAACCTGACGTTGCTGTTATGCACGATGATTTTCGAAAGTAGAGCTAGGTCCAAAGAGAAGGCCTCCAACCCTCGCTCTCTGTGGATGATGTGCTGTCGCTCAAAATCATTGTGCATTTCGATGGGTGGATTGGTCACACATCACTGCAATGGGAGTTGACCTGACGAAGGTTACTACACAGGGAGGACGTTACCACGATTTTCTCCTTGATGTTTGTTTTGAGTCATCCCTCTACGAGGCCGCTTGCATCGTCTTGTCATTTGTATGATTGTACAGAGTAAGCACAAAGTACAATCATTTAGATTAACTGCATTTTAACAACATGGAGCTGGGAATAGAGTAGGTCCTGGCACAATGTCCTTCTTAAGTGCCCCTTTGTGCCATCCTCAGATAACTAATTCGGCTCAGATACTCGTGCCTTTGAATGGCAGCTTCGCAAGGTCTCTGGTCAATTTTGAGCAGCTTTTCAGTACTTCCACAGGCGAACAATTTCGGCAATTCGAAACGAGGCAAGTTTGTTTCCTCTACATCATCGGCCAACTGAAAGATGTATTAAAACTTCCTACGCGGAAACGCCGACCAACACGGCTAGTTGGAACCACAACATCCTGCAATGGAAGTGTGAGACTCGAAGTGTTATCAAAAGACCAAGTCCGAACAAAGGGACAACGTTGTGAAGTCTCGGGAAGAAGATGACCGTATCGCCAATCTCGACATGCGAGTTAGGCATGTCAAGAAGCTTCAACTTCTACATTTTGTGGACTTCCTGGAAGCTGCCAGCGATTACACGTCAATCGATGGCCGAACTTGGAAGCATTATCTAAGTGACTGAACTTCCAAGATACATAGCGTAAACTTCCAAAAACCAACACATTGAATCGTTCACTAGATAGATACAAGGATTGGTCAATTTTGTCATCTGGCCAGAGACTCAGATCTAGCAGACAAACAGATTGGAGCAGCAAGAAGCAGATGAAGTAAGAAGGGTAACTGGAAGAGAAAAAGAGGTGATTGTTTGGCAAGAAAGAGGGAATACGCAGACGAGAAAATGAAAGCCGACAAGGAGGAACATGAAAGCAAACGAGAAGAAGATTGAAGTAGGCGAGGAACATCGCACTGGTGCAAGTGCGCTAATGTCAGTTCTGTTCCGGACACCTTCGCCGCAGAGTAAAAGAAGGATAACAAGAAAGGCATAAATGCAATAACGGCTTTTTGGTAAGTATACAGAGGCCAATCCACTCATAGTGAATGATCTCATATCCAGTGTCGTTGTTTGTTTTGAATTTTAGATGTATAATCATTGTATCAATCGCTGATGGGCGCATGCTATTGCACCACGAAAGGAAGTCACGAGGGTTCGATTTCCTCCAGCTGACAACAGGCAACCTCAACAACGCCAAGCGAGTTGGTTGCGTTTCTCTGTCCTGCTTTCCTCATTCGTTGTCTGTTGGTTTTCTTTCCTTCGCACCGTGTCATTGTTGTCACTGCGACTGCCGCGTCACATCCCATACCACAACTCGTCCCTGGGCTTTCCCACCGAACATCGCTTAGTGTCTCCTGGCAACGTGCTTCCATCACCCAAAGAACCATTGCATCGCGTCAACCTCTCGCCTACACGGTCCCACCATCGAGTAACGGACAGTCTCCATCAACCAACTTCTCGACAGCACTCCCGAAAGAATCACTTTCCCCTTCGCCAACGCGAAACACACTCCGCCAAACTACCCTCACCAAACACTTGTCTATCGACCTATACGCACCGCTCGACCTTCTCTCAAATTTTGACTACTCCACTCACTCGCCTCGGTTGATGACTTGAACTTTACACTCATCTCACGATGGCACACCTTCCGAACGAAATATGGTTCCAGGTCGTTGGATACATCAACAGCCCGAATACCACTTCCGAGTGCGATGATCCCGAGGTTTGCTGTGACGACAACGACTGTTCCAACACCGCACAGCAAGATCTTATCAACCTGTGTCTTGTGTCAGAGCAGATTCGGGCGATTGCTCAGCCGCTGCTATACAGCGGTTTTGTCAAGCCAAAAACCGTCAGCGCTCAGTTTCAGCTGCTCAAGCCAGACTCTGAGTGGTTGCACAAGTACTATCAGCGCGACCAACGTAGTTTTCGCGCTGCTCGGAAGGAAACGAGACTTGAACGATTCTTGCGTACGCTGATCAGTCGCCCGGATCTCGCTGTTGAAGTCAAAGATCTACGCCTCAACAAGATCTACGAGGCCAGCTTGCTTCCAAGCTGCCTCCGACAGCTATATCAGAAACTACCATTGCCATCAACCACGAGCAGCATGTTTGTGGATGCGCTGAAGAGATATCGAGGGTTTGATCGTCTAGACATCAGCTTCAGAAGATCGTGGGAGAAGAGTCTACAAGATGGTGAGGAGGGAGCAGAGATCGCACTCTTGTTAACTCTTGTGCCTACTGTACTCGAGGTGCACCTCGAACCAGACCAACCTTCTCTTGGCTACTTCGTCCAAACATTGTGCAACACCATTCTCGACCCTATACCTCAGCCTTACGTCCTCAAAACTGCATGCGGAATGCTGTCGAAAGAACCTGCCGAGTCACACTCGCTGATACGACAGCCTACTCCGATTCTTTCCTTCCTCACCACCCTCACTGTGAAGTCTCCCGCAATGTTCCCGGTCGACTTGAGAAGCTGTGTGAGTCTCCTGTCACTGCCTACCCTCACAGCATTCACTGGAGAATTTTTGGTTGGAAACCTTTTTCACAACGAACCAACCCAATTCTCGAAAATCCCGTCAAACAACCTCCGTCATCTGCAGCTTGAGCACTGTAAGATCGGTTGGCGTGGTCTTGAGGCCTTTCTTGGCACATTCAAAGCACTGCAAACACTCGAAATCGATACCAGCTTTGCCTTTAATCCCGAACATGAAATCCCAATCGTCAGAGCCGGATTCCTCAATGCTCTACAAGGAATGTCAGGTACGCTCGCGCGTCTGGTGTTGATGATGCCTGAGTACGCCAACGAAGTGTTCTTGGACCTACGTACGTTTGCGAAGTTGCGCTATCTCGAGATTGATCTGGACCTCTTGACCCATGATGGCGACCCGCCATATCTTCATGAGCTGTTACCACCAGGTATCCAATCACTCATCATACGAAGGATAGTGTTCCACATACTGCCGCACCTGAACACACTTCTTAGTACATTCAAAGATGTGCCAGAGTTCTGCGATCTCTCTGTCGTAAAGGTCTACACCATGGAGGAAGAAGATTCATGCGAGCTGCAAGAAGAGTTATTCCTGATAAGTGAACGGGCTGGACTATACCATCTCGATTTCAACGTTGAGGAGGAGCCTGGAGAAAACAGCTGGTGGTGGTGGTGGGGGTCTCCTCCTGGCTCTGACGTGGGCTCAGAAGTTGTATCAAATGGCGCTGTATCGGATGATGACCAGGATTCTGATGATGATGATGAATGATGGCTCGTGGTTGTTGGTCCGGACCCTTTCGCTACAACATGTAGTGAAAGCTGGAACACAGAATGTGGTTGAGCAACACAGAGAGGCTGAGGAAAACGTAGAAAGGGTTATCACCTCCTCTCAGCGGTCAAAGCAAAATGCGGGAAGATGAAAGTATAGTAACAGAGACCAGAAGGAATGGGCGAGTTGCTTGTGAAAGAGGATGGAAGATTGCTAGAAGCGATCACCAGAGTCGAAATCGTCTGTTATCATTCTCAGTCCACCTTGAACAATAAAGGCCGGAGATTAAGCTCCCTAGCTCTCCTGATCATGTGAGGATTTTTTTGGACTTCATCAGGCATCCTGAGAATGCCGGAGACAATCGAGCGCGCTGAGAAGCGATTCGACGCGGCGAAGGAGAAGAGTAAAAGAAAGAGAGGTGGGGACGAAACGAAGTTGACGGGAAGGCTTGGCAACGCCAAGGACGATGGTTCGAGTCGGAGTGGAACGACATCCCAATGTTGTTACCCATGTTATGTGACGGCGTATATGAAGACAGATCACTTCGAGCTTGCTCGAATTGATGTGTATTCACGCAGGTGTCTGAAGCGCCGAGGAGAGATAAAGTCTCTGCCACGAATTTTTTTTGGGCTTCACAACACATTTGATGTCCTTTCATTATCTCGTTTACACTCTCTTCCTTCTTTTAAACCCAATGGCGAGTAAGCTACTTGAACGCCTTACGATCTGCCCACTCCTTGCCCGCAGGCCGGACAGGATGTCGAAGTTGGTAAGAGAGATTGAAATGTTTGGTATAAATTTGCATTTTTTTTTTCATACCATGCCATTTGATGTCCTTTCATTATCTCGTTTACACTCTCTTCCTTCTTTTAAACCCAATGGCGAGTAAGCTACTTGAACACCTTACCATCTGCCCACTCCTTGCCCTCAGGCTGAGCAGGTTCGTCCCAGGCCCACATGGCCTCGACGAACTTCTTGTCCTCGGGGTTCTTGGGGTCGAGCTTCTTGAACTCGTAAGACTCGACATCGGGAGCGACGTCGAAGGCGGGGAGAGCCTCCTGGCCACGGACAAGGAAGGCACCACGGATGAGAGAGTCGTTGGAGCTACCGTAGACGGAAGCGGCACCGAAGATGTACTTGCGGGAAGCCTCAAGACGGGTGAAGAAACCACCGATCTGGTTGTTGCTCATGAAGGTGAGGGTAAGCTCGTCGTTGTACTTGTAGTCCATTCTCCAGAGGGAGTACTCCTCGAAGTTGACGTTCTCCCAGAACCAGGGAAGGGCGACCTCGCGGGTCTCCTCGTTAGAGTACTTGCGCTTGAGCTCGTCAATCTGGAAGGTGGGGCGGCCGAGAGCCTCGATGGGGTGCTTGGCCTTGGGGGCGGCAGGGGCCTCCTCCTCATCGTCGTCCTTGGGGGCAGCAGCCTTGGGCTTGGGGGCCTCCTTAGGCTTCTCAGCCTTGGGGGCGGCCTCCTTCTTGGGGGGCTGGTTGGGGATGGCCTTCTCAATGAACTCGAGCTTCTCGGCAACGTCAGAGTAGATGGACTGGTTGGTGACAGTCTCGAACCAACGGGTGACGTTGGGGTTGTTGCTGCGCCACTCCTTGTCGAAGAAGTACTGGAAGCCGCGGGAGATGATGCCGGCAGCGAAGATGTCGGCAAGAGTGAGGCGCTCACCAACGAGGTAGGTGTTGACGAGGAAGTGGTCCTCAAGGGCACCGACAGCCTTGGCGGTGGCCTCCTGGGCGGTGTCGACGGACTTCTTGTTGTAGGGGTCACGGCCGATCAGAGGGCGGAACCAGCCACCGAGGGCGGTGAGGACCTCAGTGTTGGCAAAGGACATCCATCTGAGGATGGAGGCGTAGTCCTGCTTGGTCTTGCCGAGGAGGGTGGTCTTCTCGTTCTGGGAAGTGACTGTAGGCGAATTGCGGTCAGCCCACTGTCGCAAATAGATTGGGCAGCATGTTTTGTGCAAAAGTGAGGGGTAAAGGTGCATTCAGATCAAAAATAATTCTCAACAATAGTCTTCAGACAGGGATAACTGTTTGATAATATGTCTCATCATTGCAGGGGAGGGCAAGTGTGTGGTTTTCGGAATTGGCAACGTACGGTAGATGGCAATGGCAATGCACTCGGTGAGGACGTAGCCGTCGGCACCCTCGAAGGTGGGGACCTTGCCGAGCTTGTTGAGCTTGAGGTACTCAGTCTCGACACCCTTGGCAGGCTCGGTGTGAACGATGTCAAGGTTGAGGCTGTTGGCCTTTGCGACGGCCAGCAGGGCGGTGGTACGGGGGTTACCCTGCGGAAAGAGTCAGTCGAAACAGTTCCAAGTGCTGATTGACCGTCTGCAAGCATACCGGGTAGGTGTAGAGCTTTCCGAAAGAAGACATTGTGAGGGGTATGTGCAACTGAAGATTGAGAAGCTACACAGAGGGGATGGATGAGGATGTGAAAAATAAGAGCGGCGGCGTTGAACTCGGGGTAACTGCCCAATTTTGCCGGAAGTTCCCGTCCGGCAAGAAGTTCAGACGGCGGCAGCAGCGATAGTCCAGCGCCCAGCGACAGCGACATATTCCCGTCGTACTCTCAGCTCTACAATCATGGAGCTCGGTGCACTGCGGTCAGGCCTGCGCGCCGCAATCGCCTCATTCCGCCAACCTGCCACAAGGAGATTCCCCGTTTCACAACCACAATTCCGCCGTCTGGCTTCGACAACGACAGACCAACCACTAGGTGACATTCGCGCCGCTCCCCCGATCGACTTTTCGAATAAGAGAGATGCTGCTGCAGAGGAGAATGCCGAGGACGATGACATGGAAGGTGGCCGAAGTATCGCTGCCTACGCCGCCATGATGGACCGTCTGCGCATCATTCCCGCCTCGCCCTCATACTTCACTGGCAAGCCCGACTTCACCGACGACCTGTTGAACCTGGAGAACCTGCTGCGCAAGTACCAGACTCTGCCAGTTTTGCCCACTGGACACGCTCCCCGTATCGCATGGAAGACATTGGCACAGTACAAGATGGGAAGCAACGAGCCCGTCAAGGCCGCTCGTTACACAAAGATTCTGCAAGTCTTGCAACGATTGAACTACATCCACCCCAACCTCATGCCGGACGAGGTCGCCTACGCTCTCAGACGCTATATGCGTGATGTTCAGCCTTTCCACAACCAGCCCAAGCCTGGTGTTGTTGACGAGTACGGCCGCGCTAGAGGCGTTGGCAGAAGAAAGAGCAGTAACGCTGTGGCATACCTTGTCGAGGGTGAGGGTGAATGTCTGATCAATGGCAAGCCCTTGACTCAGGCATTTGGCCGTCTTCACGACCGTGAGAGTGCTCTTTGGGCTCTCAAGGTCACTGAGCGCATGGACAAGTACAACGTCTGGTGCGTTGCAAGAGGAGGTGGTACTACTGGTCAGGCTGATGCCATTGCCCTGGCCGTGTCGAAAGCTTTGATGGTGCACGAGCCGTTGCTCAAGCCTGCATTGAGGAGAGGTATGTTGAGCCTATACTATGAACTGCTTACTACTGCAATACTGACTTTGCTTCCCAGCTGGCGTCGTTACAAGAGATCCTCGTCGTGTCGAGAGAAAGAAGCCCGGAAAGCTCAAGGCTCGCAAGATGCCCGCCTGGGTCAAGCGTTGATCGTGTACTACTATTTACATTTTCCCTATACACTGTATATCTGTACAAAATTACATCATGTTCTCTTTCTCTGCCATGTCCAGAACAAGCCAATATCAGAACAAATCAGGACTCTCAATCCTTACGCTTAGGTCTCTGCTTCTGCGCCTGTTCACAAAGCTCCCTTTTCGGCAACCTCTCCAACCACCCCTCCTCCCTCTTAACCTTGCCAACCTCGAAATAATTCTTCCCCGCCTCACCCTTGAACATCCTACTCCACCCCTCAATGGTATCATGCACCCTCTTCCTCGCCAACCTAGTCTCCCTCTCCTTTCTCTTCTTCAACTCCGCCTTTGTAACTCCCTTTCTTCCCCCTACTCTCTTCAATTCTCCATTCTCATCGACATCGTCGTCGATGGGGATGTAGGTAAGCTCTGCACCACGGGTATCTGGCGTCAAGTCTTCTTGGAAACAACCGGTTATAAACGCACGGGTTGCGTCGCGGCCGGCGAAGAAATTGTAACTGCCGCCGGGGCCGTAGACGTGGCGGCCGGCGGTGACGTCGTAGATTGTGCCGTTGAGAGCAATGTAGACGGGTTTGCTGGCGTCTTTGCCGTCGTAGGCCGATAACTCTTCATCGGTGAGGTAGAGGGGTCCTCTCTATTTGCTTCTGCATCAGTATCTTGTGCTTTGGAGGGTTTGGAGGGGTAGTAGTGGGGGTGAGGTGGGGAGGTATACCAGCCAAGATGCAACGACACCGGGTTTAGAGTACCAGGGTCGCCAACCCCATGTCAAGGAGGAGGAGGTGACGAAATAACTTAATGTGCAGTTGAGGAGGAGGATACCTCCTAGCACCCGCAACACATCTGTGAAGCTGAAGCCTGACTTCTTCGGTTTAGTGGTCTTTGCGGAGATGGGTTCTGCTGGTGCGACTGTTGGATCTGCCGCTTTGGCTCGCTGGCGTACTTCTGCCATTGTGTGTGATAGGGAAGTTAAAGGACACTCTAGAGAGGGGAAAGAATGCGTACGTCTTTGAGGACTTGACGATGGAGGGGAAGAGCACAATTGCCAAGCCCGAGTTGCTTTCTCGGCTGTCTTGTTCTGAAAGCTCCGAGGCATCACCACCACATCGTCATCAAAAACGTCTATCCCAAAACTTTATTTTCTCACATTAAGTGCAATGCCCAAATTCGGTATCTTAGATTTTTTGGAAAGTGTGCGAAGAACAAAAAAACATTGTATTCTAAAATCTAAAAGAAGCGAAGGGAAAAGGTAAAGGCGACCACTCCTGTTGACACGAAATGATGTAGAGGCCGCACATGATCCGTCAACATCTCTTCAGTAATAGCAACTTTACCACAAACCACAACGCCAACTCTGTGCTCTGTATAAAATTCAACAAGCAAGGGCTTTTGAAGTGCAATCAACACACTCAAACATACTCCAAGAATTAACGCAATTACAAGACCTGCGAGTTGAAGGAAAAGTAAAGCCAGAGAAAAGTGGCTTGGTTCCGGCATGATTTTGCAGCCATGACATTTTCCACCTTGTGGATGGATTGCTCTTGTTTGGACTGACATCTGCACGGCTGAACCATGGTCTTTGTTGATATAAAGCTGCACGGCTACACCATTCTTCGATCCGGATGTGGACGAATAGATCGCGTCTGTCATAACAAGTGCCATGTCTTTTGATGTTTTCTATATCCTTCAAGGATTTTTTTCGTTTTTTGTCGCTTTTTCTTTGCTTGACGATAACAATACGCAATTTGCAAAGTTGATAGAATTCGCGAGTGATTTGGAGTCGAGTACGGAGAAGAGGTGGCAATCCAAACTCATGGATTTCGCACTCTTCTTCTCCGACGACTCGTTCGTAAATGTCGATGCGTAACTCGATGGGCAAGGAAAAGAAACTGGTAGGTGAAGAAGTTTTGGCCGCAGTCATCAACTCGAAAGACTGGTCAAGTCGGTGGTCGACAAAGCTATCGGTAGTAGACATAGTGTCTGTGGGGAGTCTGGAACTGTTGGAGGAGTCCTTGAACTATGTTTTGCTGTCGAACCGGTTCAAAGACGGGAATCTTGGGAGCAGGCACGAACACCGCAGCCTCGGGGTTGAGTTTACCGGCAGGTTTGCTGGGAATCTCAGAAACGAAGATAGTTGCCTTTGGGTCGAGAGGGGAGGAGGATGGCATGTTGAAGCTGATGAGCTTGTCGGAGAACGACAAGAATAGGTTGAAGATGAGATATAAGAGAGGGAGTGGGATGCTGGAAGATTCGGAAGAGGAAGAATATGACTCTGACTTTTTGTGGGTTATGCTGTAGAAATCGGAAAGTCGGTCGAATCTTGTGTGTGCGATGTCTCAACTATGAGCAAGTTTGAGCTATATCTGTACGATAGGTCAATTACTCATCCGGTATATCTGAGACCATCTGCTAGCGATGAAGGCCTGATCTTGCTCACATCGTGCGCTGCGTGTGAGGAGAGTGCGTGAACCCCAAGATAGATGGTGTGTCATGCGTCGTGCTTGAATCCTCATTATATATCGAAGCAACGTGTCAGAACCGTTTACTCCAGTGGAATGTTTCTCTCGCCTGGCCGGATGTATACGCAGTGATGTCCGGGAGTGCGCAGAAAGTTTGCCTACACCATCTCGCAGGATGTAAAATAAGAATGCTCCAAGAGATCTTCGAGAGTGGTCGGGTTGTGATGTGTGGCAGACAAATAAGGAAGCAGGAACAAAGGTTGGCAAAACAAATCCCTTCTACTAAGGCTCAGTTGTAGAGAGCCCGTTCGAAGGGAGAAAGAAACCACTGGTTTCGTTTCGGTTGGCGAGGGGTGGAGCGTCACGGCTCTAATGGTTGTTGGTGATGGCGGGAATCGAACAGGCGTCCTCAGGGGTAGGTGCCAACAACAAGTTGGCTCAGTACCACTGGGCCACCACCGCCGGCAAGGCGATGGTGGTGAAGAGGTGATGGCCCGCATCGTATATAATGTGTTGATGATATTGGTTTGGAATTCGCACTCATTCTTTAGAGCGTGTCTTCTCGATCTGCGCTGACGTCGCCTTCTGCTTAAACATCACTTACCATGGCCTGCAGCCATTGTGTCCCTAGTCTCTATTCGGCTCTGCTTCTCATGCGAAGTTACTCGTTTATTCATGTTGTCATGCCTGGGCGTATAGGAGATCATGAGCTGACTGATTTGCCGCGCTCGAACCTACAACATACGTGTTTCCCGACCAGGAAACGGAAAGTGAGGATAAACTCGTCAAATAGCTCGTACTACGATACACCAGCGTTGAGGATCCAAGTACGGATGTTTACCATGATCTGTCCATTTGTAGTTGTTGAGGCTGGTCACCAAGGACTATGTAGGGCAAGGAAGTGATACTCATGGTGGAGATGATATTTTCACAAGGCAGAGAAACGAAGCAATCATGGAGTGTGGTTGGAAGTGATCGACAAGACGTTTCCCCAAAAAAGACAATCATGACGGCCCGCACACACTGACCACAAAAAGTAGGAACCAACCACTCAGTTTGTTTCACGGCCTTTCGCCTCTACCATCAACTTATCAAAACATTGATGATCGCAAGTTCTGTTGTGTCTCTATGTCCTTTCCGCCATCTCAGTGAAACCACAGGTCAATGCCGTGAGAAATTGGAGGCCGGATGCATCGGCGAGAACAGGCTATTGACATGCGGACTTCGAGCCTGATCTCGAAGAATGAGCATCCACAGGAACGCGTTCGGCAAAGATTGCTCGTCTTTTCATCTTCCTTCTCTGACCGGTAGATCCATTCCAGGATGCCGACAGGGACAGCACTTCTTCCTGCTGATCGTCTCGCATCTCTGCCTCGGCTGGGAAAAGAGGCTGGTCGAGGCGGTCTGAACAATTAATATCGACATCTCCAGAAATCCTTCGCGTTGTTCCTCCTGCAGCATGCCGTGTATCGGGATCTATAACGACCTATCAGTTCAACACTCTTATGCCACTATGCAAACTTAGAACGCTCTGCATACAAGGCATGCGCATAGCAGTATGGCACGGCTAAATCCCTCAATCAGTACAGACTGGCGAAATGCTGGAAACACAATGTACGATTTTCAGGCGAAGTATAAAGGTATGGTAAATTCTCATCTTGTTTGATTTACCGAATACGGTGAGCTCTCGTGTATTTCTACAATGAGGACCACCTCCATATTGGCTGTCGCTGCCTTGTTGGCTAGCACTCATGCTTCTCCTCACGACCCTTTACCAAAATCAGCTTCAAGCGACACATCAACTGCTCAAGAACAACTCAAGATCCTAGTATCGCATGCCACATACGCCGTCAAATCGCACAAGAAGCCTTTCAGCTCGACCTGCAAACCCGGCAATGTTCAAGTCCGCAAAGAGTGGAGCACCCTCTCACCCAGAGAACGTATTGCCTATACGGACGCGGTCCTTTGTGTACAGAACAAGGCTGCCAAATCTCCAGCATCTTGGGCTCCAGGAGCAAAATCTCGTTATGATGATTGGGTAGCCACTCACATCGACCAAACACTTCAAATTCACTATACAGGAAACTTCCTCGGCTGGCACCGTTACTTTCTCTGGGAATACGAACAAGCACTTCGTAACGAATGCGGCTACCAAGGCACCCAACCCTACTGGAATTGGGGTCTCTCTGCCGCATCAGGAATGGAAAAGAGCCCAGTGTGGGACGGCAGCAAGACAAGCATGAGCGGCAACGGCGTTCACATCGACCAAACCAACCTCTCCGTCGTCCTCGGCGGCAACGGTCTTCCAGAAATTTACCTTCCAGTCGGCACCGGTGGCGGCTGTATCACAACCGGGCCCTTTAAAAACATGACCGTAAACCTCGGTCCTGCAGCCCTGACAATTCCCGGCAACATCACCTCCATCAGCCCCTCAGGTCCTCTATCCTATAATCCACGATGCCTAAAACGCGATCTCACTGATGAAATAAACACGCGTTTCGCAAACTCCACCGCCATCGTCGATAACATCCTCTCACCCCAAAACGTCTACGACTTCCAGATGCAAATGCAAGGCATCCCCGGCACAGGCATCATCGGCATCCACGGCGGTGGCCACTACGCAATGGGCGGCGATCCTGGCCGCGATGTGTTTACATCCCCAGGCGATCCTGCATTCTACCTCCATCACAGCATGATTGATCTGGTATGGACGACTTGGCAGATGCTGGATCCGGAAAACAGGGTTTATGGAAAAGATGCTATTATGGGGACGAACACGTTTTTGAATACGCCACCTAGTGAGAATACGACTAGGGAGACGAATATTAGTATTGGGTGGGCTGGGAGGGGGCAGAATGTTACGATGGGGGATGTGATGAGTACGGTTGAAGGGCCGTTTTGCTATGTGTATGCTTGAGGAGGAGGCGTGGGCTGGGATGATCATCTCTTTGCCTGATTTTATCCATCTACTTGACCTGACTCAAAAGCCAAAATGCAGTGTCAATGTCATCACGGTAGTTTTCAGCAGTCAATCGACTCAATTCAGTATGTGAGAGAAGCAAAAATTACCGGTCAGGCACGCCCGACTCCAATACCATGCGAGTATAAACCTTCCCTCATGCATTGTCAGCTTTTCCTTGCCAACAAACTTACCGCTGGCACTGTGCTACGCTTCTTCAGCCGTCATGTCTGCTGGTGTTTTGCAGCTGAAGAGAGACAAGATGTTTTCAAGACCGAAGCGACCTGCCAGAGCTATGGGATCTTTTAGCGAGCTCTCGATGGAACAACTCTGGTTCGAGAACTATCGTGTGTTTGGACAGCTATGAAGATATGACAGGAATTGGCGGTTCGATAACACGACTCTCACATCAATCCGGCAAAGATCAATACACGAGCATGTTAGAGGTATGTGGTTTGGTTTCAATCAGGCTTGAATATGGATGATCTGTTTGATAAAGTGAAAGTAGACTCCCCTTACTGACAACAATACAGAATCTGAATAACAATGTATCTTTCCTGCTGTGCTCATGTCGATGCAATGCCATAGCTCTTGCCGTAGAAGCCCATCTGATCTTCGACTGGTGATATCTCTGATCTTGTTTCTGTGATGAAGCAGGTCATCGTGTCTTGCGAACGAATGTGTGGCTACTGTGTTTTGTTTTGATAGGCAGAATGAGGGTTGTTGTGGTGCTTGATGCAATCGAAGTCTTGCTCGGTGCCTTTCCTCCAGTGTTCTCCGTGACATGTGTATCATCTCCTGAGACGACTCCAACTCAAAGAATGGGCTCCAGCAGCTTGAGCAAACTGTTGCCGAGCAGTCTTCGTCAACGGCAACAAAGCCAAAAACAAGTTATATGAGATAGTGCCTTCAATGTCAAGTTCATCCAGGTCTCCGAAGTTGCGCATGAATTTGGCGATGATCTCGGCCATGTTATTCGTGATTATGAGACGACTGTCGATAAAGATCTTCACTTTTCGGATGCGACGAAAAAGGTTGTAGTCCCTGAGTAGCATTGGTGCGGGATCTTCAGGTCTGAGGCCGAGAGCATGTGAATACGGTGCACGGAAGGTGAACTGGTCGAAGAGATAGACCAAGGCCCACTCTCTGCATGTTTTGCTTGTACCACTGAGTCTGGCGAAGGTCTGGCGACGAAATACATCCTCGGGTGTGGTTTCCTTGATAGCGTCGTAGATCAAGAGGATGATCTCTGGCGGGAGTAAGTCGAATGGAACCCTGGTTGCCGGCAGAACTGGTCTGGGCAAAGACGAGCTGATAGATGACGAGTGTCTTTGAACAAGGTCCTGATGGGTGAGACTAGCTCTTGCTTGTTTCTGGTGGGTAAAACTAGCTCTGGCCTGGGGCGATACAAGTTGATGGATGAGAAATGCTTGCTCAAGATGTCTACCATGTCTGCCATGATGTCGGTGTGGTTGGAATGTTTTGCTGATAGTCGATTGATGTTGGAATGATTCACTAACGTTGATGGCGATGATGTTGATGTCGATGTTGGTGGGACGGTTGACTGATGTCAACAGATGTTCGATAGCAACTGCTGCAGGCTTGAGATTCGCTCCTTCCGGCGGTGTATAATCTTGCACGTGTTGAGCCACGTGGATCAGCAAAATTAAGATGGAAGGGACAGTGGGTGATCTCCTAGACCCACTCGGGAGGATGTAGTTGCGGTCGCCGCTGTCAACTGCATATCATCAGTCAATGCGAAGAGATCTTCGCAGTATGATGCTCACCGCTTGGAGAAGAAAAGTATCAAAGTTGCTTGGAATCCGGAAGGTCACTCCACCGCACGTATTCGTCGCTCGGTCCCATCTCGTGGAGCATACCACTACACCCTTTCCATTGCTCTAAGGATCGAGCGAAATAACCTAATGAGCGCGCATACGAAGAGAGGTTGACCTCAATCGTGTTCAACTTGGGTAGCTTCATCATCAATTCGACAACGAGGTCAAGATTGAACCGGTCTTCATTCGGGTTGGATAGCTCTAAGGGATCCATGAGGACAATGGTCATACTACGAGGACAGCTGATGATGTTGTAAGCCTCGAGTGTGTCCTCAAGACAACGGAGATTGCGCCTAAGCTGATTGGTACTGTGTGCGATAATCTCTACGTTTCGGCAGACCTGTGCTAGTAGAATGGCTCTGTATCTCCTACTCGTATTGCTGAAGGGAAACACGCAGTTCCAATAGTTGCGATTGCTAACATCAAAGAGAATCTCGCCGACATTCGGGATGACTTCCATGGGAAGGCTGTCGAGAGAGGCAGCCATATTGAATGACGGTAGTTGCGATTCGATGGATACTTGAGCTTGATACGAAGATTTGGCAGAGAAGAGGGAGGGCCAGTGTTGTGCGAGCGCGCGAACGCCAAGAGAACGAGAAGGAAGGCGCTTTTAATGGATGGTGGGAAGAGGCGACTAGTTTCCAGCAATACGATGGTGTGTGATCAGAGAGCTCTGAGTCGACAGAGTTTGACTGAGACTGGCAACGATAGTGTTTGCTGCTCCACACGCGCTTGTGGTCTTCTGAGAGACCGGCCTGTTCGTCATAAAGTGGCAGGCCGTGACTGCTTATCCCGGAAGATGAACCTCGAGGTTGGTGGAAAAGAAAAGAAGGCACCCCTGAAGGCGAATACGCAGGACACGAGAAAGGAAGCAAGAAAAGTGCAGCACGAGGGTGAAATGTGCCGACGAACAGTATAGTCGGAATCGGATGGTCAGAATAGACCATCACAAATCAACCCTTCACTTCCCTCACCAACCCATATATAGCCACAAGATCGCTCACCTAATATCCCACTTGTAAGACACAAACTCACGTTTGGCGTAGTGGGAGATCCCCTGACCACCGGGCAGCCGTAACATACGGCTGTGCGAAGCCGGGAGTAGTAGGAGCTGCGGCTCCGGCTTTTTGTTTACGGTGTTTCCAGGAGGTGGTGTGTTCGATCCTTGACGGTAGGCACTTTTACTTTTGCTGGTTGTAGATAGTCATGAGATGCCCGGAGCGACAGGGGGCAATTATACTTCTAGTACTGTGGCCATCAATCAATCTACAAGCATGGTCAACATCTTTCAGGGAGTCAAGGAAATGCGTGCTGTCATAAAACTGTGTATTTTCTTCGGTGTCGTGCAATAGGGGGTGAATAGCCAGGGATAGATCCGTGGATGGAAAGATAAGAAAAAGAAACACTCATCCCTTCTCGTCCTCAGCGCCATAAAAAACACCCCCAAATCTAATGCCCACAGACAAGCATGCATCCCGCACAAGCGCGCCTCGCACATTCAGAAAAGCGTTGTGCGTTCATGCAAATCCAACTTTTGATCGTCCTCTTCACATTGAATCCTCTACGTGTCGTCCCCACAAGATCTGAATTGGCGATCTCGCTTAAATGGGTATCGGTGTGTTTCGTTGGTGATATATCAACCAGTCGTTGTTCACTCGATGGTGGGCTCGAGAGTAGAACCGGCAAGGATGGTGGCCCTGTTCAAAATTAGTACAGATTCAATGAATCATAGCAGATAATCACTTACCATCCAATAAGGCGCCAATGCTTCTCGATTCTGCGGGAAAGAGCGACCTTCTCGCCAATCTCGGTACAGGCAGGGCTGGTGAGTTGAAGTCTGGCGGCATCGGCCTTGACGGCGACGACCTTAGCACCAGTGGCGGTAGAACCAATGTTAACCATGAGGACTTCGTTCTTTGCGAGCTTGGCAACCTTGGCCTGCTTGCCATCGGCAGTCTTGACACCGAGCAGACGGCGGAGCAGGAAGTAGTTGACCTCGATCTCAGTGTAGATGGCGGGGAGCTGGCCACGGAGACCAAGGACGAAACCGACCAGACGATCGGCACGGCAGAGAGTGGGGTCGACACGAGTACCAACACCAATAAGACCACCAGGAACAGCGAACTTAAGATCGTTGTTCTCAGCAAACAGCGAAACAACTCTGGAGAAGATGGGCTTGCACTGAATCTTGCCCTGCTCGTCCTTGCTGACAATACCGGGTCTGATCTCAATCTCGTCGCCGAGCTTCAATACACCAGTCAGGATACTGCCACCAGCAACTCCACCCTTCAGGTCCTCAATCTCGGCACCAGGCTTGTTGACATCGAATGATCTGATGACGATCATGTGAGGGGCGGCGGTGAAATCTCTCGGGGGGACGGGAATCTTGGAGACGAGGTACTCGTTGATAGCGTCGATGTTGAACTTCAACTGGGCGGAGATGGGGATGATGGGGCTGCCATCGGCGACGGTACCACGAATAAACTTCAAGATAGACTCGTGGTGTTGGCCAGCGGCCTCCTCGCGCATGAGGTCGACCTTGTTTTGGAGAATGATGATGTGGTTCAACTTCATGATCTCAATGGCGGCCAAATGCTCAGAGGTTTGGGGCTGAGGGCAGGTTTCGTTTCCGGCGATAAGGAGGAGGGCGGCGTCCATGACAGCGGCGCCAGACAACATGGTGCTCATGAGAATGTCGTGACCGGGGCAGTCGACGAAGCTATGGGTTGTCAGATACAGCTGGTTAGTAATGCTGTGTGCAAAACTCACGAGACATGTCTAAGCAGACGGTATGTACCAGCGCATCCTTCTCTCTCACATGGAGGGTCGACCTCCTTGTCACTCTTATAACTCCTGTAGCAAGTGGGGCGTGGGCACTCCTCGTTGTCGCACTTGTAGATCTTTGCGTTGGCGTAACCGAGCTTGATGGTAATGTTTCTCTCCAACTCGTTCTTGAAACGGACAGTCTGGACACCAGAGATGGCCTTGACGACTGTTGACTTTCCGTGAGCGACGTGACCGATGGTACCAATGTTGATGGTGGCCTGGCGCGAAATGATCTCGGGCGACAGAGGGTTGAGGGCCTTGACATCGATGGTTGACGGGTCGGGCTGCTCGGCGATGAAGGGCTTCTGGACGGCGGGTGCGGGAGCAGACTTCTTCAATGCCGACTTGGGCTTCTGCTCAGGAATCTCATCTTCCGACTCAGACTGGTCCTGCTGGGGGTTCAAAGTGGGGGAAGCGGGCGGCGAGTCGTCCTGGGGGTATTCGCCGTTCGAGGCCATGATTGCGGTGGATGCGCGTGTGGACTCGGGGGAGGTGTTGAGGGGTGCGCAAAGGCTTGGTCGGGCAAATTGGCTATGAGTCTTACGGGCTCTTGCTGTGACGTGCAAAGTCACGGAAACTCACAAATTCTGGGAGCAGTGTGAAGGTGGCCAAAAGTCGAAGCTCGTGGCCAGTCGAAATGGCAGGCTGCTTCTCTCCGGCAAGAAACGGCAAGAGCCAATCAAATGCTCCAGATTAGGTCTTAGCACGAATTCCGGCTTCTTCTCATCGCTCCTGCCCTGCGGCGACATCGACCTCAGTTGTTCGACACGCACCTCCAACCACCCTCTCCCCTCTCTCCCGACACAGTCAATCGCAGACCATGTTGGCCAGATCCAGCCTGCGATCCGCGCGCCTCGCCGCCGCTGCTCGCAACACCGCAACCCGCCAGTCCACGGTACGCAACCACTCCAGAAACACGTCCATACCTCCAATCGATGCCGAATCTCGAATTGCCCGTTGAATCATGCCGAGCTGACGTCTCAATTCCTCCAGCGCGCTGCTTCTTCCTCCTCTGGTGCCGAGTCATCGCAGTGGGCCACCACCGCCACTGCCTCTGCTGCCACCGCCTTCGCCGTCGGTTCCGCCGCATGGTACTACTACCAGTTCGGTCGTGATGCCCACGCCATGACCCCCGCCGAAGAGGGGTATGTTGCCCACCGACTCCATACACACTCGACCACCCAGCGCTGACCATTGGCCCAACAGTCTTCACGCCACCAAGTACCCTTGGGAGCACGAGAAGCTCTACAAGACCTTCGACCACCAGTCTCTCCGTAGAGGTTTCCAGGTCTACCAGGAGGTTTGCGCTTCTTGCCACTCGATGAAGCGTATTGCCTACCGCAACCTTGTCGGCAACTTCATGACTGTCGACGAGGCTAAGGCCCTTGCCGAGGAGAACGAATTCGACACCGAGCCCAACGATGAGGGTGAGATCGAGAAGCGCCCAGGAAAGCTTTCCGACTACCTCCCCAGCCCTTACAAGAACGACGAGGCCGCCCGTGCTGCCAACAACGGTGCCCTCCCCCCGGATCTTTCGCTCATTGTCAAGGCCCGTCACGGTGGCTGCAACTACATCTTCTCTCTTCTGACTGGTTACCCTGAGGAGCCCCCAGCTGGCGCTGTTGTCCAGGAGGGTCTCAACTTCAACCCTTACTTCCCCGGTACCGGTATTGCCATGGCTCGTGTCCTCTACGACGGTCTCGTTGAGTACGACGACAAGACCCCCGCCACTACCTCGCAGATGGCCAAGGATGTTGTCGAGTTCTTGAACTGGACTGCCGAGCCCGAAATGGACGACCGCAAGAAGATGGGCTGGAAGGTTATGGCTGTTGCTGGTACTCTCTTCGCTCTCTCCGTCTGGGTCAAGAGGTGAGTCGCGAACAACACCAAAATTGTGATTACCACAAATACTGATTTTATGCTACAGATACAAGTGGACTGTCGTCAAGACCAGAAAGCTCGTGTACAACCCTCCCACCACCAAGGCTGTCCGTAACCCTTCATCTCCCCGCGCCGAGGTGAAGATTGACGGCAAGGAGTACCTCAAGTAAACGACTCGCACGACAGGAGTCTGGTAATTATATTAGAGGGAAAATCTAGGCGATTGCTTGAGAGCTGACGGATGACGATAAGCGTCAAATGCCAGTCTCCAGGCGAGGTTTGCCCATTGGGAGAGAAAATTCTGGTCCTGTACAGCATCTTTGCGTCCTAGAGTAGAACGCAAGGGTGGACCCCCTCCGCTTTTCTATCTTCACTTTTTTTTCTTTGTCGTCTGTACTATGAGCCCGGAAAATTCGATATGCTTGCATGTTTCTACTAGACCACACATATCCCGCTCGAAACTTTACGATCAGATGTTTACAAAATTGCGGCTCTTGTTAGACTTTCGGATCTAATGGTCATAGATCCTCCCCCATATTGCCACTTTGAAGTCTGAGGCAGCAACCCGATTGTAATTGCCTGAAACGAGAAGCCTCGCATTGCCAGCGGATATTGATCATCTCAAACTATTGAGTAAGTCAAAGAGTTGAGGTAAAACACCACGCTGCTATTCTGGCAATACACTTTTGCTCACATACTCGGTCTCCAATCGAAGTGCAATTCAAACAATAATCTAACGATTATGGGAACTTTCTTCTCATATTTGTTCGTCTCTGCAGAACTACTGGATACGCATAATGATCTCCAGATCGATGGACTGCAGCTGCTCGCCAAAGGTTTCAAGGACGCTTCGAATGAAGGATCGTTGGTACCGCAGCACAAAACTTGTCCTTGAATGGCCGTACGTATCAATTCTCCTCTTAATGAAGTCATGTTTGGTGAGCAGCATGGATACAGCCTTGAAGACAGCTTAGGACGGCCGACTTCTACAAGCTCGTGCTGCGTGGAGAGGCAATATAGTTCCGCGATCGATAGAGTCGTCAATTCAGAGCTCTAGGAAGAATGTTATCCTGACTGCACATCTCATTGCGGTAGAGCGTTACACTCGTGTGACTACGTCAAAGTTGGCGAGACCATGAACATGCTGTTGAATTAAGTGCTATGCTTTTGCAGTGATAGTCTTTGTGGTGCAGGCAGGTAGCATTGCAGCTGTGGAAATATACAATATTCTGAGCTGCATAGATCTCATACTTGTGACTGATACTCCCATGCGATCTAAGCAGGGGTATAATACGATTCCTGGAGAGGTTGTGATTTCGCGAAACCATAAAGTTCGATAGTTGATATCCTCGAAGTTGTGCAAGCTTCAATCAAGCACAAGTCGCACAAAGTGTCCAAGGCGGTAAGCCCAAGCCCGGCAGAATTTCTTCACATGCATGAACTTTTTTCGAGATGGAACAGTCGCATAAACACACAACACCCCCATATACAACAAAATGTCGACGTCGCAAGTTAGAATCCAGCTCACTACCAGGAGTCCGGATATTGAATTGCCCGAGGAGAGCAGTGGCCCCATTCTCGTCTCTACCGGTCAGTAACACCTTGAAGGCGCGCTCTTGCGCCAGAGCAGTAACATGTTGCAACGAGGATCTGTTTGACTGACTAGCTTCGCAGAGCTCCGTAGATACCAGCTCTCGACTCTCGTGAACAACCTGCTCGCGACCGAACAACCCGTCCCCTTTGAGTTCTTGATCAACGGCCAATTCCTGCGAACCTCGATCGATGAATTCCTGACTGCCAATGGCATCTCCGCCGAAACCACCTTGAATGTAGAATATGTACGCGCTCTTGTACCGCCGTCGCACGTCGCTTCCTTCGAACACGACGACTGGGTCAGCAGTGTCGATCTTCTCTCAGCCACATCAGCAGCTGGTAGATGGGCAGGCAAGAACTTTGGTGCTTCTGGAGTTGGAAATGAGCGTCTGGTATCAGCAAGTTACGATGGACTTTTGAGACTTTGGAACCAGAGCAAAGAGGTTTTGGCAACAAGTGGAGATGGTGGACACAGCGGACCTGTCAAGAGCGTGAAGTTCTTGGATCACTCGCGTTTGGTCTCATCAAGCGTGGATCGCAGTGTCAGAATCTGGAACTACAACGACAAAGAGATCACACCCAAGGTTGAACTGCTAGGACACACCGCATCCGTGGACAGATTGGCCGTACACACTCCTTCCCAGCGTATCTTGACCGCCTCGCAGGATCACACCGTCGGTATCTTCAGCAGCGACATCAAGAGCAACCCTTCAGCACCCGCACATCTCCTCCCCAACCCCTCATCCAAGCGAAGGAAACCCAGCGTCACTGTGCCTCAACGTGGCGCACTTTCTCTCCTGGCCGGCCACAATGCACCCGTCTCGGACGTCACTTTCAAGCCCGACGATGCCACAGTAGCCTACTCCACCTCCTGGGACCACACACTCAAGACCTGGGATCTCGCAACCCACAGCTGCGTCGACACACGCGCAACCTCTCACCCTCTGGTCTCAGTCGCCGCTCTACCGCAATTGAATCTGGTCGCTGCAGGAACTACCGCCCGTCACATCTCCCTCATCGACCCTCGCGCTTCCGCAACCGCAATCGTCGCCATGACACTCCGCGGTCACAACAACGCCGTAGTCTCACTCGCACCTTCTCCGGACAACGGTTTCGTCTTCGCATCCGGTGGCCACGACGGCAGCGTCCGCGTCTGGGACGTCCGTAACGCAAAAGCTGGAAACGCAGGCGGTGTAGCTGAGGGCGGTATGACTGGCGAAAGCATCTTCGTGCTCGAGCGTGATGGTCAAGGAGAGAAGAAGCCCGTTGGTGGTGAAGGCATCAAGGTGTTTGGCGTGCAGTGGGATGAAGCTTGGGGTATCGTTAGCTGCGGTGAGGATAAGAAGGTGCAAGTTAATCAACCCAGGTAGAATGTGGACAAAAAAAGTTATGCCGTCCGTTGTTGGGATACGGCGAAGTTGATTTATACCCCCATCAAGACTTCGAATTCCTCGCTTTTTGTTTTCGTTCCGGACAGTATGAGAGAAGTCTTCAAAAGAGCAAAGAGAATGCAGCGAAGCAAGACAGACCTTCACCATCAGGTCATTGAATCTCCTGTCCCCTTCACGTCCCTGAGCATGCATGCATTCTTTTTACGACTGTTTCATCGTAACCTCTTCTTTGCTTCATGCTTGACCTCACCTACCAAGACGAGCAAAAAGATAATTGCAGCAAGTGGGATTCGAACCTACGATCTTCTCGAGATATATGTAGTGTCACGATCATATAATGAGGGTTAGCTACACAAATCAAGCTTGTGTTTGCAAGACAATTTTTACAAGACGTCTTGACCACTGGACTACCGCTGCTTGTTGTTGGGAAGACGAAGAGTTTGGATGATCATAAAGGTAACTCTGGCGTTGTGGGTGTATGGGAAGGAGGGGTTGAATGTGACTTCTTGATTTGATATCGGCTTCTGGAAATTGTTGGAAGCTGTGTCTGTTCTACAAGTAGAGATGACTTTGAAGAGCAAACTAAGAATATTCTGTTCATCGTATCTGGATTATTCTATCATCTAAGTTTAGTTTTGGATTTTCCATAGTTGCTTGTGAGAGCAAGGACGAATGGAGTCCCAAGTCTTGCAGTAGACGGTCAGTACCTACCTACCTATACACATCAGCGCACATGCATTCAAAAAGAAAGCCTGCTTACAATCCTTGTGTTAAAACTATGCTATACCCTAATCCCATCCAAAGGAACAAAAACATGCAACTCCCATCCACCTCGTGTAAACTGTTTGGGAAAAACTTTTCCAACTCTGCTAGAGCAAAAGGATGCCTATTCCCTTACGCGGATCGTCCGACAGCAGTGCTGGACCAGACTTGTCACCTTTTCGCTTAATCCATGTTTCCGAGACCGGTTCAAAGAAGAAACACACCCACAGGCAAATCAGCTTTTAGTCGGAAAACCCACTCCAACGCGGGGAGTCGATCCCCGGACACTTGAGCTTACGTAGAGGCAGGGCTTCGGACGTCTGTTTATTACAGCGTCCTGCCGACTCTTGAGCCAAGGAGGTCTTTGTTAGAAGAAGAGCGAGTTTTCACAAATAACAAGCCTAGAAGGTTGGAATTGGATGGCAGGATAGCGAATTCTAGCGCCATGCAAAATTGCTGCACCTGTCTATTATTCGTCAATCATCTCAATGAATCCGAGAGTTCATGGTAATGACAACTTCTTCGCCGGCATCAGTGAAAATCTTTCTACATAAAAAAAGAAAAAAATGGACGAAATGGAAACACAGAATCTCCATCCACGCCAGTTCTCTCTCCTCTAGGAGCAAAACAAAAAACCCACCCAACTATTACAGAGCAAAAAGAGCGCCTTGACTCTTACCCACTTGCGTCATTACCTTCCTATCGGCATGGTACATTCACACTTGTATGGGCCAGTATCTGTTTGGCATCCCGCATGTTGAATCGAAACGGAAGCTTACAGGCAAAGTGTTTCTAGTCGATATTCGACACGGGGGAATTTCGAACCCCGAACCGTCTGGTTTCGTTGGGGAAGAGTTCCTTGTCATCTTTGTCGCAGTTTGCGTAAGAATCGGATTTTCCCGTCGTGCCATTGGGTCTTTGTTGATGGGAAATGTGAAATTTTGGTTACTTGATGCTCGAGGTAGGTGGTGGGCAAGGTGCGACGCCTCAGCAAGGAAAAAAATCCGATCTTTGAACTTCATCGGAGCAAAAGGATGCCCAATCCTTACCTCGTCCATTTGAGTACAGATAGAGGCATGCTCCGGATCCTAACATCACAGGTCCATTTAACGTCTCGTTGACAGTGTTAGACCTCTGTGGCCATGACATATCTGTCACTTTGAGTCGAGAGATGTTGTGTTCTAGAATCGGGGGATCGATCCCTAGACCTTACTTTTGCTTGGTGTTCGTTATAGAAAAGATTCACTTATTCACATAGCTGCATTACGAGCTTTGTTGCGATCTTCCTCTCGAGCCAAACAGGTCATTGATAAACAAATCGAACTTGAGCGATGTTATTATCATTTCGGTATTGAGAAATTTTTGACGGTGCGAAGTTTGGCAAAAGCAACACTTATTGCACCTTCTTTCTTCATACTTCCCAGACTTTTCAGAATCTTTGACAAGCACCTTCGATGGTTTGAGGACAATCTACCTGGTGGGAATCGAGATGTATGGGTTCTATTCGTTTTGTGACGAAACCATGGGGACCGACAAGAGACGATGATGGCGAAGAGTGGGGATAATTGCAGTGCTAGCTGTGTATCTCATGCGATCGAGTAATGATTTCGCAAGGATGATTCTGTAAGTGGTGCAATTGAAAGATGGTGATGAATGCGAGCACAGTCGATGATCGATATGGCCCGAGGCGGTCGCTGCGAAGAGGTCGCTTCAAGAAGCATATGTAAAATGGTAAATGGTTGTCATAAAGTCGTTATATAAGTACATGCAACAAGGAAAGCAACATCCATTCATCCAACTCCCTCAGCACCGGTAGCTAACTCCGAATGTCCAAGCCAGCGACCTTCAAAGATCGAAGAGTGGTGTGAATTGTGTGTAGTTCCTTCAAATTCGTCTCGTACATCGTTCTTGCTCGCTCGAACATGCAATGGGTATCGTGTTGATTGATTGATTGTTGAAGAAGTTTACTTCTTGGCTTCGGGACCGACACCTCTGACGGCGCTGTAAGCTGTATTAGTATCATATGGTTGAAGGTGAAAGTTGATAGTGCTTACGAGTCCCACATCTTGCCGAGCATACCCTTTCCAGGGCCCTGCTCCTCAATGCTTGCGCGGCGGGCAGAGTAGGCAGCGTTGTCGGGGCTGCGCTTCTGAGACAGAAGGTTGTTGAAGAGACCACCGGAAGAGCGACGACGCTCACCATCGAAAGAGGTCTTGGGGGCAGTGTCGGTGGGAGAAGACATGATGTTCGATTGATTGAAGGTTGGTTGATTGTTGTGTGGAAGTGATATTGATTGATTGATGCTTTGATGAGGAGATATGCTTGATGAAAAAACCAAGAGATGATGGGCGAGGTGCAACAGTCTTATACCTTTCGTGCTACCTCAAGGAGCTTACCTTCAGAGCTCTCGGTCATGTCATCGGAGTCGGAGCTTTGTTCCATTCGTCGTCAGGCCTTTCCTTTGTTTGCTCGACCACTCCCCTGGGTTGTGGTGCTCTCGTGATTCTTGCTGGAGATCGCAGCGCCGGTCAAGCCATCGACACATATTTCGTCGTCATGGTGCTGAACCCAATTCAGCACAACCCAATGGTCATCACTCCTCAGACCGTTGACTTTGCTCCTCTCGCCGGAAAAGGGCTGGCCTCTTTGCAAGCCACCACCAAAGTGGAGGTGGGTTTCGCTCCTTCCCCACGATAAGGCTAGCCGCTAGACTTCTGCGTCACGATCGGGAGTGCGGGGAAGAAGGCTTGTTGATGTCATCGGTCTGGTCCCTGAATCTGTTTCAACCTCTGTCCTTTCCAATTGGTCGCGGCAGCAGGTGAGATCGCTTCCGCTCTTCTTGAGTTGAGCTTATCTCACGACCGCTTTCGATCCGCGTGGATTTTGATACCACAAAAAGATATGCACATGTCAAATCTTGGTGAAACATGCTAACCGACGCAGATGTGGCTTGGGAGAGTTGAGATGGGCATCGACAAGGTTGAGTCTGGATGCCAGCATGTGGATTTGTGCCTTATCGTTGAGTGAAAATCACCTTCGGAGAACGCTCCATGCTCCGATGCAAAGGACATGTGTTTGATGGTGAGGATCTGACGAGCTTTTCGGCCGGTAAAAGTGGTTCTCCCATGACGAGCTTTGAATATCGGGCTGTGCAGGCCGCTGGAAAGTCGTCGTGATTTGCAGGATGACTTGACTGAGGGCTTGAATCGAAGGCGTCTTGTTTGTCAGAGATAAACACGTCCGTTGATTGACGACCGCTTCTATGGGTGAGACTTCCAACTGCAGAGCTGTTGCGAACAATCATTCGCATAAGCAGCGCAACAACATGACCATTTGCTCCAGTCTTTCGGAGCGAACTTGCCATGTCCCTAGTGACTATCAAAGATGCTTTCTTCTCTGCATCGATCTTTGGGCAGGAACTGAATAGATTTAGTCCTTGGACCGATGTGAACGACGAATCTCAACCGCAGAAGGCAGCCTCTTCAGTGCTTGCTCGATATCTTACCACCGAAGATCAGGATTGTCGTTCGACGTAAAATATTATGTCAACCGTATCATCATCGCTTCACATCAGTACTTTTCAAATCCGTCTAATGATCAGATGCCGGTCGTCTTCAATCTCAAGTGCCTGAGTGGTCATGTCGTGTAGGACCTCGTTTGTTTGCATGATGCTCTTCTGGTTGTGAGAATTCGCGGCGGACTCGTGCAGCCAGTGTCGGAATAAGTGAGAAAGAGCAAGCCGTACTCTTTTGTGAGTATCATGTTCGGGTCATGATGGCTCTGGGTATTTCATGCCGATACCGAAAACATGACTCTCATGACCTACAGGCATAATCCGACTCATGTCGCTCATGCCGTTTGTGTAGCATTGATGACAATCATATAGTTCATGATCTGTCGAGTCTGTTCGGTTTTCAAGGCCCGTCGAGTCTGGTTGTTTCTCGGGACTCGCGTGATGCCTCCGTTTCCACCAGAGCCTTGCGCCTGCACGATAACTCCTACCACACGACAAGGCTTGTAACAGTTGTGAGATTGCAGGAATGCGGTATGCGATGATTTTGACGGGTTCAAGAAGTTGAGCCGAAGGAGCGAAGGAGAAAACGCCAAGACATTACATGCTTGAGTCAGGGCGATTTACTTCCAAGGGTCCGCGATAATAACAGGCAACAACCCTCACTTGGTTTTACCTTTGACCTTTGCGCCAAAACATCCTGGACGTCCCACCGCCGCTCAAAAAATACCAAATAACCATCGTCGAATACTTCCCTCCTTCTCAACAACAGCGCTCTACAGGGCGTGAACCGACAGCAAGATGGGTGGCGATTTGAACTTGAAGAAGTCATGGCACCCCGTGCTCATGTCCAACCAGAAGCGCGTGTGGGAAGAGGAAAAGAAGGCGCTGGATGAGCGCAAGAAGATCGACCAGGTGCTCAAGGAGCGTGCCGAAGAACGTCAAATCCAGGAACTACAGCAGATGCAAGAAGCCGCTGGCGGCAAGAAGCGTGTCGACAGGGTGGACTGGATGTACGGCGGTCCTGCCGATGGTCAAAAAGGAACCACTGAGGAGATGGAGTCATACTTGCTCGGAAAGCGAAGACTGGATGGACTTGTCAAGAGAGATGCAACCGAGGCTATGCAGAAGGCTGCCGCTGTAGGTCCATCGGCCTTGCAGATCGCAAACAACCAGAAGGACACGGCAACAAAAGTCCGCAACGACCCCATGCTGGCCATCAAGCAGCAAGAACAGGCCGCGCTCGAAGCCATGATGAGCGATCCAACCAAGCGCCGTGCCTTGCTCAAGGCCGCTGGCAAGGAAGAGGACGACCCCAAGCGCAGCTATCGCAAACACCGACACAGAGATGATGATCATCGCAGCAAGCGCAGACGCCACGACGACTACAGCGACGATGAAAGACGTCCATCCCACAGACACCGCTCCCACCGAAGCCGTCGCTCACCCTCATACTCTCGCTCACGATCACCCGAGCGTAGAAGAAGAGACGACAGGCGCGATGATAGGCGTGACGACGAAAGACGCTCCTCTCGCAAACACGAATCACACCGCCGTAGTATCTCACGGTCGCCAGACTCGCGCAGACGAAAGTCATACCCCAGCCCCAGACGATCAGATTCCCGTTCACCATCTCGCAAACACAGAGAAAGGGATACTAGACGTCGTTCGCCTTCTCCGATGCGGTCAAGGACAGACAGAAAATCTCCCTCGCCCAGACGTCGTGCATCACCAAGCTATGAACCATACAGCCACCGTGGTCCTCGACCATCAAGAAACGACAGAGACGACCGACCACCCAGACAATTCAGAGACGACAATCGTCCTTCTAGGCACGAACGCCCAGCTTCTCCAGACCACGAGGCTGAGCGTCTTGCGAAGCTGGCCGCCATGCAATCAAACGCAACAGATCTGGAAGCGGATCGTAAGAAGCGTCTAGCTGAGCTTGAAGACCGCGATCGCAGACAAAAAGAAGAAGACGACAGAAAGAGAAGTGAAAAGGGTAAATTCGTAGGTCAAATCAGAAGTCAGGCCGACATGGGTCAAGGTGGTGGCTTGGGTGCAAGACTCGCTGGCAGAACTGGACTGCAGAGATTAGCTGGGGATGAGTAGACTGCATCTCTATGTCTGCGAGGACTTGGATGGATCAAGAAAGAAGTGGTTTGATTTGCGTTGCATTATTATTTTGCGTCAGGAAAGCACACATAAGCAGCATCACCCACAGCCTCTGAGGAATATTATCAACCCACATCCTCCTCACTGTGTCCTTACAAACCCCCTCCGTTCTCCATCTTGTGAGGGTCCCGGTCTTTGAGATATATCATCCTAGCGCACGCTCGCTTCGGAACACTGACGAAGAGATATGTTACTCTAGGCCCCGGCGATCTTTGACCAGAACAATGGACTATGGTGCTGCGAAGTCGGTTGTGAGTGGTATGACCCTGATCGCGTATAATGCCATTCGATATCTCCATGTCTCGGCCTCTTGAGTGTTCTCGACGATCATCAAGGCAGGTATCAAGGGTATATAGCATTGTATACTTGATATCTTCGATGCCAACAGGTAAGGTATCGATGATTTGACATGTTGTGGTCGTTTCTGTTATGAATTGTTCCATCTACCGAAGGACAAGAGGTATTCTTAACGTTGATTCTCTCTTCGCAGTCAACGTCGATATCCTTACAAGATCTTACTACAGCAGCGATATCTGGTTCTTCTTCAATACCTCGATTCTTGTAGATCGAGTATACCGATGAAGAAAAAATTTCAGTCCAGCTCAACTCGATTAGAAGTTTTGAGTCTGACATTGGGAAAAGGGTATAAGGTATGGTGAAGTGTAAGACCACACCTCAACACCCCAAATGATTCACAAAAGTCCACATGATGTAAATGACCATTGCTGCAGGACTTTTTTCGAGAACAAAGTTCCAAAGATTATTTCCAGAGAGAAGTGTTCTGTGCAAAAGAGTTCTCTCGTACTATTTTCCTCGACTCTAATATCCTTGCTTGTGGAATGATGAAGAAAAAAGCAACGATATTGAGGAGGTTCTCTTGTCTGGGAGTGGTTAGTGCGATGGCTTATGTGATGAAGAGGATAGGGGTGCGACTTAGCTCTGAGTGATATTGGAGGGAAGTAGGAACTAGAGGAATTGGAAACAAGTCAGTGTTTGTAGCGTGGAAGATGGGATGGGATATGACTCAACTTCCAACTAGCGAACAGAAGCAACAGCAAAAAGTCCATCCAGGAGACAACGTACGCCGAAGCAAAAGAAGAAGGAAGAAGCACACATAATGTCTTGTCCATCAATGCGTTCCAAGACAAAACCGCATGATGTATTGACCATCGACGCGGAAAAAAAAAAGAAGCAATAGCATAATGTATTGACCATTGATGCAACTACTTCCAAAGAAAAGTTCCAAAAATTGTTTCAGAGAGATATGTTCTGTGCAAAAGAGTCTCTTCTTACTATTTTCTCAGACTCTGAATACCCTTGCTGCGGAAGAATGATGAAAAAGCAAGGGTATTGGAGGAGATGCTCTTGTCTGGGAATGATTCAGTGATTGTGTTCGTTTTGAGATAAAAGAGAAGTAGGATAAGGGGACTTAGCTAAGGGCAAGAAGACAGATTGTGGAAAGAACACACTGGAGAGGTGGGAATGGGTTAGTTGCTTTGTTCGCTTTGGAAGATGAGTAGGGAGGAAAGGTGGACTTAGCTCTGGACGAGGGCAGATGTGATGTAGAGAAAGAAGGAAGGAGGGAGAGAGAGCACTAGAAAGTTGCTTATATGGAGAGGCTACGTTGCGTGCTGGCTAAAAGAGTCACAGGAACTGGCTAGGACTAGTGGTAAAGAAACTTGCTCGACTTTTGGTCATAAGCCAATTAGGACACCTCGGCTTAAGCAATGGTATAGAAATATCAATTCATCCTTTTGCAACGACGATGTGATGAAAGCGAGAAGAATAGAACAACAGATGGATAGTTGATGAGAACATCAAGTCACGATGTGTGAGAAAACATGATACGTTGGTAGAAGGAAGTAGGAAGGTGATGTGGGTATAGAAAAGCGTAAATTTTCGATTTGACCAAATGCAGCAGCAGCAGCAGCAGCAGCAGATTCCAGATGCCTGATACCAAGAAGAGGCTGATAAGCTGACGAGTAAAACGCCACTCCATGCAGGCTATCAATTCTATTTCAACAACGAAAGGCGCGAAATGCAAAGAAAATCATGTTGCTTGCCCATCCAATCGTAGTGAAGACCGTTCCACCACCATTATATCCCTTCCTGTAGTTTACAGCCTACGTCCAATGTTTCCGAATGCGACAGCACTGACGAACAACACACTGGCAATCCATGTAGCCACACCCACACTTTCGAGCGTGAATGTGCCAAGCACCAAATCTTGTCCTTTGATGGCATTCGCTGTTGCGTTGGCGACGTTGGAGAAGGTATGGAGGTTTGCGGCGTGAGGGGAGGGTATCAGCTCGGGGTTGATAGAGAGAAGGAGACCGGTGCCAGAAAGTGCAACAGTTGTTGCAAGGATGAAGCAGGGGCCTGTGCGGTCGAGAAGGTACCAGATGGCTGGGTTTGCGAGAGCAAGGGTGAGACTGAGTTGGAGGGGTGATTGCCAGGGAAGACGGCGCTGCGAGATGATTAGTAAAGGATAAGGATGAGTATAGTCTGAGGAAGGTCGACTCACAATAGCAAAGACAATGCCAACAGCAGCACCAATAAATCTGACAATCTCGTTCCAACCGGGAGTCCAGGTCTGGCTGCGATTTTGCGAGTCTTGAGCGCTACGCAAGTTTCCAGAAGTTCTGTACTCCCTCTCGGCCTCGTGTTCACCACTGCCATCACTCATCCAGATAGCGTCAACCCAGGGCAGTGCCTGACCCAAAGCGATACCACTGAAACACCAGTAGGCAATGTACGCCCAAGACTCCGAGGGCATGCCTTCGACCTGAACGGGCACCAGAGTCTGTCTGTCATGCAAATGCGCAATCAACTGTCCATAGGCAATGCCAGCAAGACCCAAGACTACGTTCTTTCCGACCATGGGAACGAACCAGTTCTTGAACGTCTTCTTCTTGGGCTTTTGAACACGCCGTGTCGAGGCTTCAAGCATGCTACCTCTTCTTCTCTTGCTTCTCATCATCAGGGCATCATCAACGTTGCCATCAATGTCAGCCACGTTCATGCCCTTGCTGTCGATAGGCGTCTGGGCACCGGTGCCCCAAGGCGTCTCGTCGCGATCGGGTGCATAGCCAGCCGGAGAGTAGATGCCGAAGAGAGTGGATGTGGTCAGGTTCAGGAATGAGCGGGTGCGAGAGGGAGGGAGGCCTGACTCGTCGCCGGGAGATTGGGGGTCCGGAGTGTCGCGGCCATCGGGCGAGTTACCAGCAGTCGACGACATGGGAGTGAGGTCGAAGGGACGGCGGGGACGAGGACGAAGGAGGGGAGGCGATTGATCCGACATGATGTCTTATTCGTGTCTCGTGTGCTTGCGAGGCTGTCGACGGCTTCTTGCAGGTGACGCACGTGCTGCTGTTTTTGTAGATATTGTTCCGAGATGGAGAAAAGGTGCAAGACGTGTCAATTCGGCTGTAAGTAAGATAAAGCGTCGGACAGAGTCAATTACTGTCAAAGATGCAAGGGAAGGAGCGGATATAAGCAATGCAAGAGGAGAAGAAAGCAATCAACGATTGTGGGCCGATGATGCTGATGCTGCAACTGCCTCTCAGCTTGTGCTTGTGCACGCTCCGAATTGGCATGTGATTGTGATCACCCGTTGACCTGTGCCCCGCGTATCATGACCAGACACGCCCGTACTGCGTACTCGCAACAATCACCACTTTCTTCGTAATACATCTCGGCATATCAAGTATGAACAATCCAAAGAAATTCAATGGCAATAAACTAAGAGTACATGCAACAACGCCCCTCCATAACTGCCTTTTGTCTGCTGCTGCAAGAATTTCAATCGCTGCAAATGCGATTCTTGTCATCTCGCATCAAAGTCTACAAGCACACCCCTCATCCTCAACAATGCGCTGGAGTGTGCATATCCATGCCGTAGCCCTGCATATGCACCCCATCCGTTGCCAAAGTCCCCGCTTCTATATTACTGTCTTCCGAATTCATCTGAATCCTCCAAATCCTGTGGGTTGGAATCCAGTAGGTTGAGGAATCACGCCGTTCGAGTACGGCACAGGGCTCGGCGCGCTTGCGACAGGTCCTTGGGTAAGCATCAATCGTGATCCTCCGAGGATGGGTGTGTTGTCCTCCTCAGTCTTCTGAACAGTCTCCTTTGACTTGCGCTCCTCATTGTCCTTCTTGAGCTGATCGATGGCCATGGCCTGTTGTGACATGTAGTTGATCATGAAGGGCATGGTGAAGTCGTTCAAGCCGTGGCGCCATGAAAGCTCCATAACAACGTGCAGAGGGATGAGGTCGTAGCAAGCGTAAAGCATACCGACGAAGCACTCACGGCTGCCAATGTCGACAAAGTAGCGGAGGAGCTCCTCGACAACCTCGCCCTTGCCTGACATGGCGGCAGTCTCGATGGCGTCCTTGAAGAGCTTGTCTTGCTTGGACAGAGCAATCGATTTGTCCCATCTCTTGGTCTTGCGGTAGATGTTGGCAGCGATCTGTCTGAAGAAGACGAGATCATGCTTCTCAAGGCGCTGAGCAAGAGCGACAGCCTCGTAGTTGTCGTAGTTCTCAACAGAGTCGCGAAGAGTCTTGTAGTCCTCCTCCTCGATGAGCAAGTCGTTGATGGCATCGTTGACAGCACGCTTGTTCTGGGTTTGGACGTTGAGAAGGAAGGGCTTGATAAGAGGGATGTTGTCAGACTTCTCGAACATACGCACAACGCGGTTAACGTCAATGCGAGGAGTCAGAGATTGAAGAAGGTCAGTAAGGAGAGAGGGTTGCTCCTGGAGGTAGAAGTTGAGGGCCTTGTAGTAAATCTCCAAGTTGGCGACCTTGACAACAGTGTCCTTGAAAGAGTGGTGCTCCCAAGCATCAGCAGCACGCTCCATCATGGCAAGAGCAGCGTTATCCCATTCATCGTAGTGAGCGTATAAGAACACAAGCTCAGGCCACAAGTGAGCCTCCTCGCAAGCGCGGATCATCTTGGGAATATTGATGCGGCCCCAGAAGATGCGGAGGTGTTCCATGACACGCTCGGGGTGGTACTTAGAGAGGGCGATACCCAACTCGGTGAACATACCCATGTGAGCGCGCTCGAGACCGAGACCAGCTTCCAAAAGCGAAATGAGCTCATCAAAGTAGCCGTTGTACTCGTACTGCTTGACGAGATCCTGAAGCTCCTCGGCATGCACGATCAAGTTGAGACCACAAATCTGGGCAAGACGGAACTCCTTCTTGGCAACACAAGCCTCGTTGACCTGCTTCCAGACCTTGATGTTGTTAGCCTTACGGGCACACTCAACAGCAGCCTGGTAGTCCTCAAGGTGAACAAGGGTGGTGGCAAGCTTGGCCCAGTTGGAGATGCTGGAGAAGAAGATCTTGGCAGCCTCGTGGAAGCCCTCCTCGTAAGCCTTGTCGCCCGAAGCCTCGATATCGGCAACGTTCGAGCTGCGAAGGAAATCCTCCAACTCGTTAAGCTGGTTGGTACGGGCAAAGGAGAAAGCGAGAGCAGTGTCGATGGCAGCTTCGCGCATGGTCTTGCGGGCCATACGGAGGAACTTGATAAGATCCTCATCCTTGCCAGCGTGTGTGGCAATCTCAATGACCTCGTTGTAGTTGGAGGGGTCTTCAGCACGGATGTAAGATGTGACTGAATCGCTGATGCGAAGACCATCGAGCTGAGCCTTAGCGACTCTGCTCCAGACCTCAGGAGTGTCGACCTGGTCGGCGTAGTCTTGGGCACGATCAATGGAAACGACCTAAGAATGAGAGTTAGCAATTGTATCCTGGTAATATGACAAGGAAATGATCAGTGAGCAGGTCTCCCGGGACACGTGCGCAAGCTCTGACAGCTGTCACAATGCACGAACAACGTCTCGTGAAGGACGTGACCAAGGAGAGCATCGATGGGTTGCATCGAGTCGTCGGCTCTCATTGGACACGACCTTGACTGTAATTTGTTTGTGCATTGCGACAGCTATCAGACCCCTTCTCTGGAGCGAGGAAGGACCGTGAGACTGTCTAGAATAGAGGGGTAGGTACTTACGTGCTCAACCAGAACGTTAGTAGCAGCGGTGTGGTTGCCGTGCTTCTTGTAGATCTCGAAAGCCTCCTCGTACATGCCAACCTCAATACATTGGGAGGCAATGTCCTCGGGACTGTACTCGGAAAGGTTCTGAATGTAGTTTCCGACACGAGCACGGTCAGACTTGCAAGCAGTGAGCATAAGCAGGTTCTGGAGGTTAGCGTTGTCGCTGAAGGCGGAGGGCTCAAGAATGATCTTCTCGAGAAGCTCAATCAGCTCAGTGGGCATATCAGCATCGATGAAGGCCTTGACGGCGATCGACACACGCTCAGGGTCTTGCGACTCGGGAACGGCAGTGGCAATAACCTGGTCAACAAGAGAGCGACGGTGCATGTTGTTGGAGCTGAGAACGTAGTTCCAGATCTCCAAGTCCTCACGTTCGAGCAAGTAACGAGCCTGTGCTCTGAACATGGCATTGTCGTTGGTGATCTCAATAAGCTCGAGGTCGTTCTGGCCCTTGCGGTAGGCAATGTAGGCGAGGTTGGGGTCGCGCTTCTCGCAGTATTTACCAACAATCATGGTGTCGTACATATCATTCTCCTTGAGGAACTTCTCAGGATCGTTGTTGCTGTCGATGTAGATCTTGGCAAGAGCGTTGTAGACAGCTTGCTGTGTGTTGCCAGCCTGGAGAGTGGCTTCCAGGAAAGGCAACAGGAGCTTCAGGCGGTTTCTGGACTCAACTTCCGAGACAAGCTCATCAATAGGAATGACAGTCGAGTCGACCGAGCCCAACAGGTTCTTGATTATGTTCTCGTCACAGTCGACATCAAGCAGGCCACCGATGACACCAGGAGTTCTGCCAGGGTTGACACGTTGGACGTAGACCTCGATAGACTTGAAGTGCTGGTTCTTGTAGAGGTACAAAACCAAATCGTGAACAAAGTTGAAGCGATCGCAAACAATGATCAAAGGAAGTTGCTCGGTAAGGTTGGCTTCCTTCAAGAAGTTCTTGACCTTCTCGGCGTTAAAGTGGTTAGATTCTCTGCAGACACGTTCCACTTCTTGGATCTGGCCCATTGTTGTGGCGGCTTCAATGTACTTGAAGGTGACCTCCTCATCCTCGCTCAAGTTGACGATACCACCGAGGTAGTAGTAGAGACCCTCGGCAGTTCTGTACTTCTCGAGAAGGGCAATGATGCGGTGAGGACCGAACAGGTCAGAGTACTTCTTCGAAATGTTGATAACGGCGGCGAGATTTTGGCGGATGTTAACCTTCAACATCTCGTCCAAGCACTCCATAGAAAGCTCGAGAGTGAGCTTGCCGAAGAAGTTGACCAAGAACTCCTCAGGAATCTTGTCAGACTGAACAATGACACGCTTGATGGCAGCAGGATCCTCGTAGTGCTCCAGAGCTCTTGTGTACAAACCAGCCTGCTCGCAAAGGGTGGCAACACGAGGACGATCGTAGTGGGTGAACATCTCGTTACCAAGGATAGCATCGGCGACCTGAGGAGCGTTCATCAAGTTCATCTCGATCAGGCGAGTCTGGAGAGGACCATCCTCTTCTCTGTTTGCGGACAAAACATCGAGACCGAATGCAGTAGCCTGTTGGATCATGCCCTGAGACATGAAGACGTCGAGGACACGAGAAGTGTCGATGAGGTTGGCGTCCTCCTTGGCGAGAGCAGTAGCGAACTCAGCACCCTTCTCAGGGTTGACTCTAACGATGTGCTGGAGGAGAGCGTTGAAGTCCGGTGTGTAGCCAGTCTCCTTTGAGTATGAGAGGATTTGGTCGAAGTTACCAGACTCAGCCATGGCAGCAATAACCTTCTGAGGGCATCCGGCATCCTTGTAAATCTGCATAGCCAGGTTCAGGTCGTGCAGACGAACAATGTCACCAAGCTGCTCAGAGCAACCAAGCTTGCCCTCGCTCATCCACTTCTCAAGAAGGTGCTTGCGGTTTTGCTGAAGAACAGGTCTAGCCAACTCGAGGGTCTCGTGCTGGTTGAGCTTGCCCTTGTCGAGCAGCATACCGAAGTATTGGAGGATGACCGAGAGCTGTCCAGGCTGGGCTTGCAGTGCCTTGAAGCGCTCGATGGTCTGAGGTGTGCGGAGGAAGCCATTGGGAGAGTTGGCAGCAGTCTTGGCGGCGTCGGCGTATTGACCGGAAGAAACGAGGTGTTCGAAACGCTGCTGGTAGAGCTGGTCAGCACCGGGAAGACCACCGCGCGAGGCCAGCTTGTAGGCGAGCTCGGCGTTCTCGGAATTCTGCAACAGGTAAGGAATGACGGTGTTCTCGTCGAGGCTGACAGACAGAACTTGTCCCTTACGGTTGATGCCGACAATACCAGCAGACTCTCCGTCGGGACATGTGGTGAAGACAGTGTCGCTCGAGATGCGGTTCATGAAGATGACAGTACCGGTCTCCAAGTCGTACAGGTGGATGAAGCCGTACTTGGTCACCAAGTAGATGACCTTGTACTTCTCCGAGACCTGCATCGAGACAGGGAAGTCGTTGGCGGCTTCTTGCGGGAAATAGACGTCGACGGCTCTCTTGGGGAAGACGGGGTTACCTTGCTGGTGGTCGATCTCAACAACATGGAGCTTGGCGCCTGTAGGAGTGCGGTTGCAGAAGGTGAAGACCTTGGTCTCTGCGGGCGCGCCCTCCAATTTGATGGTGCCGAAAGCAGCGGCGTGGCCCTCGATTGCCTGACTGATACCGCGGTCGCGAGAGTAGAGCTGCATATTTCCGACAACGCGACCCTGCTGCGACGAGATGGAAACGACAACCATCCACTTCTCGTCATGGCTGACTCTGTAGTTGATGATCTGGGAGCCCAAGTTGGCGTTGCGGTCGAACATTTTGACGGGAGAGGCCTGGCTTGGATCAAAGATGTCCCAGTGGTAGACACTAGTCTCTGTAACCAGACCCAAGCTCTTGTCGCTGTACCACTTCCAGAAAACGACGTCCTCGTTCATGGTGGCCGACTTCAGCTTGGCCTTTGCGCCCAGGTCGAAGATTTGAAGAGTACGCTGTTGGGCGCGGAGAGCGATGATGTCCTTGGTCCAGTGCATGATGGCGTTGTCAGCCTTGATAGGGCGACGGACGACACTGTTGTTGTTCTTGAGGTTGACAATAACAACCTCGGACGAGGCAGTGTCGCAAACGCAGACATAGTTATCTGATTCTAATGTCTACAGATTATGTGAGCGTTGGTCGGAGGAGGTCATTGGGTGATCGTCTTACACAGGAGTTGAAACCAAATGACTTGGGCTAGAGGATCGAGGTCAGTGATGTGGTGACGGAAGTATGGCGGCGGTTGAACTAACGTCAATGTTGAGCGATGTGAGCTGCGAGCAAATGTCAGTGATGGCCAATTGAATACAGTCGGAGGAATTACCTGTAGCAGCTCGGTGAACTTGATAGGTAAGGGCGCCATGGTTGTGATGTGTAGGCGGCTACCTCATCCGTTGGCTGGATCAGGAGCTTGTGTTGGAGCGTGGAGCCTGGGGGCAATGGCGGCCCAACTATTCGAAGGTCGTGGGTGCGTTCACTTGTAGGTATAAGGAAAGTCGTAAAGACGTCAAGCAAGGAAGCAGTTGCGGCGAGAGAGCGGGAGGGTCGGGAGTGGAATTAATGTGTGAGATTGGCTTGATTGCTGCTTGCTGGACGCTCCAAGCTGGGCGTTGGTGTTGACGACGTATTAAGATCCGGGGCGTCTTGGCGGGAGATGCGACCGATCGCTTTGCACAAACCTGCACAAAGCCAAAAGCAGCGGTGCACATCTTTTTTCTCGAAAGAACAATAATTGGGCACCCCTCCACCCCGTCATCCCACCAACTCTCACATTTGACAGTCACACTTTCTCGTCGCAACAAGGACAAGGTTCCGCTCGCCGCTCGGCTTTCATCTTACTATCGCATATCTACATTTTCTAACAAACCGCAATCATGGCTGGCAACTGGGGTATGTTTTCACGCCTCGCGCGCGCCGATCAGCTCTTGTACAACAATACTGACTGTCCAACCAGACGACGAGGAGTCTAGTGGCTCTTCCCCCAGCTCTCCCCAAATTATCGCCCGTCGCAGCAAGTTCGACGACGAGGAGGAGGAAGGCGATGTGAGTGCGACAACAGCCATACTTGCTGCCCAACAGTCACTAATCCACCGATCAGGTCCTTGATTCCTGGGATGCCGCCGAGGACTCGGAAGTCGAGAGAGAAAAGGCAAAGAAGGCCGCAGATGCAAAGGCCAAGGCCGAAGAGGAGGCAAAGAAGAACCACAAGTCCAAGAGTCAGAGAATAGAGGAGAGAAGGCAAGAGAACATGCGTAAGAGGCTGGAGGATGCCGACTTTGACAGCGAAGACGACGAGGATGAGGCCGAGCGTAAGGCCAGACTGCGCAGAGAGCAGAAGGAGTCCGACCTTAAGCACGCCGAGGATCTCTTTGAGGGCATCGGCGTCCCTGCCACCCGCAGCAACCCCAAGGCCATTACTGTCGCCGACGAGAAGCAGCCCGGCAACGCCATCGACCTCTCGGCCATGCCTCTGTTCAGCCCTTCCACCAAGGACCAATTCGCCAAACTCCGTGAGGTCCTGGCTCCTCTTCTGGTACAGAACGCTAGAAAGGCTCAGTACACTCTGTTCATGCAGGAATTCGCCAAGGACATTGTCAAGGAGCTCCCCAGCGACCAGATCAAGAAGATTGCTAGTGGCTTGACCACCCTCTCCAACGAGAAGATGAGGGAAGAGAAGGAAGCAGCCAAGGGAGGCAAGAAGTCAAAGGCAGCCAAGACCAAGACCACTCTCGCGGGTGCTAGAAACCTTGAGACTGATACAACTGCCTACGATGACGGTCTCGACGAGTAAGTTGACTTGACGCTCTGCAGGCGTGTAACGATAGGCTGACCCTAGACAGTGACGACTTCATGTAAACGATGACCGAGGACCGAGAACTGGGAGAAACTCAAGCTTGACTTCGAAAGCACCGGGTTCTCCTTGTGGATAATGGATAGAGAGTACAAGAGGCATTTGAACAGGGCGTACTTCAAGGCATTGAATGCATGCTTCGATATGTTCTTGATTAGTAACATGGGCGTTTCGATTAGCTGTTAGACAAAAGAACTGCATTTTCCGATCAACCTATTTTGCAAATCGTACAGGCGTGCCAGAAGTTACGACTTCTACCAGTGGGTTTCCAATCATGATTTGCACTCAAAGGACGCTGTCGAAGTCGTCGAACAGTTCACGGTAAAGCACATGCAAGAGCGGGCCGCAGGGTCTTTGAACTTGTGGGGGCGGCGTGAAACGACGAGATCTCCGAATTTATTTTGTACGCGACTTTTTTTTTGAGCCACTTTCGCAGCAATCATCCACCCTTGTGCCTTTTGTGTAGGTCAACTCGGGTAGCATGGTCTGAATCGCAGTTTCATACAACATCCAATAATCCCGTCAAAATGGCATCCCGTCCCGAGGATCCAATTGCCGCTGCTGCCAAAGTTATTCGCATTATTCACGACAACCATACCGCAGCAAGCAGCTACCTGCACAGTCAAAAAGTCACCACCGGCGCGAACCGTGTCGAGACCAAGACTATCTTACAATGCATGGATCAAGATGAATACACCGATTTGCTCGAGGACCTGGACTCGTCTCAAAAGCTCAGCTTTTTTGATAAAGTAGCTGGTATGAACGAGAGGTCTTATTCTTCTCAACTGGATAAGGAGGCTGCCAAAAAGTACTTTGACGCCTTGAGTCTCGAGAGTATGGGTCTTAGCTTCAAGGATGTTCGCAAGGAAATCAAGAAGGCCCCGGCACCCATCACGACTCCTGCTGCGCCGTCAACTCCCGTTCGCAAACCGGTTGCTCCTTCAGCGCCCATCGCTCCTTCTGCCGCCGTCGCTCCTTCCACTCCAGTCGCTACTAAGTCTGAACCCGTCGTTCCCAAGCCGCAGCCCGTCGTAGAGAAGAAGGTGGAAGCCAAGAAGGCGCCTGCCGTTCCAGTCTCAAAGCCGCAGAAAGAGAAGGAGACCAAGAAGGAGAAAAAGGACAAGAAGAGAAAGAGAGAGGAAGACACTCCCAAGGCAAAACCCACTCTGCCTGATGTCAAACCCATAGGCGGCTCGGACAGAGCATCGAAGAAGCAGAAGATCGATCCTCCTCAGAAGAAGACGGCCGAAGCGCCGACGGATGGCTTGAATGCTACTCAGCGAAAGAGACAAAGGCAAAGAGAGAAGAAGAGACTGCTGATGGAGAAGATTGCAGCGGGCGAATTGCAACCTCTTGACAAGAAAGAGCCTGAGGCGTCTGCTGCACCATTGACTAGCAGCAATGGACAGGCTGACGGAGATGTTGATATGGGGAGCCCTGAGCCCGCACCTGCGGCCGAGATCGCCCCATTGGATAGCACTGTGCCAGCAAATTCTAAGACTAAGAAGGTTAGGAGGAGCAGGCACAAGTCTGAAAAGGCAAAGTCGAAGGCAGCTGAGCCTGAGTCCGAGTCTCTCCCTGTCACTCTCTCTGGATCTGAAGAATTATCTGCATCTCTACAGCCCCCGACGACCGAGACCATCGTGCCTGAAAACGCCGAGGTAGTTGATGGCAACAAGAAGGCACGTAGGAGAACTCGCAAGGTAAAGGCTGGTGAAGCCGCTGAGGTCCCTTCTACAGCCGAGTCGATCCCTGCAATTGACGAGGCTCCTACGCTTGAGTCAACTCTTGTAGCCGATTCAGCTCCTGTAATTGATTCGCCTCCCGCAGTCGAGAACGGAACAGAGCCTGCTGTAGATGAATCGTCAGAGGACGATGGTGATGAGGATGAGGATGAGGATGAAGAAGCAGTACCAACAGAGGAAGACACCATGCCTGATTTCATTCGCCGTACTACTATGCCAGCGCCGGGCAAGCCGACGATCTCGACGAGCGCTGACAAGGAGCCAACTCCCGAGATCACTCAGGAACACTCTTCAGAAGAAAGCCCTTCGCCTACAACCAGGGAGACCAGTGTTTCTGCGGCCGAGGAGGTGGCAAGTCCTCCCCCTCAGCAGCAAGAGATAATCGAGGACAAGAAGAGCAGCCAAATCGCCACAAAGACAGAACTTTCTAAACCAGTTCCTTCGAGCTTCACCTCAGCTCCAGTACAGCCTTCAAAGAGACCCCAACTTTCGAACTCTTTCAGCAAGCCGCAATCGTCGTTCACCTCAACAAGATCCGGCTCATTCCAATCCGCCAACAACAAGAAGGCCGCGAACGACTCCTTTGCTGAGTTTGCTGCATTTGCTTCTGGCAAGAAGTTAGGCTACGATAGCAGCGACGATGATGACGATGAGAGTAGCAGCAGCAGTAGCGAGAGCGAGGATGAGAAGCCGGCGCTTGTCCAGGCTCGCAAGCCAAGCCCTATACAGCATGTTCCATACCAGGCACCTCCAGTCAGTTCGTCCTCTCAGGCTGAGCCTTCTGCTATGGATGTGGATACCGAGCCTGAAACGACACAAAAACACGAAGACCCTGCAGCTCCTGCAGGGACGATCGATGTCGTCATGACTAACGATCAACAAGATGCTAGTTCTCCTGTCGAATACCACGACTCTCAACCTTCAGCACAAGACGAAGGAGAGGGTTTCGCTGTGCAAGCCCAGGACGACAATGCAGTGACTTTCCAATCTTTCCACCAAACCGCCACGCCACAAGATGCGCCCGCACGTAGCCCTCTTCCTGAGATCCCTAACCCTGAGGATTTGATGGAATTTGGTGGATATCAACCAGCCAGCCCCGAGAAGAACGACGAAGCTACTCCCGCAGCTGAGGAAGAACAAACCAGTGAGCCTGCCAATCGTGAGACCCACGAAGGCCCCGAACTCACAAATTCTCCCCACAGCATCGAATTAGGCACACCATTCGAGAACATCAACAACAGCGTTCAAGAATTGGACAGTCATCCGAACGCAGATGAGCAAGAAAGTTCTTCGGAGGACGAGCAAGCTTCAGTAACTACCCAAGAACCAAACAATCTTGAGGGTGAAGTGGCACAGGCCGAAGGGTTGTCTCAGGTAGCTGGCACAGAAGGACCTGTCTTAGACTCGGATACGGAAGAGCCTGCTGAAGCCTTTTCCACTTCTATGGAAGATTTCCTTGCTGCATGGGAAGAAGAAACCGACAACTTTGAAGAAAGAATTGAACAGCTTCGACAATTATTGGAAGAAGACGGTGACGGCAGTACAGAAGACAACAAGGATATGTTGGAGAAGTTGATGAACGAAGTCGAGCGTGAAGAAGAGATCTACAAATCAAAGACAGCAGCTGCTAGCAACGCCGTAACAGCTTTACCACAACTGGCTCGCGAACAAATTCAGGAAGTCATTGATCGCGCAGACGCAAGCTTTGAGCAAAGGGTGATGATGGTGAGATCGAGTCTGAGGGAGGAGTACAACGCCGAATCTGCTAGAGGTCAGCTTTCACCGAGCAGAGAGTTGGGCGACGACGAAATGGCGGATGCACCTGAAATAAAGGCCGAGCAGAACACCGGAGACCAGGACGCAAAGGTCGAACCATCAGAAAAATCAACTTCTCCCGCGCCATCGTCTCTCGGCTGGTCACCAAGCGAAGACGAAGGTATCACGGAAAGCGCGAAGAAGGAAACGAAGCCCAAAGCACGCAAGTCACGTAAATCGACAGGCGCGACCTCTGACCACTTCACTCCTTCGCCCAAAATCAAGAAGAAGCGTGTCCCGGCCGGCGTTTCTGCCGTCGTGTTCCCCAAGCTTACAGCACCTCGCTTTGGACTGATCCAGGAAAGACTCGCCAACGATCCTTTCCGTCTCTTGATCGCTGTGACTTTCCTTAACAAGACAGCTGGCAGGGCTGCAGTGCCTATCTATGAGCAAGTGATGGAGAAGTACCCGACGCCCACAGATCTCGCAGCCGCCGATGTCAGCGACCTGAGCGAAATGATCCACAGTCTAGGCTTCCAGAATCAGCGCGCCAGAAAACTCGTCAAGATTGCCGAAACATGGATTGAGCAACCTCCGCAAAAGGGCAAGCTCTTCCGTACCAGAGATTACCCCAATCATGGCAATGGCCGCCAACTAAAGCCCACAGAAACTGTTGATGAAGACGTCAACGACTGTGCCGAGGTTGGCGCTCTGGAGATCGCTCACATCTATGGCACTGGAGCTTATGCTTGGGACAGCTGGCGTATCTTCTGCCGCGACAAGTTCCGCGGCGTAGCAGAAGGCTACAATGGCGAAGGCGTACCGGGCTACAATCCTTCTTCGCAAGCCAAGAGCGAGTCTGTCTTTGAGCCAGAGTGGAAGCGTGTTGTACCTCTGGATAAAGAGCTACGTGCATGTCTACGCTGGATGTGGTTACGCGAAGGATGGGAATGGGATCCTTTGACCGGCAACAAGAAGCCAGCCACTCCCACTCTCATGCGCGAAGCCTCAGATGGTGTAGCTACCTGGGAGGAACCCGTCGCCATGAACCCCCATGAGGAGGACACGAAGACCGTCAAGGAAGAACTCGAAGGTCCCAAGGGTCCCGACGCACTTGTTCCTGGCGTGAAGGCTAAAGACACTGCACCACCCACCAAGCGCACCAGGAGATCTAGAAACACTCGCGCTGAAAGGAAAGAAGTCACTCCCCCACCAGTCGCTAAAGTCGAAGAAGCAGCTACCCCTGTCGTGCCTGCCAGTACAAAACGTCTGAACGCTGACCCGGAGATCATGACATCGCGTTTGAGACCTCGTGCTGGCCGTACAGATGCGGTTGCTCCTGCTGCCGTGGCTGCCACGCCTAGCCGTCGCCGTGCACGCAAGTAGATGGTAATCTCTATTGCTCTCTTTGTATAGCATTGTCACAAAGATCTCCTGTTACCGTTCTGTTCCATAGAAATCAAAGTCCTTTGAACAACGACATCTTTTTAAGAGAACACCATTGATTCGAAGCTCGGTCTAGTCCAAAGTTCTCTTGCTCAAACTTGCCATTCGACCCATGACGTCTCTGATGATGAGTGACTCCCACTCTCCCATTTCTACTTCCCACCATCCCTACCCCGATAAAACCCTTCCATCTCCGCCCTTTGCTCTCTCCAAATACCCTTCAGGACTTTATCATGACTCGGATCTGTGTCCCAGTACTTTGCATGGAAGCTTTTCGCTCCTCCCCTCCAATCTTTCTCCGTTGGCCAATTGACATTCCACCCATGCCACAGCGGTTTCCACGGCATGTTTCCCTCTCTCCTATGAGCATAGTTGATCAAACTCTGCTCTTGCATACCCATGTCGAAGCGACCCGGTATACCGAGAACACTGAGATAATAATTGAACAGCGCTTTCGACGGTGTGAAGACCGCAAAGCCGAAATTCATATATGTGCCATCAGTAGGGGGAGGATAAGGATGCTCATAACCCCAATAATCCGTATGCGCAGCCATCATGTACGTCCTAGGCATTGCTCCTTCATCATCTCTCATGTTCTTCGGATCTTGCAATGTATGTTGCATAATCGTCGCTTCATCGTAGAAAATCCCATCCAAGCGATCGGTGACCAAATGATCGGAATCGATATAACAGATTTTAGCGAATTGTGTGAGTTCGAATAGCCGAAGTTTGGTCATCATGTCTTTCCAACGTGGGTCTCCTGGAATAGCCCAACCCGGGGAGATACGAGATACTTCTATCACGATGGCACCGTCTTTTTCTAGTCTGGCGCGTTTGCGCGGGTGTGTTTCGTCCGTCACGACGACAACGAAAGGGATGGATGCATTTGTGCCCGCGGTGGTGGAGTGCATGAGTTGGTAGCCCAGGACGCGGGTGCTCACGTAGTATCCATCATCGTCGTCGTTTTCGGGTTTGTTTGGATCGATGCCACCGGTAAAGGCGCCGAGGAAGGTGACAAAGGCGACGTTTGGCGTGTGATTCTTTTTGCGGTCGATCAGGACGCCGTGTTTTCGTTGATACGCGGGTGATGACGGATTGGAGCGGAAGGAGAGGGTCATTAGACATGAAGCGAAGAAGAGAAGGGCGAAGAGCCCCAGCACCTTTGGCGATGAGGCACTTATCTTCGACATTGCTGAAGATGGGTGATCCAGACACGCAGCAGGCTGATGACGAGAGGAAGGAAAGAGCTGTCAGCATTAGAGGGGTCGTAAATCACGAAGTGTGGCCATATCTTCTCTGAAGCAAGGGTTAATCTCATGTTTCGGCCAAGCTACTCACCTTCCTTGAGAATGTTGCACAAACATCATGAGCAGAAGGAAACAGCTTCGAGAAACAAAATACTCAAGCATGAACATTGAAAATCGTAAAACGTAAATTTGGACCAAAGACAGTACAACATTGTCGCAATCCTTTGTTGAACGCCCATGCAAGATGTATACTTGAAGACAATGCTCCACCCCAGAAAAATCAATCCTTCAAACGCCATGAACCTCCCAATGCTGTTGATACATAGAGTGTAGGTGGGGGTATAGTTATTACACAAGTTGTCCGGCGAGTCCAATGAATAGTGCTTGTGCGGCCAATTGGATGGTCCATAGACCGACTTTCTTCAATCGTCGAATGCGGGCTCCATCGTCGACGATATCTCGGGCAAAGGCTTCGTACGTCTGTAAATGGTCAGTCTTGATCAAAGGCGATGTGTTAAGAATTGGCTCACCTCTTTCGATAAGTCGTCCAACAACCCGCTGTCGAACACTGTCCAGCTTCCATCGAACTCACTGACTCGCTTGACCACGCGACAGTTGATAGGAATGAACGTTCGTTTCGAGTTGATGTATGCAACGATAGGACGGATTAACGCATTATTGACATATGACAAGTCTCTGGTAAAAATGGGGACGGCAGCCCGGACGTCATTAAGGTGGACGCGGAGATCCATGACAATGAAGCGTTTGTCTTCTTCGTTCTCGTCTTCTTTTTGAGGTTCGTCGTGATGATCGCTTGTGTCGTGCTGATGTGTCGTGTGAAGGTAGTTGTGAGCAACAGTTGCTTCCATGCGATCATAAAAGTCAGACATGACTTTGGCGATCGAACCGTCTTGGTCTGCTGGGAACATGATGTCGGCGACAATGTCCACATTTCCTTCGTGGATCCACGAGAAAGGACCTTCAACGCCCCTATTGAGATGATCGATATTAAGACCATCGATGCGGAGGCGGCTGTGCTTCTTCCAGGCAGAATGATCGCCGTCTTCCTCGTTGATACTTAGCCCGGTATGGCTATGCGTTTGACGAGGATGAATGGTGAAGAGAGAGTCGTCAAAGGAACCAGAGATCATGTTCGCGGACATGAGGTCGTAGAAGAGCCATTGTTTGCGGAAGCGGGGAAGATCGCATGAGAAGATTGAGACTGAGAAGGGGCGGAAATTGTTTGGCTGGTAGACGGTGAGTAGGACATCTGACACTTTGAAGGAGTCGATCTCGAAGTCACCAGTCGTGTGCTCATGTCGGTACGATTTTGGGTCGATTGACGGGTCGCCAGGCAGTATAGAGGTACGGTCGACTACACCGCGTACACCCTTGATCTCGACATCACGAAGCAGACCCTTGCCATTGAACCACTTGGTGAAAGACAAAGTGACGTTGACGGTGTCTATCGAAACCTCATACTGAGTGTAATTGGTATCTTCGTCTTTCTGTTCCTTGCCAACGGGCTTGCCAGTAGATGCAGCGGCTGCGGCGGCGGCCGCCGCGCTTGCAGAGGAACCTTTGGTGACATTCGAGCTTCCTTGACCCGGACGTCTTGAGACGAAGACGTTCTTGAAGGAGATGACACCGTCGTTCCACTTTGGGACAATGGCAGATTCGAAGACGACCTTGACACCAGAGGATTGGGTCAAGTAGTTGCCGACCCAGCCAGCAAGGGATTCTTGAGCAAAGACGGTGTTCATGGCTAAGATGACAAGTGATACAAATGTGGTTGTACCGAGGATAACCCAGAGGATATGGCCAAACAAGATCCACGATATGAACGCGCTAATGTCATCCGTGTTGAAAGGACGGGCGCTTTTGATGGAGAACCACTTGAAGCGGATACCAAGCCTTTGCCAGAAACTTGTCGCCGCGGCTAACAACTCTTCCTTGGTCGGGCGATGCAAGTGTGGGAGACGGTCCATGAGATGATAATGATGGTGTGTTTGTTTCTCGGGACGAGCATCTTGCGGCTGCGCGGGTTGGGGCTGGTCGTGTGACTTGTCATTCTGATCCTTGTCCTGGGGAGCGGAGTGGGAACCATGGCTCTTCGATCTATAGGTGGATGTATGGAAAGTCTCCTCGAGGTGTCGATGCCGTAGAGTCGAAGGGAAGAAGTGGTTGTTGCGTGACGTGTGCGTGTGTCGTTCAAAGGCCTGCGCGCACTCTTGGACGACATTGCGCGGTGCTGTAGTAGGTCGGGCGCACGTAATAATAGAACGAAGGCCGACAGGATGCCTGCTCTCTAGCGACGTGCTATACCATCGCGTCAGAGGGACTGCACCAGATGCCGCAGAGGTTTCGGCGACGCGCCTTAGCCAACTGATGCTGCATGTGGCCGTCGGTGCGGCGGTCGATCGTCCGAGGGAGGAGATGGCGGCAAAAGCATTGCGAGCTACATAGTGACCCATCGTCAACTCTCTGCTACCGACTCAGCATTGTTGAAGTGCCTCGACTGATTTCAAGAACAACGGCACACGCAAGCCATCACCTAGAAAATCGTCATAGAAAATCTTGCTTGGCGTCTGCACTTTCACATGCAAGAGCAGGGCACGGGCTCTTTGTTGTCCCGGACGACTGCGACAACGGCCTCTTCAAGATGGTATCGTGCCTTTTCAACATGGACTCCTATGTAGTGTATGAGTATATGTCGAGTAGTGTCTGGCTATTAGATGGACCATGACATCTGGTCTTTACCACAGTGGCTGGTAGGGATTGTGCTGGTCCAAATCATCTTGCGTTCGAAGTTGGTGGTATCGCCGTGTGATGGTTGCTGCTGCAAGTTGCAGGATTTCCATGACAGGAGATATACGACCGTACAACCAAACAAGAGCTACTGATCTGGCACTTTGTATCGCCACTGTCGTTAAGAAGGCTTTATCGACATGAGAATATTCTATAGCTCCAGTCCAGTAACCCAGGGCCAGACAGAGATCCGGACAGGGTGATACCATCAGCCAAGAGAGTCAGGCGTGCTTACTAAGCTCTGAGCACAGGCCAGCGCAGTTTCTCACCTAAAACTCTTCTGCGTCTCCCACTCTTCTTTTCTCCTTCATGAACAACGCAAGCGCGAAAAGCGCATAACACTGACTTTAAAAGCATTTTCGATTTGAGACGCCTCTTCGTGATGGCTCCATGAAAACGAAAACCGTCTGTACAGTGGAGAACAGAGTAGTATAGGGTTATGGGTGACGTTCTCTCCTGCCTTCGGGCCCATGGGGGGAAGGTCAATGACCTTTCGCACATCCTTTTTCTAGATCAAAGGAATTTCTTATCTTGTAGATCTGGAATCCTTTGCGTACCGTGCATGTGTCGTAGCTCCATGGCTTCATGACTCCATGACCATTGGAGATTATGCGCGGTGACTTCTACGGCTGGCTGTAAAAGTCAAATGTCGTTTTTTGAGAGTCATTCATGACTTTTTTGGCACGCGCAGGGACGCTCAAGGCACAGCCACGAAGACTCGTCGTTACTCGCGGAGTCGGTCGAAATCTTGAGCAGTCCGGAACAAGTGAACCATGGACCTCGAAATGATATTCTAGCCGTTCGGCAAGGGCTCAGTCGGCTTGATACGCAACCCTCGCATCTCATACGGATGTGGTAACCGCCGCTCCGAGCGTGCCTCCAGAATCCAGTAAATGGTCAGTGATAAGTGGACACTGTGAATGCTGGTGTATCGCTCCGAAGGCGAGTGCTTCGACTTGAGCATCGACAGTTCCACATGACCGTCCTCGGACTTGGAATCCGGTCACTATCGACTGTTCATTACAATAATACCAAGGTTGTGACGAGTCTCACAATTGCTGGTACACGGCCCTGTCCTCTTCAACGTACAATCACGGCTGCACCGTAATAGCATGTAATCCGTCGATTACCTCTTGTCTATGCGCATCATCTACAATTGAAGAAGATGGGAAGGATTCCGGTTCGTCAACGTATAAATGTCGTAGACTTTTCAGCAAAGAGCAGATTCAAACCCAAAGGACGTTTCAGAAGTCGAACCGTTGTAGTTGAAGCTCCAAATTCTAGGCGAGTGCAGGCAAGCAGCGGTCTCCCCCATTCCGACCTCAACCGAAGAATTCTCTTCACCCAAATAAGCCTTTCCGCATGCTGGATCTTCATGAGGCTGTCTTGGTTGGCGCAGTCGAGATCTCATAACGTTCAGCACGAATCTAACACTCGGCTCCTTTGTCCATCGACGAGCCGTCCGCGGGTTTTGGCCCTACCATACTGCTGGGTCATTGGCTGCCGGTACTTCAGGGCCCGGTCCTGCTTGCGAGCCCTGAGCGACAATCTCTCACTCGCCATGCGAATCCTCTTGCTGGAGTTGGGCATCCCGTCGATCTGGGATCTGGGGTCCTGCACATTCGTCATGACTTCGTCCTCCACGTTGATTTCCTTCAATTCGAACCTGCATGAGTACCTTGGTACCAGCATCTTGTGAAACTCCCCTTCAACCTTACTTCAGATATTCACGAGTTGTGTAAGCTCTCGTGACCCTTGACCCCCTTCAGGTCTTACTCTCAGATCACACATCGCTTCCATATGCCATCACTAAACATCATTGACGTGGGTGGTGTCCGGCTATTTGGAAAGAACCACATCTGTCGGCCTCCGGAGGCAGATTACGGTTCCGAACGTGCTCTCACCGGGCCGAGAACCACACCTTGTTTTATCTGTGATTATGCCCTACGCCGACGTTTCAGCCTCGAAGATGCACAGGTCCAGCCCGACATGGATGTACATGTGCTGTGTGCACGCAGGGCTCGTGGACATGACTTGGGAGACTTCTCACACCCTAACGACTTTGTCGAACTCTGTGCTCCCCTCCTCGTACGTAAGTAGATCTACAGTATCATTGGTCTCTTAGCGCCTCACATCTCGATATTTTCAGCCTGGGCAGTAGGCGAATAAGGTCCTTCCTTGGCTCAAGGAAATGATGGACAGCATGTACATATTCTGATACTACCCCAACTGCGGCGGGCCCTATCCGGTTTTTTTCTTTGTCAATTACATCTTGCAACATGAGGACCTTTCTATCAGATGATTTCAGGTTGCAGGAGGTGACTCGGGATGACTTGACTATTGCTAGTATATGTTGGGGGTACGATCTGGAGTATGACCTTGACAGAGAACCAATACTGACTCGTTGACAGCTTCACACTCGGTTTTGGTTTCTTGACAACATGGAAAGCTTTGAAGCAAAGCTCGGCTATGTATCAGCGTTATGGCCTTCGTAGGCTAAGCAATGCCTATGTCTGGATGATCTGGTCAGAGATCGCAGTTTGTCTTGCTTTCAGCGTCGTCTGTTGGCTATACCTTAGAGGCATAATTGCTCCTAGGTAAGAACACGAATCAAGCGTATTCCTGTTTCGTTCCACTGACCTATGGATAGCTTTGCATTCTATTTCAGTGTCTTGACTCTGTGGGCTCTGCAAGTTCAATTCCTTCTGCAGATTATCATCAACCGTGTTGGCGTTTTGATGCTGGACCGCAAGAGAGCAAAGAATCTCAAGTACGGCGTCGCCATTCTCATTACCCTTATTAACATCTCGGTCTACTGTATCTGGGTTCCGGCCAGACTTCAAACCTCCAAGACATACATCAAGCTCAACGATGTATGGGACAGATGCGAGAAGGTCATCTATCTCGTTGTGGATGCAGCTCTCAACTGGTTCTTTGTCCGCGTCGTCCGTCGCAACCTTGTCAAGCCTGGTTTGAAGAAGTATGAGTCTTTGGTCAGATTCAACCTGTATATCATCGGCTTCTCTTTGGCCATGGATGTCCTTATCATCGCCATGATGTCGCTCAAGAACTCCTTCGTCTACAGTAAGTCATGTAGCGTATCGTCTGAGCAATATCATAAAGACTAACACCATTCTAGTGCAATTCCATCCCTTGGCTTACATTGTCAAGCTGAATATTGAGATGACCATGTCGGAACTCATCTCCAAGGTCGCACGAGCCCAGAACAACCCTCATGGCGCTGTCATGCCAAGCACTAGCACTGGCGACCGATCAGGAGGACGATCCCGTATGACCAGAACAGGAGACGACAAGACTTTGACCCAATCAAAGATTCACGCTTTTACTGGTCGTTCGGAAGATATGGAGATGGGCATTCTCGAGGACTCAGGTCCGCCGCACAACAACCTTCAGACTCAGATTGAAGCAGACAATTCTTCGACAGACGGTTCTGACCGTGATGATGAGTCCATCGACAAGTCAGGTGGATTCGTGGTCCGAAGAAAGCAAGAGTTTCACGTTCGTGTAGAGCAAGCAACGCCATCGCCAAACGCCGATACAGACAGACGTCTACATGATGCGGCGGAATCTTCAAGAGGAGCAGAGCCAAAGGATGTACATTGGAGATCATATTAAGACCACAGCATAGTCAGGTTTTGGTAATAGGTGCACCAGGCCACCGCACACACAAGCAACACGCATTTTTCTTTTGTCAACTTCATGGGATACCCAACTTGAGAGAGAAGTATATACGACAGATAAATGATTGGAACATGTTCGATATGATTTTGACTGAGGCTGTGCCAGGTGAATAATTCTCATAATTCTGGGGCAGCGCTCAATATTTCTAATTGCGGATCTCGGATTATTAGAGAAGTCGTGAGAAACCGCTAAACGACGCCGAGTCAATGGCTTGCATGGATAAACCCCGGCTCCTTCGAGATAAACTATGTGGCTGTCACTGGCTGAAGATCTGCTGCACAACGGCACAAATCTGGGGATAAGCTCTTGCGGACTCGACCGATTGAATAATATGTCGTGATTTGAAGAAGCGGGTGGATGAGGATAGAATTGGCCCGCCAAACTGCCAGTTTGCCAAAAGTTTGGCTCCAGAGTCGAAGCACAACCACAGCGTCGAGACATACCAACAGTTTGTCCGACCTCCCCCACAAACCCTCCCCCTCCATTCTCCCCACCACAAGCCGGCATCATGCCTATCATCGATACTGGCAAGGATCTTTCGGCACTCTTCACACAACAGGTGAAGGAGACGCCCGATACCATTGCTCTTGAGGACGAGTCAAACACATATTCATACGCCGAGCTCGACCAAATCGTTGAGACTCTCTCTCAACGTCTCCGCAACTACGGCGTCAGTCGCGACAAACTGGTCGGTGTGCTACTCCCTCGCAGTGCTGACTATGTGATTGCCTGTCTTGCTTCGCTTCGTGCTGGAGGAGCTTTCCTTGTGCTCGAACTCGCATACCCTCCGGATCTTTTGGCCGACGTCATTGACGACGCTAACCCGGCTGTCGTTATCACCCACAGATCTGAGGTCGGAAAGATCCAAGAAGGCGTTCCAGTCCTCGCCCTTGACGAGGAGACACAAGAAATTAATGGCGACCAAAAAGAGCCAGCTCCGCTACCTGCTGACGATGACCTCGATCGTCTTGCCTTTGTCGCTTACTCGTCAGGTACTACCGGAAAACCCAAGGGTATTGCCAACCCTCACAGAGCACCTGTACTTTCATATGACTTGAGATTTGCCGTCGCCGACCAACAACCTGGAGACCGTGTGGCATGCAATGTCTTCTTCATCTGGGAAATTCTGCGTCCCCTACTACGTGGAGCCACTGTCGTTGCCATTCCTGATGAGGCCAGTTATGACCCCCTTGCCCTTGTTGAATTGCTCGCGACCAAGAAAATTACCGAAACTCTTATGACCCCTACTCTCCTGGCGACCGTCCTCTCCCGTCATCCTGACATTGCTCAACGTCTCCCCGACTTGCGTGTTCTATGGCTTAATGGCGAAGTCGTCACCACCGACCTCGCCCGCAACGCCCTCAAAGCCCTCCCCAAAGCACGCCTACTCAACTGCTACAGTGCTTGTGAAACGCATGAGATTGCCTGCGGTGACATTGGAGAGATGCTCGAACATCTCGACGAGGCTGCCCTTTACTGCCCGGTCGGCCCCTCTCTCGACCCCAAGCACACCTACATCGTCGATGACGCCGGAAACAGAGTTGAAGATGGTGTCAGTGGTGAACTCTTTGTTGGTGGTGACCTTTTGGCTCGCGGATACCTTAATCTGCCCGAAACAACTGCCAAGGCCTTCCTCAGAGATGAATATGACTCTACTGAAGGTGCTCTGATGTACAGAACCGGCGATCTGGCACGTATGCTTCCTTCCGGACTTCTTGAGATCACTGGCCGTGTTGGAGCCATGATCAAGTTGCGTGGTTACTCTGTCGTCCCTGCCAAGGTCGAGAACTCCATTGTCACCCATCTTGCCGTCAGCCAGTGTGCTGTGATCGCTCACGGAGAAGGTCTTGACCGTCAATTAGTTGCATACATCGTGCGTGACAAGGAAGAATCCAAAGATCGTGCCTTCCCTGAGATTCTTGAATCTGGTCATAGTCCTGAAGCCCGCAAAGCACTTTCTGCAGCTTTGGCACAGTACATGCTGCCCTCATTATGGGTTGTGCTTGATGAGCTGCCGCTACACGAGGTATCTGGAAAGGTTGACCTCAAGAAGCTGCCTGCACCCGTTACCACCCCACCAGCCAACGGAACCAAGGCTGCTCAGGCCCAGGATCCTATTGGCGTCAACGATGTTGCCGAAATTTGGGCTGCCACCTTGAACATGCCCCGAAGCCTCATCTCTCCTGCAAGCAACTTCTTTGATCTTGGTGGTCACTCCTTGTCGCTTGCAGACCTTGCTGCAAAGTTCTCAAGAGCTTTCGGCTTCCGTGTCCCCGTCGCTCGTCTCGCGGACCCTCCAACTCTTGCTGGTCATGTTGAGACTGTTCGTGGTGTTAGAGATGGACATGCCGCTGCGGTGCAAGCAGATCTCCCTGCCGTCCTGCGCAAGGATTCCAACCTTGACCACGACATCCAGGCCAACGGAGCCAAATTCTGCCCTCTTAACAAAGCCAATACTGTGCTTCTGACTGGTGCAACTGGTTTCCTGGGTGCTTTCCTTCTGAACGACCTCCTGGAGAACACATCCGCGCAGATTATTTGTCTGGTGCGCTTCAATAACCCTGAAGGCAGCGACTACTCTGCTGGTATTGCAAGACTGAGAAGACATCTTCTCGATCTCGGTCTGTGGCGCGATTCGATCATGGAGCGCGTTGAGATTTTGCCCGGTAACCTTTCCCGTGAGCGTCTCGGTCTTTCTCAGGACCTTTGGAACGATATGGTCTCTAGAGTCCAAGTTATTGTCCACGCTGGTGCTACCGTCAACCTGATCTACCCCTACGCCTCGCTGCGTGGAGCCAACATTGAAGGTACCAGGGAGATTCTGCGCCTAGCTTCCCAGAGCAAGGCTACCGTCCAGTATGTCTCGACAAACGGTGTCTTACCTCCTTCCAAGCACGGCTGGCCCGAATTTGCCATGCTGGATGTAGACTCTGTCCAGGACAAGCTTCTTGACGGCTACGGTCAAACCAAGTGGGTTGCTGAACAACTCGTCCACGAAGCTAGCCGCCGTGGCTTGCCAGTAAAGATCTTGCGTGCAGGAACCATCAGTGGTCACAGTTTGACCGGCTCTGCTAACGCCTGGGATCTGGTATCTGCTTTGATTGTTGAATCAATTCATCTTGGTTTCCACCCTGACGTCGAGGGATGGCGTGCTGAGATGACTCCTGTTGACTTTGTCAGTAAGGCTATCATTCATCTCGCCAACCAATCTCAAGCCAAGCAGCTTGTTTTCCATCTTGGTGATCCTACCCCTGTTGATATGAGCTCTGTCTTCCAAGACCTTGAGAAGCTCGGCTACCCTACCAAGCCTCTGGACTGGGAGGAGTGGGTCACCATGTGGACTGAGAAGAGAGGAAACGTCAGAGGCGGCGATGGTAACTTCACTGTTGATATTCTCCGCAGTGGTATGCCCAGCGTCGAGTTCCTAAGGGGAATTGTCGTTCTTAACAACGAGGCCACAAGACCTTTCCGCTCTGTTGTCGAGCGTCCCAAGGTTGATGCCGTTCTTCTCGAGACATACACTCGCCACTGGTTCGCTAGAGGATGGCTGCCTAGCCCTCCTTCAGGTTTGAGCTCTCTTGGCGGTGCCGCACACATGCCTCGTAGAGGTCCCCTTAGTGGACGTGTCGCTATTGTTACTGGTGCTTCGTCTGGTATTGGTGCTGCCGTTGCTGTCGCACTTGCAAGAGAAGGCTGCCATATCGCTCTCGCTGCCCGCCGCACAGACGCCCTGGAGGCCCTCAAGCGTAGACTCACGGTCCGTGAAGGCAAGGTCATCGTCCGTCAGACCGACGTTACAAACCGCCAGCAGGTCGAAGCTCTTGTGCAAGCTACCGAAGAAGAGCTGGGCCCTGTTGACATACTTGTCTCATGTGCCGGTGTCATGTACTTCACCATGATGGCCAACGCCAAGGTCGACGAATGGGAGCGCACCGTCGATGTCAACTGCAAGGGTCTGTTGAACTGCCTGTCATCCACCGTGCCCGGTATGCTTTCTCGCGGCGCTGGCCACGTCGTTGCCATCTCATCAGATGCCGGCCGCAAGTGCTTCCCTGGTCTTGGTGTCTACTCAGCCAGTAAGGTCTTTGTCGAATTCACCTTGCAAGCTCTTCGTCTCGAGACCGCTGGCAAGGGTCTTCGTGTCACCGGCGTCCAGCCTGGTAACACTCAGACCGACCTCCTCACCATGTCTAGCGACAAGGAGGCCGTCGAGAAGTACGGCGAGCCTTCTGGCGCACAGATCCTGGACCCCGAGGATGTCGCCAACTCGATCGTGTATGCGCTCAAGCAGCCCGCACACGTTGCCGTCAACGAGATTTTGATCGAGCCTCGCGACGAGCCCATCTAAGGAGAGAACTAAAAAGGAGGGAAATGATATTCGCGATCGTTTTTAGCTGGAGGGTGTTTTTCTACGCTGTCATTGTAACACACACACAACATGGTTATCACTAGTTTGCTTGCTTGCTTGCAGGAGTTGACATTTTTTCTTCAGTTTGTAATATATAACAAAACAACAACGACAGTTCTGGGGGTGTTCTTTCTTTATCGTAGTAGTTTTTACTACAAACTTCGTACTAACTGGGTGATAGATAGACCCTACGTCGAGGACCCGACGCGACCATATACCTTTGTGAAGTCCCAATTTATATATACTGACAGCGAGAATGGTTAGTGATTCTGACCGACACTTGTAGTTTCGCCTGCTGAGATTCACATCCGTGACTAAGGTAAAAGATGAGCGCAGATGATAACAGTAGTATCTTACAAGACAGCAGAGGAAGAGAAATACCATCTCATTGAATACTGATTGTCTATAACCAAACCGTATAAGCTCTTCAAGAACTTTCTACACAGCTGTCAGAATGCAAGAGGTTCTTGCTCGTTGGATGACTGGCCAGTGGCCACTGAGGGTGACACTTCCACGTGCTCTCTTCGGACAATCGCATCAACTTGAAAGCCACTGTGCCTTCTAACGGAGACAGGAAATGCCTATCGACGGGCGGAGTGCTCAGGAGTCTACGCTGTACAGAGATACACAGTTTCAAGTGGTCTGCGAGCAATATCCGTTCTGAGCGAAACATGCATTAGCTCAGCCAGCCATCAAACCAGAGCAGGCCGAAATGATTCCCTTTCGAGTCAAGAAGTGGAAATTGGTATAATACATAATCTCAAGAATGTGAGGCCTCAAAGTGAGGTGACAGACCAAGGGCTTGGTTCGTGCAAAATACCCCTCTCCGAGATCGATCAAGGCTTGGATAGGGGTGTTGGTTAAACTTACGGATCGCAGGAGAGCATACGTACACAAGGTTTTGAGCGGATAGGCAGACCAAACCCCACTTAAGGAGAAGGCATGCGTCTTCCATGGACAGTCTCGGGAATCGGCAATGGTATTTGCTGGTCAGGTTCCACCCATGGATGCAACCATTCGTCGTGACACCGACGCATCGTATGTCGTATGGCGCACACCGGTTTGAGTCAGTCTCATTCGACCATCATCTATTGTATGATAATTCATTTCTCAAAGAAGGCTCTCATCTCAGCAAGCGTCGGCACTGTCTTAGTATGAGGGCCAGGAAAATGAAGCCGGCTGCTCGGCGCTAGGCATCGGCGGTTACTCGTCTTGGCCGCCTGGAGAGAGCTGAAGATAGAAAATGGTATACGAGCATGCTCGACGTAAGAAAGAGCGGGTTTGCCACAACGTGGATTTCAAAAATAGTTGAGCAGTTGAGGCGAAAAGATACCAAGATAGGTTGTCGGTCGTAAAAGTCGTGATGGTTGACGAGGTCGTCAAGTGCTGCTGAAAATAGAAAAAGCTTTGCCGTCTTGGCTGGAGGCTCTTGCTCTGGATGCGAGCAGCCGGAGGGGTTCAAGGCGCATCTCTACGTCAACCGTGAAGAAAGACAGGAAACTGCTGGAAGAAACGGTGATCTCGAGACAGAAGCAAGAAGAGACACGAGGTGAGGAAGGAAACACTACTGGCAGTTCTTGTAGACTATCAGCGCGTCGTCATGTCGATTGCGCGGTTGCCTCGTGGGCAACGACGAACATCGATTGCGGATGGCTGGCCGGTAGATTAGAGTTCGGTTTGCCGGGTGACGGCTTGCGGCTGGCTGGCTGCCAACTGCTGGGACCCTTGTTTCTTGCAGCTCAGAAACCAACCACCTACTTTTTTGAGTCGGTCGGCGGTGTAACATGAAGCGCTCTGCTGCAGGTCCCTGACTCTGGGTGGAACGAATCAATGATGTAGTACTCTACCATAACCAGAATCAATGAGACAGGCCGACAGCAAGTGATCGTAAAGTAATGGCCATGATCTCTCCAGATCTTCCTCGGTGACGACCACCTGCCAGCCAGCGAACGGACGAAACGGTGGCAGCAGGTGGCGCAGGCACGCTAGCGAGTATCAGACTCTGTGCTTCGCTATTATACGAATAGTCCACCATGAGAATAATCTTTAGCGCTGGCTGGAGGTCGAGTACATAATAGAACGCCGTTCCCCCTTGTTACAGCATTCCTCATCCCGCATATCAATTCTGTTTGTCTGCGCATAATTTCAACCCACATTCCTCTCGATCCAAAAACAATCACATTCATACCACCAGCTCAAAAGGCCAAGACCGAAGCTAGATCTTCCCCTCTCCTTCTCCTCCCTATCGACGGACGTTCATCGACACCGACAACATGCACTTCGCCAGAAACTCCGCCCTCGCTGGGTTGGTTGTCATCCCCCTGGCCGCTGCCCAAACCTACACCACCTGCAATCCTATGGAGAAGACTTGCCCTAATGATGTTGGCCTCGACTCAGCAAGCTTTGCTTGTGACTTCACCAAAGGCAAGTCAGCTCTTGCCAGCTGGAGTGCCGCCTCTGGAACCACCCTCACCTACGATGGCACCAAGGGTGCTCAATTCGTCATCAACGGCAAGAACCAGGCACCCACCATCTCAAGCGACTTCTACATCTTCTTCGGCAAGGTCGAGGTCACCATGCAAGCAGCTCCTGGTACCGGTATTGTGAGCAGTATGGTTCTCCAATCCGAGGACCTGGACGAGATTGACTGGGAATGGCTGGGCGGTGACACTACCCAGGCTCAGACCAACTACTTCGGAAAGGGCAACACCACCTCGTACGATCGCGGCACTTACCAGTCTGTCTCGTCACCACAGACTGTCATGCACACCTATGCATTCGACTGGACCAAGGATCAGGTGCAGTGGCTCATCGACGGTGTGGTTGTCCGTACTCTCAAGTACGCCGATGCTGTTGGCGGCAAGAACTTCCCTCAGACTCCCATGCGCCTGAAGTTGGGCAACTGGATTGCTGGCGACCCGGACACCAACGCCAAGGGCACGATCGAATGGGCTGGTGGTGAGACGGACTTCTCCAAGGTCCCCTTCACCATGTACGTCCAGTCGGTCAGCGTCACCAACTACAACCCGGCCAAGGAGTACAACTGGTCCGACAAGACCGGCAGCTACGAGAGCATCAAGCTGATCGATGGTACCTCTTCTGGTTCTTCCAGCTCTTCCTCGTCGTCTTCCTCTTCAAAGTCCGGCAGCAGTGGTTCGGCCTCCAAGAGTGCTACCGCCAGTGTCAAGTCTACTGCCGTCATCTCAAACAGTGCCAACACCGTCGCTCCTACCTCGTCCATCAGCGTTAGAAAAGCTCAGGCCCAGGGCAGCGCCGCTGTTGTCAACAGCTCCAACTCTTCATCAACCTCGACTGCCTCCACTTTGAGCTCTGTTATCAGCAGTGTCAGCGCTAGCGCCACCTCTGCTGCCGCATCCAAGAGCTCATCGCACAGCTCATCTTCTTCTTCGGCCACTTCAAGCCAGCCCGCCGAGCAGACTGCCAACGCTGGTGTTTCCAACACTGTTGCTACTGGCCTCGTCTCTATCATTGGAGCCGCCATGGCCTACTTCATCCTCTAAGGGGTGCTTCAGGCCCTTCTTTGTCTTTTATTATGCATAGCGATGGACACTTTGTTATTCTCCCTCTGGCCGGACCAGATATACCCACTTCTACTAATCAGGGCGGCTTTTTTTGAGGATGGTTGTATTAACAGGAAGGAAATTGATTACCCACTTTGATAGATAGCACGAATTGAAATAAAGGGACTCGAAGTCTCTGTGTCTTCCAATATTTTATCTTTCCAGTCGCATATTATCACAATCAGTGAATAGGAGGTGTATTTGAGATGGAACCCAAGAAGGAGGTGGTCGGAAAGGACGGAGATTGTGGTGAGCACGAGCGGGGAGTCGGCAAATGATTCGCCGAAGAAAGATTGAGTTCTGCCTTCTCATCATCGTGCATGCATGTGAAGATGGCGCCGTCCTTGATATTCTCCTCATTCATTGTGCGCTCTCTGCCTTGCAAGCGCATATTTTCTTATAGCACTATGGCCAGAGACAACCGATAGAGATACAGCAACATCCTAGGACCCTCTCTCCCCTCCCGCTCCCCTGCTTCGGACGTGCTCTCCGTTAACGCCGTCATGCTCGACTTTCTCCATTTTGGTGGCCTGGACAAGCCGAACGGTGGATGGCATTCTCTCATAGGTATAATCACGGCAATAATAGGCAACATCCTTATTTCGTTTGCCTTGAACACACAGCGATACGCGCATATCCGACTCAATCGCCAATACCAACAAGATGAGGAAGAGAGGAAACGAGACAAACGGAGTACAAACCGCGACTCCCAGCAGGAGCAGATAGCTGAGGAAAGGGAGCAGCAGAACCTCAATGGAAACGGCAGTCATGCTGAAGCCTCAGAATCTGATCCGCTGCTTCCCTCGTCTGCCTCTACCTCGTCCGAGTCGACCATCCGCCCGAACAAGAACTCGACTGCCACGGGGCCGAAGTCATACTTGAAGTCTCCGATATGGTGGCTCGGAATTGCGCTCATGACAGTCGGCGAGGCTGGAAACTTCCTCGCCTACGGCTTTGCGCCTGCCTCGGTCGTATCACCACTCGGTGTCGTAGCCTTGGTCTCAAACTGCTTGATCGCGCCTTTGTTGCTGCACGAGCAATTCAGAATAAGAGATGGACTTGGTGTTATAGTCGCTGTTGGTGGTTGTGTTACAGTCGTTCTCAGCGCTAGCGACAACAACCCAAGGCTGGGTCCTGACAAGATTTGGGAGTTGATCTCGACGTGGGAGTTCAAGACGTACTTTGGGATCACCGTCTTCTTGATGCTAGTCTTGATGTCAGTGAGCTCGAGATATGGACACAAGTCTGTCATGATCGATCTTGGACTCGTTGGCTTATTTGGTGAGTGTATTCGGCTCTCTTTCCCTCTGATCACCGACTTACATTTTCTTTAGGTGGTTACACTGCGCTATCGACAAAAGGCGTCGCATCGTTACTCTCCAACACCATCTGGCACGTCGTCACGTTCCCCATCACATACCTGCTGGTCGCAGTTCTCGTTACTACAGCCGTTCTGCAGATCAAGTATCTCAACAGAGCTCTTCAGCACTTTGACTCGACACAGGTCATACCTGTTCAATTCGTACTCTTCACCCTCTCAGTCATCATTGGCAGCGCGATCCTCTATCGCGACTTCGAACGTACAACGACCGACGACGCCATCAAGTTCTTCGCAGGCTGTGCTCTGACTTTCTCAGGAGTCTGGCTCATCACCTCGGGTCGCGGAAAGAGCAGACAACACGATGAGGAAGAAGGTTCAGAAGATGGAGAAGTCATTGACTTGTTGGACGAAGAACACAACCAGCCCGAGATCCGCGAACGACACGACAGCAACACCCGCCGTGCATCGCTTCAACCACCCTCCGACCGCCGTCTAAAATCTTCCCATTCAGACGCACCCTCCTTCGTCATCACCTCCGACGACACACCCTCCCAACCCTTCACCTTCGAAGCCTCATCACCATTGAACGAAAACCCCTGGGCCCTCCCCGCACCCGCAAACATCTCCTCCATCCACCCGCGCTCCTCCGCCAGCGTAGCAGCCGAGCAGAATTCAAAGAACCCTCCTCCCATGCACGCCACAACTTCCGCCCCTGTGCTTCCTACAATCGCGTCTCAGAAATTGAGCCCGAGACGACCTACAACGCCCAACCGAGGAATTAGTAGTCCCTCGATGGAGCATAGTCCGAATGCACTTTCGCCTTCTCACCAGAGATATAGAAATATCGATGTCAGCGAAGCTACACCAGGACGCTTGAACACTTTGACGCAAATCTTGCCTGGCCCGCTCACAAACACGTTATCTTCATCTTTGTCTGCAATCGTAGCGGATTCACTACGCAAAGGCATCGTGGAGTCGTCACCCTCCAACCGCCGCAGGGTTTCTGGCAGAAGCAGCAGAGCAGAAGTAATGGAAGCGTTGAGGGAAGGCCAAGAAGAGGGTGTATTGCAAAGACCAGGTACAGGGAGTGGGAGGAAGAGGGACAGGAGTTTGAGTGCTACATTGAGCGATATGTTTCATGGGGGGAGGAGGAGTAGAAGTGGAACTTTGGAGGAGGTTCCTGATGAGGAGGAAGCTGTACGGTGATGATGGAAAAAGTGGGATATTTTGTATGATGTGTATAGTGTTGCTTGGGTTTATGACTGGGATACAGAAACACCTATATCTAATGAAGCATGGCGTTCTTGTGGACAACCAAAAGACTCTGTTTTTGATCTCTTCTGCTTCAGAACGACCTAGTCAAAAGGTGACCCTGCCCATACTTTTGCAACGCCTGCCGCCGATCATCCAAGTCCGAATGGCCCGTGCTCAGCAACTTCTTTGAGAACAGAAACAGCGACCTTGGTAGACGTCCAAGCAGCCCAAACAGCCGCCCACACAACGAACATGTCGCTGTCACATTCGCTAGAGCGCCTTTGGCGACCGCTAGCCACCCGTGCGACTCCCTTGACCCAACAATGCCGCCGCTACGCCTCAACAGACATCGCCGACACCATCACCGAACTCGAATCCGGCGGCTCCCTCAGAACTCTGGACGCCGACATTGAAGGTCTCGCCAACGACTTCGACCCCGTGGGCAAAGCGAAGAAGAGAAACAGACAACTACCCGCCAGCAGATACAAGTTCCGTCCCCCCAAGTACTACCGCGGTCCTCTGCATCCCCACCAACCGCCTCCCAACTCGGATCCCGCATCTCGTCTTTTCGAACCCGGTCCGTTCAGTGCGCCTCGTCTTGAGCAGACTTATGCGTCCACTTTTGAGTCCGATCTCATGACTTTGGCCTATACGCATTTCCCTCCTGGGTATCGCGCACCGCCCAAGGCTGCTAGATTGAGAGCTTGGGAGGGCGCATCACCATATTACAAGAACCGTCCTTTGCGTGGACCCAGAGGTTCAGATGTCTTGCGTCTCCTCCGCAAACCGATTACTTTCCGCAACGTCCCCAAACTCGAGAAAATCACCATTCACACCATGGTCAAAGGCGCACTGGACGACTCCGCACATTTGCACGTCGCAGGCATGATCATGCAGGCCATCTCGAACGTTCGCGTCACAACCCACAAGACGAGAAAGAACGTCGCTGGTTTCGGCCTCAGAGCCGGTCAATACGTTTCCGTCACCGCGGAGTTGAGGGGAGAGGATATGCATCATTTCCTGGCCAAAGTGATCGATATCGTCATGCCCAAGATCAAGGAATGGAAGGGTGTCAAGGGTAGTTCGGGAGATTCAAGTGGTAACCTCTCCTTCGGTTTCACTTCAGAGGAAACTGCGCTGTTCCCCGAGGTGGAAGTCAACTATGACATGTAAGTTTTGACTGCCTCTGCTCGCGAGAGACGTGTGGGAAGTAAGCATGAGACTGACATGTTGTGCTCAACAGGTACCCTCCCAAGATGATCCCCGGTTTCCACGTCACCGTCCACACCACCGCCACAAACGACAGAGATGGCAGACTCTTGCTCGGCACTCTCGGTATCCCCTTCTACGGCAAGCAGATCAACTAAGAGAGAAAGAGATGGGGTCTTCCTTGGTCTTTGTATTTCAAATATCCTTGTACAATATCCGGTGTTTTTTTTTGGGGACTCAGGGGCAAAATGCACAAAAGTAGGAAGAGACAAATGTGTACAATTTCTCCCGTCCACATCTTCGCGATGCAAAGTAAAAATCTTGTACCCGACAGAAAAGGCAGATGATCGTATCAATTCAGCCGCGTGAACTGATGAGCACTTGGCGAGTGGCTGAAGTAAGGATCGGAGACAAGAATCAGACACGCAGACAAGAAACCCCTGTCCTAAGCATCGGTTTGGTATAAGTAACAATTATTTTCGCTGACTACGAACCAGCTCTCAGGTAATGAGTAAACCAAACTTCTCATGTCCTCCTCTCAGGTAATAAACACAGGTAGCATACTTCTCGAATACTCGATTGGCAACGGCATACCAGGTTGAACAACATGTAATCTCTGCCAACACATTGCTCTCAGCATCATCGCTAACCAAGCAGCCTCGACCTGCAACTCTGTTGGTCTCGTTACCCACTCAGTCTTGCCATCCATCTCTGAGCCCGAGGTTGTGGAGAGCGCTTCCAGGATTTCGCCTTCACCGTCCCATTCTGCTCTTACAACGCGAGCCATTTCCGGAAGAGCTGCGAACATGCGCTTCATCTTGTCTGTGTCCGTGGCCGAGGCTTCGATACGTGTCGAGAACGTCAAGTGTTGCGTGACGAGAACGTGGAATCGTCCAGCTTGGATGACTGGACTTGAGTATAGCATCGACTCACACTCGTTAAAGACGTCCCAGATTGCTTTCGCATCATCTGGCTCGGTCGCCAGCATCTCGCTTTTGAAAGTGAGTTTGGGCGTTTCCCAACTGAAGATGTTGTCACGCTGGGATGCTGGCCGGTTGAAGCGAGCCTTCAGATCAGAGTACAATTCACGCAGTCGTCGAGAGTTTCCTGAAGCGGTGGCTCCTCTGCGATCTACCAGTGCAGTGAGCTGATCATAGAAAGGTCGGAAGACAGTATGGGTCATGCCACGTGCTGAGACGTTCGGCCAGGGAATGATGGGTCGAGTGTGAGTGGAGATGCCGAGGAAGGGTGTGAAGAACGCAACAATGTCATTGACCGATTCCATCCAGTCCTTGTCTCCGGTTTCACTTCGTGTGCGAAGGGCAGCGATCATACTATCAGCAGCTGATGAGTCTGAGAAGAGATTAGGCAGCGTAGAAGAAACGTCACTCAGAGAGCCGATGTGTAAGATCAGATGAGGCAACGCTCTATGGAGATTGAACAGGTCGGTATGTGCCACTCTTCCAAACAGCAGCTCATCGGCTTGACTCAGAGGAGAGGTGCCGTGAAGATGCATATGACCAAGAACATCCGCGTCCAGCTCAGGGTCTCGAAGATAGTGGATGATAATCCCCATACCTCGAATGACGGTCGAAGTAATGACTTGATGATTGCCTTCGGCTTGCAACGTGCCAATGTTTGGCTCGAATTGCTTCCAGCTCATTCCCAGCCGGCGAGTGGTTGCTGCCAGGCCTGAAAGTGTCGTGATGGCTAGTGGTCTCAAGACATCGTCGGGTACAAAATCCCAACTGCGATAGGCTGTCTCTACGCGGCCACATCGAAGCCAGTCACAATAGGTCATGCGTTTTGCTTCCTGCGGACCGACAGGATCGATGAGTTGTCGTCTGATGTGTTGATCATGCAAGCCCAGGTTGTGTAGTAGATGGACCCAACCTGCTAATTCAGCATTCCAGTCACGATGCTTGTCCGGCGGGTTGGGGTCGAACGTGGTGAGTTCAGGTCGATCGCAGAAGGGTCGAACTGTTCGGGAGCCGTCTTCTCCTCTGACAGGAAGACTAAACTCAACATAGGGAACGCAGTAGAGGCACTCAAATCGAAACTCTCTCCATCGCCATCGCAACCGAGTCTTCGAACCCCAGGGCCCCATGACACCGGGACCACAACGTCGAAAGCCGTCTGCTGTCGCGATATACTGTTGCAAAGTCTGAAAGATTGTTGCCAGGAGAGCAAGTACCCCGACTGCTAGTGCAGCAATCGCGGATGCATTCGTACCACCATCACCGATGGCTCCAGGCGCTCCCACATCGCCGTCTCCTCCATGGCGCTTGCTGAGAAGGAATGCTGAAAGAGAAAGGGGAGCCATTATGTATAATGCGACGACGTATGAATGATTCGAGGTTGATGACGGACTAAATGATGGAAGCAGTGTCTAGCTGGATCGGTCGATGGCTGGCGTTGCTCAACTCGGGAAGGCGCCTACCTTGATACTTCCTCAACGTGAAACATGCACCCAAGAGAAAGCCGGCGATCATCATCGTAATGCGGATGCACGTGGCGAGTAGAATTCCATTGAGACTGGAAAGGAAAGAGCAATGGTGTTTGTGCGTCAATGATTTCGGTTTCTTTAAATACCAACATCGTCATTATATCCACAATTAAAATCTATGTTTGCCCTCTATAGTGTCCGAAGCAAGGAGAAAAGTGTCATGTACGATTAAACGAAAGTGGGATAACCAGAAGAGAAGAGAGACAGACGCTGGATTCCGCCACAAATCTGGGCAGTGTTTCCAGGGCAAGGCGACTTGCATTGCATGTCGACTGTGAGAATGGCAGATGCAGAGCTGACCTCGTTACCGCACCAGCACTTGGTTGCGTCTGACATACCAGCAACCTTGTAGCCAGAGTCAGCGCATCCTGATGTGCAAGCCTCAATGGTGTTGTTTGAGTTGTCGTAAAGGAGAGTGGAGAGCGCTTGTGCAGTCGTTGGAGCTTGATCGGTCCAGCAGCCCTGATAGGTCAAGCCTCCAGCATACGTGTTGTAGTTGCTTGTGCCAGGAGTGTTGACGAGGCTGGGGTCTGGGAAAGGGTCATCACCCTGTTGCTTGCGAGGGTATCCAAAGTCGTAGGCACGGCTGTTGTCACCGTAGAAGTTGTCGGTGAACAGACGAGCAAGTCCTGCAGCGGAGTGGAACATCTGACCATTATCGTGAGGAGCATCGACCAGGTCAACAGTGTCGCAGTTGGTACCCGAAGGGTCAGGGCAGCTAGGCTGGAACCACTTCATGAAGAAGAAGAAACGCTCATTACGGTCCTGGCCGGTGGTTTGAGGAGCACAGCTGGAAGCGTGGTCTCCAAAGTCTTGAAGAGCACGAGCCCAGGCAATCTGCTTGCTGTCGAAGTTTGCCTTGATGGCGTCAAGACCCTGTGCGACCAAGTTGGCACCGTAGGTCATTCCGTACTCAACAAATTGAGCGAAGCCTTCGCGATAGTCGTTGTAGGTAGGGCAATCCGGAATGTTCAGAGGGCGGTAATCGCTGAGCCATGCCCAAGAGTCTCCGTTGGCGATCCATAAAACAACAGGAGATTCTGTATCAAGCTTGTCACCGACTGCGGCATAGCGCTGTAGCATTTGTCCGCCCAAAGAATGTCCAGCAAGGACGATCTGCTTCATGTTGGGGAAGAGCGTCTTGTCGTCAAAGTAGCGAACCAGTTCATCAAGGATGTAGTAACTAGAAGTGTTACGGCTGTTGTGAGGGTATTGGTTGTTTGCACCAGCGGACCATTTTGAGCCAGACCAGACCATTGCGTTTGATGTAGATCCTTGACCAGCCTTGAGACCATCAGTCCAAGGGTATCCGAGGTTCTTGTCATTGCCATTGGGGAAGTATGGGGCCATCACAGCAACACTGTCGCGGTTGACGTTGGTATCCTGGACCATTGCAAGAGCATTGAGCATCTGCCAAATTTGTCAGCTTTGATCTCTCAACATGTTCTCAAGAAACTTACGTCGTTCTCATAGTTCCAAGGATCTCTCAAAAGACCATGAAGAACAATGACAGCTCTCTGGATCTTACTTTCGACGATACGATTTCCATCGGTACCGTGAGAGTAGTAGTTGATCAAAGTAAGATTGTTGTTCTTGCCACTAGGGTCGTCAATCTTGAAGAAAGCAACCTCTGCATTTGCTGTGGTCGGAAGGTTGGCACTGATAACGTCTCCGGCATACTGCTGTGCAAGTACAATGGGAGTGCTGCACAGCAAAAGGAATGTGGTGAGAAACTGCATTATGGAAAAACGAATGAACGTGCCTATAAAAAGCACAAGAAAAGAGACACACGAATTAAAAAGGTGAGACAATTGACAGGACTTGACAGAAAGGGTGTCGCTGCTTTATATTGAAGAAGGGAAGAGTGCTCGCATTAGGGCACGCGTACAACCATGTTCGTCCATTTTCCGAGTTGCGATAATTTCGGGTCGGCGTGAAAGTGCATGGATGATCGAAAAGATCTTCATGCATCAACATTAGCTCGTCCACTCACCGGATGCGCTGACTTGTTCCAACTTTCTTCGAAGCCCGCGTGTCATCCAAGGATTTCGCTCCGGAGCCAGGACGTGTCTAGCTGGTTTTGAAATGGGCTACAGCCTCCAGATGGTCGAACCGCCGGGGCATGACGCCGATCTTATATGCTTTGTGGAACCTCGAATCTGTGACGTTGGCAACACTGTACCACGATCGGCGTTTCGCGATCGCAACAGTCTTGCACCGTAGAACTTTTGCAGAATTTGTGTGGTTCCGAACATGCTGGTGACGAATAAACAGACAAAACTGACTCAGTTTCCTACAGCGGGACAGTCCAACACCCACACTCGGATGTTTGTTCTCAGCCTTGATGTCGCGTTCTTATCTCCAGTATCCACTTCGGTTCATGATGGAATCGTTGGTATGAGTGCGTTAACCGAATATGTAGTTCATCATTGATCGCGCAGATGGGTGTGCGATAACTAGCTATCTTATGAACGATGGCGGAAGTCCTTACTTTGCCGGACTACAGCAGTGACTTCTTGCCCGAGACCTTGCTTTCTAGCCATTCAGCGATTGCACTGTTGACTTCCTGAGGTTTCTCCACAGGGACAAAATGACCTGCCGCGATAGAAACAAATGTCAAATCCTCGCAGAGCTCCTTCTGCGGCTCCGCGAGTGTTGAGCTGACTGTGTCACAGACCGTGTCATATCCAGCTTCGATGAAGAGAACCGGGAACTTCAAGTGCGCATTGTTCTTCTGGTTTTCCAGATTAAAAGCCCGGTTCGCCTTGTGGTTCATATACCAAGCATTGCCAGGCCAGAAGCCAGACTTTTCCATCGCGGCCACAAGCTCGTCGAGTGTCTCCTTGTCGATAGTAACGTATTCATCAGGAATCATACTAGCAGGTATAGGCTTTTCGGCGCCTCCCATCCAACCTCCATCCTCGACTGTTCGTGACAATGGACCAGGCTTGCCAACGCCCTTAGGATTGCCTTTGGTAAAGCCAGCTTTCAAGAAGCCACGAGGGTCTTTGTCGAACCAGGCTGTAGCTTTCTCGAATTCTTGCTCGTAGTAGGCCTGATAGGACCACTGCCCCCACGGATATTGATCTTCAGGGTAGATATCGCGATTGACATATTTGAGGGCTTCGTCCAGACCAAGTTCAAGGACGCCGTAGGGTACAGTCATGCCACAAGCGGCCTTGAAGACTTCAGGATGAGTTCTTGCGAGAGTCCAGAGGGTACCACATCCCCAGTCGTGCGCAACCCAGATAGCTTGATTGCGTCCGAGATGCTTCAGAAGAGTCAACATGGCTTTGATGACTTGTTCCTGAGCATAGTCGGAGGCGACTTTGCGAGCTGTAGATCCGCCATATCCTGGCATGTCGGGAGCAACAACCTTGAAGCCTCTTTTTGAGAAATCGGTGAGCTGATTGTGCCAGGTCTTGCCAATGCCGGGCCAGCCGTGCATAAAGACCATCAGCTCGCCATCCTCGGGGCCGGCGGTGAGGTAATGCAGCGTCTTGCCGCCGTCTTCGTAGACAAGGTCGTGCTCAGAGAATGAAGGCATATTGTATGATAGTAAAATCGTGTAGAAAACAAAAGGTTTGGCTTGATGTTTTATATATTCGTGTGAACTTCCGAGGTTCGTGTTCAAGCTCGGACATGTCATGCCATGCCCGCATTTCTTTGGTCGCAAGAAGCGACGAGCCTCTAGGCAGCCAGTAAGCAGCGATCATCAACAAATAAGACACTATAATCATATCCTCCAATTGGCATGTGTAGCGCAGGAATCGCCAAGAAGGCGCAGTGTAATTCAGACTGCCCAGAGTCAGCACGGTGGTTTGCAGCCGAGCAATGGGGAAGAGAAGGCAGACTTACACACTTGATTGTTCAGTCAAAATAGCCCAACAAGAGCATACCAAGCCCTGCACCTGCAGGAAGGAAGCTCCAGTGTTTCCATTCTCCGCCTCCGGTGAGTCTTTTCTGCAAGAAGCCGTCGCCGAACGCGACAATCAGATCGCACATTACAACCGAGCCCAAAGTTCTACTGTCGGCGAAACTTCTCACAGCTACGATCATGAGCCCAAGTGCGACGTTTCTCAAGCCATAGAGTTGTATGAGAGCTTCAATGAGGTTCTTCTCTTTGGCAGCGATGACAGATGTATCGACTTCCCAGACGTTGAGCATCACGTAAGGGCGAAGGATGCCGGTGAGTCCAAGCGTGAGCTGGAATACGCCAAATCCAGCGGCCGTGTTGATTGCGAGAGGGGACTGCGACGAGAGACCAAGGTACGACATGATGACTCGAGTACTGTCTTGAGAGGTCGGATTACGAATGTTGAGGGTCAGAAAGTCGTCTCACTCATACTTGAATGCGACAGCTGACCATCCTGAATCCTTCCAAGCGGGCGTCTACGCCAGCTTACTGGCAAGCTAATCAACAAACAACGATCGACCACGACATCACAGCCCGGCATTTCTAGTGGTCGTCATTGGAAGCATAGAGGCATCATCGCTTCCTCACGAACAGATTATGCGACAAGTCAATCTGGATATACATTCGACGGAGCGGAATATCGCCGCTCGCGTGGTTTACCACTTCCTGAGGACTGGGCCGAAATACTCACAGCCACGAAATGGTCCGAGACAAGAAGCATCTAAACACTTGCCAGTGGTAACCTACTAATCTCTCAATTTTTAGCATTTTGGAACATGTGTCTTCAACCCTAGGGACCAAACGCACGTATGAACAGCATGTTACTTGAGAGAGACACAACCCATTTGCCTCTGTCTGAGCAACAGTCTCAAAACGTGCAAGACATGAGGGATTCATGTGTCGACAAGCACCTGCTAACAATAGGTCTCTCGTGATATAAAGAGAACTCACTTGCACTTAGCACAGAATCAGACAGCAAGTCCTCCACCAATACAACGATACAACCATCTAACCAAACCGCTACGATGTCCGGTCCTCCATTCAACACATCCAATATAAACACCTTTATCTCACATTTTTCTGGAAGCGCAGCAAACAAAAAAAGCCAACTCTTTTCCGGCACTCCAAACAACCAAAATGCTAGTCTCTGGGGCGCCCCTGCAACTGATCAAAGTCGAAGGCAGGGGCTGGGTCTCTTTGACAAGGCTGCTAGTCACAATGGAGGTAGCCCGTTCGGCAATCCTCGTCCTGTGAACAACAACTCTAGCCTCTTCGCAGCACCCGGCCAACCTTCAAACTTGTTCGGTTGCTCCAGTCCCTTCGCTGCCCCTAGCCAACCTTCAAGCCTCTTCGGTCGTCCCGCAAATCACTCAACATCCCCTTATCCCAATCATCGCAACCCACAAGGTGGTATGTTCGCAAGCATGAACCAGCAAACATCAAGACAGGCAAGTAGTCATGGTCTGTTCGGAACCATGAACAACAACTCCTCTGGAGGAGGGTTGTTTAAAACTCAGAACGGCACTAGTCTTTTTGGCGATCCAGCAGAGATAGCAGAGTTAAGTCGGATTTTGGGGTATAATGTTGGAGTGCATGGTCTTCCTAGGGACTGGCGATCTTCTGGCAAATATGGTAATCAGGGGTGGTGAGATATTATCGGCATGGGTGTGAGGCTAAAGAATGCATGATAGTTGGTTTAGGTGGTGAGCTGGAGTTATGGCATGCTAGACAGCATTTATTTGATACAAGGATTTTTTTTCGAATCTCTCAAGTCTCTGCACCCGATCAAACCTATATACAGAATGATTTGAACATGATTCAGTCTATGATTTAGAGCCTGAAAAGGTTGCAGAAGCGATATTTCAGCTAGCTTTGAACTCGTTTTGTTCTTTCTCACCTTTTGCCCAAAACTTGATTATCTTGAGAAGATGACAAGGAAATGTATCGGTGTTCAGAGGTAGCACTGCTGATACCCATGCATACAGTAAAAGGTAATCTGCGGCTCTTCAGATCTGACCTTCCTGAGTGCTAAAGTTTGTCACATCGACTCTCAAGCGGCAGCGATGCGCATCAACCAACGCTACGATGATATTGAGCACGTCCTCCGCAGAGAGCGATACTTGGAGGTCTTTTCTTCAATATGTAGGGTTCCTTCGGCAAGGATTTCCTATGTTTCGGGAATACGGCAGAGTGTTTGCTGTCAGAGAATCAGTCTGTGGACAGAAAGAAAAGTGATAGAAGGGAAGTGGTAAGAGGAGAAGAAAGTGTTCGTAGAGATGGTAGTGTATTGTTTAGGGTCCTGCCCTTGAATCTAAATCTATGTATCCCTATGTACAAGCGTGGAAAACAGGCATTTATCTTTTAGACGCATTACAAAAAGTACTCAGAACGCGTATGATCCGAATGCTTAGCATTGTTGGCTAGCAAGAGTCTTCAAAACAGACTGGTAGTGCAGACCAGTAGCAGTAAGCTGAGGAGGCCAAGAGCTGGTCATCAAGTTCCAGACACCGGGAACACCCTCTCCGTTGTTTGCACCATAAGCAAGAACCATGTCATTGCCTTCAAAGTACTTGACCATACCGTCGATGAAAGCATTGACAGTAGCTTGATCACCACACGAACTCCAATTCTGGTCATTGACGCAGGTGAACTCGCTGACCCAGACGGGCTTGCCAAACTTGGAGACGTAGTATTCAACGACCTTGATGCCTTCTGCGACGGTAGGCTTGTTGACGTGGATGCTAGTGATGTCCCAGGTGACGCCCTGGGCGGCGAAGTTGGTCAACCATGATTGATCGAGCTGTGTGCACATAGGTGGTGAGCCGAGTGCGATGCCACGGTTGCGGAGAGGCTTGATCAATTCGTTCCACTTTTGGACACCAACGTTGACGTCGGTGATGTGGCTGGAGGACGGACAGTCGCAATCGGGCTCGTAGAAGCCGAAGAAGACATTCGGGTTTGTCTCGCCGCTTGTCACGTACTCGGTGAAGTTTCCGAGTCTCCACTTGTCGACTGGGCCATCGGGGTTGTTTGTGAGGCATTGATCACCCTTGCCCCAGAGCATAGGTGCACCAACGACGGTGTGATCGGAAGCTTGAATGTTTGGTGCAACAGGCTCGTAGTTGCTGTACCAGGAGATGTATGGGACCCATTGTTGCTTGAACATGTCGAGGGTCTCGATGCCAGGGTAACCGGAAAGACCAGCTTTCCAGGCAAGACTCAGTGTCGTCGAGCTTGCAGTTGCGCGTTTGGTCAATGTGGTCGATGCTTTGGCTGAAGCTGAGCACTTGGAAGCTGACTTTACCGAGCTGCTGACGGCTTTGCTTGATGATGAAACCTTGACCGATGATGAGGCCTTGCTCGATGACGAGACCTTGCTTGATGATGAGATCTTGCTCGATGATGAGACCTTGGAGGAAGATTTCGAGCTGGTTCTGACCGAGCTGGTAGAGCTCTTCACGGATGTTGTGGGTCGAGTCGAAGTCTTGATGCTGCTAGACGTAGCCTTCACGGTGACCGTGCTGCCTTTGCTACTGCTACTGCTATGCAGAGCCTGATGGCGTTGGAGACCAAAGCCACGCTCTCCATGGACCGCAGCAGAGCCAAGAGAAGCCAAAGAAAAGGCGGAAAGAATGATAGTGCTCTTCATAGTGAAAAATGAGTGGTATGAGTCTTGCTCAAGATATGGAAATGATCGTGTGAAATGGAAGGAATATGTAGAATTAAGGAACCCACAGATGTGCAGCCATGACCAAAGATATAGGCGATCTTGACTGATAGACGACAGGAACGGAAACGTCTTTCTCACTGTTTACAAGAGCCGACTTACTGTTCTGGGAGAATTACTGCTCTGTCAGTACGTTCTGGTCAAGTCGAACGTTGGATTTCCTCAGCTACCAAAACGGCGCGTCGCCACCACGACCGAGGCGGCTCTGTTTCAGAGAATGCGGGATACAGGAGAGACCTGGTTTGACATGTTGAGACATCGATAAAGGTACGTACATCTTGTGGGGTCGAGCGGATGTATTGTTGATTTGAGAAGGAGAATCAAGAGGTGTAAAGTGGAAATCGAGCCCCTTGCAGACTTTATGCGATGCGCTGCATTCGACCAGTAGCTGGCGTTCCTCGACCATATCGCTTCAGATCTGCTACCGGCTCAAGACCTTGAGACTGAATTGACGGTTCGGCTTGTCGCCCAGTTGTGTTGCGGGTAGACTGGACTGACGCTACCTGTCAGGGTGCCATGGGGCAGCGTCCCTAATGCAATGACCTGTAGTTTGGCGAGCGAACATGTTGGTGGGCCCGTGCAGTTTGCTTGATACAGTTGTTGCATAGCGGGCTTGCGTGCAGTCTCCTTGGTAAGGGTTGAAGAATGACAGAAGTCACAGCTACTGGAAAGTTCACGGCTGTCGGATTGAGATGCATACCATTCAATGTATTTGTCGCAGTCATAAGTACCTTCGTTGGAATTAGCACGACGGCGTCTGACATCTGCTTCCTCCAATCGGTAGATACGACTTTCCCTCGTTGAAGTTGAAGAGTTGAAGAGTTGAATTGTTTGTAACCGATTTCCTTTGCAGGCCGATTACGTCAAGCACAAGCGGGGACGAAGAAAAATGCAAAGAAAACAAAGAATTCTTTTTTCTTCCTTTTTCCTCCCTTGTTCCTTCCCTCACCAGCACAAATAAATCATCACAAACACTTTTCTCATCCGCAAGCAATTAACAAACAATCGCTCCTTCCCAGATATTTTCTCTCCACTTCTGATCGCAAATTTTGTCCATAATTTTGTAGAACACCAGTGCGCAAAAAATCATGAACGACAACGAAAACATGGCTGGAAGCTCGTCCTCCCCAATCAGCTCGGCAGCACCACAAAGCCCTGACATCGGAGACTCCACCAACAGCATCAACTTCACCAACACAGCAGCATCACCGTCTCTAATATCCCAATCCGCCAAGAAAGGCAGAGGTCGCCCACGTAAATACCACACTGATGCCGAGCGCGAAGAAGCAAAACGCCGCTATCGCGAAAACCACAAGACCAAAGCCGCGACTGGCACGCTGGGCGTAAGCGGTGCTGGAACCACGGCTGCGGACTTTCAAGCCGCTGCTGCTCAACCTCCTGCACCTACGCAGCAGGATGTCGATGAGCTGTGGGAGGCTGTAAGGGGTCTGCAGGACGAAATTGCGGGTTTGAAGATGCAGTTGGCGCAGAGAGATGCCGCTGCTGCGGCCGCTTTGCCGGGCCAGAAGTGTAAGAAGGTCTGAGATGGGAGTTTTGTGAGACGACTTACGGAACCCACGACATTCATCGACAGGGAGTAGAGACCTTCTGAGCACCACAAGGCCATGTTCGAATCAGATTTTGCGACTGGCTTTCTTAGCGAGCATCATCTAATATCTTGCTGGCTCCCTCGTTGACTCTCCTGCTGGCTGTTTATCAAGATCGACCACCGAGTACATGGCTGCTTCTGCTGCCGAGGCACTCCACTGCTTCTGTTAAACCATGCACCAACGGCCAAGCGCTCCTTCTCCTCTTCAATCAGCCTCCGCTACCATCGTTCTTTACAAATTGGCTGATGACGGATATACGAATTCAGTAGTCCGGAGTAATGATCGGGAAAGGGGCAATCAATGGAGAGGCTCTCTTGCCACGCACTAACGACTTATGTCTGTTCCTTTGCCTACACAACCATACAATAAAGCAAAGCCCTTTCTTCTGTTCTAATCCAAACCATCTTTGCGATAGACCTTTTGCTCGCTTTGTGCGCTTCGAATTGTGTCCAATGCTATCGAGTCTTTTCATCAGTAAGACCCATGCCTTCATCCAGGCATCAGTTAGAAAGTGCAAATCGAGACCACAGCCAGAGGTGGAGACAGCTCTTTATTTCCTCCTTGATCTTTGTCGCCTGTGTAAACGGTCTCTCAGAGGGGTGCCTAGTTTTGTGTCAAAAGACAGAGACACTGTACTTAAGACCGATCGCGATAAACGCATCAACATTATTGTATTAGGTTGATCAAAATATAGTTACAAACTCGACTATCTTGCATCACTCCCAAGGGTGCTTGACCTCATCTTCAAGAGGCAAGACTCCCTTCCTTTGCATCCAAGTGGCCACGGCATCAGCATCAGCCCATACTCTCAAGATGTTTCTGCCCACGACTTTGCCAGCATCATGCTCACTGATACCCTGCTTCAACATCTCAGTGACCAGATCAGGGAACTTGGACACATCTTCGAAGCCCTTTGGTGTGCTCTCGATGCCGTCGAAATCTGTGCCGATGCCCACGTAATCGTAGCCGATCATGTCCCCAATGTACTTGATATGCTTGACCACCTGCTGGATGGTGGAAGTCTCGGGGACGAACTCAGGAAGACCAGAAGAGCTGTTTGAGGCACGACAGCTGATGAAATCTGGGTTGGCGTTGATCATGACAATGCCACGAGCGGCCTTGACGTATGGGAGGATGTGGTCAGGAACATTGCGGGGATGAGGACAGATAGAGTAGGCGCTCGAGTGACTGAAGATTGGTGGGGCGATGCTGCCCTGCCAGCCGTCTTCTCCATGACCAAAGACGTGAGCCATGGTGTTTTGACTCACGTGGCTGAGGTCGACCAGCATGCCGAGTCTGTTCATTTCCTGGATGAGCTTCTTGCCTGCAGGTGAAACGCCACCCCAAAGAGGAGGTGCGACAACAGTCTGGTTGTCCGAGTTTGAGATCAAAGCTGCATCCGCGTAGGCGTTATGGCAGTTCCAGGTCAGAGTTGCGTAGCGAACTCCCAGCTTATGGTAGAGACGCAGGGTGGAGATCGAGTTACCAATCTGATGAAGACCTTCGATACCCATAGGAGAAATCAGCTTATGCGAGGCAAAGGCACGGTGTGCTGCTGCAGAGTCGCCGGCCGGTGAGAAGTATCGAGGGTACATCTCGGAGAGACGGTTGAAGAGGTCGATCTGCTCCAGTGTGGTCTTGACGTATGGAGCATATGCCGCATCAGAAAAGTCTGAGCCATTGGCCGGGCAAGGTACAAAAGCACTCCAGAATGCACCACCAACTTTGCCCTTGTTCATACGCGGGATGTCGACTTGGCCACCGAGACCACCATTCTCCATCTTGTCCGTAAATTCAGGATCATAGATATGGTTGCCATACAAGACTCGCATCAGGATAAGAAGATCATTGTGACCATCTAGTATTTTGGTCAGTCACGAGAGTCCAGGTCGTGCATTGATATATGGTTATGGAGATAAAGAAGCGTGTTGGCATTTTCTTGGGCTGTAGTAGAACATGAGTGGGATGTATGAACAAAGCTTACCGATCAATGGGTTGCGAATGAGTACTCTCTCAGCTGGTGAGTAGACGACATAATCAAGAGGCCAAAAACCAGTAAGGAAGTAGCACCCGGCGAATGACGCGGCAAAGGTGAAGGCAAGAAGGCGTATCGCCGTGATGAGACTGCGAGTTTTAGGTTTCGTAGCCTCACGAGGCAATTCACCAAGCAAAGGCTCCTTCTCCATAGTGAGTATAGGCTGACAGTAGACAATTACAATGTCAAGAGGCAGATGGGTAGGAACGATAGATAGCGATATTGGTAAGCGCGTCATGATTCACCGCCTGCCACGATAGGAAAGTAAGACTGGCAGAATGAGCAACGTCACCAGCCGGAAGCAATTCGGCCGACGCGTCCAAGGAGACAAATAATCTTAGAAGCAGACAACTTCTCGACCAAATATCACCACCGAGCAATTGAGTATTTGCAGTTGCAAGAATGGGCTTCAGAATCTCGTCATATACCCTCATCAAGAGTGTGTCGCTTGCTCACATAACGGCGGCATACCTCTTCCTGTACAAGCCGCATGTGCTTGCTGAGCAGAACATCGTCGTCATTCTAGGAGAGTCGATGCAAGTCGTGAGTACCATTACCTTGAAAATGTCATAGCATTGGCTGATGATAAGAAACACAGCCTGCCACCTCAGCATTCAGCAAACCTACCGAGATCACCGCTCTCGCATCCATCATCCTAGCCTTCCTCGGTGTCAGCGACTTGATCGCAGCCAGCCTCCCCGAACGCTCTTGTCTCGAATACTGGTCCAATGTTCTTCCTTTCCGCCTGTTCATGCTCTTCGCTAGCACCGGATACATCTACCTCACCAGAGGTGATGACACTACCACCTCAACCCTCCGAGCTCTCAAAGGCGACTCCAACCCTCTCGACCTTGTCAAGAACTCATTTATCTTCACCTTCTTATTCATGGAGACGCTGCACTGGTTCTGGGTCTTTGTTGCCATGAAGGAGGACAGACGCGAGTGGATGGTTCGCGAGGCTACCGCACAGCTCCGTGAGGAAGAGGAGAAGAAGTTCAGAATGTAAAGAGCTATGGAAGGAAAAAAGACCAAGAAGCAGACTACGATAAAATCACACCCGAGGAGCTTGTCTTAGACTTTCTGATCACGCCGCATACCCAGAACTGTTCGCTGACTTTACACCCATCTTTGAACATGACCCTGTTTGTGGCACACTCGATCTCCCGAAAACGGATTTTGGGGAAACGCAGGCTTCGGTTGCTTCGAGCTAGCGTTTTGAGGCAATTTGTAAGCATGACTACTGCTGTCACCCCAGATGCATCAACCCAATGGCAGAGTAGAGGCAGGCAGGGGAGACAAAGCATCTGTAGGTCAGGTCATAGGCATCTTCTCGTACCATTGATATGTCACTGTGCATTTCCTCCCGACAAAGAAGACATAGGGATTTCACCCGAACTGTGTGTGATTCATGTCAACGTTATCTTGAAGCTTCTACAAGTCATCCACTTGGTAAAAGTGGTTCTCTCGCCATACATTCCTTCTCAATAGGTCTCTTCAAACTTCGAATTTCGAATGTCCTAATACCTCACACTCCACCACCCTCATTGACATTTCACCCCTGAACAACCCCAACAGGCCCACCCAACCCCTGAATAACCCTATTCAAACAATCCTTCTTGACCTTCTTGACACTACCTTCAGCATAAAAGTCCCACCCTTGCTCCTTCAACTTCATCCCATGATCCTTCTCTTGCGTATAAAACTTCCACTCCTTTGTTTTGGAACATTCTCCAAACTTCTTTTGCAGTTCCCTGCCACTCTTCTCATCCTTCACAAACCCTTTACCGAAAAAGGTGAATTTCTTACCGTCGAAGGAAAGTTGTGCCGATGGCGTTGTGGTGGTAGAAGATACTGCTGCATTTTGCTTGCCAGATGAAGAGGCAGAGGGAGATGATTTATCCTCGTCGAGCTCAGAAGTCACAGAGATGAGATGTTCCGGTCCATTAGCTGCGTGGATGGCTTTGTTCAAACACAGCACATTGGAAAGAGTTTTATGGTTGAACTCTCCTTGGGCGTAGAATGTCCAATCTTGCTTTTTGATCTCCTTTTTGTCATTTGCGTATTGGAAGTTCCAATCTTTGATCTTGACACCACAGCTTTCGAGGGATTTGTGCAATTTGGTAGCGTCGTGTTTTCCCCTTGCCCAGTCTTTGCCGTAGAGTTGGAATTTGTGGTGGTGTTCGCCGTGGAAGCTTATACTTGCTTCACCTTTGTTGTGGTGGATTGTTGGTTGAGCGGATTTGGAGGATGTTGTGGGAGTCGGAGACGCCTTTAAGCTGGGCGCAGGAGCATCTTCGAGGAGTTTCTTTTCTTGCCTGTTTTTCTTGGCTTCGAGTTTCTTGATTCTGTCCCTTTCGGCCTCTTTTGCGAGTTTCTCTTGTTCGATCTTCTTGAGGCGTGCTTCTTTGGCTTGTTGTTTCTCCTTTTGTTCATGTTCTTCTTTGAGCTTCTTGTCTGAGGAGATCTTCTCTTCGGCATTCTTATGCTCTTCCTCTTTTTTGGCCTTGTTCAATTTCTCCTTGGCTTCTTCGACCTTCTTCTTGGCTTCTTCGATCTTCTTGTTATCGCGGTGACCATCATCTTCCTGAGTGAGATCCCAAAGCCATTTCGTAGCATGCTCGACTCCTTCTTCGAGATTCTTGATAAGATTGACTCCGGCCAGAACACTGGAAGGGTCTGGGATAATTGGGATAATCGGCGGGATCGGAGGGATAACAGGTACCACCGGTGGAGTGACAGGCGGCTCCACAGGAACAGGAACATCGTCCTCGATGGGCCATGGCTCAATGGTTTGCATGGGAGGGAGTTCTTCCTCAGGTGTGCTGTCAATAAATTCAGGGGAAGATTTGGTAATCACCGGTACAAGCACGGGTGTGATGGTTGTAGTGGCCGTGGAAGAAGTTGCGGAAGCAGTCAGTACAGCGACTATACTGACAGACGGCGAGGTAGTTGATGATTTAAAATCTTTCCAGCCGTCGTCAGACCACGAGACAGATGCCGTTGCGGTGGGCTGCCAGTTTTCCGATGAGGTAGTTGCAGTCCAGCCATCCACATCGCCTCTGCGGACCACAGATCTGGGAACAGGAGATCCCATGACGCCGGTGATGGCGACTGCTGCGACTATGATGCTCCAAAAGGGTGCCATGGTATTTAATATCGAAGTTTGTTCGTTTGGTTGGTTGTTATGCTTAAGTTGGGTTTATCAGCTTGTGATTGTACTTTTTCCAAGTGGGAAGGATTGGGAATGAAGAGTGTGAGGAAGGAGTTCAGAATTTATGTAAAGTCATGAGAGCATGTTACTCATCACCACAGCTTCATGGGCGCTCTGGAACTTGAAGTGTTGAAAAAAGTTCTTCAGGTGATTGTTGTCTGACTCAGAGGTATACCATTATGAAATACAGACGAGAAGCTTACGGCGGTTTGCTCTTGGGATTCCCAATATCATCGCAACCCGCCAACAACCATTATTGGAAGGAAAGTGAGCTATCAAGACATGTAGTACTTCTGATGTCAGGAAAGTTCATTTGCTCTTACTGGACTCAAGACTCGTCCGTTCTCATTCTGTTTGACTGGCCGAACGCCCGCGCTTGCCTCAAAAGACAGGATTGAAGCACTTAGCAAAGCACGATGCTACTGCGAATCACGTCAAGACGAGTCCCACTTACCCAGCCAGCGCAGGACACATCTAGGCTACCTCTATAAGCTCAGCCAATTGGTGGAAGATCGCAATGCTCTGCGATCTCCGAACCAGGATTGGTAATTTGCTCACCTCATAGAAGCTATAGCCAACCACAGAACTCTATAGCACATTTAGCAGCTCCACTTTTGAAATGTGACATTTTGTCGTCCTACAAGTTGTGATCGCACTGGCTATTTTTGGCTTGGTGATAAGATCTGCTAACTGCTTGAACGACAGCTCCCATGTTGTCTATCGTATTTTGAGCTTGCGGCAATGAGTATACGCACCGCACCATAGCAAATACCCTTCTTGCTCAGCAATAACATAAAAGTCGTGCATTCGTTTAGCTCATTACATCATATCGACACCAGCAACGAGCAGTTCCAGATTCGATGACTGTTCGCTCTCAAGGGTCGACGACAACACTCGTGATAAACGCGCCATTTTTCTTCTGTTTGCCTCTTCTTCCATCTGCGTGCTTTTGATCGCAGCCACATCGAGCACGTCTTTCGGAAGTCCAGCAAGTCTTGCGACATTCAAGCCGTAACTGCGATGTGCAACACCTTCACCGACCTCATACAAGAAAGTGATGTCGGTATGATCGTCACCAACGATCTCTTCAGTAAAGCGCATATGCACATTTCGAAGCTCTCTCGCATCATATCTTTCCTCCATACGAGAAAGTGCTTGGTAATGGGTGATGAAGAGAGTGAGCGCCTTGGTCTCACGCACCACATAGTCCAAGACAGCTTGTGCGATAGCCACACCATCATGTGTGCTTGTACCACGACCGAGTTCATCCAAGATGATAAGTGAACGAGGTGTAGCTTGCTTCAAAATGTCCGATGTCTCCGACAGTTCCACCATGAAGGTACTCTCACCCTTGAGCATGTTGTCGAATGCACCCATACGCGTGAAGACGGCATCCAGAGGCGTCAGCCTTGCCTGCGACGCTGGGACCCAACTTCCTATCTGTGCCATGATACCGATCAAGGCTACTGACCTGACATAAGACGACTTGCCGCCCATGTTTGGTCCGGTGATGAGAAGAGCTCTCTCCTGAGAAGATAGTACGATGTCGTTAGGCACATATGAATCAAGAAGAAGTTGTTCAACCATCGGATGGCGACCCTCCTTAACCTCAAGACGGACTTCATCAGTGTCTGTGATAAATTCAGGCTTTGTGTATCCTGGTTGACTTGCAATGTCGGCTAGCGAGAGAAGGCAATCCAGAGTTGCCAATGACTGAATACAATCGCGGAAGGTTTGGTACTTGGCACCAATCTCAGAAAGAAGCTCGGCAAAGGCGGCATCACAGGCGTTGGCGAGAGCTTCCTTGCGCTGATCACGTTCGCGGATGAGCTTGACAACCTCAGGTGTGTGAAAACGCGACACCTTCTTTGTTCCACTGATCTTGGCCCATGATGCAGGCACCCTCTGGAGATGTATGTTCTCAATCTCAATCAGGAACTCAATGCCTGATACAGTGACGTATTTGATCTCTCCATTCTTCTTGAGGATCTTCGCCGCTTCCCCACGATGCTCATCCAGGTCATGTTCAACGCATGCGATACCAACCTTATGGTCGGTGATCTCTTCTGTCTCATGTTGGTCGCGAAAGAAAGAGTATTTGTCGTCGTCCTTGGCAGCCTGAAGATTGATTCTTTCGAGATACGAGATAACATCTTCGGATATCAGCGGCAGTGATGCGATGGCCTCGGCAAGCAATTGTGATTTGAATCCCGAATCTTCCGGCGACTTGACGTGCGAATACTCATTGGAGATAGATTGTAGTGTCTGGAGGACAGATACCAGCTCTGGACGGGCACATTTCTTGTAGTAGATTCTGATCAAGGACTTTTCCAGGTCGCCTCTCACATGAGCCAGAAGATTCTTGATACGGTCGGTGGGAACAGCACGATCAGTGTCAAGAAGTTCCTCCACAGCGCCAATGCGATGCTGCAATTGTTGTTGGTCTAGTAGTGGACGTCCAACCCACTTTCGGAGGAGACGTTGACCAAAGCGAGTTTTTGTTCGGTTGAGGATGAAGAAGAGGCTGCCCTTCTCAGTGTGATCTGTCTGGTTTTGGTAGATCTCTAGTGACGATAGAGTGTTACCGTTCAGCAACATATGAGACCGTGCACTGAAAGACTGGAAGTTCTTGGTGAGATCGAATACATGCTCAAGACCGTAATCGGTGAGATGAGTGATCATGGCCGAGAGACACATCGTGACTGATTCAGACAGCTGGTGTACCTTGTCAAGCATGGCAGACTTCTCCTCCGAAGTATCATCCGATTGCATCTTCCCAGCGTAAAAGTCAGAAATGTGGGTATATGCTTGAGCAGCGAACGTCTTTGACTTTTCGGTACGCTCTACTCGTGCGCGATCTCCGAAGACATTTGTCCTACTACCAGAAAGATGCTCGACCAACTTTTCTGTTGCTTTGGATACAGCACCGACGATGAGAAACTCGCAGGGAGCAATATGAAGAAGGCGGGTTTCAAGTTCGCTTCGCATGAAGCCATCGAAGAAGTCATCGTATATCACGTCACCTGTAGTGGGCTGAACAGCGACGATACCGAGACGCACCTTTTCATCTGTGCCGGAGCCTCCAGCATTCGACTCAGTCAAACAGAGAAGATGGCCAGTCGCGGGAGCACCTCCAGCTGGTGCAGCCACAGGACCATCTAAGCCTTCTATGTCATCAATATATGTACCCTTGGTGTACAAGTTTGTGAGCTTCCGGACGAAGGGTGTATTGCGGTTGTCACCAGCCTTCTTGAGCGCAGCAGTTTCTAGTTGACGGACAACACCAACCTTGTGTCCGGCCGAGACGAGACGCTTAACATGGACATGCAAGCGATGTGTGGGAAAACTTGCACCAGCGAACTTGTCAAGATGCGCTTCTGAAGGATGCTCGTCAAATCTCATCTTTCCCGGGACACACATAATCTGGAGCTCTTTTGCGGCGATGCGAGCATCCTCACCAAAGAAGCGGAATTTGTAACCAACCTCGACAACCAAAAGAGTATCCATGTGCTTTTTCTTGATGTCAATGACTTGTTTCTCCATTGGTGTGAGCTTGCTAGCAGTCTTTCGAGCAGCAGGGCCCTTTCTGCCTTTGGCGGGCTTTGGTACCTCCTCTTCCTCTTCATCCATATCCTCGTCGCCTTCTGGCTGGTCCTCATCAATGAAGTGATTGCGACGTCTTATGTCGGCAAGACTGTCAGGTCGACCCAGCTTCTTCACGAACTTTTGATGGAGACGTTCCTTCTGTCTACGAACCGCTTCATCGTCCTGATGATCTTGGAGAGGTTGTCCGGGTTGAGAGCTGGAGAAGATATATCTAGCGGTACGATCCGAGACGGGTGCAGCAAGATTGGCTACCGAGGGCTTATGTGGCTGCACTGCATGGCCGGGCAATGTTTCGTTCTCAAGTTTGTCGAGACTCGGACGCGTTCGTTTGGGGTCGGGCAAGTCCTCATCCTCGTCGCTGTCCTCTTCGAAGGGACGTTTCGGTTTGGGTGGGCTGCTCTTCGGGGCTGTCTCTCCAGCATCCTTATTTGGGTCAGGCGCATTGGATATTGATGGTCTCTTGGTTACGGATGGCGTAGATGGAGCGGCTTTCTTCGCAGCAGGCTGTTTGGGTGTGAAGAAGCTAGAAATCGACTGCTGCTTCTTGGCCGACGACTGGGAAGGCGGTGGACTGCTTCTTCCAAAGGCCATAATTGTACGACTTCTCGGACGAGTCTAGACCGTAGAAGAATGTCGCGATGCAGCAGCGTCACGGATGGAATGCAGGCGCGTCCGAAGAGTCCGTGCGGGAAGCTCAATTTCCACTTTACGCGTCTACGGCGCACTTTACGCGCTTCCATCTCGAGTCGCTCCTTCCCATTCATTGAACATCATTGAGCATATCACTTGTATCTTCTTCAACTCACAGTATCATAATCACGGTCGCGCCTTCCTCAGGTATCACTAGACATGTCAGCGTCCGTCCTCGGCAAGCGTACCCGGAGTTCGACAAATGGTGAGAATCACTAACCCTCCACGCGTCTCACGAGACTGACAATATGAACAGCATCAGACACCGGAATACAAACGAGGGCGAAGCGCCGCGAGACACTGGTGCTGGGAAACGACGAGAACGACAACCCATTCTTCAAACCAATTTCTTCTCCCGCGACACAACCAAAGCCCACTCCTTCGAAACCTGTAACGGCATCGCCGAATAAGATCAGCGCCCATTTTTCTGTTTCAAAGACCAACAAGCCATCATCCATTCCTGCAAAGTCGAGTCCGCTTGCTACACCACAAACACCGAGACATCGCGATGCCCTTGCCTCAAAAATCACTATCACACCCAGACATCAACATCTCATCACTAGCAATTCCTCGAGTCCTCGCAGTCCATCCACTCCTTCAAACGCCGCCAACAGTGTCTACAACCAAGCTCGTCAGGTCTTTGCGAGATGTACAGACCCAGGTGTATTAGTAGGAAGAGAAGAAGAGAAGGAGCAGCTGTCCACATTCATCTCGGACCGTCTCAACTCTGGCGAAGGTGGATGTCTATACATCTCAGGCCCTCCAGGAACTGGAAAGAGTGCTTTTGTAGGGGATGTCTGTCAAGACTTCACTTCAGCTGTGAACCAGAGAATGGCCATCTCAACCGTCAACTGCATGAGTATCAAGACAGCTAAGGATCTGGCAAACACTCTGTCAAAAGACCTTGATCTGAACAGTCTGTCTGGACGCGTTGCAGACTTTGACTTCCTGCGAGCCAACTTCTTCGAGCAAGACAAGAAGTATGTTGTCATTCTGGACGAGATTGACCGCCTTGTGGATCTAGATCTCAAGTTGTTGTACAGCCTCTTCGAATGGTCCATGGAGCCTTCTTCGAGCCTCATTCTTATCGGAATTGCCAACGCCCTTGATCTGACTGACCGATTTTTGCCTCGTCTGAAGTCGCGCAATCTCAAGCCGAATCTCCTGCCATTCATGCCTTATAACGCTCCTCAAATCGCCAACATCATTACATCGAAGCTCAAGGCATTGGACACTTCGCCATCGGACCCCAACTTCATTCCATTCTTACATCCCGCAGCTATTACATTCTGTTCCAAGAAGGTCGCCTCGCAGACTGGCGATCTGAGAAAAGCCTTTGATATCTGTAGAAGAGCTGTCGATATGGTCGAGTCGGAGACAAAGGTCGAGCAAGCACGTATCCGTCTGCAAGAGAGAAGCCCTTCCAAGACACCTCTAAAGGAGAACATGAACCTTGCATCTCCCCCTGTCAAGTTGGCTGCCTTCCAAAAGTCTGCTCTCAAGGACCCTCGCCAAACCACTCTCTTCTCATCAATCAGCCATCTCACTCTCGAAACTGCACCCAGAGCTACAATCGCTCATGTCGCCAAAGTCACGGCTGCTGTCTTTAGTAACGGCGCATCCCAACGTCTGGCCTCTCTCAACCTGCAGCAGAAAGCTGTACTCTGTGCTCTATCTGCACTTGAGAAGAAGAAGCGCGAGGCACCCAGCGTAGTCACCTTCCCAATGACTCCTTCCAAGCACGCCAACTCTGCACCCACAATTAGACAATTGTATGAAGCCTACAGCACGCTATGCAACCGCGAGAACCTGCTTCACGCACTCACCAGCATTGAGTTCAGAGACGTAGTCAGTGGTCTGGAGACACTTTCTCTTGTATCTGCTGTAGAGGCAAAGGGTGCTTCGTCATTCTCGATGCCATTGACTCCTTCTCGCACACCTAGCAGAAGATCAAAGTCTGGCTTCACTGGCGCGGCTACTGGTGATGATAGACGGATGGCTGCTTGTGTCGGTCATTCTGAGTTGATCTCGGCTCTCAAAGGTCCTGGAAGCGATATTCTCAAAGAGATGATTGAAGGCGACGGCATTGTCGCATAAAATCTGTTTTTCTGTTTTGTTCAGACATCTTTGCATGTCCTGTATTTTTGCTTTTACCTTTCTGTTTTTTCTTACACATTGTTCTAACATTAGCGATTGCATGGCGCAGGGGGTTTATCTTTCCTCATGACCACAAGGTCCAGGTATGAAGTGTATCATGATTTGTTTCGGAGGAGGAAAGGGAATCGAAGTATTTTAGCTGGACTGAATGGCTTCTTTCATGAAGATGAGAATGAGGAAATAGATAGTAGAGTAGAGCTCTTCATGAGCTGAGAAGAAATCAAAATGACAATCTTCACATCAAAATCCTTGCATTTGTTTCCAGTCTCGCGATCATATAGGCACAGACTTGCTAGTTAAGATGACTTTTGATCAACAAGTTACCGTACTCTCTCAGCAGCTGTTTACACTCTCATACCAGCTGTAAAAATGCATAAAGTATTTGGAGATCCACGCAACTTCCACTGAGAGCCACGCTTGGCCAAGCTCTCTCTGGACATTGTCTGATCTAGAACAACTCCGTGTCTTGCTGCAGCGCCTCATACATCAGTACTGCATAGAGAGGATGCTGTCAAAAGCGCATGTTCCAGAAGGATGGGTATGATTGATACAAAGAAACGCTTATGTATGGAAAAAAAAAAAAGGAAAGAAGCAAACCCCAGCACCCTTTTACTTGTGACTGCCCTTTCTTTACACATGCAGAGCTGGAACCCTCTTCTTCTTTGGCACTTTTCTGGCGGCCTTGAGTTCTGCGTCATATGCTTTGTCCGCTTCAGGATCCAACAGCGTACCCTCGATACTGAGGAAGCCGCGCTCGCGCTCTGTACTCGGCGCCGATTCAAAGTCCTTGACTGTGAATTTGACGAGTCCTTCCACCTTTTTACCGTCCGCATCGACATAATGGCCACTGCTCTCGTCGCTCTTGTTGCGCAGTCCTCTCATCCAGTCGGTTGAGCTCTTGGTGCCGGCGGTAGCGTTGTGGTTCGGCACCCACTTCCACGTGGTGGGGATTCTCTTTCTGTCCACACCGGCGTTGAAGAAATTCCAGCATACCAGGCCGAGATAGCTCTCGTTTTGCACGGATACGTAACCCTCGATTACGGCGCCGGGGGTGGGGCGCAAGAGGATGAAGTCGACCGTCAGCCAGACGAAGGAGACTGCGTATTCGTCGATTGATTTGGCGAGGACGGTTGGTGAAGCGTCGGGTGCGTCGCGCGAGGAAGGGACGTCTGAGGGAGAGGCGGAGAGGCGAGGGTTGCTGTAGGAAAGAACGACGCCGCGGAGAGGAGGGTGGTAGGTGAGGAGCAGAGGAGAGATGTGCTCTGCACAGAGGCCGTCGACAGGGAAAGCATGGTAGATTGGCGAGAGAGGGAGGTAGAAGGATGAGGTTTGCTTGATGAATGGTGATGTTGCTGTCGGGTCTGCATCTGCGACTGGCGATTGAATGCGCGGGCGCTTTGGTAGGCTCTCTTGTGTCGCGGGTGCTGTGGTTGCTTCCTCGGTATCCTCTTGTTCGTGTCGTCGCTTTTTCGCCGCCGATTTCTCTTCCTTTGTCTTTTTCGTCTTTGCAGACTTTGGCGTGTTGCTCATGGCTTCTGTCGACATTGTTGCTGTTTGGATGTAGTTGCGCGACAATTGCTGTACAAAAATAAAATTCTAATGCGGCTTCATGTGAAACTTTGAAGATGGTTTGGAGAGTTGACGCCGATATACTATAGAACACACTGGCTTTTCTTCCAAGACGTAGCCTCTCCCAGCTTGGATCATCAAAGTATCGGCTCCATCGAAAGACACAATTGTTTTTCAAAAGGTCTGGAGGTCAACACTGAGAGTGTGATCTAGACATCTCTCACTGGAGAACAGTGCAAGACCAAATTGTTTCTGTATCGATACAGCCAGTTTTTCGACTATTAGTCTCTGAGAGGCTGTGTTTGACACTCCATCGAGCTCCCAAGCTTTTCTGTCCACAATCGAAGCCAAGACTTCTGACCAATCGCGTTCGTTACACCTCGAAGTCAATACATATCCTATATCATTCGACCGCATAACATCTCGCAGCAAAACTAACCATGTCTGACAATCTATTGTCATTAGCTGGTTGGTACCTCCTGCCAAACGTGAGTGCTGATTTTCTGTTCTTCCCATCTCTCTACATTTCACATATCAAAACATGGAGCAACTTCCCCTTGAGGGCATTGATTCACTCAGTATAACCATAATATATTCACTCTTGTCATCATTCGGTTTCGTCCTATTTGATCTTGTCAGATCTCTTGCTTCAACCCAAATCTGATGAGAATATTGCTGATTCTGAACCGAATAGCTGGTGACAGGATGGGCGCAATCAGCCTTCTATGCCATATGGATCCGCGCGGGTGATCCTAAGCCCCAGCCAGGAACACAGGTGTTCGTCAAGCACCGCAAGAGGATCAACATAATAGTCGTCTTGGCATATCTCCTCTACACAATCTATGAAGCAGACTTTCAACTCAGGATGGCTGGCAACTTCTACCAAGACCTAGGCGTGGGCCTTAGGACCGACGAAAGAGGACTTCAGAGTCGTTTCAGAAGATTGTGAGTCTCTTCCTGCCCTAATTGACAGGTGACGAAAGGCTGACCTGGTAACCTAGAACACTCCTCCATCACCCAGACAAGGTGGCTTCAGACTCCAACCGCAGCATAGCAGAAGCATACTACGTACACCTAAAACTATGCCGTGACATCCTAGTCGACCCAACAAAACGCTTCGCCTACGACCGTCTGGGCCCCGAAATCCTGGCCTGGCAGAAATCCACCACAATCCCCGATTACATGACCGCCGGCATCCGCAACCTCTTCTACTACTACACCGGCACCGCCGGCGTATTGACCATAATCGGCTTCATGGGCTACATCAAACAAGCCGCCTTCTGGCGCTTCCTGGCCCTCGCCTCCTTGGGCGTTTTCGAACTCCACTGTCTAATGTCTCCCGAATTTCCTCGCTTGCTCACAAAGATTGTGAATCCCGTACTCACGCTTATACCCCTACACCCTCAATTCCTACCCTTCCAACTGCTTTCGCTGCTCAGAAAACTCATCTTGACGCTGTTCATCGCATTCTCGCAGATTGGCCCTTTGCTCACGCCTTCAACCCCCGCTCCACCATCAGAAGACCAAATCCAACAACAACAACTTCAACGTCTCGGTGCTATAGCAGGAGGATTGGAAACCCAAGCGAACATGTTGATGGCGTTGGAAATGACACCCTTCACCGACGAAAGCGACATGAGGGAATTGAGAGAGAGGTTGAAGAGATTCTTGGTGGATAATACCATCAGGAGTAATAAGGAAGTCAGAGATGCCATGGGTGGCGTTTTGGCTCGGAGGAGACAGGGTGTTCCACATGGTGCTGCGGGTACGAGATAGAAATTTTTGTAGGATATGGACCTTTTTTTTCTGGGTTTTGATTCAAGCGTAGTACAACATGGTAGCTGCTGTGAACAAAAAAGAAACAAGAACTACTTGCATCAAATGAAAAGCGAAAATGACTTTAGACATCGGCGGGCGAGAGGATTGAACACACAGCCAACCGACCTCCTTTGTGCAAGGTTCGAAAAGAAAAAAAGAAAAAAACAACGAGACCGAAATCAACGCGACCGCCAACTACACCGTTCGCCCCGTGAGAAAGCGGCAGGTCTAGTCATCGGACACACGAATCTCTTCCTCGTTGATCATGGTAGTGCTGAGGAGTGTACATATACCTCTTTCCCCTTTGTAGTGATCTTGTTCATTTATCATCCTAGCAACGCATCGACACATGCAAATGTGGGTTGCGAGATTTATTGTTTCCTTAGATTGGTAGAAATCACTCAAGTGCCCAATGGCGCTTTTTATCCGACATCTTTCACGAAATTAAGTGGCATTTTCGCTTCTTGAAATGGAAAGTTCAAAATGTTTGAAAGTATTGCTTATAATGGTTATCTAGAAAAACTGGAACAAGAAAACACGAGATTTGAGAGAACTAATGCTAATTATGCTCTACAGCTCCTCATGCTCAATAGGCTTAGCTGGCTCCTCAACCACAACAGAAGGGCTTGCAGAAGCAGATTCCGACGCTGTCGAAGACTCACTGCTGCTAGACTTTGCCTTCTTGCTCTTGGTGGCTTTGGGCTTCTTGGAGCTGGAGCTGCGGGTGCTGGCTTTAGGCATTTGCATCTTCTTTGTCACCATGTCCATGAGGGCCTTGTTGAGCTCCTTGGCCTTGGTTTCGATTTCCTTGACGGTGAAGGCGGGGTCCTCGAAGGGTTGGAGCTTGTCTTGCTCGGCGACCTTGGCCTTGATCCACTCGGAAACACTCTCGTATGCCTTGGTGATGGAAGCAAGATCTTCCTCGGTATAAGGCATCAGGCTAGCAGACTCGCTGGGCTTGGCAGATGGAGAAGTTGACGAAGCATCAGGCTCGTCAAGATCGTCCAAGTCGTCGGCAGCGCTGGGGCTGGCAGCGGCTTCAGTGGTCGAGCTGCTCGACAAAGCGGCCTCCGAGGCGGATGAGATCGAAGCAGCAATCTGCTTGCCAATGGCATCAACCATCGACTTGGTCTGATCGAGCGAACTCTGCAGAGACTTAAGGATCTCGGGACGTGCTGATGCCTCTTCTCTGCGCTTCTGTACAGGGTCAACGATGGCCTTGAGGTCAGCAAGCTTGCTCTTGAAGGCTTCAGCTTTGGCAGAGGAGCCCTCGCCGTAAAGCCAGTCGCTAGTGCTGCTGAGTAGAGAGCTCAATTGAGATCTGATGGCTTCGGTAGAGGCACCAACAAAGTCAGTGTTCTCAAGGAGATCTCTAGTACGGTAGGTGTATGCTTCAAGAACGTTCAGAGCCTCCTCCCTTTGGATGCGAGAGATATCTGAACGATCAAAGGCTGCGAGACGGTCCTTCATGGCCTTGATCTCTTCCGGCACGGGTTGAGTGAGGCCTTTTGGAACGGTGGTGACCTTGACAGGAATGATCTCGGTACGCTTCTTCTTGATGTCAGCCTCAGCAGCGGCAGAACCACTGGCCTTGGCGTTGGCAGTGCTGGAGGACGAGCTGGATGAGGATGAACTAGTCTCAGCCTCGGCCTCTTCGCCTTCCTTAAGGGGCTCTTGTTCACCCTTCTTGGATCCGAAACCAAACAATCCCTTGACGGAGTCGCCAATGCCACCAGCCTTACCACCCTCGACTTCACAGCTGACGGAAGCAGATACGATCTCAGGAATACTGTCAATAGGGCTGATGCGAAGCTTGAGCTTAGTCGAGATATCATCCTTAGAACAGCCAAATTTGGTGGTCAGAGCCTCGACGGAAGCAGTCAGATTCTGAGTCTTGACTTCTGTCACTTGGCGGTCAGCACCGTCGACGGTTTGGAACAGAGTGAAAGCAAAATCGTCAAGGTTCTTGACAGTGACTTCCTTGGCAAGTCCAGCTTGCGAGGTAGCGACGAACAGCTTCTGCTGTCTTGCCTTGCCATCCGAGTATGAGATGCCTGCAGGGTAGACAGCGGCTTCAATATCTCTAATTTCCTTGACGCGGAAGCTGGGGCTCAGACCAGCAGCCTTGAAAGCGGCACCAAAAGCAGCCGACTCATCTGAGTTGACGTTGCTACGGACCTCGGTGCTCTTGCCGGTCATGGACTCGAGCTTCTTCTGGACAAAGGGTGTTCTAATAGCACCGCCGTGGAGAATGACAGAGTCAAGATCCTTGAACGACAGCTTAGCAGCATCGAGAGCCTGTTGAACGGGCGCACTGATACGATCGGCGTGGGAGGCGGCCATCTTCTCGAACTCGGCTCTGGTGAGCTTGGTAGCGAAGTCAATGTCCTTGTACAAGCCCTCGAAGCTCGATCTGACGTCGGAGTTGGCACTGAGAACCATTCTTGCGCGCTCGGCTTCGCGCCAGATCTTGGAAGCGGTTCTACCGTGACCCTTGACCTCTTCGGCAGTGATGCCAGCCTTGACGGCTTGGGGCTTAGCGACGAAGGCATCGACAAGGTAGTCAACAATAAGTGCGTTGAGTTCGTCACCTCCAAGTGTCTTGTCCCAACCAGCGCCCATGACAGCAACCTCCTGAATAGTCTTGTTGAAACGGCCGATGTCCTTGACATCCTTGGATGAGAATCTCAGAAGAGTGGCAGTAGTCGAACCGGCACCCATATCGAAGATCAGGTGGTACTCAGGCTTCTCGCCCTTGGTGACGCTGGGGAAAGTGCGCTTGACGGCGTAATCGATACCGACAGCCAGTCCGTCGCTGATGAGACTCATGACATTGATTCCGGCCAGGTCGGCAGCACGCTCAATAGCGCGTCTCTCGTCGGCTGTCCAGTGTACGGGAACAGTGATGACAGCGTCTGTGACAGAGCTTCCCTTGGACATGGCCTCTGCGTTTGTGCGAATGTTCTTGAGCTCCATAGCGAGCAACTCATCGAGGGTCCATGGCCCTTCGGATGAGCTGAAGGCGCTGGGCTCGAACGAGACAGCTCCCTTCTCTTGGTCGAACTTTGACTTGATGGCGGGATGGCGTGCGTGGTAGTTTTTGATCATCGAGTCGGTGTGGTCGCCGGGCACAAGTCCAAGGAGGGTCTTGAGGTTGGTGAAGACATCGCCAGGGAAGCGACCGCCGAGAGCAAGAGCATCTCCGCCGTACAGTCTCTCGGGGTATGAGCCGAATTCAAGGGCGGAACCAGATACAGGCTTGAAACCGACCACGGCAGCCTCTTTGCGCTTGGAGTCTTTGGTGGGGACGATATCGAGGGGTACTCCTGGCTTTACGATTGCTGCTTTGATGTAAGCACCACCGAGGTCAATTCCCAGGACTGCCGACGCTGCCGATGCCGTCGAGGCAAATGCGATAAACAGGAACGCGAACAAGAAGAAGGGAGATGAGAGTCCTCGCATCTTGGCCATGATTGTGAGGCTGAAATAAGATGGAAGACAGTCGTTAGCTCCTCAAATGGGAATCAGGAGCTGGTCGTGATGGAAAGAAAGATGGCCTTGATTTGAAGTCTAGTACAAGGCAACACTCGACATGACTCTTCCCAAAGTGACAGGTGTTTGGATTATTCTATCCTCAACTTTTCCGAAACGTGGACTGCCACTTGTCTTCCCCGAGCTTGAGCTGGTTCGCCGCAACTGCCTCCGTCACTTTTGCCAAGACCGAGCCTGCACTAGCCTTTCCCACGGAGAAAGCGCGGCAACAGCCGGCTGCCCACACGCGAATTTGGCAAGCGCTCCCCAGATACACGCACCTGCCTGAAGATTCTTGATCCCTAGTCGACGCCTTTTTCCTTCGCCCTCGCCCAGTTACAGAAGAAGCTATCTCAGCTCATCACACAAGACTTCAAAATGGAATCCGCCAAGGTCCCCGTCAAGCTCGTCAAGGTCACCCGCGTCCTCGGCCGTACCGGTACGTTCACCTAGAACAACCACGACAATCCTTCATCGCACGCCGCATCGACAGAGTACACCGGAAAGAGGAGGACCGCGCACATTGAAAGACACACATCGGACAACTCAGACACGGCCATGGAGGATTGCGAACACGACAAATTAGAGGACAAATTGCTGACGGATTTCTTGCGACACAGGCTCTCGCGGTGGTGTTACCCAGGTCCGCGTTGAGTTCATGGACGACACTACCCGTTCCATCATCCGTAACGTCAAGGGTCCCGGTACGATTCTCTCGCCCTTCTTGCCGCTGTGCGAACGCGCCTACGAACATCATGACTAACACCGCATCCACAGTCCGTGAGGACGACATCCTCTGCCTGCTCGAGTCCGAGCGTGAGGCCCGCCGTCTCCGATAAGCGACCAACGCATGCCCTCCTTCCACAACCGTCAACCGCAACACTTTCTATTCCGAAGATCGATCGACTGTTCCACCCTCTCGTCGATGTTTACCTCTCTTACCTCAACCCTCTTCTATGATACCGCGGGCTTGGGGAGATGTTGAAGGGGAGTCTCGTTGCGGGCGCAAAAGTGCAAAGTTCTCTGATTACGATAATGTCGCCTGGGGGTCTTTTTTGATGGGTCGGGAGCTGCTGCGTAGTTTCTTCTAGCAAGGAGCCGGACAAGAAAAAAAGGAAATACGAAAACAAAAAGCTTCGCCGACAATTCATATCTTCCTCTTTTTCCAGTCATGTTCTGCGCGTTTGTTGTGCTGACAGGCAAGGATGATTTTATGCGACTACTTTACAAAAGCTATGGGTGTTCTAGGTCTGGGCTCGGTAGGCAATTGATTTCGTTTCATCTCTAACACATTGCATCTGCTTTGCCAACGCATTCTTCTCGGACTCGTATCTCGACTACACTTGGAACCGCACCACGCGACACTATTCGGCTTGGACACTCTGGACACTTGGCTTCGACCACCTTTTTGTGTCACGAATGCCGAAGCGGATGACACATACCAACTCACCATCACCATTATGGACCTATCTCAGGCAATTATAGTCTCTGTGCGACAGCATGTAAACAGGTGTTCCTGTCATCAAGCCTGAGTGAGTCAGAAGGCTGTAGAAGCTGGTAATGATTTGGCAAAACCAACTCATCATGTGCCAATACCTTGTAAGGATAATGGAACACACCGCGGACTCCCAAACCTATAAGTTTCTCATCTCTCTGCTTCTTCTCCTTTTTTCCTTCATACTCTTCCTCTCTGTTGGTTTTTGAGTGGAGTAGGACCTCATGATCCTCCACAGTTTCTGGTGAGTGGTTTTTGAAGTGACGGCAGTCCTCATACCACCACTGTTCTGTGGCAGGGGTTATGATGTGTTTGAAAACCCTCATACCCTCAGGGAGGGGGTACTAATAGAGGGAGCAAGCCGGGGAAGATGTTCGTCCTCTTAGGAGGCGGCTCTTACGAAGGTCTCTCTCACAAGGCGATCTCAAGGGGCCTTGCGAAAGATACCCTGTTAAAAACTTGATCAAGTTATCAATCTTTGGAACCTTTGCCAGTTTTTGGTGGCTTTCGGGCTCAACATGACTTCTTGTCTCTCTTTTTTTCATCGGCGTTCTGGCTACAAGCTGGGTGCTGAAGAAGATCTGTCGAGACGTTGCTGCTATGTACTGACGGGATTACCGTGTGGCTGTCCCTGACACTACTCTCAGTCTATAACTTGCTGTCTCTTGCGACAAAGCTCTGTCCCCTCTTCAACATGTCGACGGCCTCTCTGACCATGTCTTCGACGATCTCCTTTGCAGGTTTGATGTCGCCAATCACACCGGCGACCGTTCCCATCAGATATGGCAAGTCGACGTCTTTATCGTCGTCCATGTCTTTTTGCATCGGAACGATACCTTGCTCGGTCAAGCGCTTTATATCTTCTGGTCTGTCTTCCCACGACTGGATGTACTCGTTCATGCGGACGCGAAGTGGTCGTCCGCTGACAACTAGTGTTCGCAAAGTGTCCTCAAACTTTGCTGACACCACGGCTTCTTTGTGCAATTTCGAGCATCCAGCTTCGACACTTGCGACAAATCTGTCGAGATATGGTCAGCTCATCGCGTCTTTGGTGCCGACGGGACTCAACACGTACCTTGTGCCAACCCACACACCTGCCGCGCCTTGCATCAACGCCGCCGCCAAACTTCGCCCGTTGTATATACCACCTGCCGCGACCACCAAAGCAGGCTCTCCAGTCAACGGACTCTTGTACTTACTCGCCGCATCCACCACGGCCGGAATAAGAATGTTTCCAGGAATATCACCCGTATGGCCTCCGCCTTCACCGCCTTGCGCACAAACGCAATCTACACCTGCCTCAAGCGCTTTGACAGCATGCTTAGGATGGCCAACCATGTTCATAACCAAAATGCCAGCTTCATGCAAGCGATCGATGACTCTCTTCGGTGGCACACCCACTGCACTGATGAATAGTTTCGCACCTTCTTCGATCACCACATCGATCAGTTGATCCAGTTGTCCGTGTGTGTAATCGTGGTTCGTCTTTCGTGCTGAACCTCCTACTTGTGGTAAGGCAAGGTCGACACCAAAAGGTAGGTCTGGCGATGAAAGATGCGCCTTGAGTTCTGTGATGATGTCGCGAAGTTGTTGTGGATTGTATCCCAACCCACCAATTGTCCCTAGACCTCCTGCATTCGAGACGGCGGCAGCAAGAGGACCGGAAGATGTGCGAGCCATTCCTGCCAGCAGGATTGGATATTTGATTCCGAGCAGGGTCGTCAGAGGTGTGGTAAGCGTCGGCATTGCCATGATGGTGTGGATGTCTATTCGATGAAGAACTACAAAGTTTCGAGATGCAGCGATGTACCTACAAAGTTGGCTTATTATGTATTGATATGCAATATACGGCTACCGGTATGGATGAAGGTCAAGTGGTGCGGAGGCTGGAGCGGGGGAGTCGTGCCGAGGCTCGCCTTTGATCGCTGACCAGTCTTGCAGCTCTTTCCTCCTTCCGTCTCGAACTTTTGACTTGATCCATCGGACCGCCATCTTATGTCTGCGCGACTTGGAAATGCGGCGACTACTGACAGATCATGGACATGCTTCAGTAAGATCTGACTGGGCATGACCGCTCACAGAGTACAGCCGCCTGAAGGATCCTTGGCCACCTTCTGTCAAACTCTAACATTCTCCATATGCAAGATAGCTGCAAGATGCAGCTGAGACTCAAGCCATCTCTATTCGACAAATGGTGGTACAGAGATACTTCACAAGTGGTAAGCATGCATGACAGGGTCAACCTGAAGCCCATAAATATAAGCCGGGCCCTCAGGCATGCTTTCAGTACTCTATCAATTGATTTCTCCCTAAGATTCCATTATGGCATCAGTACAGACTCGCACCTTCCCTACACCAGTGATCACAAGTAGACAGCTTAAGGGCAGCCTTCCCAGGGTCGAGATCGACGAAAACGTGGACTGCTCTGCCGTGGCATCCTCTTGCATTGCCCGACTCGAAAAATTACAGCAAAGCGACCTCACTGACGATGCACTATGGAGAGACTGTCTCAGCATTACTGGAAACCAGCGTACTTTCAGTAGCTCCACCTCCGTTCTCGCTGCTTGGAACGAACTCGTGCCTAAGTGCAAGCCTCGCAACTTCCATCTTGTGCCGTACAGCGCTCAGTTATTTAGACTGGGACCCCAGCCTGCTTGGATAGTGGCCGCCTTCCAATTCGAGACCGATGGAGACCAGGCTGCCGAGTGCTCGGGCTCCTTGAACATGGTTCCTGATGGCAGTGGTGGCTACAAGATTTGGGTCTTTTCTACAATGATGGAAGCTCTCAAGAATGACAGCAACTCTGGCAACCCAGATACCTTCCCTGACCCAACATTTGCACCTGCTACCAGGCTCGAAGATGGAGGCGAGATCGACTGCATCGTGGTCGGAGGTGGTATGGCAGGTCTCTGTGTTGCAGGCAGATTGCACGCCCTACGAGTACCCTACGTCGTCGTCGAACGTAACGCATCGGTCGGAGACAACTGGACCAAGCGATACGACTCTATACACTTGCACTTGTCGAACAGCTACAGCGAGATGCCCTTTCAACGCGTCTATGCCGACAAGCCCTACAATCTCGGCAGTAAAGAGTTGGCAGAAGGCATGCAGAAGTACGTCGATATGCACAACATCCAAGTCTGGCTATCGAGCTCCATGGACCAAGCCCGCTGGGAAGAAGAGACCAAGAGTTGGAACGTGGTCGTCAGTAGACAAGGACAACCCAAGAAGCTCAAAGCCAAGCATCTCGTCATGGCCATAGGCGGCGGTCTCGACGTGCCCAAGTACCCCGAATATCCCAACCGCGACGAGTTCCAAGGCACAGTCATCCACTCTGCCGATTGGAAGAACGGAGATGCCTTCGCAGGCAAGAAAGGCATCATTATCGGCGCTGCCAACAGCGCCTTCGACATTGCTCAGAACATGGTCGATTCTAACCTCTCCGAGATCACCCTCGTTCAACGCAGTACCACCCACGTCATGTCCTCCACAGTCCTTTATCCCATTCAGGATGCCTTGTATAACCCTCAATGCGACCTCGGCATGTCTGACCGCATGACTTTAGTGCCTCCCTATGCTGTCGGAAGATTGATGATCATGGCAGGAGCAGGTGCACTACAAGCTCTTGAACCGAATCGATATGACTACTTGAAAGAGGCTGGATTCCGCTTCCACCAAAGCCCAGATCTGTTTGCCAATCCCGTCGAGAAGTTTGGTGGACACTTACTAGACCATGGAAGCGTTTCCATCATCAAGACTGGCAAAGTACATATGCCTCCTTGCCGCTTCCTCCTCTCCATACTTTTATCTCAAATTCTAACAAACCCACAGATCAAGATCAAATCAGGCATCCTCCCCACCTCCTACACCCCCACCGGCCTCCTCTTCGACGACGACACAGAAATCCCCGCCGATGTCATCGTCCTAGCCACAGGATTCAGAAACAACCTCCGCCGCAGTGTCGCTTCCATAATCGGCGATGAGACCGCAGACAAACTTGATGATTTCTTCGGTCTTGATGCCGAGGGTGAGATCAGAGGATTTGCCAAACCCATTGGACGTGAGTTTCTCCCCATCATCCTAGGTTATGTGGTTAGAAGTGCTGGGAAACGATAGCGGATCTGGGGGATTACGCTGACAAGAGACCAAACAAACAGATCCAGGAATATGGTATTTTGGAGGTGGAACCGCGCATGCGAGATTTGTGTCTAGGTTTTTGGCTCTGCAGATTGCTGCTGATGTTGGAGGAAGGCCTTTTGATGCGTATATGGATACACCTTGATTGAGTTCCTGTCGTGTTTTCACTCGATGGGAAAGGTTTGGACGAACAAATATATGCATTATCTACCGTGTTCGCCGCAGTAATGGCCAATTTCCTAGGGAAAACATTATGGCTCATTCATTATGATATCTTGAACTGCTGTTCATGAAATTCAAGCTGTCGAAATAGACGATCTGGTTTCTTTCGTGATCGTGAATTCTAGGAAGCACTCAGTGAAGACCAGGGTCATACCAGCAGCAATGATTTCCAGCAGTTTGTGGACTTTAGTTGAGATGTCCCAAATTCACTACAGCTTGCTGTCTTGCTACAAAAAGACACAAAGCCGCGTTTGCCACGAGACTGCAGAAACCGATTGGGTCGACCAAGAACTTTCACTGAGAGCAGGGAAGATAGAGCTGCCGAAGAACTCTTGATCGTCCATGTATAGGGCTCTGCTTTGCGACAGTATTGTCTAGAGGTACGAGGCACAGCATATGAAGAGCAAAAGCATTGATTAAGAATGGTAATTAGGTACAAGCAAGGATGACACTCCATGGTGCATCATGATCTCGAGCAACTCACACTCCCCTTCTCCTTCCTCGGCATGGTTGAAAGCAAGTAGAAGTAACCGTCCATATCAGTTCATTGATCCATCTCAAATCACTCCTGTACGCTCAAGCGAAGCATCTCAGCCTCTGGGGCCATGGTGTAGTAAGCCTTCGTGCGCTTACTGATCTTCTTGGATGGTCTGTAGTTGATGTCCTTGTCCGTAAGGACAGATCCGACCCTCTTGCGGCCTCTGGGAGCTCTTGACGGGATGGCCACCAGGGGGCGAGGTTGGTGGATGACACCCACGCCATTGGCAGCGTCTTTGACGCATCCTGGAAACTGATCGCAAGATGCGTGCATGCTAATGTCCGACAATTTTCTCATGGGATCTCTCTCAGCTGGTGGAGCGAGTCCCTTGCTGTCCATGGCGCCGTCCATCATCAAGACACCGTGTTCGATGAGTTCGGGAACGATTGCGCTGGCGATCTCTCTGACCTGGTCGCTAGCAATTCTTGTCGTATGTAGCTGACGGGTGGGAAGAGGCGCATGGATGGACTCAGACAGCGGTGCTCCATAGGTGTAGCCTGATGAGAAGTCTGAAGATGTGGTGAAGTCACTGAGGTCAAACTGATCAACAACGGCAAGGTCCTGCTCAAAGAAATGGAACGGAGGAGAGCTAGTGGGGTACGAGAACGGTCCACCGACCCCCGAATTAGCCATAGATGGAGGCACAAAGTACTCGCTTTCTTGAGAACTGGTGCTCTGGTTGTCGACAGGATAGAACATGGGAGGTATCTGGTTGTGTCTGAAGACATCAGGCTTCTGGAAAAGCTTGCCATTGGGCCATGAGATGCCGGCCTTGCGAAGGATACCTGTGTTGAACATTAGTAAGACAGGACAGTGAATTCAAGTGCACAAGCACTAACTCTGAGGTGCATGCACCCATTTGAAGGTAACGATGTTCTTCTTAGGACGGAAGTGGAGTTTGCCCGAAGCTGCATCTGGGTAGAAGTGACCTTCAGAAAGGCTGACAGTGATGCGTCCCACATTGTCGGCGATGTAAAGATCCTTCTGGTTGCGGATAACTCTGTGGAACGGAGGAAATAGCATCTTGACGGTAGGTGAGTTGTTGACTGTGGCAGGGAAATTGCCATCTGGGTTGATTCGCTCGACTCTGTAGCATATTGCATTAGTTCTGCCTACGTTCAAATCGATCTGGGACAGCATGACTGACGCAACTGGGATTCCATCTACTGCGACATGCATTGCCAGCGAGATTTGACCGTCTGCATCATTGGGCAACTGCAAGACTGGCCTGGACCACGAGTGTAAGGAGATCTTGAAGGGAGTGCCGCGAGGCAGTGAAGGAATGTAGGCATTGAGTGTTGGAGTTACGCCGATTGCTATTTGGCTCGTCAGCTTGATGGTCAAGAAAATGGAGTTCAGGTCTCAGACGATTGGCAACGCCGAAGCATTCTGTGCGAAACTCTTGGATGGGAGTTCCAGACATCTGCGGGAAGAGCAGAATGTCCCAGTTCTCGAAACGCATGATGGAGAATTGAAGTAATACGCTAGTGATGATGCGATGCTTGTCGAAGAAGCAGAATTGATGCGAAAGTGAAAAGTTCACATTCGCGACTATGGTGGATGAGTTGGAAGAAAGAAGTTTCTGACTCGAATCGGTAAAGATTGATGATCAAGAACGTGTCTGGCAGGGAAGGAGCAACCAATGCTGGACCCTCTTTTGACGTCGATGCAGCGAAGAGGGTCAACCACGAATATTTCGATCAACCTTGACTACTCGATCTTGCCGTTCGTCGAAGATGTCATTTCGACATCTTTTAATCGGCCTTCGTGTACTCGAGGGACACCCTCACTGTTGGCCGTCGAATACAAGCATTTCGACTCCAGCAAACCTTTCTGTCTTCCCTTGAATATTTTTCCAATGTGTTGGACATGGTAGGAATCTGGAGAGGGGAACCAAGGCCTAATATCATCAAACATTATGAGGATTGTTGTGTGTCGAAGAACCCACAGAAGACACAAAGGCTCTCGCACGAAGGCCTCAATGGGATGTGTCTTTGCATAAGACTCAGTCGTTTGCTTATCAGAAACCATTGTCCACGACCCTGTTAGCGTTGAATAGCAAAATAATGGTCTCCCACAGTGGGAGTCACTGTAGTCAAACGACTCAAACGACTCAAACGACCCAAACGACTGTAAACTGTTAGCTCTTTCTCCGGTATGGAATCCAAGTCTCGTTCCTACCAGTCTCGGAGATCTCTCATCCATCGTCATCATCCGACGACCACAAAACGACGCAACTATTATCATTCTTCGCAACCATGACTCGCCACGATGTTCCCAAGGGCCTAGAGGTCCAATACGTCAAGGAGTAGATCTGCGTCTTTCTCATTTACCCCTGGATGATTCACTAATTGTTATGCGTCAGACTTCCCCTCGGCCACTGCTTTCGCTGGAGTCTGTGCAAGCACGTGGTGCTGAGAGATGATATCAACAGACCCGTCAAGACAAACACTTGCGGCCATCAGACCATGTGGACCGTCTTCGTAGACCGTGGTACCTGTCCGATTTGCGAGGAAGCAGAGAGGTACGCATGACAAAGATCTCATCATGTAACCGGAACTCCCAACTCACAACTTTCGACAGACTTGCAGCCGCCACTGGCAGATTCGTCAAGGAAGCAGAGAATGCCTTGTAGATCTTCAATCCACCTCTTCCTCTCTTTCATAACACTGATGCATTCTCATAGCAACACACCCTTCACCATAACCTACAACATGCGCTGCAGGCACGTAACCTTCAAAGCACGCGGTGTCCGTGGCGAAGACCCTCTCTACATCATCTCGTCGAACCTGACCTCGACAAAGGACAACCCGCCAAACTCTCTGAGTGGAGGCTTCTGCGAACTGTGCTACCTCAAAGTCACAATGGCCCGTGGTATGAAGGCTTGGTCTTGGGACCAAGCCTTGCTTTCACGCCCCGGACTTTCCAGATTGAAGTGATGAGAAGCACCAGTGGTAATTAATTGGGCTCGCTAGACGGCCACCTCTTCGAACTCTGGCCATGCCGCCGAGATGCAGTCGAATTCTACCCAGTCGAGGAAGGCGTGTCTCGTGCGAGCGAGAGTCTTCGTTTACTCCAATGTTGAGGAGCGGGACAAATGTGGATGACATAGGATATGTCTCTCGCAAGGAAGGAACAATCGGTGCAACTGGATGTTGGGGTATCAATGAGCGTAAATGAAAAACATCTCAACATGATTACCGTTCAATTTGATCGTCAGCCGAAAGTGTTGCAATGAATTCGAGTCTGCTGTCCGAGAGCCGTCCGACCGGTCGTAGATCTCTTTGCCGCCAGACCTTGGGAATGTCTCGATGAGATAAACCACCATGATTGCATTCTGCCCCGGACATGGTCCTGATCGTAAAGAGCAGGCTTGGAGATTATTATCCGTGGCTATGTCCGAAGAAGATGACTGATCGAGACATGTATCACCTCACTGATGATACGGTCGAGAGATCGGATCTCAGTGTAAGAAAATGGCAAGATCGGTGACTTTTTTATCGATTGTAGCCATGAAGCTTGGACTATCTGTCTTACAGAACACCCTCAGCTACATGACTCGACATACTCTGCCTACTGAACATAAGCAGAAAACCGGACATGATCGTTCGTCATGGACTTGCAGGTACCTCGAATGTCTCTGAACGACATGTCAAACGCCGTGTCAACCTCTCAAGATCATCCCCAACAGAAAATTGACAACATTGAAACAAGATCGTAATCAAAACATCTCGAAAGAATCAAAAATCATACCATTTTCGCCCTCCTTTTGGGTAGTAAGAAATTGGGAAACGCAAGGGTAAAAGTAAGCCAAGCAAATAACTACATTGGTGTTTGCCATCGGAGGCAAAGCATAGACATTCCTATACTTGCACACAAAAAAACGATGAACCAAGAGAAAGAAAGAGATAAGAAATAGAGAAAAGACTGAACGAGGCCATCATCGAGTTCAGAAAGCGTGCAACTTTTGTAAAAAGAGCCCCATCCATCCTTCGCCGCATGACTGTGTTGAACTCGTGTTGAATAGTAACTGCTGAAAGGACTGACGCCGAGAGGGGGAAAAAGAACAAGGAGGTCGTGAGGGGGCATGCAATAAGCAGGATAGATTCGTCGAAGTAAAGCCAGTCACATGAACCTGTCCAACTCCCGCTAAAAAACCACTCAAGGCTCAAGGAAAAACTGCTTACTGTTGATGGTTAGAGGCGTCTGGCGACCAGAACTGCTGCTGCTGCTGCTGTTGCTGCTGTTGTTGCTGTCCACCCACTTTCATAGGAGCGAAGCCACCGTAGTGTTGAGGAGGCATGCCCATGGAAGGGTAGACCGGTGGTGGGGGAGCAGGACGGTAAGGGGTGCCGGCAGGACCAGAGTTGTTCTGGCTGCGACCCCAGCTGAGGCGGACACGAGAGTTACCGATGGGGTATCCCTGCATCTGGTTGATGGCCATCTCAGCAGCGTGGCGCTGGACGAACTGGACGAAACCGCAGCCCTTGCCAGGAGGAATCTTGACGTATGTTATTTCGCCGAAGCCCTGGAAGAAAGAGCGGAGCTCGTCTTCAGTGACGTAGCCGGAAAGACCACCAACGAAAACAGTGGTGTTGTTGGGGTCGGTGAACTGGTTCATTGGCTGAGGAGCACCGTAGAAGCCAAGCGGAGGAGCGCCCATGCCATACATGCCGACGGGGCCACCGGGCATACCGCCCATGGCACCAGGACCGGCGTGCTGGTTCTTGTTCTTGGGAGTGGCAGTGCTGATGCGCATAGGTCTATTACCGCAGTAAACGCCCTGCATCTCGGTGAGAGCACGCTGTTGGTCTGCCTCATCGGAGAAACGAACGAAACCGTAGCCGCGAGAAAGACCGCTGATTGGGTCGGACATGATCTTGGCCGACTTGCAGCTAGGGAAGCGGTTCTGGAAGATGCTGACGAGGACGTACTCGTTGACTTCAGGGCCGAGATCACCGACGAAGATGGAGTACTCGGGGCCACGGTCGTCGCGGCTGCGGTCAGCAAGGCCACCACCAGAAGCCCAGTTGAGCTTGAAGGGGCGGTTGGAGTTGGGGATAAGAGAGCCGTTAAGCTGGAGGGCCTTGGTGGCAGCGTCGGGAGTTTCAAAGTCGACGAAGCAATATCCAGCATTACTTCTGGCCGAGTGCGGTTAGCGTTGTGTTCCCAAAGATGTCGGCTCGAGTCACTCACCCCGAGAATTTGTCACGGATCATCTTGACGTTGACCTGATAGCCCATGCCAAACCAGACACTTCTGACGAAGTTCTCATCAATCCAAGGCTCGAGCTCGCCCATCCTGCGATTGTCTTAGCTGTGTTCACACAATTTTCTTCTTTCTGAGATTTAACATACCACAAGGTGGTCTTGGGCTCGCCGCCGGACTGGGATCCAGGACCGGGGGCCGATCCAGGTGCGCCTGACGGGGTAGGGGGGAATTGGCCCTGTTGGGACTCGATGGGCTGGCCCATGGGGGGCTGCTGGGGCTGAGCGGCGGGGGCGCCGGCCTCCTCAGGCTGTTGACCCTGGAAAGAGTCGCCAAATTGCTGGAAGCTCATTTTCGAGGTGTTGATGTTGTGGTAAGTGGAGATAGATTAGAAACGCCGAGATCTGTACAGTTATAGTCAGCGATGGGACTCGGCAGTGCGTGTGAAAGTGGAGTGTCGCATACTCACAAATCCTGCGGCGAAGTGAGGAGTAAGAGATGCTTGTCGCGATTGTTAATCGACGCAAGTTATTCGGAAGCTCTATTGAAGCCGAAGATTATGGCGTGGGAAAGACAGGTGAAGAATCGAAGACGGTTCGGTATTGTTCGATGCAATTCCTGAATGGAGACGGTGAAAGCTCAGACGAGTCGTGCTTGGGCCGAAGGAAATGTCCGTTGACGATAATTCACTCGCGAATCTGTCACAACGGTTAGCGCAAATTAGGCGAGGTGTGCGACAATGGGCTGAAGCAAGGTGGAGGACGGTGGTGGTGGCAATTGAAGGGTGGTTGTGACTGGAGTGTGGTGAAAAGCCAGCTCGGCAGCCTCGGCGGGGTCGAGGCTTCGCGGCATCAACGCGACAGCTCCAAAGTGATTGCTAGCTGATGGTGACGATGGCTGGGTTGTGATTCGGGAAGGCGCGCAACAAGGCGGCCGAGATGAGACGTTTGATGGAACACGGAGTTGGACAGATGCAGCTCCTCACGGCGACGCCAATAAGATGGCGAAAGCAGAGTGGTCGTGGAGATCGGCTACCAGGGTGTCGGGAGGAAAGTGATTGTGGAAGAGTAAAAACAAAAGTGACATACCGGCAGCACGGGTGCAAATAGGAGCAGTAGAGGCAAGCAAAGGACGAGACGAAAGACGACGAAAGAACCGCGTAATAGCACAAGGAAAAGATGCTGTTTGCGCGCGCGAAAGGGAGTCGGGAGGAGCTTTGATCGAGCAACGTCGAGACAGAGAGAACTGCCAAGTTGACCGTTGTGCTTGCACGTGACAAGCTAGATCGCTCCTGCCTGACGCAACCTCGAAGATCTGTGGGGTTTGCCCTCCAAAGATAGGGGGCCGGAATTCGGGTTCATCAATCTTTCCATCATTCCAGTCTTTATATTGCTTGCCAAGTACTAGTCACGATTGCGCATTCAGGAGGAGAGACAAGTCCAGTTATCGGGAGGCTTTTCGAAGCACGGGGCTCACCGCACCGCTCCGGGCAACACCATCTCAGTTCAGGATCGAGGAGCTTCAAGCATAGACAAAAAATAAGACTTGGATTCATTCATTCATTCGCTAAATTGACAATCAACCCAGGCCCAGCCGGGCTCCATGCATAAGTTGTAATCACTCGAAATGGATATCTCTCAACGCCATGTCTATGCCTTCTCAGGGATGCCTATCGCGAGCAACGTCAGTAATCAAATCGCGCAAAGAACAAACTAAAGTATCAAACTCACCAGCAGCCTGCTTGGCCTCGCCGAAAGAGTCTCTGCCACTGGCAAAGACCTTGTCGAAGTCGTACTCGAACCAACGGATATCGGGGCTGAGTCCGGCGAACTTCCACTCGCCATCGACCTTCTTGTACCAGTGCTTGTTGGTGCTGTGGGCGTGGCCCTTGACAGCGACGGTTGATCTCGACTCGTCGGTGTACTTCTGGTGAGGTACACGGAGCTGGTGCCAGCCGATAATCTCAGTGTCCGAAACCTTCTCCCATCTGGTGCCACCAATGAAGTGCTGAGTCTTCAGGAGAGGGTCTCCGAGGACGTTGGGGTCAGATGCCATCTTGACAAACTCCTCGGCGGGCATGGCCTCCCAGATCTTGTCAAGGAAAGAACGGTAGTCGATGATGAGCTCGGGTGCAATGACAGTCTCGAGTCTCTTCCAGTCCTGGCAAGGGTTGTCAGCCCCTTTGACCCATAAGTCGATTGAAATTCTGCGCGTGTGCTCACCTTGGTGTCGTAGCTGTCTGCCCAGTTGAAGCAGGCGGCCATGCAGCCAAGCATTTCTACAGGTTATTAGCATTTCTAACCAAGTCGAACGACCGCGTGCTCGGTACACAGGCCAAGTTGAAGATTGTATGCTTCATCCAACCTGGACGCATATCTGCAAGGGTCGATCATCAGATGCACTTACCCTCGTGTGATGGGTAGTTGGTCATGGTGATTGTAGCGAATGTGAGATGATGGGAATACTGGAAGACCAGCGACCACAGCGAGGAGTTCTACATCTATATAGCTGCCATCAAGGCACTTTCTGCTCGGGAATTTAAAACATTGGATATGTTGTCTGCCCCACCATGTCCGAACGGAGTTGTTTGAGGGGCCGAAGGCTGTTTCTGTGCGAGCAATCCTCAGGTACCAGAATACTCATCAACAATTTGCTGATCTCAGGGCTTCTGTGGAGCTTCGCATTCGCATCTTCGAGGCGATGACTGCTCCAACTGACACAATGATGTTTCTGTCTTCCAGTTACGCACAATATTCGATAGAAACGGAGACAATACCACTGCAAAGCAAAGAAGTAGAATGCCAAGATGGTGCTAGAATCAAGGTGCCGCAGGGCTCCAGCCGGACCGCATTTAGCAGCCCCCGCTTCACGCTTCGGAGTTTTTTTGAATCGCTGTGCGCGTCATGGTGTTGAACGCGAAAGGCCGAGTAGCGAGACGTGAGATGTCGCAGGAATCGTTGGACAAGAATAGATCGGAGAATTCATGTCTGACCTGAGTTTGGACTAACCATCATCTATTAGAAGCAAGAGTCCTGCCCTCGTGCATCAAGTCAAGGAGGAGATGGATGCTTGCATGGATGGGCTGGTGGCAGGAAGACGCGCGAGATCATGATGGCAACGGTATCACCCGATCGGGCAATCTGTTGATTTGGGCGTCACAACCAAACAGCAAATTCAGACGAGTCAATCAATGCAAAGCATACAGACCAGATCAAAGACACCTTCAATTCACCGTCGTGCACAATGGATCATGACACGTTGAATACAGCGTCAACGTATCTGAACAATCTCCTCCTTGCCCGCGGACTGCTCCGGGACAGCAAGGCACTCGACTTTGCCAAACCGACTCGAGACACACGAGCTCAGATTATCAATCTCGTTCACGATCTCCTACTACGACGCGACAGAGACCAAGAGAACCGCGAGCAGATTGCATTGACACTCCGCACCCTCCGTGCCGACCAAACGCGCAAAGATGGCGACCTCGACCGACTACAACTACGCATCGACACACAGGAGCGCTCCCTACTACAGGCACAGACCGAGGCCAGAAATGCTAAGATCGAAATGCGCAAACTCGAGTCGACCACGAAGGCACTGAATGATCAACTGGGACGACTGAAAGCATCCGTGTCGCAAATCAAAACACAATGTGCCAATGACGTGCGGAAGCGCGACATGCACATTGAGCGTCTCAAGTCACATCTCCAGGGTCAGCAGAGAGGAAACAAGGGTGGTCTGATCGCACCAAGCATTTCTGTCGGTGGAAGAGGTCCACACTCGTTCAATGCATCAGTAAGAGACATCTCGGACCCAGAATACAACCTAAAGCAGGAGACGACCGACTTCCTTACACAATTGAGCTCTGGCCTGAGCGACGAAAATGATGCTCTGATTGAGATGATTCGCGGAACATTGACCACGCTGAGAGAATTGCTTGGAATGCCTGACCAGAACTACGACAACACTGTTGGCGACATGGAGAACGAAGATGGCACTCTCGGCTTTGCTCACGGATCCCTCGCCGAAGAGCTAGAGTCGATGCTGGAAATGCTCAAGACCGTCCTGACCAACCCCAATTTCGTGTCGATGGACGAGGTGGAAGCAAGAGACGATGAGATAGCAAGATTGAGAGAAGGCTGGGACCAGATGGAGGCTAGGTGGAGAGACCTGTTATACATGATGAACGGCTGGTGCACACGATTGGAAAAGAGCGGCGATACCATCAACCTCGATGATCTTAGGAAGGGCCTTGGCTTGGGTGTCGGACTCGAAGCTCCTCCTACTGCACAGAAACTGCGCGCAAGCCAACACACTCGCTCCGACAGCGACCGCGATAGCGGGATTCATACCCTGAGCCCAACACCCTCAGAGAGCCACGCCGCTCCACCAAGCACCACAAAGTCGCAAAGAAGCATAGACCCTCCAGAGTTCTTCAACCTCAAACCTCGAGGAGGACAGCGTACGCTCAACAAGATGAGCCACAATGTACAATCCCCGCGAAAGGTTGCATTCGCGGTGGATGCCTCGGAAAACATTGATCCAGCCGCATCAACTCCAACCAACTTCGACACCCCCAGTATCGTCAAAGCTTCTGCAAACAGGTCATCGCTTCCCGTACGCCGGCAGCCAGACTTTACCCCTTCAAGTGGCTCACATGACAGACTGGTAAGTACTATCACCTATTCGCGTCCATGCTTGATCTAACGAGGAAACAGCCTTCTCGATCACGCGCCTCTTCACCGCCTCGAAGACCTGTGGATTCACCTTCCGAACACATCGCACAACAAGATGATGAAGAATTGCAGGAGGATGAACAGCCTCGAATGTCGGTCGAAGAAAAGCTGCGCCTTGCACAAGCCGAAGCGGAAGCTGCAGGAGGCACACCGAGCAGAGGTCCCGATGAAGCCTCACAACTCGATCTAGACATCGACGAAGAGATAGGCAAGTTGAGAAGTCCCGCGAAAAAGACCAAGATCCAAGGAAGGCCGAAGCGCAGGAAGAGCACCCTCAGTCCGGAAGAATTGGAAGATCTTCTGGGGCTAGAGTAACGAAAAGAAACGAACACATCACCCATCCTTTTAGTTGAAAGCTTACGGACTGTTTACGACCCCAATGGAATGCCATTATCACATCCATCACTCTTAGCTTGCCGATGTTAAGTCGCTTCGATATTGCACGTGCCCTTGTCTTTCTAGCCTCACCGTGCATGGATCAAGGATCCTGAACCCACTCGGTATCGAACGTCAAGTCATCATTTGTCGAGAGTCAGCATACCGTGGATGACAGGCGGTAAGCCGGAGAAACCATGTCGGTGTCATGCAACTCGATTGTGCATGTTCTGCCCGCATATCGCATTAATGAAGTCGCGGCGGTTGATTGGAACGACGCGTGAATCCTTGGATCCAATTGGCTTCACCACACAACCGCCCTTGATATTGGCTTTCCGTGCAGCTCTTGTCCGATCCTCAGGACGTAGTTTGAATTCATGTGGCATAATATGGACAGAGCTGGTAGTGAGACAGACATTACCGGCTTTTCGCTGGCAAGAAAGAGAGACGACGCAGATTCCAGAAGAAAATAACATTCTGAGAACAAAGTGCTTTTGGTCACGGCAGAGTTCATCATATACAGACCTCAATCACGCACCTTCCGCACCTTCTCCACTATGCCACCTACGATACGTGTCACCGTCCCCATCAAACCCTTTCTCCTTCAACGCTTGGCCGATGAGCTCCATCCAAGCCTTTTCGAATCGTTCATCGCTCAACATCATTGACCACCTACGTGTCTGGAGATACACGTACCAGCGTGGAACGTACCCCGCAGCCTCCCAGTCAATTAAACAAGTAACAGAACCGTTTTCATCGATCAGGATGTTGCATGCGGCGAGATCGCAATGGGAGAACACAAAACTGCTTTCAACCTTCAGCGGAGAGAAGTAGTCATTGGCCTCTTTCAAAGATGCCAGCCGGAGGAGCGAAGGATACAGCGGATCGTACTTTGCTCGAGGTTGCAGCGTGGGATTATCGATTCCATATCCGGACACGGTCTCCATAGAGGGTCTTTGGCTGGTGGCGAGACGTTCTACGTATCCTGCAACCGTTTTTGCGATTGCTTCTTGTTGGGGATCGGTGAGAGATGCCCAACATGAGTCGAGAGTTTGGCCTTTTTCCCGGTCTAACACCATGAAGGATCTGCGATCAGTGGTATCGTTCCAGTAGTGCACCACTGTCGGTACCGGTATTCCTGGGAAGTGGCTTCTCACAAAGTCGATGGTTTCGGCCTCCATTTGCATCTTCTCAAGAGAGCTTTTGACTTTCCAGATCTTTCCAGCGAACTCCCACACCGCTGCACAATCGCCAGCACAGTAGAAAGGCTCAAAGTAACTTGACTGCGGTCGAGCATCTGTAGTTCGCAGACAAAATTTTCTACCAAGCTCGTCGTCCCAATGAGCAATCGCGTCAGTCAGGTTTGAAGAGTCGGCTTGTTCACAGATGTGCTGGCGACCAACAAGCCATTTGTGCTCTCCAATTTTGGAGATTGATGACTCGATTGGGGGGTTCAGTTTTATCTGATCTGTCAGAGGTGGATTATTCGATGAACTCAACACTCGTTTCACTCACCTGTCCCCATTGCATCATCTTCGTCTTTGGCGAGAGGGAAAGCAGGGAAGAGAATGACAAGTAGTTGACACCTAGAGTCTCAATTACTTATATAAGCTCACCGTTTTCTCTCACATAACTTCAATTTTTTGCGATCCCATCAATCGGTGTGTCGCTGTCCGTCGAATGGTGCTTGGCTTGCATACTGCTTCTTCCACTTCGTGTCACCATTGGCTTGCTGCATTCTTTGAATATGCGACGCGTCGGTGTGCCCACTATCCTACGGCTGCGAGAACGTCCTGCCCATAGCAGACAACTAAGAATGTGATATAAACTCATCTCATCAGCAGCTGACCTCTGTTACGAGTCCGTTTGGCATGGCGGCACGGTATCACTGAACAATTGATGTTGAGAAAAGGCTACGATGTGCGCGCAGGGCAAGAGGGGAAACCGTGCACCAATCGGCTTCATCACACAACCACCCTGGAGTTTTGCTTCCAATCATCACATCTTTGCAAGCGCTGCGACCGAGCAACATGCTTCCATTACCTGCAATCACACATGCGGCTTTCCAATAGTGCCAGGAAGACGATTATGCGAGCTCCCGCCCCGCCTTCTTTTTTTCCTTGTTCGGTGCATTCGCAAGTCATGATTTTCGCTATCCGGCATGGCGTGCGTGGATGTGTGTGCCTTGTGTCCTTGTGTGGTGCGAGGGTAGAACGGTGACTGGCATAAGTATAACTACAATCGCGCTCTCGATTTCTCTTCTTCTTTTTTTTCAGCGAGACCTGTCAAGCCTGGAGCTGACTATTAGTTTTTTTATTTTACTCTTTTTTCTTCTTTCTTATCCCCTTACTCACTAATCGAGCCTGGTGCTCCTAATCAACAAACTCATACTATCAACTATTTTGCCCATACCACAATCCCCAATAATCACCTTTTTACCTTTTATTCTATTCACTTTTGATCTTTCTTGTCGCTGGTCGGCTTGAAATCACCAAACTAATACTCAGCTCTTCTTGCTCAAAACTGTCAATTTTACCCGGTGCACATATTACCGACCAACTTTCCAAGAAATAATACCAGAGATACAACAATCATAATGGCAGCAGTACAATTGAACTTCACACTCAGGACATCGTCCAACTGCAAGACAGTACATCTTATCGGCTCATGGGATGGCTACAAGAGTCAACTTCCACTTTCTAAGGACTCGGCCAAACAAGGTGGCTGGAAAGGCACATTCAGATTCCAAGGCTCGACACTGAAGCCTGGCTCAAGATACTGGTACTACGTAAGGACGATCTCCCACTTCTAACATGACTATCCTGACAGTTGCACAGTACATCATCGATGGCTACCACGTCTCCCACGACCCAGCCCGTGAATCCACCACCGAGCCCACCACAGGCCGCAAGCTCAACATTCTGGATATCCCCTCCAGCAGAGCCACACCAGCAGCTCCAGCACCATCGTCCAAGTCCCACAGCTCAAGCCACAGTAGCCACAAGCACACCCGCCGCACAAGCGAACACATCCCCAAAGGCCGCTCTTTGTCGCCATCCCAAATCAAGTGCCCTCGCCCCAATCGCCCCCACGAGACCCGCACAATCGCCCGCGAACAATACAACGCCTCCTCCGTCGACCGCCTCGCCGCCCACATGTCTCGCGCCAACATCTCTGACTCTGACTCCGACTCCGACTCCGATTCAGATTCCGACAGCGATGTTCCTTCCCTTACATCATCACGCAGCTCTGCTTCCTCATCACCTTCTTCTGCTACATCTAGATCTTCATCGGCTAGTTGCTGTACTTGCAACCGTTTTGGCATCACCAGATCTGGAAACAGGGTTAAGCTTGACTGTGGAGGTGACGTTTGCGGATATGAGGATGGTAGTTGTTCGGATGGGAGTGAGGATGAGAGGGAGAAGATGAGGGCTAGAACGACCAGACGACAAGGTATGGTTGTGCGTCGTTGAAATACCGCTTGCTTCTACCTCGGATGATCAATGAGGTTCACGCTCCTTTTTTACGACTGGCTATGCCTTTGATGACGAGTCACGTTCATTACGACACACGCCCCGCCATTTACGATTGCCATTGCCAATCCGTTTTTCTGGTTTTTACTTTCTTTTCTTTGTCAGAGATGCAGATGTCTGAGCGTTTTTTGTCACTTGAGCTGGTTTCTCTTGTAACACCAACAGACTTTCTGGTACTCTGCAACCCCCTTTTGTGTCGCGCGACACAGGAGTGGAATGACATACTGATGCATCGCAATTCCGAAACATGTTTCTCGAGTTTTGCGACCAGCACTTTTGAGGTGGAAGAGGAAATGGGGAAGAGGGGAGAAGAGGAGAGAAGAGGAGAGAAGAGGGGAGAAGAGGGGAGAAGAGGGGAGAAGAGGGGAGAAGAAGGAAGAGAAAGAGGAAGAGGGTCAATGTATGGACGCAAGTGGCCATGAAGATCTTGACTTGTCCTGTGCGAACGAATGTATTCTGCGAAAGAGGCAGAAATGCAAGCAATGTTGATGGCTTTCAATCTAGACAAATGCAATACAAAGCTAATCATCTTGAACATCTCCATCGACTCACAACCACGCTCTCCAATTGACACATCCCCGTGTGCTAAATTCTGTCACTTCTAGTCGTCTGCCACGCCCATGCCTGGGTTATTTCGGTCTGTAGAAATGCAAGATGCTTTTAAGATCGCTCCAGTCGTCCGCAGAGGGGCGCTAACTATCACGCTCTCAACGGAGGCTACCTCTGAAAATGTTACAATCGTGCATTTACACAGCCATACGCGTGACAAAGTTTAGCACACGGGGAGTGCAGTATTATCGGACGTTCAAATGTCAAAATCGTAAATCGCAATGAAGAAAGCTATCATACTCATAAATCATAAACCCCATCCACCGCAACTGCTCCTCCCTCCACCGCTCAATCACTGCAAACTCCCCTTTGCATAAACTAAATAATCATTACCATACCCATCCACATTCCCCACCGCCTCTTTGCCATCCCACAACATGACACCCCCCAAATTACCCACATAAAGCTGTCTGGCAAGACTGACCTGATGGCCCAACCCAGCACCCTCCACATATCCACTCCCCGCCGCCTCTGTAGCTGCAGCACCAATGAACAATCTGGTCTCATTGTTGGCGGCGGTCAAATCGTCACTCCATGCAGCGAAAGAAGAGGCGAATCCGGAAGAGGAAAGATCGCAGGAGGGATTGTTGTAGAATTGGACAAAGACGAAATCGCAGAGGGCGAGGGTGGAGATGGGGAGGGAGGTGTCCGGGCGTGGGCATTGTGGTGCGGCGGAGAGGTAGTAGGGTTTGCTCCTATCAGAATTGAATAGAGCACGAAGGGCGTGAGCGAATGTGGTGTATGAGGTTGAATCTTTGCTCTCGTTGTCGAGGTCAAAGCCATCGATGACGATGGAGCCGAAGGGGCGAAGAGAGGGATCTAACCCATCTCCTGCACCGAATAGATCCCAGAGATTTTGAGCTAGTTGGATGGCTTCGGTGTCGGAGGTGAATGTGACGTTGGAGTAGTATCCTCCCAGCGACACTAATACTGGTTTTCCTAGTTGTTGGCAAGCTGTGATTTCAGGTGCTAGGTCGGTGCAATCTTGCAAACCGGGAGCGTGAAGTTGTTGAGCGCGAGTGCTGCCTTTACAGCTAGGACCGAAGTTTGCGGATGGGAAACCACCATTTGTGAAGAACGAAGTTACAAAAGCTAACACAACGATATCGACGTTGGAATTCTGACACAAGGCCAGAAGGTCACCCGTCTGCGTGGTGGGGGTCTGGCCGTAGTAGACAGCGACGTTGTTTTTGCGCGTGGGTTTGAAGGTATAGGACGTGCTTGTGGGTTTTGGGATGGAGTTTGGTGTTGCTAGAGCTTGTGAGTCAGCTGAGGTGATTGTCGCGTTGGTGCTTGGGCTGTCGATGTCTGAGCTGTATATCGCTGGAATTGGTAGAACAGGTGTTGATGATGGCGAGTCAACTTCAGTCGTGTTTGAGAAAGGTACTGGTTGGATGAATGTGGTGACTGGCACTGGAAGATATGTTGTTCTCGTCAATGTCCGGGTGATTCGTGATCTTGGAGATGACGAGCTCGGAGTCGAAGTGGATGGAGATGCTGTGTCTGACAAAGAAGAGCAAGGTACAAGCGGACCTGCTCCACTACGACGGCAAGCAGTTGCTGTAGCTGACGGAGAGGATGGCTCTGTGATGACGATGCTCGAGGTTTCTGTGGCTGTACTCCGAGATACAGGCACGATGCTGGATGTTGCATTGTCGACAGTCACAGTTGACGATGCTACTCCCGACGCAGATGTAAAGACAGCCAGCAGACTAGATAGTAAAGCCTCTTGCTCATGCAGACGGTCGTTGATTGCCTTGAGGAATTCAAAAACATCCTGCGGCAGATCGGATAAGCCTTCCTGTATGGAGGTCACGGTCTCCATCAGTTCAGCAGCTTCTGTGTCCGGCGTTGAACTCGGTATGCTCTGTAACGAGGTGGTAGTAGCATCGCGACGATCAATTTCGTGTCTGTAAGGACGGTGTATGTGTAGGCATTGCGCAGCGCAAACGATATATACGAGAAATATGAAGACGTGGGATATCTTTAAAGAAAGCATGATAGCGAATGACTCTTTCTGACTATTACCTACCTCATTGAGGCCATCGCGACGAGTATATATCCATCACGCCGAGACAGCCGCCTAGACAGAGGAGGCTGTCGAAGAATGGAATCGCCTACCTGGGACCAAGGAGAGGATGCATGGTCACGCAGAAATGCAGAATACTGTAATGAGTGAGGACGTGAAGAAAAGAAGTGGATGGCATTCCTGGCCCGCGTCGCGTGGAGTCGCGTAAAGTAGTAGGAGTAATGGATCATGCAATGATTTGGATGATTGGGGTGTCGGCTGACAAGAAGGAATTTGCGTCGCTGACCCGAAAACGGGGAGGCTGTTGGAAACAGATTCCTCGTATGGATTTTTCATGGCACCCGTCGAGACCCGAGGATGATGTATACCTTGCCGCTGCAGAGAAGTCTGTGTGACACGTTGGTCTCTAGCAAGTTCTGGCGAGACATGTTTTGTTCGGGGATCTGATCATTTTGGAAAGGCTGTATGACGATAATCGAGTTGGATTGAGGACAGATGGCCCCCTTGGTTCTCGGAAGCGCGGATGTCAAATTGGAGGAAGCTATCAAAGGGTGTGATTCGCGTAGCGGTACGGAGAAAGTTCGCTTGCGTCAGAAGTTAGAACAAAGACGCGCGGGTGCAGCTATGGAACCAAGGAGCGCATGGACAACTTGCAAGTAGCCATGTAGAGAGGAGGAAACAACATATACATAATTTACTCTAACGTTTACTGTGTCGAGCTTGATTGACCAGTATCGAAATGTAAAAAGTGATAGAGGAAGAGATTAGATGTATTGATTGGGAAGGAGCAGGTCTTGGCAGAAGCTGGTCGAGAACTCACGGCTGGAAGAGGTCAGGAACCATCTCAGCAAGACACCAAGAAGTGGACAACGCCTCACGGAACCGGCAAAAATGCTCGCTCAGCGCACAACGGAGTCAAAGTGCCTGGCACCATCTCTCCCTTCCCCCTTCATCCATCAATCTCCTCTGTACAACCATCACCACCGTCCGATTTCTTGATATACCACTCTCAATATCCAAAACCTGCCCACATTCCGTAAAGCCTGCGAATAATCCACACCACAAATCCATCGAGACAAAGCCACACCGCCGACGACGGGCGCAATCCAAGTCGTCGCCTCCAGCTTTCCCGACCCACCCACCTGCCTCCCATACCATCCACAATGGCAACAACTCCTTCGCAAAAAGCCTCAGCTAAATCGTCTGTCAAACCGAACAAGCTCGTCGTTCTTCGTATAGCTCCCCATCTGTTGAAGAAGTTCAGCCCGCTGTCTGAAGACGTCTCTGAGCCATCGCCCACCGCCTCTCCTGCGCCTGCTTCAACCCCTCTCATCAACGCTCCGGCACCAGAAGCTTCAGAAACAAATGGCACTCCTGTCCCCGGCACCGATGCCACTGCCACAGACAACAACTCCCTAGCTCCTCCTCCAGCTACCAACGGCAAGAGGAAGGGTGTTCCCGGCCCCAAGCCTGGCACAAAACGAACTGCAGCACAGGCTGAAGCAGGTCCAAATGCAAAGCCTAGAGGAAAGCCTGGCCCCAAGAAAAAGCCTCGTCTGTATGTGACTCGTACATTAACCATACCTCATTTCTTTTGTATACTGACACATGAGTCCAGGGCTGACGGAACCATTGACAGAACTGCCGAGGGCACAAAGAAGGGACCATTCGGTGGTGTAGCTCCTATTGCTACCCACAAGCTAGGTCCCAAGGCCAACACCGGAGCTATCAACGCTGGCCTCCGCGCGCTCGATAGATCTGGCAAGCCATGCCGCAGATGGGAGCGCAAGGGTCTCCAGCTTAAGAGCATATCGGGCGTCGCGTGGTCAGTCGGATCGTGGGCTGCACCACTCAAAGACAACTCTTCTTTCAGTGGAGATGTCAAGAGCGAGAATTCGTCGAGCAGCCAAGCCGACAACGTCAGACTCGCGAGCAGCGCAATCCCCAGCGATAGGAGCAATAGCGGTGAAGGGGCCAAGCAGGACAATGCTCTCGAGAGCTCGCCTGCCCCGGTATTGGCCGTCGAGGCATGAACGACTTAGACGCTACAGATATGTAAGTCGACACGATCGTCCAGCACTCATACTACAGGCACTGACAGGTCTCAGTCTTATTTTTTCTCTACACAACATCACTTCGATACCCAATATTACGATGTTTCCTGGCGTCATGTATACGACCAAGCTTTTTGATAGTAAATCACAAGCATTCAAGCAATGCAACCGATGAGGGTTTCTTTTGTTTTGGGAGCTTCAGCATGGCGTTATGTAGCTCAGAGGATAGCGTGATAGCGATGGCGGTCATGGGTTCTCTTGATCGGAACTATGGAACGGACAGACTGGTGAACGGCGCTATAAGGAGTTCCTCTTGCTACTGTACATATCATGATACGATAGCTTTCGACATTTCCGATATACAATACTTCAAAGTTCCCAGCAGTTCCAACAAGTATGCTTCCAGGCTTTGTCGGGTGGTGGCATGTGATACAGACAGGGAGCTCTGACTATCGGGCTTGGCATTACTTATGGCGGAGACGGAGACGGAGACGAACGGAGCGTCATCTTCAGACGCGCGAATGGGCAATGACAAGCTGCAGCAAGTAACAAGGGCGATTGATGCACGACCCTCCAAGCTCACAGCATACACGGCCAGGATAGCTGTATCAGGATCCATAGATAGCACAGCGGAACGTTTGTGTGCAAAGCAAAAACAAAGACATCGCAGAATGCCAGCAGAAGCATCGTCATGATTGCTCGCTCCGTGTTTCTACCTTGATCACCTCGACACCGACACATGCACACGACGCCAACTCGACAGCACGACAAGTCTCCGTCTCGAATACTTCTTCACAGAGCATTATGACCAATCCCTACCCATACTCTCCATCTTATCGTCGCCTAAATCAACCTCTCTCCACATCGTCGTACGCTTCAGTCGCTGCTGGCGCGGGCTCCCAGTCGTCTCCCGCTCGCTTCGGCGCTCTCTCCCACCTTCTCCATCCTGAAGACGACCCTCCGACGCGCAATAACATGTCGTCGACCAAACAGCAAGATCCCTGGCATGCCACTTCTTATCTCTCGACCAAGATGCCCGATCAGGACACCCCGCCATCCCCTCCACTCTTCATCCGCCCCTCATATCTTCGCAACTCGCGCCATGTCGAGAGGCTCGAAACACACCACAACCTAGAAGTCGCCGACTTTGATGAATCGCGCCGACACTCGCTTCCCAACTCCTCCCCTCAAGACCTATCCGCGAACATCGGCAGTGCCACCGTCCACAGATCGAGGAAGAGTATCATTCAAGACTACCTAGTTCGCAATCCTCAAAGGAACAGTGGCCCAAAGAAGCTACCGACATGTTGGAGCGACATAGACAAGTGGCCTGGCCTTGAACTGTCTGCTGGAGGCACCGAGGTCAAGTTCACTGGCTCCACAAAGACAAGCGATGAGGCTGCCTCCATCCGGAGCGACCATCCTATGCCAAGGGAGGTTGGCATATACTACTTTGAGGTTACCGTCCTATCCCGGGGGAAAGAAGGGTACGCTCCCTCGACTGCCATGGACATACTAGATACTAATTGGCTTTCTTCCAGTTTGATTGGTATCGGCTTTTCCGGCCCAAAGGCCAGCCTTAACCGCTTACCAGGCTGGGAGCCCGAATCGTGGGCATATCACGGCGATGACGGCTTCAGCTTCTCATGCACTGCCAGTGGGAAGCCATACGGTCCCAAGTTCGCCGCCTGGGATGTCGTCGGTTGTGGTGTCAACTTCGAGACCGGGAGCGCATTCTTCACCAAGAATGGTGTCTTCTTGGGTCCGTACTTCTGTATTCCTTCTTACTACCCAGTACTAACTCCGTCTCTAGGCGAAGCATTTCATAACGTGAGAGGCGACAAGCTGTACCCATCTGTGGGTATGAAGAAGAACAACGAACACCTTCGAGTGAATTTCGGTAGCGATCCGTTCGTCTACGACATCGACTCTATGATGGAGGTGAGTATATCTATCTGTCCCTATGGTACTATGCTAACGCCATACAGCGTCAAAGGGACAGAGTAAAAGAAGACATCAACAAGACTTCAGTGGACACTTTGGATACTGCCCATGACGAGACGCTATTGATCCAGGAGCTCATAGCGCAATACCTCGCTCATGATGGCTATGTTGAGACTGCCCGTGCCTTTAACAAAGAAGTTCGGGACGAGAGAAAACCTCTATATCTGGACGGGGATACTGTCTCATTATTCGATCCCTCACAGGACATTCATGCCATCAATCGACAAAGTATGTGCTTCCATCGCCTACTCCCTAACGCGCTCACCTTATTATGCTGACTGGTTCTCAGAAATACGTGCAGCCATTCTCGAAGGAGATGTTGACAAAGCGCTGAAGTATACGACCACCTACTACCCACACGTTCTGGAGCGAGATGAGAACAAAGACATTTATTTCAAACTTCGCTGTCGCAAATTCATTGAAATGATGTGCCGGGTAAATGACCTGCAAACAACAGATCCGACTCCCATTGCCCCGAAAGCAGTTGGCAAGCTGCCCCAAAAGATGACAGAGTCGAACGGTGCATCATTCGATCAACAAATGGAGCTCGATGACCAGCTACACCGGGAATCACACGCACCAATCATTCCACCAATGCCTGTCCCATCGCCTTTCAACCCTGAAATACGCTTTGGTGATCTTTCAAAGGACGACAGGATGGATGAAGCACCCGACTCCTTCAGGCCATCGCATTCCACGAACAGCGAAAGCTTGCTCTTCGATGCGCTCGAGTTTGGTCAAGAATTAAAAGAGGAATTTAGCAGCGATCCTCGACCTGCCGTGCGAAAGGCGCTGGACGACACCTTTGCTCTGATTGCCTATCAAGATGCTCGAGAATCTATTGTAGGCGGTCTTATGGAAGGTAAGGGCAGAGTAGAGATTGCCGAAGAGGTCAACAGCGCGATATTAGGCAAGTGATGTATTCCTTTTCATCAGACGTCATCATGCTAACAGAATACAGTGTCACTTGGCAAACCATCGTCTGCCGCTCTGGAAAAAGTCGTCGCTCAAGCAGAGGTCTTGGTAGACATGCTGAGTACGGATGGCGGAGCTGGCGCATTTGTGAACGTACGCAAGGACTGTCTGCAATAAGAGGCGCAAAGTCAGGGCGGGAGACTATATTATTTCGATTCGATCCGGCGTGACGAATACTACGCATTTCAACTGGAGTAAGGAAGGGGAGAACATCTTTCTTTTTTCTTGGAGTGCTGCACGCATGCTCGGCCCTCTTTTTTCTGTACATGTCAGGACATAACACGCCTTCATTCCAGTCAACCAATTTTGCATCTGCGACTAACTACAATTTTCTTTTCGTGTCTTTGAGTTGATTTTACAGGCTTGTATACACGAACGATTCATAACATCAGTCATTGCGCGTCCGCTGATGACTCCAAAACCATGCTGATTCATAATGAACTCAAAGGCAGATATGCGAACATCGCATTCGAGTACAAATACTGCGATCTTCTACAACCAGACCTAAATTTTCCATCCACGATCCGATCCAAAAAAATCCAACAACAGATCAACTTCACCGCTTCCGAGCCACACCAACATCCACTGACTACATAGTCCAGTACCTGCAACAACCATGAAGCAAGCTGCAATTTTCGGCTCTGTCCTCGGCTTCGCTGCCTTGGTCGCCGCCGGACCTATCCTCCGTTCTGGTGCAATCAACGCACTCCAGTCATCCGAGAAAGGCCTGAACAAGGAAAACAACTTCGATGATCTCCTCGAGGATTTCGTCGCAACCCTCAACTACCCTGCCGACATGATGAAGGGATCTGTTGGTCTCGAAGACAACTTTTCCAGGGGCGAGTTCCTTGAAGCCGTTACGTTGAAGAACGGAGATGCTTTCGAAGCATACATCGACCACATGGACGATGACGCCGTCCGCAAGGCTCTGGTGAGCGCTGAAATGTACACTGATTTCTACAACGGACCCAAGGGAGCATTCGACAACAAGAACGATTCAGGCATCGCCAAGAGAGACTTCTCAGACTGGTGCCACAACAAGTGCAAGTTCAAGGCTGCGTTCCATTCCAATTCGGACAAGTACTACTGCGGATGCTTTGACGACTGCACCTTTGTTACTGATTTGACTCCCGACTACTGCAAGCAATACAGTTCTGAGACTTCTATTGAAAAGTCCGGTGACAACGAAGCTTACTCTACCATCGAAGCCCGCGATACTGTCAATGTCGTCGATATCGACAATGATAGCGACCTTGACGCCTCTCTCAACGACGACTTCGAACTCGACACTGGCCTTATCAAGAGAAGCGGACTTTCGTGCCACTTCAAGTGCAAGTCGAAGGCAGCCTGGCATCACGATATGGAGGCCTACTACTGCAAGTGCATCACCAAGTGTGAAAAGGATGTCAGCCTTATTCCGGATTGTTGCAAAGCTGCCGAGTCATGCGATGATGAGGAGAGCATGGCCTTGTTCAAGAGATCTATCGACACCACACCCGTCCCTGCCATCGAAGCCGTCGATACTGTCACCCCTGTCGCTAGTATGGATATCAACGAACTCAATGATATCGACAATGACAGCGACCTTGACGCCTCTCTCAACGACGACTTCGAACTCGACACCGGCCTTATCAAGAGAAGCGGACTTTCGTGCCATTTCAAGTGCAAGACAAAGGCAGCATGGCATCGCGATATGGAGGCCTACTACTGCAAGTGCATCAACAAGTGCGAAAAGAATAAAGACTTGATTCCGGACTGCTGCAAGGAGAATACTGAATCATGCAACGATGATGAGTCTGCGATTTTGTCCGACAGTTCAAGAGATCCATCGATTCTGCTGCCGACACCACCAATGCCTCCGATACCTTCAACGCTGCCGACGCCATTGCCAACATCGAAATCTCCCGTACCTTCAACGCCACCGATGCCATTGCCAAAATCGACATCTCCCGCCGACACCAATGCGTCTTCAGGTAGTTTCCAGAAGTGCAACTTCAAGTGCAACTTCAAGGTGTTCTTCAAGAGCAACTATACCCGTGACGAGTGTATGAGCAACTGCCTTGGCTTTGCTTACACCACACCCACACCTCCACCCGGATCCTCGGGAAAAAGTGTCCGGAGGTGCGACTTCAAGTGCGATTTCAAAGTCTTCTTCAAGAGCAACTATAGCTACGACACGTGTATGAGCGACTGCCTTGGCTATGCTTTCACCACACCTCAAGCACCAAAGGTTACCGCCGATGATACTGTTGTCACAGACGAAGCCAACGACAACTTCCTCGAAAAACTTTATGGAGGCGGCAAAGACAAAGACCTCACCAGAAGATCAAGTGCAGGAAAGTCCTTGTATAGATCTGCTAACCCTTGCGACAGTGCAAGTGCAGTTCAGAAGTGCAGAACCAAGGCTGCCTGGCACTGGCACTCCAAGAAGCATTACGATGATTGCATGCACGAGTGCAACATGAAGCACAGTCAAGGAGCTTAGACCACATTTGATGGTCAAGAGACTGGGGAATTACGATAACGAGAAGAGTCGATGCACAAATATTGGAAGGAACACAAAAGGAAGGGTATTGAAGAAAGGAATAACTTGGGATGGAGCGATGTTGGAAGAATGTTGAGTTTACTACGGTGATTGGATTTATAGATTGCGTTGATTTGATTGCGAAGGGAGAGGATTATAGGTACACCTGAAAATCGGAGAAAAACAGTTTAAACCCCAAAAGAAGAATGGCAATGCTTGTTCTCACTTTCCTCTTCTTGGTGTTATGTTCGCTTGCTTCGATCGTTGCTTTCTTACCATCCTTGAATATGAAATCTTGATGACTGGTAGCAACTCCACACACGACTGCACCCATACCTCAAATCACAACAACATGGATGCGGAAATATGCTTCGATGCTTCTGTCAGAGCATGAAAGTTTCGAGCCGTACAGGGGACACCAATGCGATGCTTTGATGGATCCACACATCAGCCCATGTCAACAAGCATTGTTTATCAACTCGAAGCGGAGTAAGTTGCTACAACACCACGAGGTCACAGATCCCATCATCGTACCACCAAAAATCAACGATGAAGTCACGTACAGGATACATATTGTTTCGGATGCCTCTGGCCCAACACAGCTTTCGCAACAATTGGACAGTCAAAAAGTGGCTATTTACACGACAAATCCTAGGTGCCTCTTTAACAGATGAAGCTCACATGGCTTTCATGGCTCTTTGCCATCATCGCTGCGGCTCTCGTGGTTGCCAAACCTCTTGACAGAGATCCTACCGCTCTGACTACACTCGTCACAAGAAGCATCAACACTGCCACTGTCAATCCCATCGCTGCCAAACCTCTTACCTCTCGCTCCGTGGCAGCAGCCTTAGCAAAGGGCCCCTGCGAATCTGCTGGAACAATAACCAAATGCGCACTCAAAGCCTCGTAAGCAGATATTCCCCATCTCCCTACGAGTCTAAGAACATAAACATGAAGACTAACACAGATGACAAAACAGAATTGGCAGATGGCCATGGAAATGGAAGAAGAACTTCAAGAAATGTATCATGAAGTGTATGAAGAAGCATAAGGAGGCTTATCCTATCCTTCCTCCAAATGGGGCACCTCCGATCATGCCACCCCCGAATCAGCCACCTCTGAATCAGCCACCTCTGAATCAGCCACCTCCAAATGAGCCACCTCCGAACGATGAGCCCGTAAGCGAAAACGATAGACTTCGGCAAGAGAACGAAAGGCTTGAGGAAGAAAACAGGAACATTTCGGACGAGAAGCTTGAGAAAGACAAGGACAAGCTTGAACGTGAAAAGCTAGAAAAGGAGCACGACAAGCTCCAAGACGAGAACAGACAACTTCTGAACGAGACCAACCCCTCCAAAGAGTTCGACCTGATATGGGATGAGACCAAAGTGTCTTCCGTTTCTGCTTCTGCTGCTTCCGTCGGGTCTGCTTTGGCTTCCGCCGCTGCTGCATCTGCTGCTGCTGCTGCCGATGTTCCTGCTGCCGATGTTTCCGCAGCTGCTACTACAGACGGTGCTGTTCAATCCACTCCAGCCGTCCCTTCCTCTTCCCCCATAACTGGAGATTTCGAAGATCTGATGGTCATCGCTCAACATTCTATCAAGGCCTCTGCTGCTATTCAATCTGCTGCCGCTGCTACAGCTGTTACTGCTAATCCCCATCCGAACGGCAACAACATCAACGACCGCAGAGCACTCTCTGCAGGATCTACCGCTTTGACCAGTAGGCCCAGGGCTTCTGCCACTACTCAAGCCAGTGAGACTGGAGAGGTTGTCACCTCAAAGGCTAGCAAGACGAGGGCTATCTTGAACCCCACGGATCCCTTTTGTGACCTAATAGGCTTCGATTGTATCCCACGTGTTAACACTGGAGAACCCCCTGCTACTCTGCCTTAGGAGGGATTTCAATGTTTTAACTATACGCTCCTCTTCCTTCGTATGTAGCTTTTCCAACACACAGGCTGCCCATTCAAAGCTACGTAAGTACACCTTTCCCGGTTACGATTCTCAATACTCTAAACTGTCACTGACCATGAGATGGGAATTCTAGATGGGAAAGCTGGTTCAGACACATCGTTGTCAACTACGAAAGATGTTTGGACAGACATAGATATGCAAAGACGACATTTTTATGACGAATATGTTTACTACAGAGGACAAGGCAGATGAGGAAGATGAGGAGTATGATGGTAGTGAGTATCAGATGCGACGTATGAGTTCTGAATGGTCTTTCTTTTGTTCTGTCTTATCCTCAAGTATTTTTCATATCAGAGAAAAAAAAGAAACAAGCAGTATTAGGAGTGATAGCTTGGCATAAACAAAACTACGATAATTTGTAATATCCCATCAGCACTTCAGGAGACCTGAGAAAGTGCAGCAGACCCTTCTTACTACATTTATTTTTCAAAGAAAGCTTTAATTAAGATGGAAAGATCAAAAAAAGTGAGAAGAGACTTATTGAATACTTTGGGTTAAGCTTCAGGGAAGCTACGATAATATTTGTATTGGAATACAGGCGCGCGTAAATTGACACACAAAGCATTTTTGTATTGATGTGAAGAGTTGATCAGCGCAGTAGGATACATTCTAGTGAGAAAATGGCGGAATTCCAAAGGCGATTTGAGAGACAGATTCACGTGCAGGAGAGTTTTGGGGTTTTGTGGGTGTTGTGAGGTAGTTTTGCGGTGAAGGCGGACTGTCCGAGGACGGCGGATATGAGATCTTTGATACGTTGAAAAAAAGACCAATCCAGAGATGAGTCTGGGAGTGGAGGGTGTGGATCCAATGGCAGAAGTTTGGCCTGATTGATAATAGAGTAGATGGTGCGGGAGAGAAATGGTAGGAAGGAGACAGACTTGAATTGACAGCGGATGGATGCAAGTCATCGTATGCAGTTGGTCGATATTTCGTGATCGTGATAGTTTGTGGCTCTACTTCTGTAACGATCTAGCATGAGTTCAATAAGGCTTGAATCTGTCCTTCTTCTTGTCCTTGCGCTTCTTTTTCTTGCCGTCAACCTCCATAGCATCTGCTTCGGCGGGTTGTGATTGTGCCTCTTGTGCCCACAGACGAACCTGGCCATCCTCTCCGCAAGTAACGACTCGTTGGTTCTGTGGTTTTGAGTCAGCTTCGATCGATGTCGATGGCGCTTGAGGTATGACTTACGTGATTGTCAATGAGGAAGTCCCGTACGATCTCATCTCCGTGAGCGCCGGGGAAGTCCATGGTGCCTGACATGTCGAAAGACCAGCTGGGGTTCAGGGGGACCAGAGTAAGGCGAGATGAACTGTAACAAGATGAGTAACAATACTGTGCCGCTTACCGGTGTTAAGACTTACGAAGTGTCTCCAGTAGCGATGTAGGCAGAAGGAGAGTTAGGGAAGAGATCGACGACATAGCTGCTCTTCAGCTGTTCTCTGACATCTCCAAACGCTGTGACTGGGAGGGTGGCGTCTTCTGCATCCGTGGGCTTGCTCAGTGTGTATACTGAGAGTTGCTCGTCTGTGCTGACAGCATAGACTTCTTCGGCATTCAAGAAACCGGCACAGTGGACAGCACCATAGTGGTTGAGTACTTGAACTAATGCATCATCCTCATCCGAGATGGTTGTGTCAAAGATCGATACCAACCCATCAGTGGCTCCTGAAAGAAGTGTTTGTTGTTGTGTCGGGTGGAAAGCCACTTGAGTGACAGTATCGTTGTGACTCTCGACATATGCCTGAAGCGGCTTTGAAGCATTTCGTGTATCCCTGAATAGCGTTAGTCGGAGCTCATCACGGTTCTGAAGGCTCAACCTACCACAAAAGCACGCTAACATCACCAAGTCCTTCCTTGGTGCTTTCAGTGCCGGCAGCAATCAACGTATCACGGCATGCCAGCGCAGAAATTCCAGCTCCGCGGGCTATAGAAACGAGTCATCAGAATGATGGTCAATCAAAATCAGGCAGCATAGCCAGAAACCTACGATCAGTCATCTGTAATCCAGCAGATTTGCCTCGCTCATCCCAGCATCTGACTGTGCCATCTCTGCCTGCAGTCACAAGTCCTTTGCCATCCGAAGTCGCTTTCAGGCATGTGATACCCTGATGAGCTTTCGATACAGTGTGCACAAGCGAGAGGTTTGTAGGATCGAAATAGCGGAGTGAATCATCAGACGAGATGGCAGCACAAAGACTTGTCGTCCGGGCCAACGAGTAGATGTATGTGTCGGCAGGCAGCGATAGTCCTGATGAAGCGAGTTGTTTTGCAATTGTTGGAGACATTTTATTGTTTTGATGATGGTAAAATAAAATCCAATTTTTTGTTCAAGATCTTGGAGAAGTCGTTGTCAAAAGTCTTGGGACTGGAGTCGCGACTCTGCTCTTCCTCCACCATCGACATCTATTTTCTAAAACGGCAGTCACGATCGATCTTGTACCACAAACATTCTGTGTCTCCCATGTTTCTCATCCACTATTGACACGTGAACATGGCAGACTACAATCATAGCAGTCGGTCAACATGACTCGGCAAATGGAGGCAGCAATGGTGGTGTAATCGTCTATCTCATTCCACGATAGAAAGCCCGGTGACAATTGTTGCGACGGCTGCCACCAGACAAAGCACGCCATCGCTCCATCAAAAATGCTCCAGAGGCAGCAGTGCTATACACGTCCTCTCAGCATCGCGGTGAGTAGTTAGGGAAGTCACTGGAAGAGTCAAGAGTGGTCTGTGCGGTTCTGGAGACTCCAGATCTCGGATGAGTCACCGCCCTCTTCCGTGCTATCTCGCGACGTGGGAGTCAACGTGTAGAGTGATTTTTGCAGCCCAAATTTCTGTAGGCTTCCACCAGGTGGCGACGAGCGACTTCGGCATGACTGATAACTCTGGTCAGAACTTTGGATACATATAAAGCTTAGGTAGTAGTCATGGGAAACACATCCACCTTCCTACGGTCCCTCTCTCTTTCATTCTTGTTTCCTTTCCATCAGTACACACTTTCGACGCCATCACTCTTCGAAAATGGGAAAGCTACACAACAGACGCCGTACAAGACTGAGAGCAAACAAGAAGGCTCATCATCAGGCAATCCCTATACCACTACTTTCTACTCAAGCCATGCCTACGATTGACCACGACACATCTTTCTGTCATGAGCGTTCAAACTTTTCATCTTCTAACGACAACAAACAATTTCATGTCAACCAGCAACACGAGTTCCTCCATACTCAGTTCTATGGCACAGAGGAGGGTGATGAATCTGGCGATCTCTGTCCTTTGATGCTTCAGGTCGTCCTAGACTTGTTTGATGGAGTTGATTATGAAGACCCATGAGATGATTTTACGATCATGATATTTCACGACCAACACTACCGCCCCAGTCGATAACACGTTACGATAACAAAACCCACGTGCCTTAACAACGGCCGAGCGCGATACAAGAGAGCGTGACTACAACGTCTCTAGGTCAAACGTCTGCCTGCTACAACACGGGCGCCACTGCGAAAACATGATCTTTGGTGTCCACTTCAGCTCTCAAGTCACGAGCTGTTGAGTATCACGAGTTGGCATGAAGCTCGGACAGGAGGCTCCTAAGAAGAGGCGAAAGAGGCGAAGTCGATAGTCACAAGGACAACTATAGCCGCCACTGCCAACTACGATGGGTCTTTATCGTTGAAAGGCACTTGCTTCGCCTCGTTGCATGCCGTGGCGCTATAGACACGTTTAGTTTCGGGCAGGACTGGGCTAAGCAATGGGATAAGCCCGCGTTGTATGATTTGGTCACACTCGGCTTCAATCTGAGAGATTCGGATCATTGAGATGATCTGCTGTTTGACTTTAGGGATAAGGGAACGACACATGTAGTGTCAGATGATGCGGCTGTTATATCAAGGACATGAATTGTTGCTGAGAGGACCACCCTGTTCTCCATTCGCTGGGCCAACTGTCTGCGGATAGTAACACGGCGTGCCTGTGATTGCTGCGAGAAGGAGTGTGGCAGGTTGATGATATTGTATGTAGTAAACGATGAGATGTTAGTGCTCGCATGCTTTCTGTGCCGTCTTTTCTGAAGATTGTGAATGCTGTGTTGAAAACTTGTGCACCGATGTGACACCTCATAGAAAACGTTTATCAGAAGGGCTCGCTTCAATGTTCTCAAGGTCTGATATGATGCTGTGCTTGTCATGCTCGAGTGTCTTCATGAAAGTTGTCGCATTCGCATCGTCTTGCTATGCTCGCGTATCGGGATTCCGGCTCTATGTTTTTGACACTCGTACTTGAACAGCCACACCAAGAATGGAAGCTTTCTAGATTAATATTCAACGAGCTTCTTTTCTTGGGTGTGAACAAAGTGAAGTGTTACGCGTCTCTTCTCCTCAGATTCCAGATCGAGATGTTTTCCCCATCTTGAAGACGATCGGAATCCCGGATATGTTTCAGGGGGTCAGTTTGGGAGATTTGAACTTTGTTGGCGGCTCTCGGTCTCGCTTACTGCGCCATCGAATACCTAGCCAAAGCTGGGGGAGATGCCAATTTGGCTCGTTGATGAAATGTAACGACGACTTGTGACCCTACCCACATCTCAAGATATGCTGGTCACAAGGACTTTGGTCTTCACGGGAAAGGTATGCTCATGCTCCAAATACTTCACAATGACATTTGCCTCACAAGGCGCAGCTGCAAGTACATGTCCTTCTGTTTGCATATCGCAATCGTACACGGTCCTCGTTACGGGGTGTACTGATTCCTGGGGGAGGCTTTTCAGCCACGTTCGATCGTGCGTGTGCTTTGGCGGTGCTCGTGCTTCGGCTTTTACGGCCTCAGTTGTAGGGTTGTTCCTTGATGGTATTTTGAGAACGATCAGGCCGTCAACATCACTAGACATAGATCTCGATGATGAGTACAGAAAGTTGGCATGTTGGAAATGGCAGTGCTGTACTGTCGCGGTCTTGGAAGCGCCAAACCCTGTGTATCATTTGCTTCACGGTTGCCTGGAATTTGCTCCGAGGAGGCAGCAAATAGAGAGTTGCCAGAGTCTTGTGCTCTGAGTGACTGACATTGAGCAGGACGATGTCGACATTATCTGCGATCGTGTCTAACACGGATAGGATTTCCGTGGGGAAGACTAGGAGTAGGTACAATAGGTAGTTACGGGATGGTGTCCGCTGCATCGTCGTTATTGTTGACAAATTTAAACTTCCACCTTGAGCAGGCGGAGGCTTCATGATGCTGAGACTGACATTGATGACGATGACCAACTTCTTGATCTCTTGTTTCACAGTGGCAATTACCATGTAGAGATGGGATTGCCACAGCGAAGGTGATCCGAAGAGAAGAGGCTCAAAGCCACTGTCGCAAGTCTGTTTCGGCTGACAGCCTTGTGGTTGAAAAACATGGCAACCGTTTCTGACTCTCGTTTGACTAGGAGGGAGTTGAGTGGCGTCGAACGGTCACGAGCCGGCTGCCGCGCGCGTTACCACGACATGTTTTCGTGCGTGCTTAGCCGTTGAATCATTCTGGAATACTGCCTTGATAGTCGTTCTGTTGTCTTGACGACTGGTAAATTGGAATAATACGTGATGGTCACGGTACTGCTCGAACATGTGGAAGCCTGCTTGACGAATGCTCCCGGTTATTCGTTGCTGAACGCCGTAGATGGAAGCCGGATACAAGTCCGTGTACAGAGTTCACCCTACCACCTTGTAAACAGGTGTTCGCTGCTTCAAAGATGAAGATCAACACGAAGGGGATGAGTGACTTTTTCGGCGGGCAGGCAGGTCCGATATGGTGGAGCAGCGGTGAAAGTAACAAAAGGGAATAAATGCCCGAGTCATGGCTACAAGCTCTCACTTCGGCGCGAAACGGAGACGGCGCGGCGGAAAAGCGGAGCGTATCAAGACGAAAAGAATACCTTCTGAGGTGTGATCGACATGTGCAAACCTGAACGAAGAACGTCGTTGCAGTGAGCTGTGGCAGTTAGATATATAAGCTTGGCATACGTGTGCTGGATATTGATGGTTCGGCGCAATTGATGCGATAGTCAAAAGGCTGATGGCCAAACTTCGCGGCGGGCTTGATGACGAAGTTCTGAGAAGCGCCGGTGAGAGGGCTGTTAACGGGACTCTCGCCGGGCAGGTTGCAGTGAGACAAAAGGTTCTTGCAAAGAGCGCATAGCCAAGGGGCAGTTGATTGGGTCAATCTCGCGAGTCGCAGGTGTCAATCTGTGGGATCCAGAGAGGGGACGGCCAAGCCGGCAGCACACATTTCGAGTCCGTAAGAGTGGAGTTGTGCGAGCGAGGGCAAGGAAGCTGACAAGAGACGGTCCTCACTCGGCGGGAGTCGGTGACAGCAATGATGATTGATGATGCGGTGTCGTGGCCTCTTGTTCACGCGGAAGTTTGGGGGCATACACGAAATGGGAGATCGTCTCAAATTCAGGTTCAATAAATCTTTGGTATTAGACAAGTGGCCGCGGGGAGCATGAATCAGCGGGCTGCGGGTTGGGGTGGTGTTGGTGTGCGCGCAACTCAGGGAAGGAGGGCAGATCTTTATCGGATGCTACTGCGCAGGATGGCAGATCAGCATCAAGTGCCTGTAAGCAGTTTTGGCTGCCACAGACACGAGAGCACCCTTCCGGTCATACAAACACGACTTCCAGACGGCTGCGTGGCCGCAATTGGAAGGGGAATTGCGAATTTCCGCAATCAGCTGACGGAGGCCGTTGGTTCTGTCCATCTGACTGGCCTAGATGGCAGGAAGGCACGCAGACAGGGAGAGCAGCGATTTGGAGCTAAGGGTTCACGGACCCGCATATTATGACGCTGGAGAGACCCTCTTGTTAGCTGTAGCCGAGCTTCTTGCACATCGCTCTTGTCCTTGGGGCACATCCAATTGTCTTTTCTACTCGCGCCGTCTTTTGACAGTTCCACTTCCTTTCCTTGCCCATTTTTCGGCCTGCACCGATTGCGAATACTCGAATACCTCCATCGGGTCTCCAATACCTCTCTCCCACATATCACCCTCAAGGAAGACATGGTGTTTCACGCGCTGCGAACACTCTCTTAGCGCCGCCGTCTCTCCGAAATCCGCCATCTCACTCATCTAATCAAACATCACACCGCTGCAACTTCCGGTACCCATCGTCACTTTTGTCACCCTGGCTACTGTCTGCTCTTCAGCTCGCCGTTGAGCATAGATAGTCAGACACCGTCTACCACCAAGACCTTTTCACCACAATATGACATCGCTTGCATACGCACATTACACCGTCGACTCTGCTCCCATCGAGGCCCTCAGCGAGCCTCCGTCGAATCCATCACACTCTCCACCTCTATCGACTACGTCATCTGACGACAACATCCCTACCCGCGGTCGCCTAGACGCACACAGACCCAGACTTGGAAGCCGCAAAAGCAGCGGCACCATGATTATTCCAAGAGACAGCCCGCGTGTCGAAATGGCACCTGGCGAAGAAGAATATGAGCCCGATGATGTCAGAAGCATGAGTCCTAGACGGACCAGCGAGGTCATCGAGAAGTTGGGCGAAGATGCGCGACGCAATCTCATCGAGTATGTTTCAGATTCAGAACCCTGCATATGTATAGTGCTTTGATGCTAACGACATGCTTTTCAGACAAGCCCAAGCCTTGAGAGCAAGTCTGATGGCCATCGTCGATCGTGTCGAGGCTGTCAAGATAGAGCACGAGAAGCTCGAGGGCGGCAACAAATTCCTCCAATCGTGAGTCTTCACCTCCTCGTCACCATCAGTGGCCACAAAACTAACAAACCGGTAGATACATTGGTGAATTAATACAGACCAGCAAGATCACTTCGGCTGCTCCGTCCAAAAAGGGCAAGAGCCGTAATGTGAAGTAACGACACGAACTTTTACTTTCTCAATATTTGTCTTCACTTAGCGGCATTCTATTAAGGCGTATCGGCAAACCCGGATTACCATCGGCATGGGAGGGGGTTACTCGACTGGGCAATTGCAGGATCATCGGCGCATGGTCGGTTTCACGGCGTATGCTATTCGGTGTGTTTTCTTCATTATCATTGTACTTCTGCTTCTCGGAAGATACCAAGGTCAAGGCAAGGGTTGAAAGCTGGCAAGGGGTGCATATTACGCACTGTTACGAGGTCGCCAGAAATGCCTGTAGGCTATTTTCTCCTCGCATGGCCTTATTTATTAACTTCTTGTACTACCAATTCAAACATTATCCTTAATAACTCACCAAAGATCAACCAAGCTGATGCTACATGACACGTAGGTGTGCCCCTGATCGAGTTCTGTATAGTGTCTGCATCCCCAGTGCGACTATTGAGAGTTAAACAGGACGAAGGATGTGGTGGGTCTATCTTCAACTTCTAGAGAATTACCAAAAAGGGTATTGGACGATTAGGTTCAGGGGTCAAGTAGTTCACAGGCTAGATAGGCTTCTCAGCCAGCCGCTCTCTCTTCGTCTTGAAAGTCCCCACGAGGTCTAACAGAGAAGCGTTGCCAAGGCCAAAGAGGGAGCACTTGATAGGGGCGACGGTTTGCGAAAATGATTGCTGAAGAGAAGCGATTGTGCCTTCCTTCGTTAAAGCGCTGTGTCACGCAAACAGGGAAGAAGATCACCGACCGGTCGTTCATTCCTTCTCACCTTCTTCATTGAACTATCACCTGGAGAATACGAAAACCTACTTTGCTGGATAGTCGCGACATGCCGCAAGCACGGACGATGTATGGAGGAGCGGGAGCTCAGGGTAAGCAGATCCATTATCTCAATCACATTTTCTATCGTTATCCATCGCACGGAATTGCTGACGGCAGATGTAGTACGTGATAGAATGGAAACATCTCCGTGAGAAAACTCAATTGACCATGTACAACAGTGTCGCATCATAGCTGTGGTCGTTCTCATATCCCTTGTTGTGGTGACATTGCTGCAATCATTGCAGACGACCCCTAGCATACATGACATTCCACTGTCACTACGTGGGCACAAACTCGGAGGATCTGCTAGACACAACTCGGCTCGATTGAACCGAATCAAAAAAGTGACAGCACTCTTTGGTGAACCGAACTATCTCTACGAAGCCGCTATCGCAACTCACGAACGACACAATGCCCTGCATGGACATCAGATGCAGATTCTACGACAGCGAATCCATGCAAGCTTCCTAGCCAAGCCCGCCTATCTTATGTCCGTTCTCGTAGAAGAACTAAACAAGCCATGGGAAGAGCGTATGCAGTGGCTCGCGTAAGTTGTTCTGTTTTTCGACCTATCAAGATCGGTAAACTGACTTCGCCAGATGGGTTGATCCTGACACTCTTGTATTGAATCAACAGGTGCCAATGGACATATTCTTACCTCCTCCGGAAGAAGAGATCAACCTTATTGCAACTCACGACGATGATGGCTATTTTAATGGTGGCGTCTTCTTTTTGCGAGTTGACACCTGGTCTCTGGAGTTTCTGATACAAGTGCTGGCGGTTCCTCTCACAGACAGAAAGCACCACGTCTCACTCAACAAGGACCATGCGGCGCTCGAACAGATTATGGAGAGTCAAAGGTTCCGCAATCGAGTGACGTATCAGCCCCGAGTCTGGTACAATGCCTTCGACGCCAACAAGACCTATGAAGGTGAAACGGGCGACCTCATGGTACATCTTCTCGACCTTGGTGGAGACAAGTGGGCCAGGATGGACAAGTACTTGGGCAACGTAACGAGCAAAATCAACCCGTACGAGGTACCGCTGGACCAGACACAGTACGAAAAACAGGTCGCAAGTTTTTGGAAGAGAATGAAGGACTCTCGCAAAATTCTCAAGGATGCAAAGGAAAAGGAAAAAGGTCACGACATGATCAAGGAGGCATCGAGGAGATTGAGATTCGCTTTGGATTTTGAGACGGACAATGAAGTGGTGATGAGAGGTGCCTACGATTCGCTGCTCAATGCATTGTATGAGAACAAGTAAGGGGCCAAGTCTTTTTGCATGGTGTACTTCCCTGAAGCGCAGGCGTATAGGAGAAATAGTTTTTAAGCAGCCAAGATACCCAGATAGCAGAGATAATTCTAAAGCAGTCGACATGAATCACAGTCTGAACGAGATGAGTCAAAAAAGGTGACAGCAAAGAATGTCTACTCGAGTAGAGCTTAATGGAAGGTGATGGGCGCCAAGGAGATGCGGGCTTTGGAGTTTCGAAGCGCAAGAAGACACGAATCGCAATTGCTGTTGCATGTGCTCTCTCCAGCTTCAACCAACTCTGTGACTCTCCTTTATTTTTTATTCTACTTAAGAGTCAGGACGCAGCGCGTTTGACCTCGAGCATCGCCCACTTTCCTATCTGTGCTGTATACCAGCAACTGCGACTTTGCACCTAGACCGACTTGGACCCGCGTACAATAGAAAGGCGCCGCCGCCATGTCGACCGAATACAGCTATGACGAGCAGGGCCAGTTCTTCCCTTTCTTCTTCGTGACGGTAGCTGGTCTGGTCACGCTACCAGTGACATACTCTCTACTGAAGCCTAGCAAAGGTATATGCCACTCCCTTGTCAATTCAGGTCTACATACTTACAATAGTTCAGACCTTGAGAACACAGCGACGCGAATCGAGTCGTCCTATACACCCGAACATGCAGACCTCATCGACGCACACCGAAGACGGCAAAAGAGGAGGGAGCGCAAGATCAAGCGCATGATTGTGGCTGGTGTAGGATGGACCACAATCGCCTTGATGGTCTACCTGATGGCTGTAACACAGCGCAGCACACCTAAGATCTGGGACCCCTATGAGATTCTTGGTGTCCCCATGTCATCAACCGAGAAGCAGATCCAGAGCCGCTACCGCAGACTGTCGGTTACCATGCACCCGGACAAGGCTGTGCCTGACGCATCAAAGAACGAGACCGCCGAATCAGTCAATGAGCGCTGGGTCGAGGTCATCAAGGCCTACAAGGCTCTCACCGACGAGGATGTGCGCAGAAACTTTATCGAATACGGAAACCCCGACGGCAAGCAGAGCACCAGCTTTGGTATCGCCCTTCCTCAGTTCTTGATCACCGAGGGTAATGGAAAATACATTCTGATCGTCTACGGAGCCTTGTTGGGAGTCTTGCTTCCATACTTTGTCGGCCGCTGGTGGTACGGATCGCAAAAGGTCACGCGCGAGAAGATTTTGGTCAACAGCGCTGGCAACATGTTCAAGGAGTTCACCGAGCGCATTGACGACCACGGTGTTGTCAACTTGCTCAGTTCCGGCGCAGAGTTCGAGGCTTTGTTGCACGGGCACAAGGCTGATGCTGGAACTGGCCAGCTCGAGAAGCGTCTTCTTTCGGAAGCCCACGTTCTGACCGAGAAGGACCGTCGCTTCTTGCAGGACATGGACGACACGGTTCGTCGCAAGACTCTTGCGCTGCTCTGGGCCTACCTGGCTCGTGTTGAGCTTAATGACCAGACTTTGAACGATGAAAAGTACCAGCTCGCACCTACCGCCCTTACACTCAACGAAGCCTTTGTCTCCATCTGTCTGGCCTATGGATTCACTAACCCCGTTCTCGCCGCCTACCGCACCTCGCAAAACCTGATCCAAGCCGTCGCTCCCGAATCGCCTCCTCTTCTTCAACTGCCTCACTTCAGCGAGCAAGTCGTCAAGGCCATCGAAGACAAGATCGAGCAGCGTAGTCACTTGACCATCCAATCCTTCATGAACTTCCCCGACGCTCGTCGCCGCGAACTCGCCTCATCTGCCGGTCTTTCCACACCCCAACTCGACACTGCCATCAAGGTTGCCTCTCAGCTGCCCCGCCTCGTCATCGAACGCACCTTCTTCAAGGTCACTGGCGAGAAGCACATCACCCCCAATTCCCTCGTCCAATTTGTCGTCAAGGCCCGCTTTATTCCCCCTGGTACTCGCGACATCCCTGATGTCCACCCCTCGGACCTCGAAGACATCGACCCCGACGAGACCGACACCAAGGCCAACGCTCGTCCAGACCCCGCCGAGCAGAAGCAACATCAACCCCCTCTCGCTCACGCTCCCCACTTCTCGCGCGACCACTCTCCCCGCTGGCACCTTTTCCTCGCCGACTCGCGTCAAGGCAAGGTCGCTGTTCCTCCCTTCACCTTCACCACTTTCGACAAGCCCATCTTGGACGCTTCCGGAAAGCCTACTTTCAATGTTCAGACATTGAAGATGCAGTTCCAAGCTCCCCCGCAACCTGCACACTACAAGTTCCAGATGCACCTTGCTTGCGACAGTTATATTGGCTTTGACGACAAGAGGGATGTTATCCTGTCTGTTGACGACCCGAGTCAGATTGAGGAGGCAGAGTGGGAGGATGAGGATATTTCCGAACCCGAAGAAGGTGAGTGCCTTGACATGTACCATATCAGAAAGTCTCATGCTAACACGTCAATTGCAGATACTATTGCGGGACAAATGGCCACCCTTCGTGGTAGTGCTACGAAGAAGGCATCGTCTCCCAAACTCAAGAGCAATGACGACAGTGACGAAGAGAGTGGAACAGACGAAGAGGAAGAGACGGAGAGTGAGACGGACACTGATACCGATACTGATGAAGAGTAGATGTAAAAATATCATCCTCCTCTGAACCGCGAATTTTGATAGCATTACCCACACAAATGGCGTTCTTTTTTCTTCTTGCTTTTGCTTCTATCTTGCAAAACACAAGCTTCTGTAGATCACAGAATCATATCAAACTTTTCAAACATGCCAAACATCTTATATGCTCTGTAGAAGGGAGAATTGTATCTGTGTTGAAATATCAAGTAACCCTAACCCCCAAACCCACACTCCTCGTCTTGAAACATTCAACCCCTCCACTCCCCAAGCACTCCTCCAAAATCCACTCAAATTCCATACCATAAAACTGCTTCCACTTTTTCGTTTTGCCCGGTAGCACACCAATCCACTCTCCTCTAGCTCTTTTGGCTTTGCTCTGCATATCGTCCAACGGAATACCACCATTCCATCGTTCCCTCAACATTTCTTTCGTGCTTTCTTTGTATTTCGGGGAAGACTTTGTGAGCAAGGAGAGGAGGTGTGTTCGTGCTTCTGTTAGGATTTGGAGGTATGCTCCAGTGTTTGGGAGGGAGAAGGTCAGGGTTTGTGGTTGTTTTGCTGAGGAGAGTTTGGAGGATGAGGAGGAGGTAGAAAGGTGGAGGCCGCGGCCACCGCCTCCGTTCAAGTGGACGGCCGAGGAGCCTCCTGTGGCTGCTAGGGTTCCTGTTGCTGCTGTGGACCAGGAGTTTGCTAGGGATGAGGAACCGGGGGAGGATGCTGTGCCCGGGAGGGAGTAGAGGTGGTCGCTTAATGCGCTTGTGGACGTCATGAAGCCGGCTGCGATGAGTTCTGATACTTCTTCTGGGAGAAATAGTGATGCTGGTACGGTGTAGGAGGATGTGTTCTCTTCCAGCACTTTTGCGTATTTCTCTTTTAGTGGTTGCGAGAGTGCTTGATTTTGCTGTATTGTGTTTATCCAGTCTTCGACTAGGATAACGCCCTCGCCTATTGCGAATCCACCTTTCCCTCTGCCGGGTATGTTGAGCTTTTTTACGATTCCTGAATGGACTAGTTTTGCGAGTTCGCGTTCTGTAGTTGTGGTTGAAGCTGATACGGCGTGGAGATGCGCTATTGAGACAATCGGAGGCATGTTCTTCCTAAAGTTCAGGACCTCAGCTATTCGAGTGCTGTTCATGCCTGCTGCGCGATCTGGTATATCGGTCCATGTATGCTGTTGTATGTAGCGAATGAGGGAGACAACATCTTGTGGTACTTTGGACGGTGGTAATGTCGTGACAATTCCTGTGCTGTCAAGAGGCTGGTCGGTACTGCTGATTTCCGATTGCGATCTTTTTACTCCAGCCTGAGGTGTGGTAGTAGCAGCTTTGCGACGAGGATGGTTGCCGAATGGTGAAGAGGCTGATCGCAGTAGTTGTATGGGCGATTTCTTCGGTCGCGATTGTAGTGGCTTGGGGACCCCAGTCGCACTGAAGGACATGGTGATGGTTCGTAAAAGAGTGGCTTTCGTGAGAGGATACTGCTAAGGTGAGTGGTGAATGTCTGCCTTGTGGCAAGAGTGACACGCGGGGTCACATGAGCAGGCGAAGGTGATGAAGAAGTACTTATGTCTGGAATGAAAGCACACGACTGAGATAGACAGACCGAGTTGCTTGTGAAGAAGGAACTACTGAGAGAGATGCGGCTCGCGCGAGAGAAGGCACAACAGCCAATTGTCACTTTGGCTGTTGGGAGAGGAAGAAACACGGAAGGAGGGAGTGTGAAGTGCAGTCGGGATCGACAACTGCCATTGCCGAGAGGCTTTCAGGGCTGCAGATTGGCAACAACCACTCGTCCTTCCCTCAGTCACGAACCTCTCCTTCTTTCCATCAGCAAGAATCAGATGTCCAGTAAATCGTCACACTGATTTCCGTAGTTTCGACTCAGATAGCACGACTCGTTTTGTCTCGCGACGCAATTGTGCCGATGCACCGATACACCGAGCCATCAACCGACCCATGATGACAAGAAATATATTTCCTGCGCCTGAGATATGCACATGGAATTCTCTTCAGGGATACGGAGTACCGGCACCATGAACTTGGCCTCTATTCGCCTTCGGACAGGCTCCTTATACACGGCTTGTCTTCCGGATGAAGACTTTGTTATCAGTATGAGCTCCGTAGCGGGTGAAAGTCCGTGAATACCCGCCTTATCTTGGATATCGTGGAATTTTGTGCACGCCCTAAACAGACGCTTCACGCCCAACCCACAATATACACGCCCTGCGCCCTAGGGAGTCTTGTATCAGAGCCTTTCGATCATGGGTTCACAGTTGTCAATGGTTGGTTCAATGAACAAAACCCCTGCTTGTCCCGGGAATATCTCAAGTAGTTCTATATCTCGAAATACACAAACCTAGTTCTGCGGCTGAATACCCCATCAACTTCTGAACATCAAAGCAAAATGGCTCAAATCGACGAGAAGAAGACCATGCGGGAGTCTGTTTACTCGGAAACAGAGAAAGGCTCTGCTTCCTCAAGCCCCGACCTCACACCCACACCATCATCCTGGTCCGAGAAGAGCATACGAGAGCCTCATGAGGAGGGGATCTACGAACCAGAGACACGCCCACAATCTACCGACATTGAGAGAGTAGCGAGCAACGTCCTCAACCGCATCGCATCACGAGTAACGACACATTCTTTGGCCGAACCTGGCCCACCACCGGATGGCGGCTTCAAAGCATGGTTGCAATGCGCCATGGCATGGCTTGTCGTCTTTTGCACTTGGGGATATGTCAATTCATTTGGAACCTTCCAAGCATACTACTCGACCAACCTTGGAGAGACCGCCTCAACGATTTCCTGGATTGGATCGATCCAAGTCTGGGTGCTCTTCTTCCTCGGAACCTTTGCTGGTCGTGCAATGGACGCTGGATACTTCGTACCTACCTTCGCCGTGGGTACCGTTTTCCAGCTTATCGGCATTTTCATGACCTCTCTCTCCACCAAATACTGGCAATTGTTCCTTGCGCAAGGTGTATGCACTGGTATTGGCTCCGGCATTCTCTTCACTCCTGCTATGGCACTTCTCAGCACCTACTTCTCCAGCCACAAGGGTATCGCAGTCGCATTGGCAACCACCGGTAATTCTGCTGGTGGTGCTATCTTCCCATTGATTGCACGTCAATTCCTTCCTCAGATCGGATTCGGCTGGACAATTCGTGTCCTCGGTCTGCTCAACTTGGTTTGTCTATGCACCGCTGGCATTGCCATGAAGCCTAGATTGCCACCTCGCAAGTCTGGTCCTTTGGTCGACACTTCGGCATTCAAGGAGATCGAATACATGCTGTTCAGTATTGGCATGTGCTTTCACGTAAGTTTGAAATCATGCATCTATCATGAGTTTACAGCCATTGAGAAATGTTCAATTTCTTGTCTCAACTTGAGATTACCAATGTTTTCCGCGAAACTTGGTAGCTGCACCAAACTCGTGCTATCGCAACATCCTTTACACACGAACATTACTAACAACAGATGCAGATGGCAAGCTTGTATTTCGTCAATTATTACATCTCTTCTTACGGACGCGATATCCTAGGGTTCTCTTACTCGAACTCGGTCACCCTGCTCATCATCCTCAACGTCGTCGGTATACCAGCTCGCGTTTTGGTTGGTCATCTCGCAGACCGCTACCTTGGCGCTTTGAACACTCTGATTCCAGTTCTGTTCTATGTGAACGTACTCGCGTTCTGCTGGATGGGCGTCAACTCGCAAACCTCTCTTTACGTCTTTGTCTCCTTCTATGGCCTGGGACTGGCATCTTTTCAGTCTCTTATCCCTACCACGGTCGCACGCATGACTAAGGATATCAGCAAAGTCGGCACACGCATGGGTATGGTGTTCACCTTCCTGTCGTTCGCCTCTCTGGTCGGACCTCCCATTGGCGGTGCTCTCGTATCAGCAGGCGGACACACTTATATCTATGCCCAAGCTTGGGCTGGTGCTTCAGCCGCTGTCGGAACAGCTCTTGTGGTAGCTTCGAGAGTCTATGCATTTGGATGGAAGCTGAAGGTCAAGTGCTAGAGGCACATGAAGTTATGACGAACCGACCTCAATCGGACAAAAAGTGATTTTACGAAGCGAAGATATATAGATCATGATGAACAGATAATGAACATAATGTCAACTACATACAACAGACTTCTCGGAGCAGCTTTACAGAGGTTTGTGTTGCGAAAGTACATGGCTTCGGGTGCCCAGAGTCTTGCTTCCGCGTTCCTGAAAGCAGATGATTAGACCACAAAGCGCAGCGAGAGCTCTGGTCAACACCACCATCATCATCGATGGTCAAGGCTGTCTTTACAATGGTATTTCATATCGGATCTAATAGATCGATCTGTACGCATACAACCAAGATGGAAGAAGGAATGTTTGGCTTAGAGCCGAGAAGAGGTGCAAGACACGGGTCTGTTCTTGGCAAGAGCGGAGCCCTCGAACTTGTCGCTCACACATCCTTTCTGCCTGAATATGGCTATCCACGTTATCAGTCATGTTACGGTTCCTCCATTTCGTATCGTCGCTATAAGACCAGTCGTCGTCTGTGGCTTTACCTGCCATATCTCAGTGTGTAGCGACGCGCACTAGAGCTAATAGCTGATGACGGTGCGACTTTTACCTAGCATGAGCGATGAGTTGATCCGGGAGCCGGTTGCGATATAGTAGCCACTATATCTTACCGCAAGATACCGCCAGAATTGACAGGCTTATCAAGACATAGCAAAGCCTCTGCGCCAACCGCCATTAGCGGTTCAGTGCCGCCAAGCGAGATTAGGACACCTGCACATGCATTCACCATGCGTTGCCATTCGTAGAACATGACACGAGACTTCTGCAAGTTCGCGAGATCGAATCTCCTCTTTTCCTTCTTCTCTACGCCACACGAAATCAATAGCCTGAACACTTGCAACTGTGCTAAGCTCAGGGCTCAATAAAGTCCTGCCTTCGCCTCAGTTCATACGACTTCTTCTTGCTCTCTGATAGCAAGATACGTGCAATACATTGGTGAGTGGTAATTGAAGTTGGTAGATATACATGTATAGGAGCTTATGCTGGCAGCACTTCGTTCGCCTCCTTGTCAGAGCCAGGCAGTAATACCGCATTGACGTTGGAATGCGTTCCGAAAGTCCTGGTCGCACTTCCGTCTTACAGACGAGAATCAACATCAAGTATCAAGAGTCCATTTTCGAAATGGCACAGCACGATGTGATCATTGTCGGCGGTGGCACTGCGGGCTGCGTGTTGGCGAATCGCCTGTCAGAGGACCCCAATGTGTCAGTGCTCGTCCTAGAGGCCGGTGAGGATCGCAGTGACGACGACCGTGTCTATACCCCTGGTCTAGCAGGCAGCGTCTTGGATGACCCCAAGTTCGATTGGCAATATGTTTCGGAGCCATCTCCCAGCATGAGTAACAGACACATGAAGCACCCCCGTGGGCGCGTCATAGGCGGCAGCAGCGCAATAAACTCATTGGCGATCATCTACCCTTCAGCTGCGGACATTGATGTTTGGGCGGAGCTTGGAAACGACGGTTGGGATTGGAAGACTTTGGCGTCATATTTCCTGAAGTTTCAGACCATTGAGCCGCCAAACGATGAAGTCAAGAAGCAAGTGAACATCATACACAGTGATGAAACTATCCGGAAGTCAAATGGACCAGTTCGAACATCATTCCCATCACAAGTCACAGCACTTCACAGAATTTGGCTCGACACATTTCGCAATCTGGACCTGGAAAACGTAAGCGACCCACTGACTGGACACGCCATCGGCGGGCATACATCAACCTGCCATATCACTGGAGATCGCTGCGAACGCAGCCATGCAGGAGTGGCATATCTAGATCCCGTTCTTGAGCGGAAAAACTTGACGACCATCAGGAACGCAATGGTGCACAGACTGGAGATTGGCAAAGACAGCTCAGGACCAATAGTCCGTGGTGCTTGGTACTCACAGCACGGCATTCTCCGTAAAGTTGCAGCCAAGAGAGAAGTCATACTTGCTGCAGGTACATTCAATACGCCACAAATCCTAGAGCTGTCTGGTATCGGCGACCCTATTATCCTCGAGCAGCACGGTATTGACGTTGTCTACGCCAATCCGGCTGTTGGAGATAACCTGCAAGACCACATACGAGCATGGGTCTCGTTCGAGGTCAATGACGACGCTCCAGTACCGAGGCCAACGCCTATTGACAAAGCACGAAGAATGTACGAAGGAAATCGATCTGGGCCTTTGACTCAAAATGGCGCCTTCATGTTCTCTTATACGCCACTTGCGCCATTCTTAGACCCGGAGGGACATGACAAAATAAAGAGTATGCTCGATCGGCATTTGGAAGATGATGGAAGTTGTTCACCATTTTTACGCAAACGCAATGGCTTCATTCGAAAGGCTATCGAATCTGCCGACGAAGCAACCGCCGTATCATTCTTAAGTCGGAGGACTCAAGATGGCTCGAAGGGCGGCAACTTCATCACTTTGAACTCCATGCTATCTCATCCTTTCTCCGCCGGGAGTGTCCACATTACTTCTACAGATCCTCAAATCAGGCCCAAGATCGACTTCAACTACTACTCGAACCCTATCGATCTGGAGATACATGCTCGGCATGTGAAGGTGCTGGAGAAGCTGGCAGAAACAGAACCGCTAGCATCGATCATCAAACCCAGGGGAAGACGGCTTCCCGAGGGTTACCCCACGGATACGATCAACAATGCTAAAGAGGTGGCGCGAGATTTTGCGATGACAAACTACCACCCATGTGGTACATGCGCTCTGGGGGCCGTGGTGGACAGTCGTCTGAATGTGAAAGGTGTCCAAAATTTGAGGGTTGTAGACGCGAGTGTCTTTCCCATCATACCCAGGGGAAATATTTTAGCAACCGTGTATGCAGTCACTGAACGTGCTGCCGATATCATTAGCGAGGATTTAGGATTACATAGAAATACGTAGAGGCAAAGCGAGGGTGATGATTGTGCTAGCACGTGAAAGCTGCGGCAGGGAGCACTTCTGCGTTCTACTCTTGTGCACCAGCTTTTGGAGAAATTGTCTAATACTGAGATGATCAACGTCAAGTATATCCAAAAAACTGCTTCAATCTGTTCTCTAACTGTTAGTGTGATGAGAGTGCATGGTTTGGGTGTTCGGGTCGTCAGCCTTCGGCAGTGGTTGAAGCGACCGCTTTTCTCAACGTCGCTCGGCCAGATTCCAACCGTTCGATAGTCAACGCAGTTCGCACAGTAACCCGCAGACAAACCACTGATGATGTTTCCTTATGCGTAGTTGTATCTATACGATCTTGTATGTCGTTCTTGTTCTAGGCAGTGACCATGAGTCTTGCACTGCCGGCATAGCGTCGTGCCTGCCCCGTCATCTAGTCCATGACCTCTCTTGAACACCCGCTTCTTTGTTTGCTTGCTTCCTCTATTCTTACATTTCAACTTTCTGTCGCAATTTCCATTGCAAACCATACATTGCGATGCGCCAAACCATCTCATTACTGGCACTCTCAGTGGCAGCTTCCACTACAGCATCAGCGAAATCCACCACTCACAACGAAACCATTTACAAATACACATACGACCTCAGCACCACACACCAAGGCTGGCCAAACTTCTTCTCCGGCTTCGACTTTGAAGATGATGCGAATCCACCGGGATCAGGATATGCTGCATATGTCAATCAAAGCTATGCGCTATCGAATAACATGATCAGCAATGGAACCAACGGAGCAGTTCGCATAGAAGTCGATCATACAACCACCATCAGCAGTAAAAGCAAAAGTGGCAGAAAAGCAGTCAGACTGAATAGTAAAATGGTCTACAGCTATGGTTTGTTCATAGCAGATTTCACACATATGCCTGGAGGTATCTGTGGAACATGGCCTGCCTTGTAAGTTTCCTTCTCTACTCTCCTCTCAAACCCAAAAAACACTATACTGACAAGCACCAAAGCTGGATGTCCGGCCCCACTTGGCCCATAGGCGGCGAATTAGACATCCTCGAGGGCGTCAATACAAATCCACGCAATAAAATAACCGGCTACACAAATGCCACAGGCTCCTGCACAAACTCCCAAGTCATCATCTCCTCCAACCTCACTTCCACAGATTGCACAGATCTAGAGGATACGGGATGTAGTATGTCATCCTCCTCTACTGCCTCGTATGGCACTGGCTTCAATACAAACTCCGGTGGCGTCTACGCTACAGAATGGACTGAGCAGACTGGTATACGCGTCTGGTTCTTTCCTCGCAGCTCCATACCCTCTGATATCATTTCCGGAAAGCCAGAACCAAATACTTGGGGCATTCCTGCTGCAGCCATTCCGGCGGAAAGTTGTGACATGAGTACGCATTTCTTCAACATGCAATTGGTGTTGAACACCAATTTCTGCGGTGGTTGGGCGAATAGGACGTGGAAGACTAGTGGGTGTAATAGGTATGCGGATACTTGTGAGGAGTTCGTGAGGAGCAACCCTGAGGCTTTTGAGGATGCTTATTGGGAAGGTATGTTGTGCTGTATCTGGAAGTTATGGTGGGGATGACGATGGCTGACTTTGAGTTGCAGTGAACTATATCAAGAGCTACACTGGCAGAAATGTTAGTAGTGTGGTTGCTGTCAACGGTACCACTTCTTCGGCGACGATGAGTGTTAGACCTCCGATGCTGTTACGATGGCTTACAAGGATGATGTTGTGAAGAAGGATACTCGGCTAGATACAGTTGATTGCAAGAGGAACCAAAAAGACACACAGTGGCTATAATAAAAACCGATCAATGCTTCTTCATAAACAAAAGTCAGAGAAGTCCGCTAGAGATCTGGAAAGAATGTCTGCAGCTTGCAAATGAGGAGGGGGAGAGAAAAAAAGAAACCAACTGTTGGTATACTCTTGGACATTCTTGTACTGGATCATATGCGTCGTTTCTATGTATACATATTGGAAGCCTGATACATCCATCCCAGTGGTCAGTGAGAGATGTCATCGACAGAGAAAGCACCAGAGCTATATGCTTCTGGCTTTCGCAAAGACGAAGCAATCACCCTTCACAACCCCTCCCTCTCGAACTGTTTCCCCCACCTCTTACCTCGCAGAAAAGATCTTAAAAGTCTGCACATCCCTCTTGATCCTATACAAATCTCCCAACTTCAAACCCCACGAATCCGCCCATCTGTTCTCCGAAATCTCTCTGATGTCTTCGATGTCGAATCTGTGATGTTGTAACCATGCTTCTATGGCGTCTAGATCTTCCGGTCTGTTTTGCCATGCCATTGCGCCTCGCTCATAGTCTATGAAGCTGTGGAGACGTTGGTCTGGGTCCGCGATGGGAGGAGGGAGGGTTGATGGGCGTGACGACGGAGGCTGTGGTGGTTGAGGGTGTCGCTGTGGGAAGGTGGGGGTGGTTGTGTAGTCGGTTGTTCCGCCGACAGATTGGGAGGGCGTGTGGAGGTTGTGGTGGTTCTGTTGTTGTGGACGTGGCTGGGGTTGTGGTTGTGGTTCTGCGTCTTCTACGCCGTCTGGTTGGTGCTGTTCGTCCCCTGCCCTGCCATCGGTATTGTTGCTGGTCGGTGGTCTTGCAGTGACCATTCCGCCATCCCATTGGAACATGCCAGTGGGTCCGACTCGCACATTGCGGCTCGTAAGGTCTAAACCATTACTCTGCAATTGTTGGGGAGACGGCTGTTGCGATTGCGGTTGATTCGGCGATCTACCCTCACCAGGTCTTTCAATCCGCCACGGTCGCGTATATTTCTGCCGTTTGGAAGGCGTGTATTGAGCGCATTTGTCCAGGTGCTTGACCAGCTCGGTCGTGTGCCAGCTGCGTTCTTTGGCGCAATGCTTGCATACTGCGCGTTCGGTCCTGTCGCCGGGTCCTGGCGGAAGTCGCGTGAAGTTCTCTTCGACCTCTGGTAGTGGCGCGCGACCGCCTTTGCGTTTCTGGCTGTTAGGCTGGGGAGTGATGTTTACTGCTGAAGACATGGTGCTGTGGGTTGCATGATGGTCAAGGGAGCGGCCGCAGAGTAGCTCATCTAATCAGGAAAATCATGATGCTCCCCTGACGCACGCCAAGTCGCTGTCAACTCCGGAGGACGAGGGGACGAGCCACGAAACTAACAGCCTCGAAAGAGAGAAGATGGAACGATATTGTTGGGTAGGTAGCTAAACCCGGTGTCAATATGAAGTTGTTGCCTAATCTATGGATCCATTGGCTTTTAAGTGTCCTCAAGTCATCCTTGAGAGCCTGGCTATAATTTTGCATCATTATCATGTCATCATCTCATGTACCGATGTCGTCCGCAGTACCGATGAATACTGGCCAGTTGCGCCCCTGGTTGGAAGATATTACTACGAGCTACTGCCTGTAAGCGAGGGCGTGTCGCGTGCATCATGGTGAGGAAGGCATCCATGCTCGCCTGTACTGATAGTATTGGTGCATTCATATTGGTGTGATTGCAGGCGATTCTGGTGTGCGTGTTGAGATTTGACGCTAATGAGGGCAGATGTTGCCTCCTGGTTGCATGTCGTGAGAGAAGCACCCGGGCTCAGACGCCAGTACCAGGGAAAGCACCCTTTTTGTTCAGCACGACCATTCCGTGAGTGCGAGAAATGTAGCCCTTCATCATGCCCTTGTAGATCAAGTTGGCGAGCAGACACTCCACTTCGTCACCCTCAAGCTCAGTCTCGCCTCCAATCTTCAGTGCCGCTGTGAACTCCTTGAGAGGTATACGACTTCTTCGGACCGGCTCTGCGCCTTCTTCCTTTGGAGCTTCAAGTTCACCAGAAAGGTAGACTTTCCGGACGAGATTGCGAAGGCAGATATCACGACCACGCTCGAGTGTAAGATAGACTCTACGTTTGACAAACTCCTCCTCACCTGCTTGTAGAGCAGCGTCAAACCCGGCCAGGTCACCCTTCTTGATGCAAGCGCAGAGAGGAGCGAAGAGTCGTTGAAGGCCAGGATAGGGCGCCAACATTGCTTGTGTTGGTAGGACGTGGGCAGTGATGAGTCTGGTCGGAATCAAATACGTCAGAATCAATCTGATGTTGCGAGAAGATCCTGCCAATGCTTTGTTGTAAGCTATGGTCAGGTGTTCCTCTGCTTTCGCATAATCCTCGTGTAAGAATTTGAGGACTCCGAGGTAGTAATTGTAGGTGACTTGCTGAGACCGAGGGAAGCGATCAAGAAGTGGTAAGTCTGTGTTCGTCGCTGAGAGCGATCTGATGACGTTTTGTGACAGAGCAATCGAGTTCAGCTGTCATGCATAGTTAGTACATCCAGCCTTGGGGTCATGAGGCATTATGCTCACCTTGAAGTATGTCTTGAACTGCAGATTGGCGATGTAGTAAGCGCCCCACTTACGAGATTCTTCGATGGGAGACCTGTCGCCGACACAAAGACTGAAGACTCTGTTGATCTGGCGTGCAGCATCCTCAAGCTTGTCATTTCCTGCCTCTGCGTCGCCGACATCCTCCTCAAAAGCATTGAACGCAGTTTGACCCTTCTGAAAAGCAGCCTCGTCTGCCTTGATAGCGAATACACGCAAGTACTTGCCCACCATATAAAGACAAGGAATTGTCCAGGCGTCGAAGACTTCAAGCTGGTAGCCTCTCAACAGTGCATTGAGCAGGTCCTTCCAGGCATTATAGACCTTATCCCAGTTGGCGACCTTACCCTGAGGCTTGGATGCATTCTTTCCCAAATTGAGTGATTCTTCGGCAATGAGTATCTCGCCAACGGCTTTCCAGTATGCGACAAAGACATCGGCCCAGGCATTGACTTCGTTCCTGGCTAGTTTGCATGACGAGATGTGCGAGAGAGCATGGCGAAAGTCGGACTGAACACTGAAGGCATTCGTTTCTCTGTGCAGAGCATATAGGCGGCCACTGTCATACTTGGGTGCAACTGGCGACAGCGTGCTAGCGAGCTCGTAGCCTCCCTTTGCCATCATCGCCTGTCCGAACTCGGTGGTGACACTGTTCATCTTGCCGTTGAGTCCACGCGACTAGGATACAATGAAGGAAATGACCTAAAGGCAAAGTTTCACGAAGAACCTACACAGAGTGTCAGTCGACAACAGGCACTTGCCTTGCATGTGATGTTGATGATGATGGATGGATTGAATGGCCAAAGCTTCAGGACACCGGCGAAAAGTAAGACCGCACCGAGCAGAGCGCAGCCGCCAAGGAAAGCGCGCTCCGGTGACGGCTTGTTCCGCTAAACGAGGAGTCTGGCGCGCTGGAACTCCACCGACTGTGCGCAGGAATTTCTCTCCTCAAGCGACTTGACAATTTACGTTGTACTAACCTTCCAGCAAACGCAACAGTGAGTCTACATACCAGCTACATATTCGCAACTGCAATACTGACATTTCTCCAGATGAGTAAGTAAATTTTCCATCACGCACGTCGTCCTACCGCCGAGTTCGATCCACCGCCGATTATCCCACTCCATCTGGCCTGCGCACACTCGCATCTTCGCTCGCATCGTCTGCAATCCTGAATATGGTCCAATTTGGCTACGACTGTTCCTGATGCAAATCATTCGATACGACTGAAGAATTCGACCGAGGCCATGGAGGAAACGAAAATTGCGCATTCAAGAGGAGGGTTTGAAAGGATCGAATCGGCTGGCTTGGTCGACTGTCAGCATCAAAGAGCAAGGAACAATTGGGCTAATACCATACTGCCGTACAGGTCGCCTTCAGGAATACCAGGTCGTTGGCCGTCTGTTGCCCACCGATGCCAACCCCACCCCCAAGCTCTACCGCATGCGCGTCTTCGCTCCCAACGAGGTCGTCGCCAAGAGCAGATTCTGGTACTTCTTGTCTCAGCTGAGAAAGGTCAAGAAGGCAAACGGCGAGATCGTTACCCTCAACAAGGTACGACTTATCTCAAACCTATACAATGCTATCTCCCGGAAATGGGCTGCAGCGTTTGGCGTTAAGTGACGCGATTAACACGCGCCTGCAGATTCATGAGAAGCGCCCCCAGAAGGTCAAGAACTTCGGTATCTGGATCCGTTACGACTCTCGCTCTGGTACCCACAACATGTACAAGGAGTACCGCGAGATGTCCCGCTGCGAGGCTGTCCAGGCCCTCTACCAGGACATGGCCGCCCGCCACCGTGCCCGCTTCCGATCGATCCACGTAGGTTTCCCTCCTCATCGCTGGCCTCGTGTTGCCCGCTGGCTGAC
>JGI24891J29808_1000048_pt1 | contig 164666 bp, 137 predicted proteins | sample FreactcultuFSWF8_FD_29808 | JGI IMG/M metagenome (IMG submission 29808) | reverse complement strand
GAGACAGTGTCAACAGACATTGTGGACGGAAACCATTCGGGCGGGTTCAAGTCAGTCCAAACTACCGGAGACTGAGGCGACTCGAGAATACTTTCTTTTTTTGCCCTTTTTGTATGAAGACAAGGGTATGATGTAGATCGCGCTATGTGTGGTGATGAGGTCTAAGGTTTTGGGAGTGTAAGGCTTGTGTAGGAGGAAGTGTGCTTTGTTTGTTTGGTATGTGTGGGTGCGAGTTCGACCCCCAGATAGACTTTTCTCTTTTTGATCTTTTGGGATCTTTATGATGTTTCTGAACCCGCATTGTTCTTTCCCCTCGCCTGCTCTTATCACTTCCACCTGGCAGAGTTTCGTCTTGTGTTTGTCCCTTGAAAGAGACGCTGGTCTAATCCTCCAGCATTGCTGCTCTCCTCGACCCCTGAACTGATAGTCATTGCAAGGTCCAACCCCAAAACCCCACTCGCCGGCGGGAAATGGCAATCTGCTCTTCCCTCTCCCATTCCCTCTCCTCTTCACGCAGCTGCCGCAAAGCCCTGAATAGTCCCGCCTCGCACTAGAAGTCATCCTAATCAGGCAGTACAATTTGCTCCAAAAACAAAGTGGTCTCTTGGAAAGTAATACCGTCAAACCCTTCCCTTGACGAAAAAGCCTGCATGGTCTTTTTGAAAGCCTCCCCAAAGGGCAGAGGGTCACGGCTGCTCCCTCCACCAAACCTCAACGATACGGCGTGCATATCGCGGATAATCTCATTTTGGTTTTGAAGTCGAGGTCGGCGATAAGTTTGCACCCTCCCACTCGAACCAATAACCAACACACACAATTTTCAAAACCTGAGCTGGAGTGGATGCCTCTTATCGTAACCATTATCTTTTACCCGTGTAGCATTGCCATCTCTGTATGTAGCTTCCCGATCCCATAGTATATCTTCTACTAATCTTCAAAGCTACCGCATAGGGTTTCAACGTCATATCTGTAAACACACCCGCTTTGATGTAGAAGGTGGATTCAAGCAGTGGGTTTGTGGACTTTGGTGCGTAGTTGTCGGGGACACGGCGGTGAGACGGGTGATGGGGATCAAGATCGCTGGTGGGGTCGAGGGTGCATTTCCATGTAGACGGTTTTATTGCCGTCGGAATGGAGGAGTTGGTTGTAGATCTGGTGGCGGAGTTCAAGGGGTAGATGGAAGAAGGTCGGGGCTGTGATCGGGAGTTGTCAGGATGAATCATGTGGAAGGGACGCGTGTGGGCATACTTTGAGTCGAGTTGTCTGACATTGTAGTGGTGGTGTCGGTGGTTGAGGGATCCATGGTAGGAGCGTCTATACTTGCGATGATTCTTGAAGCCGATGTGTCTGACACCCTGGTGGTTGAAATATCCCTTGAGTGGATCGTCCATGCTTGTTGCGGAAATGCCTCGCTGATGGATGGTGTGGCAAGTTGTAAGATGAAGATACAGAGGAAGGGAGAAGAAGTGAGAGGGGATGCGTGGAAGAGAATTGTGCGGCAGCCTAACACGCTCAGACAAAACTTCGATGGAATCATATCCGAAAGAATGTTGTGTTGTTTGTCGTCTTCAAAACATCAAGCTTGTCCTTCAGAGAAAGGAAGACACACGGAGATCGAGATTTAACAAACAAACCTACAACACGACATCTCACAAAAATCTTTTGTCAAGTCCGGAACGCTCTAGAAAGGCTGTCTGTATCAGTGAGAAATCGAACGCGAGGAACAAGTGATCGGTAGAAGAATAAATATGGGTGAGGATTTCTGCTTTGTTGAGTTGATCTGATCTAATTGCCCAGATCCACATCCTCATCGCTCCACTTGGCATCTTCGTACAAGTTGCGACTGCTCCCCGAAGGATCCAATTTTTCGAAAAAGTCTGGAGGTACTGTGGGGGTATATCTTCGTTCTTTTTCCCGATTAACTCCTCCGAAGCCTGCACCGTATGTGACTAGCATGTCTGTTGATGTGGGGAGGTGGAACGGCAGTAGTAATGCTGGATCCACCAAGTTGCCCTCTGGTGAGTCGTCCTCGTCCTTTCTCAGAACAGGAGGCGGTGCAGGTGTATTTGGCTTGTCTCCCTTCGCGGCTGGGGCTGGAAGTGCAGGTGAGTTGGCTTCTGCTGCTTTGTGGGCGAGTTGTCGTTTGCTCTCCTCGACATGCTTTAATGCGGCCTTTGGTAGGATCTTCTCACCGACCTCAGCACGATAGTATTTGACAGCATGTAGCAATTGCTTTGTCGTCAATGCAGGCAATTGTTGTAAAGTGGTATCTAGTGCCTCGTCATCTTGACCTAGTGATGAAAAGCATTGCAGCCACTGCAGAAGTTGTACTACCGGCGCCAGGTGCTTGCGTGCAGCTTCAACAATGTTCTCTCCAGTAGCGTTCAAACTTCCGCTCTCGTAGTGCTCCGGAGCTCTGTTGTTTGTTCTAGCCCAATCCTCGAGCTGCGAGATGTTCATACGGATTTGCATTGCTTTTGTCCTCGCAAGATAACGCTTGTTTGACATGATGCGGTTGAAGATCTCAGCACTAAGCCAATACAAAAGCTGGGACATGACTTGTGTGGTAATGACCGAATGTACATCGTACAGGTCGAGCACGAATAGTGTAGAGGATAGAAGAGAAGTGATATTTCTCGGCGACACCTGTGCGCGACGCTTGGGTGAAGGTGGCCTGAAGCGCTTCTCCAATGGCTCCGGAGCCTTCACCTTCGGTTTTGATCGCAAGAATTTCCATTCATTTTGAAACGCGATATCCTCAAATCCTGGAATGGTTTCGTGATCCAGCATGGCCTCATCCAGAACCTTGTCCATCCGTCTTTCGGCATCACGGATGATTAGTACATATATCTCGTGAATCAATTCGGCCATCTTAGCCTGGAATGTTGTGGTTACTTCTGACAAACCAGTATCTTTCTTCAGGTAATACAATAGAAGGGTTGTGTTGGACATCCAGAAAGCAAGCATAGTCATGTCCCACTGATGCTTTTCAACAACTGCGTAGATCTTGTGCTGAGCCGCATTGAGCCACTCACTCAACAACTCTTGGCTAGAGTGGTAGTGTGCATATCTGGCTCCGAGGAAAATAATGTTGGCGGGTATAGGTTTTTGAGATGGCGAGCGCTGAGGGGTCATCTCTGTGACGACAATGTTAAGAATGCGATCCGAGTCGTTCTCCTGGAAGACAAACATCTGGTCATTGAGACATCTGTCCCAAACAAATTCTTGAGGATCTTCAAATTCGTCTGCAGATTCCGGTTGTTCATCCAGACCGAGGTTGCCGAGATCAACTTCAAGGTTCATCGCGCTCTCCATCATCATGCGACGCTTCATCTCGTTCTCGGCCATTTCCTCCTCGAATCGGTCCTGCGAGAAACCAGCATTGTAGAAGTCGTCAGTCACTCCAGCATTTCCGATGGTGTAGCCGCTGTCGTTCAAGTATTCAGACATGTCGCTGTTCGGTGCGACGAAGTCGAGCGCAGTCCTTCCAGTAGATGACTGAATCTCGGTCGAGGCTCCATGATCCAGCAGAATCTTTGCGATATCCTTATGTCTGTTTGTCATGGCCCACATGAGGGCACTCCACTGATTGCGATCTTGCTTATCCACCTCTGCGCCAGCGTCCAATAAGGACATGACTACCTCTTTGTGACCGAAGCAACTGGCATAGACCAAGGGAGGAGTACCTTCCGAGTCCACGGCGTTCACGTCGATATAGAGAGCGGCGCTGCCTCTGACCAAACGCTTTATGCGGCCGACGTCGCCATTGCTTGCAGCCATGAAGAGGAAGTCTTGTAGCATTTGACGCTTCTCGCCGTCGGACAGATTCTTGTCGTTCACGACGTTGTCTTCGGTGCTTTCCACATCATCGTCGTCCTCGTTGCTTCGGACTTGGGTTGCCAACATGTGGGCCAGCCTGGTGTCATGCTCGGCCAAGTCGTGCTCGGAGGGGTCGAAGTTGTCGGGCTCGTTCAGGGAGAGGTTGAAGTTGTTCGATTGGGCGATGGTAGGCGCGGTAAGGAATTGCGACTGGCCTGGCGAGCGTGGTTAGTGGATGATATCAAGCAGTCCAGGCAGCAACATACCTTGCCAGGCATCATAGTATTCGGTCTCGACATTGCCGTAGCCAGAGAAGGTCCTGCGGTCGTCGAGTGAGCGAGGTAGGTCGGCGGGCAGCTCGCGTGGTTTGGGCTGCTCATCGAAACCATGTTCTTCGTCGAGCTCGTGATCACGGTTGTTGGCATCCATGGTGACGGGTGTCTATGAGTACAGAGAGTTGGCGGAAGAGAGGGGTCGGACGCATGCGACGCTCATCGCAATGCTGTTTGGATTAGATGTTGTGCGACAAGGAAGATTCAGTTGGCAAGAAGCAACGACAGCGACATGGTGCGACAGAATTAATTGCAGACGTTATACGATAAACACGCAGCTGGCCAGCATCATCTCCCACGCTCGCTTCTCCCTTCTCCCTTCTCTCCACTCGAACAAGTCTAGAGTCCGTGCGGGAGCTGTCTAGACCATCAAGACACCTGCGAAACGACCACATTTCGATAAAACCTCTCACGACTTTTACCTATCTCCTTCTGTCGCATAGTGCTATCACTCGAATAAACCTCTGAGTCAAGGTAAAGCTCTGCTGTGGTGTCTATCATCTCAGTCCGAGACATGATTTGGTCTCCCCGCCATGGTGCATGGCGGGCCAAAGTTCCGGCGCAACGTCACAATTGCTATCGATAGGTGATCCTCTCCGATCAACCATTTCGCATGTGTTAAGCATTTGTCGTGTCTGCCATCGCTCTTTCCTTTCTCAATCACCATCTCACTCTCGTGACCTTCTCAAATTTATACCCCACCATACCACACGTCACCCCAGGGCTCGAGGTCCAGTAAACACCCGAGTGTACGCTATACCAATCTACACAACATGGCTTCAGAGAAGAGAAGCGAGCGCGGCATTCGCATCGCCATCGATCGCGGTGGTACAGTGAGTAAACTTGTCTATCTATAGCAACCTACTAACTGTGCTACCATAGTTCACCGACTGTGTCGGCAACCCCGGCTCTGGCAAGATGGAAGACGATGTCGTTATCAAGCTACTCTCAGTAGACCCCCAAAACTACGACGACGCTCCGCTAGAAGGCATTCGTCGCTTGCTCTCCAAATTCACCGGCAAAGACATCCCTCGAGGCGAACCGCTAGATACGACTAAGATTGAGAGTATTCGGATGGGTACAACAGTAGCAACCAACGCCTTGCTAGAAAGAAAAGGGGAAGACATTGCTATGATCGTCACAAAAGGCTTCAAAGACTGCTTAGAGATCGGCAACCAAAGCAGGCCCAACATCTTCGATCTCGCTATCAAAAAGCCAGAAGTTCTCTACAAAAGAGTTGTCGAGATTGACGAGAGAGTTACGCTCGAAGACTACGCCGAAGACCCTACAAGAAACACGACGGAAGCTAAGGCTATAAAGGATGCTGGCGAGGACGCCGAGCTAGTCAAGGGTCTATCAGGTGAGGCCGTCCGTATTCTCAAGAGACCCGACCACGAACAAATACGCAAGCAATTGCAAGAAGTCTTTGACTCTGGTCTCAAGAGTATCGCCGTCTGTCTCATGCATGGCTACACCTTCCCACAACACGAGGCATTGATTGGCAAGATTGCTAAGGAGATTGGCTTTGAGCACGTTTCCTTGTCCCACGAGTTGATGCCTATGATCAAGCTTGTACCTCGCGCTACATCCGCCTGTGCTGATGCTTATCTTACCCCTGCCATCCGCAAATATATTGATGGCTTTCAGAAAGGATTCGAGGGTGGACTAGGCACTGCCAGTGTCAAAAAGGAAGAAGGCGCAAGGGGTGCCAGATGCGAGTTCATGCAATCGGACGGTGGTTTGGTCGATGTCGACATCTTCAGTGGTCTCCGTGCAATCCTATCAGGGCCTGCTGGAGGTGTTGTCGGTTATGCCTTAACCTCGTACGACCCTAAAACCAAAACGCCCGTCATTGGCTTTGACATGGGTGGAACCAGTACAGATGTCTCCAGATATGGCGAGGGCAGATATGACCACGTCTTTGAGACCACAACAGCTGGTGTCACCATCCAATCGCCTCAACTAGATATCAACACAGTTGCAGCCGGTGGTGGCAGTAGGCTCTTCTTCAAGAATGGGCTATTCGTAGTCGGTCCCGAGTCAGCAAGTGCCCACCCTGGACCTGCATGCTACAGGAAGGACGGTCCACTTACTATTACCGATGCCAACCTGTTCCTCGGACGCCTGCTACCAGACTTCTTCCCCAAGATTTTCGGCAAGAACGAAGATGAGGGACTTGATCCCGAGGCAAGCAAGAAGCTCTTCGAAGAGCTTACAACAAAGATCAACCAGGAAGTCAAGGACAAGGACATGTCTGCAGATGAGGTTGCATATGGATTCATCAAGATTGCCAACGAAACCATGACTAGGCCTATTCGTAGCTTAACCGAGGCTAGAGGGCACGACACCTCGAAGCACAGACTTGCGACATTCGGTGGTGCAGGTGGCCAGCATGCAGTTGCCATTGCAGAAGCACTCGGAATTAGCCAGATCTTGATCCATCGCTACTCTTCCGTGCTCTCGGCCTACGGCATGGCCCTGGCTGACGTAGTTGACGAAAGGCAAGAACCAGATTCAAAGGTGTGGTCGGATGAAGGAGATGTCCGAAAGTACTTCCAGAGCAAAATGGAGGAACTCAAGAAGAAGTCGAGAGCCACTTTGAAAGATCAAGGCTTCGAAGAAGACCACGTCCACTTCGAGGAGTACTTGAACATGCGTTACCGTGGTACAGAGTCAGCCCTCATGGTCGTCAGACCAAGCAAAGAGGATGCCGACAAGAAGTTCAACGGCGACGATTGGGCATTCGGCAAGGCCTTTGTCGAGCAGCATGAACAAGAGTTCGGTTTCACCCTCCCCGACCGAGACATCATCGTCGATGACGTTAGAGCTCGTGGTATCGGCAAGACTTTTAAGGGCCTCGAGAAGACCGTTGATCAGCAATTGGAAGAAATCAAGCCAAAGGATGTCGGCAAGGACGAGAAGATCTATGGAAAGTCACAAGTCTACTTCGAGGGTGGCCGACAGGAGACTTCCATCTACAAGCTTGAGGAACTCGTGATTGGTGATAGGATCAGGGGTCCAGCGATCATTGCCGACGGCACTCAAACGATCGTCGTGACCCCTGGCGCCTCCGCTCTGGTCATCGAGACACACGTCGTCATCAACATTGGCGAGAGCGATGGTTCTGAGAAGAAGATCAACACTGAGACCGTTGATCCGATCATGCTCAGTATCTTTGCTCACCGTTTCATGGCCATCGCGGAGCAAATGGGTCGTGCTCTGCAAAAGACCAGTGTCAGCACAAACGTCAAGGAACGACTCGACTATTCTTGCGCACTATTCGATCCAACTGGAGGTCTAGTCGCCAATGCTCCTCATCTGCCTGTCCATCTAGGATCTATGTCCACGTGTGTCAAGAAGCAAGCGAAGATCTGGGAGGGCAAGCTCAAGAAGGGTGATGTTCTGGTCTCAAACCATCCCATGTATGGAGGCACCCACTTGCCCGACATCACGGTCATCACACCAGCTTTCAGTGGCGACAAGATTGTCTTTTACGTTGCTTCTCGTGCCCATCACGCAGACATTGGAGGTATTCTGCCTGGCTCAATGCCGCCACACTCTCGCGAGCTGTTCCAGGAAGGTGCAGCCATCAAGTCCGAAAAGCTGGTCTCAGAGGGCAGGTTTGACGAGAAGCGTATCACCGAGCTTCTTCTCGATGAGCCGGCCCAATACCCTGGATGCAGTGGCACTCGCTGCTTGGCAGACAACCTAAATGACCTTAAGGCACAAGTGGCAGCTAACCAGAAAGGTATCAACCTCATCAACACGCTTATCGACGATTACGGCGAGGATGTTGTACAATTCTACATGACAAGCATCCAGGACAACGCCGAGCTGAGTGTCAGAAATCTGCTCAAGGAGGTCAGCAAACGTTTTGAAGGCCAAGATCTGTCAGCTGTCGACTACATGGACGATGGCAGCCCTATCAAGCTCAACGTGCAGATCGACGCCGAGAAGGGTGAAGCCGTATTTGATTTCACCGGCACTGGACCTGAGGTAGGCGCTATCTAGTCGAAGCATTCTCCTATCCGCTTACTAACCTGATGACATAGGTCTATGGCAATATCAATGCTCCTGAAGCAGTGACATACAGCGCAATCATCTACTGCCTTCGTTGCCTCATCAGCGAGGACATTCCTCTGAACCAAGGCTGTCTCGCCCCTATCCACGTCAAGATTCCCAAAAAATCCTTCTTGTCGCCTTCCGCGACTGCTGCAGTCGTAGGAGGCAACGTTTTGACCTCTCAGCGCGTCACAGACGTCGTTCTGAAGGCTTTCCAGGCCTGTGCTGCCTCCCAGGGAGATTGCAACAATTTGACTTTTGGTAAATCTTTGAGCCCAATCTAGCCTTTCGAAAGAACTTTGCTGACTCGTCGTTCTCTAGGATGTAAGTTTCGCGCGTATTGCAGTGGATATGAGCCAAGAGTCACCAAACGAGGGTTCACTCTGCAGAAATCAATCTCACGAAGAATCTTCAAGACCGAACTCCCATCGAAGGACCCATCGGAAGGCACAATGTCTTTGAGGCCGACCGAGGCTGTCCACCGAAAGCCACCCGTCTACACGCTCCAATGGACATGACTCTGTCCCAACAGCATTCGTGTCTTTTGATGGACGCACAACAGCTTTGTTTGGGCGCGGTAGTTCGGTCTCGGCGCAATCTTCTGCTGTTTTGAATAGCTCTTTGGTGACGTATCATTTTTTACACAAGAAGCATGCTGACTTTACTCTCTCTTCTAGTTGGCGGCAACGCAGATGGCAAAGAAGCAGTCAAAGGCTTCGGCTACTACGAAACCATCGCCGGAGGTTCTGGTGCCGGTCCCACCTGGGACGGCACGAATGGCGTTCACACCCACATGACCAACACCCGCATCACCGATTCCGAAGTCTTCGAACGTCGTTACCCTGTGTTGCTTCGTGAATTCAGTCTCCGAGCTGGCAGTGGCGGCAATGGACAACACAAGGGTGGCGATGGTGTCGTCCGCGACATCGAATTCCGCATCCCTGTGCAAGTTTCCATCCTCTCCGAACGCCGTGTGTATCACCCTTACGGTCTCAATGGCGGTGGAGATGCAGCATGCGGACAAAACGTTTGGGTCAGACATGTAGAGAAAGCACCTACCGATGACGAGAAAAAGGTCAAAGAGGAAGAAGAGGTTAGATATATCAACCTTGGAGGCAAGAATACCGCGGCTTTCAAGGCTGGAGAAAGAATCATCATCAATACGCCTGGAGGTGGTGGCTGGGGTCCCATGGGTGAAGAGAGTCAGACCAATAAGCATCTCTGGTCCGACCCTAAAAGCCATTGGAAAGGTGGTAGTGTGGCTGCCAGACAGGCTGAGGGTGAAGCCAGTGCTTAGATAAAGATATCACAATTCTGGTAAACAGGACGAAAAGACTCAGAATCGAGTCATCGCCATCATCAAGACTACCTTCTCGGTACACCAATGAAAAGTACTGGAAGATATCCGACAATACATCTTCCACACCACACACTCCTTCACCCTTCAGTACATGAGACTGTTCTGACAATTCACCTTTATTTCGCAAATCAAGGATAGGAGAGGAGCTGAAGGAGAGGTCTGTGTATGTCGTCAAAATGTTCGTTTGTCTCCATGATGTCGTGTCTCCTGCCCGGGTATCCTGGAAGACGGACAAGAGATGTCGAGAAATCCCCTCGCCGCGCTGAAGCTGGGAGATGCAACTCCAAATATCGAGTAAACGGTTCAAAACATATTCCCATTCATACAAATAAAATTTACATCTCCTCCGCTCACACTCCCCGCTTCTGCTCCATCTCCTTCCCGCCCCTCTCCTATATCATACAGTCCTCTCCATCCCTACCTCAACGGCAAAACTCCACTCCACCTCAAACTCTGACTCAAAAATTCCTCATTCAACTCCTCAAGCTGCTTAGCCTGTTGTCTCAACCCCGCCAACATTCCCTCCACAGTCCTTGCCTTTTCCACTTTACCACCTTCTCCTTCATGACCACCTTCCTCACCATCCCACGCCTCTTCCGCATGATCCAAACCAACACTAACATCAATGGCAGAAGAAAAATTGGCCAAGCGTTCTTGCAAGGATGTCTTTTCGGCGCGGACGGCGGAAAGTTCGGTGCGGAGGGAGGAGATGGTTGATTGTAGGGTTTGGCGCTCGTGGAAGGTTTCTGTGCGCGAGGATTCGAGTGCTGCTTCGAGGTGTGCTAATTGCGAAGTCAAGGCGTCGTTGTCGTAGGATGTGGTTGTTGTGGTAGTTGCACTGGTTGGAGGTTGTTGCTCCGTGTTGTTTTCTGGCTTGGCGACTTCGATGCTGAGTTGTTTGGACGGCTGATCTTGCTCCGAGGCGTCTATTTGAGACTCAAGATGTGTAAAGTCCATATCGTAAGATCCATCTTCTGACACAGCATCCGAGTCAGCGGCAATATATGTCTGCGTATTATCCACATCATCGAATTGAGGTGCGTCCTCGATCTGTGCAACTTCCATCGGCGTGATGAACTCTTCGAAGATTGCACCGGGGGTCGCTTGCGCTGATTTGAAGTCTCGGTCATCTGCTTCATCAGGTGACTGAGTTTCAACATTGATAGCAGGAGGAGATTGTGCTTCTGTGTCGGCTTGTCGCAGTCGCTGGACTTGCTGCTTCAGTGAGTTTAGCTCGTCGCGCAGCATGTCGATGGCATCGTCGCGTTTCTTCAGCTCAGTGTAATGTCGCGCGTTCAAAGCGTCAACGGAGAAATTCTTAGACTTCTCGAACTCGGCAGCCTGGTTGAAGAGATTCTCCTCGTGTTCACGGATGAGTTCTTGACGGCGCTCCTCAGCTTGTTGTAATCTAGCTTCAGTATCGCTACGCAGTGTTTCGAGTGTCTCCTCTTGTTGGCGAACAAGATCGCGGTGACGTGTATCGAACTCAAGTACCCTTGCGTCGTAGTCTGCTCTCAGAGATTGGATCTTCTTCTCCGTGTCGGGGGTGGGCCCATCTTGTGATTGCGACCTGGACTCCTGCTCGTGCTGACCTTGAGCCTCGTCGAGTTTCTGCATGAGTTCAAATTTCTCGTCAGTGGCCATTGCCAACTCATTCCTGAGCTCAGTAACCTGCTGTGAGAGGGTCTCATGCGTTGTGTCAGGTGATCCAAGCTCTCTGCTTGTAGGCTCTTTCTGTAAGCCGGCTAATTCCCATGTGTGTGCCTCCTGAATGCTGCGAAGCTCTTCGAGGTGCCTGTCATGGAGCTCCTGCTCGACCTTGGCGATGGCGGCAGCGTGGCTCGTATCCTTGTCGTCACCATCCGAGTTCAACGCATCCAGCGATTTGTGCAGTCCTTCAAGCTCGGCAGTCTGATGTGCCAATGTTCGTGCGAACTCAGCCGCATCAGCCTGTGCCTTCTCAAAGGCGGCGCGGTGTTGCTCGATCTCGGCATTCTTGAGCCTCAGCGTCTCCTCATACTCAGCATGCACGTATTGAATATGCTGCGCCAACTCAGTGCCGGCGGACTGCGCACTCTGCAATGCGCTGATTTCAATCTGTGCTTCTGCAAGAGAGACCTTCAGAGCTTCAGCTTCGGCTTGTGCCTTCTCGACAACTTCATGCCTCTCTACGAGTTGGCTTCTCAAACCAGTAACTTCCTCCTGAGATGAGCGCAGTTCTGTGATTTCGGCCTGCTTCTCAGCCGTCTTCCTCTGAGCAGCCTCAAGAGACACATTGAGACTGAAGACCTCATCACTCTTGATACTCAGCTCCTCCTGAAGCCTTTCAGCTTCGGCATACGATTTCTGCAATCGCTGGTTTGTGGCACCAAGCAGATCACCCATCTCGGCGTAATCTGCCTGTGATTGCTTGTAAGACTCACGCAAGGTGTCGAATTCATCTTGCCTGCTTCTGACCTGGTGCTCAAGACTGGCAAGTTGTTCTTCGAATTGGGTCTCCATGTCGGACATGGCTGTTCGTGCCTTCTCAAGGTTAGAAGAGGCGAGTTCACCTCTCTCTACAGACTCTCTGAGCTTGCGGATCTCCGAGTCACGACTGCGAAGTGCTTGCTCATTCTCAGCTCTCAACTTCTTCATCTGACCTTCGAGATCGGAGATGGCTGTGTTGTTTTCACGCAGAGACTGAAGCTCAGCAAGCGCCTCTCTGGAACCTGCCTGCGACTGCTCGAGAGAAGCCCAAAGATCGTTAATCTCTGCGTTTCTCCTTTGAAGAGCGTGCTCGCTTTCAGCTCTCTCGCGTTGGATCTGAGCGAGGAGTTCTTCGGTCTCAGAGTTGGACTTCTGCAAACCATCAATTGAGGCACGCGACTGGTGAAGAGACTTGCGAGTATGGGAAGCTTCAGTCTGGACATTTTCGAGCGTCTCACGCAAAATCGTCAGTTCGTTGTCTTTTGCGCCAAGAATATTCTCGGTGTCTGTGGCTTTGCTGCGGGCCCACTCGAGAGCCTCACGAGCTTCTGAAAGCTCATTCTCCTTGGCCTCGAGTGTACTCGCGTGTTCGGAACCTGCCTGTCGGAGCTGGCTCTCGAGGTCTGCAACCGTCTGTTCAAGGGCAACGGTTCTGGCTTCAAGATCCTTTTGCAACCTCTCCTTGGCTGACTCAAGAATCGTGGCTTGTTCTTTCATCTCGTCAATGGTAGCTTGCAGGCCATGAACGTTAGTCTGATGGCTATCAAGAGATCCTAAGCTGTCGGTCGCTTCGGCTTGCGCCTTCTCAAGAGCCTCGTTCAGCTCCGAAAGCTCCTGAATCTTGTCATTTAGCACGCTTTCATGACTGATGTGGGCCTGTTGAATCTGGTCCTCGAGGTTTGAGATAGTCTGCTCAAGAGCAGTAGTCTTAGTCTTAAGCTCTCTCTCCAGGCTTTCCTTGTCTGCTTCGACAGTTGCAATTTGTTCTTGCATCGCGCCAACTGCTCTCGTGCTGTCCTCATTCTTGAGAGACAAGCTGGCTTGCTCGGACTCGGCTGTTTTCTCTTCAAGCGCCTTCTCAAGGGTTGCAACCTGTTCTTGGAATCTGCCGATCACAATCTGCAAGTCATGAACCTCGCCCTCATGGCTCTGGACGGGGTCAACCTCGCGAGAGGATTCATCGATAACGATTGTCTTGGACTGAGCCTCGACAAGACTGTCGCGCAAGGCAGAGATCTCATCATCTCTAGTCTTGATCGCACTTTTGTGCTCAGAAAGTGCCTTGTCTTGTTGCTCCTCCAGCTCCGACATACTTTGCTGCAATACAGCAATCTCGTCCTGGCTAAACTGCGCTTTCCGAGAGTCCTCGAGATTTGACCGTGCCTCAGCCAAAGACTTCTCGGCATCTTCTGTCTTCGACTGAGCTTCTTCGAGACTGCGTCGCAATGTGGACAGCTCGCTTTCTTGAGTTTTGATGATTTGTTCATGTTCGGATCTTGACTTTTGCTGTTGCTCTTCTAGCTCAGAGATGTTCTTTTGAAGAACAGCAATGTCATCGTCGCTCAGAGAAGAATTTTGAGCTTCTTCCAAGCTTGTGCGAGCATCAGTCAAGGACTTCTCAGCATCGGTTAGTTTGTTCTGAGCCTCCTCGAGTTGAGAATGCAGCCTAAGAAGCTCGTCTTCTTTGGTTTTGGAAGCATCTTCGTTCGCGGAACGGAGCTTCTGGAGTTGTTCTTGAAGTCCAGAAGTTGCCTGCTTCAGCTCGTCCTCTTTCGCCCGGAGAGCATCTGAAGCATCACTCTTGGCTTGCTCGAGATCCCTCTGGGCTTGCTCAAGGTTAACAAGCAAAACCGCAAGCTCCTCATCCTTGAGCTTGAGAGCACTTTCGCTATCAGAGCGCAACTCTTGAAGTTGTTCTTCCAGGGAGGACACAGTCTGCTTCAGCACAGCAGTCTCTTCATTTGTAGCATTTGCAGAGTCGTTCTTCGCCTGCTCAAGAGATGTACTTGCTTGCTCGAGTTTATCATGTAGCTCGGATAGTTCGTCATCCTTGGCTTCGAGAGCGCCCTCGTTATCTGAGCGCATCTTCTGAAGTTGTTCTTCGAGCTCCGACATTGTTTTCTTGAGGTCGGTGGTTTCGTCGTTGAAAGCATTGGTCGCCTCGTCCTTCGCCTTCTCCAAGATAGCGACTTGAGCTTGCAAGCCATCGACCACGCCGTTCATAGCCTCAACTTCGCTTTCGTGAGAGTTCTTACTGTCCTTCGCCTCACTGGTTAAGGATTGAATTCTTGAGTTCAACTCATCAATAGTCGCCGTCAAGCTCTGAAGCTCCTCATTCTTCGCGACCGAAAGCTCCTGCTCGCGAGATTGTAGTGTGGAAAGCTCTTCTTGAAGAGACCCAAGTGTCTTCTTCAGCGTCTCGTTCTCGCTTTCGGAAGCACGCTGGGCATCTTCGAGGTTCTGCTGCAACTCAGAGTTACGAGCTTGCAATCCTTCAATTGTAGCGAGATGTTCCTTGGCATCTTCCTCATGTTGATCTACAAGCTCCTGCTTAGCCTTTTTGAACTCGGCTACTTCAGACTGGAGGTCCTCAACAAGCTTAGACAGCTTCGAAGCATTGTTGGTGTGTTCGTTTTCGGCGTTTGATCTTGATTGCTTTAGATCTTCCATTTCCTTCTGGAGAGTCTCGACGATCTTGGACTTGTCGCTTCCTTCGCGTTGTGTTGATTCCAACTCACGCTTCAGGCTGTCCAATAGATTGCTAGATGCTTCCGCTTCTTCAGAGCGCTGTTTAGCTTCTTGATCGTGAAGCAATTGGATTGTTTCCAGCTGGCTGTGCAGATCTTCCAGTAGGCGTTCGCTCTCAGCCGTCTTCTCTTGCGCTCTGGCAATCTCATCGGCGTGTCGTTGCTGAGATTGCTGAGCTTCTTGACGGAGCTCTTCCAACGCCTTCTCAGCATGTTGCAGAGCCTCCTTCTTCTCAGCCTCGTCCTTCTCGCGTTCTTGGCGAAGAGATTCCAGTTCCTGTTGTAGCTTTTCGCTGGCCCGCTTGGTCTCGTCAGCTGCAAGTTTAACATCTTCTCTTTCCTCCTCGTGGGCTTCGCGCAGAGATGATAGTTCTTCTTGTAGCTTGGTGACGAGTTCATTGGCCTGAGTGCTTTCTGCGGAAAGTCGCTCTTTGTCTTGCGCAGCCGTCTTCCGTAGCTCGGTCAATTGCGCTTCGAGCTTCTTCTTGACACTGCGAATCTCCTTGCGCTCTTTTTCCTGGCGGGCGGCATCCAGATCCAGCTGTTCTTGTACACGGTCAATTTCGAATTCCAGGTCTTTGATCACTTGTACTAGTTGCTCACTGTCCTGCTCCTTGTTCTGGATACTTTCAAGCAGTTTCTTTTCCTGTTTCGATGCGGCGGACTTGCTTTCCTCCAGAGCAGCCTGAACTGATGCGATTTTGTCCTCTACACCAGCAAGTTTGGATGATGCCTTCTTCTGCGCGTCGAGTTCAGCACGGAGATTGGAAATATGGGCTTCGTGTTCGGATTTGAGATGATCGATGTCGTTAACGGAAAGTTCAGATACCTTGGATGCATTCAGACGGTGCGTCTCGATTTCCTCGCGTAGCGCGGCCAGTTCCTTGTCATGTCCAGCCTTCAGCGACTCGGTTGTCGAAGTACCACGTGATTCCAGCTCTGATCGTAAGTTTTCCAGTTCCTTCGCGTGTGTCTCCTTGAGCTTGGCAGTAGACATCGCTCGCTTTTTCTGCTTCTGCAGTTGTGATTTGACCTCTGTCATTTCCTTTTCGTGCTCAGCTTTCAAATTATCGACTTCAGAAGTGTTTTGGGACTTTTTCTCCATTTCTGATCGCAAATCCTCGAGTTCTTTGTGAATTGATTCAGTGTGTTCGCTTTGCTCCTTCAGCTTGGAGTTTAGGTCAGCAACTTCGACCTCGTGAGTAGCCTTGAGCTGATCAACCACAGAAGTGTCCTTCAACAAGGTATCCAGTTGCGATCGCAATTGATCAACATCCTCCAATTGCTTCGCATTGGTCTCCTCGGCGGATCTTGCTCGTTTCGTTTGGTCATCGAGTTGTGATTTGAGGTTGGCAATCTCCGCATCATGGGTTTCTCTAAGCTTCTCAATCGTCGCTGTTTCCTCCACTTGGCTGTCAAGTTCAGATCTCAATTGGTCGAGTGCCTTGGCATGATTGGCCTTGAGCTTGTCAATGGAGTTGGCACGTTTCCGCTGCGCTTCGAGCTGCGACTTGAGTTCCTTGAGCTCGCTGGCATGACTGTTCCGTAGGGTATCAGCAATTGACGTGTGCTCGGCTTGTATGTCCTCCAACTCCTTCGCATGAGTAGCCTTCAGCTCTTTCAACAAAGCAGACATTTTCCGTAGCTCCTTCGACTCGGCCTCGAGCTTCGCATGAGCGTCTGCAAGAACCTTTGCATGTTCAGCCTTGAGCGAATCCATCTGATCAAGCTCGGCTCTAAGACCACGCATCTCGATAGCGTGCTCCTCTTCGGTAGCACGTCTTTGTGTCTCGTAGTCTTTCCTAATGCCTTGAACTTCTTCCAAATGTGTGGCTTCCATCTCTTCCATCTCGGCGACGGTAAAGGTGCCAGCCCAGGTATCCGGTTTGACAGGACTCTTAGGACGTTGTAATCTCTCCACCTCGGCCTTGAGCTCTGCAATCTCCTTTTTCATGGATTCTCGCATGTTTGCTTCGCGAAGCAGATCACTCATGATACGCATGTCTCTCGCCTTCTGGTCTTGTGTCTCCGGAGCGGTTGAAGGGCGGCCTACGGTGGCAGATTGCGAGCGTGCATGGCCCTTTTGCTTGATCTGATCCGTTTCCACATCGGAAGTGGCAGTGAACTTGCGTAACTTGGGCGGTGACTTGAACATGGGCCCTAGCGGGGATGGTGGTCGGTCGGACGACGAGTTCAAATCACTGATGATAGTAAGCTTCGCAAGCAGCATGTGGGATAGAATTTAGGTAGACAGACCTTGTAAGTGTGACAGGGCTAGATAGTGTGGGTCTCTCTAGATTGCCTAGCGAGGTTCTCACCGCCAGTTTCCGTGGTGTGGTGGCCTTGACTTTTGGAGCGGCAGCAGGTGCTTTGGGCGCAGTGGCTGGAGTCTTTGGTGTCCCGGGGGCTGGAGTGGCAGCTAGTCTTGGTGTGCGATTGATGGTCGTGGGAGTACCGGTAGCGCGAGGGGTCGTGTTCAGGGGAGCTCTAGGTGCGGTCGTCCTGCTGGCGGTTGTCGGGGTTCGTGTCGCGGGGGATGATGTAGTGTTCAATCGTGATTGAGGCCTTGATGTCGTCGGTACGGCGTTCATGGATGACATGCGCCTCGACACACCATTGAGGGTCGGTCTCTTGTTCTCCTCGACACTTGCTAGTCGCAATGGCTGCCTGGCTGTTGCTGTCGTACTGCTCGTTGTAGATCTGACGGATGCACTGCTCCCCGGTCGATTTGCTGTAGATAGCGTAGGTCCTCTGGCCGAAGAACTGCCCATCCTCGCCAGCGGAGGACGCGTCTTGTCGGCGCTGCCTCCTGCTGGTGTTCTGCCTGACATGGTGATGGTCCTGTAATTTCTTGGGCTTCGGGCTTATTGGAAGGTGCTTTTCAGCACGCCGGCATGCTCATCGTCTTGTCAAAGTTGTGCGACACTGGGAAAGAACAAAGGAAACTGCCACGATTCAGCTGCTAACCGCGGCAAGACCATGCAGTATGACGGTCGAAATACAAGGAACTCCTAAACTCTGTTTACTGAAGTACCAAGCCATATGGCACTTGCATGATCCACTGCGAATCAGGGTTCAACCGCCCGACCCGCCAACGCCAGAATGGAGCCTCCATCATCGTTTCGTTCATAAGTTACAGTGTTTCACCAACAGATGGACGTGTACCTGGACTTGGACTGGACTTGACCACAATCTAAGATCAACAAAATGTACTTTTGAACATTCTCGCATGCTATGCAACAAATAACTAAAAACAAGAAAAGAAAAAAAAGGAGCTCTGTGCTCGGGGTATCCTCTGGTGCGTGACAACGTAGCTTCTCAGACTTCTTACAAAACATCTCCACTACATGTCGCTTTCTATTGCGACTGGAGGTACTGGGCCAACTGCATAACCTTCTGGCGCGTCTCGTCGCTGAGCTGCTCCTCGGGAGGGCTCAACACCTTCTGCAGGACGGGGAGAATAGAGCTGGTCAAGCCCTGGATGACCGAGTTCTGCTGTTGGTAGAGAGCGACGATCATCTCGAAAACGGCCTCGTTCTCCTCGTAGTCCTCTCTAAGGGGAAGGAGCTGGATCAAGACGGGGAGGACGTCAGCAAGGGGGACGTTGTTGGGGTGTCTCTTGATCATGCGGGCAACACATCCAGCAGAGTTGTCGAGAAGACGGGCCTCTTGCTGCTGGTGCAACAAAGGCTCGAGCTTGGCGAGGATGGTGTTGTACTGGCCGGTGATCTCGTTTTCGTTGGTGCTCTTCTCGCAGAGGAGACCGGTACCATAGGCGGCGTTGCTACGAACCTCCGGGTCCTCGTCTCCAAGACGCTTGAGGAAGATCTTCATCAGGTTGGTGGTGTAGGGAGTGACGGATGCACCCATGTTGCCAATGGCCTCGGCGATGGTGCCGACAGCAGCACTACGCTCGTACTTTTCGGTTCCGCTGACGTACTTAACGACAGGCTTCTCGAAGATTTGCCAGAGCTCGCCGAAAGATTCGCCAAGGGCAGCAGCAAGGCAGGTGATGACCTCCATGGCGGTCTCGATAACGAGCCAGTCGTACTCGGATGACTCAAGGTCGACATCGAACTCATCCTCACCGTCGAGGTCCTGCTGGCACACGTGTCGCTTTTGCAAGATGGAGAGGATCATCTCGACGATTTGCTGGACGGGCGAGGCAGCGTTCTCCCCGATGCTTGCGGTGAGAATGGCGGGACCGCAGAGCTTGAGGGTGGCGGCGAGGTTACGGTGGATGTCGGTGACGGTACCACTATCAATTCAACGTTAGTCATTGGTTCAAATCTCAAATGAAAAGCGTTGGTGTAGAAGGGGTGATCGAGAGATCTAATCAGTAACAGAATCGCGTTCGCATCAAGTGCACATTTGTGCATCAAAGTGAGCTGGGTATAACGAAGAGTGGTCATCATGGTAAAAAGGATGTGCTGGAAAAAGGGAAATGGTTAGAAACGTACCGGTCAACCTCGTCTTGCCAAAGAGCAAGAGTGGCAGTCATGATCAAGCTGCCGAGCTTCATCAGATCGTCAGTAGCCTGGACCTTGAGGGGAAGGCCAGATTGCCACTTGGCCATGCCGTTGTCCTCGGCCATGGCCCAGAGAGAGGCGTAACCTCTCCAAAGAGTGCCAATGGCAGATCTGCGAACACCCTCGAAGTGGTGGTCGACAAGGGCAAGAACGGCCTCAACGCACTGCTGGAAGTAGGGGAGGAAGTGGCCGCGAGTGTGGGTGAGGACATCACCAATAACCTCAACGGCGATCTCCTTCTCCATGGCGACAGCAGTGACGGCACCAAGGTCGTCCCAGTCATCCTCATCATCATCGTCGTCAATATCGATGGTGGTGTCATCATCAGCACCAGCGCCAATATCAGCAATCTTGACCTTCTTGCCAGCAATGGTGACCTCCTGGCCAAGAAGCTCTCTAGCCTCCTCACCAAGGGTAACACCATCTTCGCTCTCGTCCTGCTGAAGACACTCGATCAGGCCCTTGACAACACCAGCAAGGTAAGGAGCAAACTTGTCGTCGTAAACCTTGGACATGGTGCTCCAAAGGATGTAGCTGGTCTCGCGGAGTCTGGGATGGTCGAGGTGGAGAGCCTCCTCAGAGGCCTGCATGAGAGGGGTGACGTAAGGCTGGAAAGCCTCAGCGCCGACGGCAGAGGCAATCTTGCCGAGCGAGTCGCAGACAACACCACGGAGCTCGAGCTCATCGTCAGAGTCCTTGATAGAGACGAATTGGCCGAGGGTTTGCATGGTGCCCTCGAAGAAGGGCATGAAAGCCTCCTCGCTGGCAGAAGCAATGGAACCAGTGGCACCGATAGCCGAGATCTGGACCTTGACTTCGGGGTGTTGGAACAGAGGGCTAAGTCTGGGAACGAGCTCACCAACGTACTTGGAGGCGTCTTCCTTGTCGAGACCCTCGATCATCGAGTCGATAGCCATGCAGCTCTGCTTGATGATGGCGAGGTTCTCATCACCGGCAGGGCCGTTCAGCTGCTGCATAGCCAAGTCGAAATTCTTGACAAGAGCGGGGATCAGGCGGGCGTGCTCCTTGCCCATCTCCTCGGCGAGATCGTCGGCGAGTCTGGCGACACCATTGAGAGCGGCAGAACGGACACGGACCTCGGGGTCCTCGAGCAGGTGGAGCACCATGGGGAGAATCTCAGCGAGCTGAGTGCTGATGAAGTCGGGGGCACCCTCAACACACATGCCGAGAGCGAGAATACCAGCACGACGGTAGTCGGCGTTGGGGTTCTGGACGAAGGGACCAATGGCGCGGAGAAGTGGGACGGCGACTTGACTGGGAGGAAGGTTCTCGGAGAGGATGTCGAGCAGGCCCAGGGCGGAGCGGGCAGGGGTGATGTCCTCGTCCTCGGCAGACAGCTCACCAAGCTCGGTGACGATCTGAAGAGAGGTGGTGGTGAGCTGCTCACCGATGCGGAGACCCTGAACCTTGAGCTTGCGGTATCTGACAGCTTGCATGAGGAAAGACAGAGCCTGGGAACGCGAGTCGTCGTCGATTTCGGTGTTGGCAGAAAGCTGCATCATGAACTGCATAAGGTCGCCGAAGTGGGCGTTGAGGAAAGCAGACTCGTAGCTGAGCAGCTTGTTGAAGACCTCGAAAGCCTGCATGGCGCGGTCCTCCTCACCGTCGTCGACAGCCTGCTGCAGAACGCGGACCATGTGAGGGATGGTGTCCTGGAAGGCCTTGAGCGACTGAGGGTCCTCGTCGGTGTCTAGAACCATACAGATCTCAGAAAGAGCGAGCATTGTGTTGATTCTGACCTCAGCGTTCTCGGGGTCCTGGATGGTCTTTGTGAAGAGCTGGAGCATAGCGCTCATGTTCTCCTGGAACATGTCGGGCATGGTCTCGAGGAGTGTGTAGATGATGTAGACACCGACTTCGCGGTGGCTGGCGGTCTGGGAGGTCGAGGCTCTCTGGAGGAAGTCGGGGAGGTCCTGCCATTGGCCGTCTGCAAGGTCGATCTGGGCGATCGAGGCAATAACGCGGGCCTTGGAGTGGCGGGCAAGCGACTGCTCCTCACTGAGAGTGGATTGCAGGAGCTGTTCGCGGATCTGGGGCTTTTGGTCGTTGGGAAGGTCGAGCCAATGTCTCTTGACGAGCTTGCGGGACTCGATAGCGGCCAGTTGGCGGAGGTTGGGGCTCTGGTGCGAGACCAAGATGTGAAGCAGCGCGGTGAGCGAAGCGGGCGACGAGTAGTAGTTCTTGTTCAGGGTGGCAGTTGCAGACTTGACACGCTCGGTGTCGGCTGGTATAACACATTAGTCTCGAAAACAAGTGGCTCAAGTTTGTGGACGACTTACGCTGCATCAGACTCTCGAGGAGTCCAACAAACTGTTGCTCATCCATTTTGACGGGATTTGGGGTATCAAAAAGGAAAAGAAAAGGAAAAACGGAAACAACAAAGGCCGATAGATGTGCCTCTGGGAGTGGATGTCGAGAGGAAAAGCGATGCTGCTCCAAAAACAATTTTGTCGGCTGGAGGTCCGTGCTTTTGAGGGTCTTCTTCTCCAGTCTCATCTCTGCGATGCGCCGACACCCCGACTTGTTCGTCTCAGCCAGCAACCATTCCACCAAGGCCACACATGAATTCGTCAAGACAATGTGATACTTGTCAGAGTGCGAAGCGGGGAGACTGCTCGCTTGTTCCATTTGCATGCATAAATCTGCTATCTCGATACTAATTCAACAACATCTTATCATATGGTCGTCAATAAATACATGCTATATGTCCTTCAAGTCTAAGAGTCCTGTTCTACTGGGGCAGCTGGTCCAGCTTCTCGGCCTCTGTCTTGATCTCCTGGCTAAATTCAATGCCAGCATCGTGGTTGTAGCCCACAGACTGGTTCATAGACTCCAGTTTGCCAGTTGTGTCAAGAATGAGCTGCTGAGCCAGCATTGATCTCGTAGCGATGTCCTGGTGCCGAGTCAGTTTGTCATGTTCTTTATATACTGTCCGCATAACATTACCATCCATGCTTCACCGCTGGGGTTGCGAGGGTTGACAGTAGCTACGAGCATTTGAAAGGTACGGGTAACAAAGTCCCACCTGTTACGGTTAAGTCTGGCTGTCGAAGAGATGGCAAACACAGTCATGTCTTACATGAAGTACACCTTGTTCTTGCTATTTGCAGGTGTTGAGAATGTCTGCTGGCGGTTTGCATCCATAGCAGAGTCATTGATCAACATCCTCATCAAGTTCTGGTGAACATCAAAGAGATGCTTGTACTTGGGGTCAGCTTCCTGAGGACAAGGCCTTTCGAGGAAGAACTCGGTAAATGCATCACGCTTAGTTGTCTCCGGGTTGGGAGAAACGTAGATTGGTCTTTGGGCAGACATATGTGCGATTGACTCGTATGAACGTTGAGGCTCCGTTGGAGAAGCTCTCAAAAGTGTTTGGAGGCTTCAGCGGGCCTCGGGGTGATGTCATTGGTTTGCACGTGAATTCGCATTTCGCATCGCGCTCTTCTCCGGATGTGCCTCCACGGCGCTTCTTGGTCATTGGAGATCGACAAAGACGTTTAAACCACGATTCGGGTGTTCCTGTTGATCTCCCTGCTTTGAATCACCAAATTCGATTGAAATATCAAGCTGTACCATACCTTCGGAGACGCAAACTAGCCGTCCAAAAGCGGCTATTGCAGGTCCCAACCGCCAACTTCCAGATCCGCGAGAGGCTGGGGAGAAACATGAACCAACTAAACTTCCTTGGATCTTTCTCGATCGTGGTAAGTTTCGCACATGACTTCACTGGTCTAACGTCTCCTAGAAGGTAAGCAGGTGTGTTGGAGGCTTTATTTAGCAAACAATGATTCTTATATTCTCCGATGATCTGCTGCAACAACTTTACCACCTTCGTCGCAATCAACTCGAAAACCACTCTACCGCACACTCACCATGGGATTCCGTTCACTACTAAAGAAGGCCTTGACCGATGATGACAACAGTAAATTCTACAAGGTCGACATTGGCCAGGTCTTCCAGGATCGCTACAGAGTAGAGACACATCTCGGAGCCGGCAGATATGCTTCAGTCTGGCTGGTGATAGACACCCAGTGAGTAACTCCATGATATACCTGCTTTGACCTGCAATACTGACAGGCCACAGAACAGGCGAACATGCCGCACTCAAAATCCTCAACAGCGACTTTTACAATGGCCACCACCAGATCTTCGAACTCGAAGTAATGCAAAAAGTCACCGCCGTCTCAAACCAGTCACAACACCCAGGCAAAAACCACGTCACCTACCTCAAGAACCAGTTCGACCTTGAAGGCCCCACTGGCAAACACGTCTGTATGGTCATGCCTTTGCTCGGCGACAGCATTGCAGAAAAAGCTACAACCGGGCACATCATTCGCATACCACCCCAAACCGTGCGCAACATTGCAAAACAGATACTGCTGGCGTTGGACTTCTTGCACCGTGAATGCGGTGTCATTCACACAGACCTCCAGCCATCTAATATACTGAAGGACGACCAAGGACAAACGCCAAAGGAAATCGATGAGCTAGTTCGTACACAATCGTCTGGTCCGGAGTTCAATGATCCGAACATGCAATTCCGCCTCAACGATCTGGGAATCGCATGTTTCGTAGATCAACATCTCACGGACGATATTCAATCTGAATACCTCCGCGCACCAGAAATCACTCTAGAGGCACCGTGGGACCCCAGTGTAGACGTTTTCAGTCTAGGCTGTCTACTCTTCCAATTCATCACTGGTGATTTACCTTTCGTAGGACGACCTGGCCCTGGAGTTACCGCAGATCAAGATCGCATTGCCACGCTTGTCAGCACATTCGGTCCCATACCTAATGTGGTTTTGGACAATGCTGCGCAGAGGCAAGAGTTCGAGCAACAGAGTGTTAATGGTTTAGGCTTCCCTATATCCTTGGAGACGATGGTGGGTCAGAGTTTTGCAGGCGACACGCAGGGCATGATGCCGATCGATGAATTGGAACTATTCTGCGATTTCTTGAGGAAGATGTTGGCGAGTGATCCTAGAGAGAGGGAACATGCTGATGCGCTATATCGTCATGCATGGTTGGCTTATGAAGGATAGGATCTAAATGTCAATCAAATTCTCCAGACCTTGAAAAACACAGTTCTGGAAATACATGTCCCGACGTGGTATGTTGAGTTGGCCACTAGGGATGTATGCACGTAGGGGTTTTCTTTGCAGCGCAAGCAGGAGTAACGGAAGTTGAGGGGAAATTGGAGCGATATTTGTTCCTTTCTCATTTGTTGCGACTATGTTCTTGCAAATAGCGATTTTGATCTTCCATCAATGTGGCCTGCCAATCTATGAGCAACAAAACTCCCGGAGGTATCTTCGCAACATGAGCAACAAAATCTTCGAACAATGGCAGCAAAACACAAACACCCGGCACATAGAACTTGCCCTTCTTACTGTCGTCAACAGCTCAGGTAACAATAGCAGCAACATATTCGACATCATCAAGATTGGCCTGCCAAATTCCCACCAACACAAAAATCCACTTACTTCCCACCCTCGTCATCTTGCCCAGACATCTGCACATCTTGCCATTGTGACCTTTGCCTTTTCCATCGAGAAAGACTCTGGCATCATCATCGAATAACGGGACGCCCTTCTAAGACGCGAAAGTGGCATTGATGAAGGGCGGGTTGTCGTGTGTGAGATCTGCAAGCACAAAATGCTGTGTGTTGTCTTCGCGGTAGGAGGACATGACACGGCAGTAGAATTCGAGCAGGATGTTCTGATCTTCTCGAGAAGCCTGGCAACCGATGTTCAAGGCTTCTCCCAGACAGAACGAGGTGCGGATACGGAGGGAGGATGTGAGACCTGGGATCGGGGAGTTGGACTTCACGGCTTCGGGGAAAGTACTGCGGATAATACGTCTGGGTATTCCAGAAGCAGGTACAGTGGACGAGGAAGAATCTGGAGGAGACGATGAGACGTCCGACGGTGCAGTCAGGGCCGGGGTTCCTGCTGTGCTAGAAGAGTCGGATCCTTCTGTTTTGCAAAAGAAGTCCTCGAGATCTGCTGTGTCACTGAAAAGATCGTCTTCTGTTGGAGAAGGCGAGTCGGACCGTGGTTCAGCTTTGACAAAGCCATGTGGACGTGGTGCAGCGTCTTCTGTTGAAGAAGACATTGCGACCTTACCATGGGTCGGCGTGCTTGGAAGAGAGATGCTGTCCCAATCACAGTCGACATCTGCAAGCTGTTCAAGCCATACGCTTTAATCCCGGAACAAGCGTGTCAGCCATGAGAGAACGACCAGCCGAAGTTCGATGCAAATCATACCTTTGAGGTGTTGAAGCCTCTGTGGTACGAGCCATTGGAAGGGTGGAAGATGTCGGACAAAAAACGTGGGAAACGGGCGTGCTGCTGCGTCTTGTATCACAAGTTCATATATGGAGAGGGGTTGCTGCTTGCAGAGAAGTCAAGACTTGACAGGCGAATTCATGCAGTTGCTATATCTGTGCAGACAAGCATGCGGATTATCTCATGCGCAGTAAACGTCCATGCAGGATGCCGATGGGTCGAGTATCGAGGCTGGATCTCCGGACGGATTTGATTGTGAGGACTATGAGTCTCCAGAGACAATACGGCTTCGAAACCAGATCCAGATGAATGGCAGGTATTAATAGCAGTGGTTGATTGTCGTACAAAGTGAAGTTAAGGTCGAAGGAGCAGCATGCAGAGAAGCATCCGGGATTAACCTCCGCAATCGGGCTGCAGCGGGCCGAAGTTCAAGGCATCGGGCAGAAAGTGGGGCAGAGCATTGATGGAGATGACGGCTGTGCTCACCGACAACGTCCCCCAATCACGAGCTCGCCAACAACAAAACGTCTTTATCCTTTGTGCCATTCCAAGTGAACAAGTCTTGCTGACACCTCCTCGAGCTTGACCGAAACTTCTGTGCAAGCAATCAAACGCTCCTGCCTCGTGTAAGCGCGGATCCTCGGTGAACAAGGGAACAAAGAAGCAAGTGACTGTTCCTGCTTATCGGCTCCTCAGTCTGCGGTTCTGCACCTTCCTAACCCCAGTACGAAGACGCACGACGGAACGCCATCTGACAACACGGGCTGATCTCTCCATCTTTCTGGCTATCACTTCTGTTGTGTTAGGAGCTTTCTCGAGTCCATTTTATTCATTCTGGTGAGTCGCGCTTCCGACATGGCATTGAGTCTTGCGCCATTGGATGATGCCTGCGCCGTATGGTGTATTCTATGGTTCTCTGCAAGCCTCAAGCCAACATACCGTTCTTGCATGAGTTACCATGGGTGAAAAAGGCTGACCCTTTCTTGTTTCTCCTGACAGCTAGGCATAGCAAGACCTTAGGGTTAGACGGCTTCAAGGATCTACGCACCACGGATCCCCCATTTTCCTTCGCACACACACCTCTCTTACCACAGCACGCGGGCTTTTGGTGACGCCATCCTGTTGGTTTAGCTGCATCTCTGTCGATTCTTGTGTGTTGCTACCTCTACTGGTGCATTACCTTGGTGAATCACCACCATGTTGGGAAGCTCATCGGTATGTTACACTTTGATTCTTTGTCCGTTATTTATCACAACTCTGCCCCGATCAAGCACCACGTCTTCCCCATTTCCCTTTTGCTGCAAGAAATCATATCATACCCAACATGGAGTTCTTCAGTTGGTGCATGGCCTACCCTTGCCCATACGGTCCTTGCAACCCTGCCGAGGTGGATGAGTGGAAGAAAGAATGCGAAGCTATACACGAGAAGCGTCGGCAAAAGAAAGAGCTCAAGATGGCAGCCAAGCGCAGACTTCTTGGACCACCCACTCGTCCACCTCCCAGATACTCCGTCCTTCCATGTCGTCTATCCAGATATTCAATATCCTGCCCTGCTTGCCGTTTGCGTGATCTGAAGTCAATACTAAGACAATGGGTTGTGCAACAGAGAAAGCCATATTCGGCTGTGTCGGTGCAGATTGACCGTCTCACCAGCGAACAATATGAAGAGGATGATCTCAGTGGAATTATTGACCTGGTCGAGGTCATCCGCATCCAGTCCTCTGGTCCGACGGAAGCAGCCAGAGCTATCCGCAAGAAGCTGTGAGTTGGTCTTGTTGCCTCGCACTATGCGAATCGTTCTGACTGACTTTGTACAGGAAGTATGGTAATCCTCATAGTCAGATCAGAGCTCTGAACATCCTGGACGGACTGATTCAAAATGCTGGAAGCCGCTTCCAGAAGACTTTTGCCGATGAACCTCTTCTGGAACGACTTCGTCTAATGGTTCGGGACGATATGGTCGACCTCGAAGTACGGAACAAGTGCAACATCCTCTTTAGGCAATGGGCTGTAGCCTACAAAGATACTCCTGGCCTCCACAACATCGCCAACCTCTACAAGCAGCTACCTCAGAAGCCTCGCCCTCGCCAGGCTCAGGCAAAGGCAAAGGTCCTGCGCGAAACAGAAGCAGATGTCCATGAGGACCCGTCTCCTACTCCCCCTCCGCAACCCTCTCGTGGTCACTCACGCTCCAGCTCTGCAGTAAACGCCTCAGCCTCCGCCTCACGTCCAGTCACTCTAACGACCACACCCCACTACTCAATCCGCGACGCCGTCAGAGCCTCCACCAAGAAAAAGGACAAGACCACCGCCACAAAGTTCAACTTCGAAAAGGAAAAGCCTAACATGATCCAAAGTATCGCTCAAGCTTCCATCGCCTCTACCAATCTCCTCAATGGACTGCAACTCATCAACCGTGAGAATGAGCGCGTCTCTGAGAACCCTGAGGTGATGAATCGCTTCGAGACTTGCAAACTACTGAGGAGAAACATATTGAGGTATATCCAACTGGTGGAACATGATGATTGGATCGGTAGTCTGCTCTCTGCTAATGACGAATTGGTCAAGGCGTTGACGAGCTACGAAATAATGGATCGCTCGCTTGACGACGACAGCGACAGTGATGCTTGGGAGCACATGCCTGAGGAAGGAGGATCATCACATGCTACAGGCGCCGAGTCCCAACTCGCTGGATTGAAGTTGGGAGGAGAAGAGGCAGCGCCACCCAAACCCCCTCGACCTGGTCAACTCGCCATGCCCGCCAGACCTGATTATGGCAAGGCCAGAGCACAAGAGGACAGCGAATCCGAGAACGAGTACGAGGAAGACGATGAAGACAATCCGTTTGGCGACTCAAATGCGGTTAAGACGCCTCACATCGAACGACCCGGCATGACTTGGAAGAATGTCTAGAAGAAAGGCTCCGAGGAAAGCTCAATGAGGAACCCCAGTGAGAGCCCCCCGAGAAGATCCATGGTAGTCTCTGAGTCAGACATCGGAGAAGCCATGGAGGAACTTCTCCAAAGAGAAGCCGAGGAAGTTCTCAGGAAAGAAGCCGAGGAAGCTCTCAGGAAAGAAAACGAGGAAGCGAAAGCAACCGAGGAAGCCCTCTGGGAACGAACTGAGGAAACTTCCGAAGAACGTCCTCTGAAGATCTCCAAGAAGCAGAAATACAAGGAAAACTTCAAAAAGGGCATGAAGAAATTTGTCGATAAACTCCAGACCTATCCTTATGATAGGAAGGATTTCGTCTAAGACGGGAAACTTGTCTTCCTGTTTGGCGGATGGAGGGCTTTTATTGTTTTCTTTTTTTTTTTTTTGCTGCTTTCCTGCACTTGTTATTGTTGTTATTGCTTTTTCCGTGCCCTAGTTCTTTGTCGCGGTCAGTTGTCGATATACCATTATTGAGTTTTCATTGTTCGAGCGTTGATGGACTAGCATGTTTTCCTCAGTGATTGGGTTGCGACTTTACTACGGTGTCGACATGATTGTCTAATATCTCGTCCTGAATCCGATCGCATTAAGATCAACGAGGATCACTAACAAGTAGAGTAAGCATATAAGTGAAAAATATAGACGTTGCATTCGTAGGCATCCCTTCCATCTCAAACTCCATGTGTGTTTTGCGAAAACAGCAAAAGAAACCCCAATCCCATAATCAAGAAGAACTCCAAACCCAGCATCACCTCGAGCAGAAACAGAAACCTCAGGCTTCAGTCAGAGATCAAGCAAACGGTGGCACCCACATCATCTCAGGTAAAACGTGCCCACCCAACTATCCCTCCTCCCAAAAAACTTCTTGAAAGGCTTCTTGACACCCCTCCTCCAAACCCGTCTGACACTCCTCCTCACACTGACTTCTCCACCCCTAATCCTCTTGCCACCCCCACTCCCCCTACCTTGTCTCGCGACCCCCTTCTTCACACATCCAACCCTCCCATGCTCATGCATATGGCTCAACATTTCCCCATCGGAAAGGTTTGGGCGTCTGGCACGGTGTTCCTTGCTCTACATGACCGTGCAGGGGATTATACAGCAGGAGCAATCGTCGCCGCACCAGCAGGGGAGCTTCACGCCCGGGGTGACGCGTTTGATGGCCTGGTTTGAGGAAGAGGAGGAAGTTGCTGAGGAGGAGGAGGAGGAGGTCGAGGGGGTGGAGAGGGCGGTGGTGGTGGATGTGGTGATGACGTTTTTGGGCATTGTTGCGGTTTTGTGGTTGGAGGTTTTGGTTGGCTAAGGGGGAAGTGTTAGTCGTGGGTCTTGATATGTGATGATGAGCATTCGAGGTAGAGGGAGATAAATCACTTTTCCTAATCACTCTTCACTAATCTCGATATCTCTGATCCCAGTCTTTGCTCTTTGCTTCCCGTCTCCGGTAATCTCTCAGTCGCAAGTCTCGTAGGTCCGCAGTATTCGTAATCTTCTTTTCGCTCGTGATATCGCAAATTTGTAGTATGTTCAGGTGCAAGTTGGGCGGATAGGCAAAGGACAAAGATCAGGAATACGACGCGACAGAGGCGGAACAGCGGACGGGCGGCCTTGATTTTGTATATACCAAGCCGCGGGAAACTGGGCTGAAGCGACCGGCAAGAAGGGGGAGACGCGTAATACGTCACCTAAACGCTAATTTTACTCCGCGGCGCTAGAAGGGCAAGAGACACTATGGGGAAGTGGCGTGAGTGGCGCAGTGCTTTGTATACTGTGGCTGTGGCTACACACAAGAAATGAGGAAGAGAACGAGTTGAATGTGAACAGCTACTTCAGCAAAACGTAGGAGTGTTCTTAAGATGCTTGATTTATCTAGAGTACTCTACCCGATCGGGATCTCGAGTGGAGAGGTGTGTTCAGCGCACATGATACTGACTGGGCCACCCTGCTCGCAAATATCGACGATCACAAAACATGCAAAGATGCCTTTGAACCTCTGGCAGTTGGGCTGTTCCACGCAAGAAGGATGCTTCACATTTCCAAAGTTATAGTGGATATCTTGCAGCCATCCCACATGCCTTTTATGCACATGGAACAAGATTTCACAGCTGAAGCATGCACATGTCGAACCACGACTAGATTTGAGGTCAATCTCATGATTCAAGGTTGATTATAAACGTTTGTGTAAGCTCAAGCTTGTTGGCATTTCAGAGTGGACATCAAGTGGTTTGGAAAGGTACATTCATAATACATAAAAGAAAGGACGCCGTTGTGCCATGTTACATCTCATGATCTCCGTGATCGTTCCAAATCTAGTACTCATCGGAGTAGTACTCCTCATCAGGCATCATAGCACGGTAACGTCTGCTGGCGAGGTCCTGCTCAAGACCACCATCGACATCGGGGTCTGCGTAGCCTGCAAGCGAGTCAGCATTGATTCAAAGACACAGGTCGAACAAGGCGATAAAACTTACCAACTCCACCGAAGAAGCTCAAGGCAACCGGCAAAAAGACCAAAGCGTGAAGTGCAGCCCAAATGACAAGTGCCAACCAGACTCTGAAGTAGTAAATTTCGAAGATCTTGCTGCGAGTGAAGGCGAGCACGAAGACACCGAGAAGCTTGGTGACTGTGATACCCGAGAATACCGAGGCTCCAACATTGACAAGAGCAGCCCAGGCACGAGCATCCTTTCCGCGGAAGCTATGGCAGCGTTCGAGGAGAGAAGGCGATGGTACTGAGAATGCGCGTGCAATGTGGGCGCAGAACTCGACTGAGATACCAACGCAAATGATGAGGTTGACAAGGGAAACAGCATTGAGTGATACACCGGCCAAGGAGATGGTGCCGATAATGTCAACGACAGTCATGCCCACGGTGACTGTGACAACAAGACCTGTGGCCAGCGAGCCGAGCAAGACGCTGCTCAACACGAGGATGAAACCAAGGGCACCTCCAATCAAGGCACCAGAAAGGCGGACAATGGACACGTATTGGTCGAAGAAGATATAGAACTTGCTGTAAGGGAACACCTCAACACCTGTGTGCGATGTAATATCTTTTGCAATACGACGAGCAGACTTGTACGCGGCGATGAAGTCGCTCTGGCTGTGCATAGGGGTGTGCGAGGTACGGAAGTGAGAAGCGGGAATGCTCAGACTGCTGTTGTCGACGACAAGAGCGTCACCATATGCAGCCTTGCCAGCCAGGGGACATTCACTGGTAGTGGGCGACTCGAGCCAGCGCTGAAGGTATGAGACGAACTCTTGGCCTTCAGGCATACCATGGAGAGTGACATTCCAGGGAGGGTTGCGGTTCTCAAAGCAAGTATGAGACCCGTCAACACAGCACTCCTCAAGCGAAGGGTTCAACCAGAAGAAGAAATCATCAATCCAGCTGGCAGTAGCATCGGCGATGTAACTGATCTCTGGTCGCTTGCGCTCTTGCTCGAGGATGTTTGCCAAAGAGAACTCCTCACAAGTTGAGAAGCGACCGCAAATCTCCTGCTGATGTACACGAGCAGTCGCGTTAAGATCCTTGGTAACGAAGTAGACCGGCGGTCCAGCCTCAAAGTAGTCGTAGAGATCATCGAAGTACTTGATGAGGTAAGAATCAGAAGGGATTGCAATGCGTTGATCAAGCCCAAGTTCGACACCGGGCAGAAGGGCGAGACCGATGGTGAAGAATCCGAGGAAAATGGTGATGACAGCAGTCTTGGTCTTCTTTCCAAGCAAAGCAGGAGCATAAGTCTTGCGGATGAAGCGCTGGAGTGCGCCTTCCTCCTCAATACCAGCCAAGCCAGGCATGCCGGCAATAGCCATCGAATTAGAGTCAGCACCCTTGACCTTGATGAAGGGGAAGCAGTCTGCGCGACCGGCCTCAACACGCTGTTGATTGAGAGCGAGAACCGAAATGAACATAGTCACCTGTAAGATAGCGTTGATGAAGACAGCTCCAGCTGCGTATGCGGCGAAGTTGCGAACAGCAGGCATACCAACAGCAGCACCAAGAGCAAATGCGACGGTCTCAGTAGTCGCAGATAGGAGAATGCTGGGTCCCATGCGACCAAGTGCTTTTGCGATCCTCTCACTGACTGGCTCATCGGCGTGGCTGATGTTGACACGTTCGAACTCATGGACGATGAGGAAAATGTTGTCAACACCAACTGCGAGAACCAGGAACGGAATGACCTCGGCAATGATCAACGTAGCCTTGACACCGGCGGCAGCGAAAAGACCGACAGATGCAGAGACAGACATTAGAACAATAAGAATACCAACAACACCAAGCATGAACTTTGACTGGACCAGAGCATTGGCGGGGTTTCTCAGCACGTCTCTAACGGTCAGAGTGGTGGCGCCTAGTGCGATGGAAGCATACAAGAACATGATCAGGTAGCTGACAGCAACAATCTTAGCATCAGTGTTGGTCGACTTGTTGAGCTCCTGCTCCAGACTGATTTCAGTGTTGAAAGATAGTCGAAGACCACGCTCAGAAGCTTCATCTTGGACAGTGAGCAAGAGCCCCTTGAGACTCTCTTCCCAGTCCATGGCTCTCTCGAGCTCGAAGGTGTCCTCTGCGTGGTTGGTAACGGCCCATGTGACAACAACTGCTGTAGAGTCGACGACGCTGTTGTTGTAGCCTCCAAAGAGGTAGCGAGGGTTGAGAGGTTGCTGGAAGTCGGGCAGACAGTTTACAGGAGTGTCTGCGCAAGCCTCGAGATCCTCTTGCCAAAGGTCAGGGTCAATGCCTTGGAAATCACCACCGAAATAGCCAGTCAAGGATTGAACAACGCAAGCATCGCCTGTAGGCTTGTAGCAGACGTCGTCGAGCGTGTAACCACCGTCGATCGACTTCATCCTACGAATACGGTTCTCGACATCGAACCACCAGTTGAGTGTATCGTAAGACAGAACAGGACCAGGACCGGTGGGCAGAGTGTCGTTGACTAAGAAGGCTTGCTCAGCTCTGAAGAAGGGACCGAAAGACTTGTCGAAGAAGGCCTTCTCCTTTGCGGCCTCAGAGTCAGGAGACACCCAAAGCTTGACAGGGTCAGTCTCGACAGTAAAGCGCATCCAGCCCAGACTAAGCAATGCAACAATGATGACCGAGGAGCTGATGGTGATGGCAGGGAAAGTGGCGGCAGTGCGACCAAGACGGGAGAAGATTCTGTCACAGACGGTGTTCAGAGGATAGCTTCTGGTGGGCTTCTCGAGCAGGCCAGCCTGGTGAACAATGTCACCTTCGTCTTCATCGTCGCTGGGGGAAGCGTCCTGGAGCAATCTCAAGCGCTCATTGCGGCTCTTGGTGTGCTTAGCATAAGCGACATGGCCAGAGACGGCAAGAATCAGCAGGAACAGGAAGACGGAGTAGACAATGATGACAGCGAAAGAAAGGCATGGCAAAACGCCGACCTTGCATTCATGTGCTTCCTTGACAGAAGGCAGCTCAGGGCAAGAAGCGGCACAATCAACACATGCGCATCGATATCTCTCGTCAGTGCTGTTGCAAGGGTGTGCTTTGTCAGATCCAGGTTCCATGCCAGGGAAGTCAGCCTCGTTAGGGACAGGGAAATTTATTTGGAAGGGACTGCCGAAAGGCTTCTTGTCACCCAAGAACTTGAGGAATTGGGTGTAGTTCTTTGCGCCACCACCGATCAGGTCCATGGCTTTTCCTCCAGTAGCTCCGAACTTGACGTCCTTGCAGCTGTTGTAGAATGAACTTCCATAGTCTTCGGAGATGAGCTGGTCGAGTTCAGTGACTAGCAGTTTGTCACCCTTGGGAGCGATATTGGTAACGTTGACGAAAAGAGATTGGTCGGGAGAGCAGGTAAATGTGCAGAAGAGGTTGAAGAAGTTGTCCTTGCAAGCAGGGCATGCGCCGATGATGGACTCAGCGCGCTTGAGGTTGGAGCTGAGCGCACCAAGCTGCTCATCGGTACAGCACACAGGACCTTCAGCCCATTTGTCACCACAGATTGACATGAGCGTCTTGCGTGTGTCGGCCGAGGGCTCTTCGGCCAGACCATTGTCAGGGCATGGCAACTCGGAGCCGAAAAAGCCTTGCTTGCCACAGTGTCCACGGATGGCGCATCTCCCTGCTTCATGCTTGTGAGTGAAGCCATCCGGTGTGGCTACACCAGCTGTCGCGTCGACTGAGAGGCCAAAGGCAGTTTGATGTGTTTCGGCAGAGGCAGAGGCAGAAAGCAGGCTCAGACCCGCCACTGCGAGCCATGGCCGCGTGATTCTCATTTTCCAAGCTTTTGATGTGTCTTTCGTAGTTGCGCTGAGTTATGTTTCGGCGATGCACGAGGTAGGGGAGGTGCTCAAGGCGTGTCGAGCTTGTTAACGGTCAGGCACCGAGGTGGCCAGGATGCGGAGTCGAGGAAATGGTTCGATCAAGTCGTTATGAAGCAGTCGACAGTAGTCACGATATGGGATGCGAAGACGGAAAGCGAGTAGATTGACACAGAAACAAACACGCACTCGGGCGTGTCGATGGTCGAACAGAGCAGATCAAGGTGTTGCAATCGACAAGGACTCACTCATACACCCACGCCGAGCGACTGGCCGCCTCCGCATTTGCTTCCCGCGTGCCATGACGAATGCCAAGCTCAGCCACATTTGCTCCCTCCCCCATCCTCATCTTCCATCCTTTCATCCCTGGCATGACAAGCACAGCACTTTTTAGGAAACGGAGCAGCTCGTGCTTATAGTATTACATGTTTGCTTCGTCTGTATAACGTCTCATGTAGCTAGCAGTCTAGCCTCTCGTTCCAAATCGCTTTCATGCTTTTCCTCCATGTGAATTCATCAAGTGGTTTGGCCCATAGCGTCTCCTATGCTCCTCTTCATCGCGGCGCGGCCCCTGCTCCTGAATAAGCTTCCTCTCTGGATAGCATCCAATACTGAGAAGCCGCTCTCTCGCCGCACATGCTTCATATCGTCGTCTGACTTCATGCTTGGGACTCGCCAGCAGGAGCTGCACCTGATGGTCCACGACCGGCACCACCTCTGCCTCCGCGACCACCGCGCTCCATACCGCCACGTCCACGTCCACCGCGCCCTCCACGTCCGCTGCGAGCGCCTTCGCTGTCGGATTGCCCACTACGGTATCCGCTCTGCTGGCCAGATGCATTGCGTGAGCTTCCCCAAGTGCCAGCCTGGAATCCTCCACGTGCCGGGCGTTGCTTGAATTCACTAATTCTCAGCGATGAGTACTTGCTCTCTGGAGCGGGACTACGCTTCAGCACTTCTTGCATCTCTTCGTACGAGTTGAAGTGTGCGATCCAGAAGCCCTTGCTGGTTCTCTCCAGCTTGCTAACCTTCTTTTGATCATCCTCACTAAAGATTTGACGCACTTCAGCCTCGTCGTCAGTGCCGTTGATGGGAGGAATGAAGATAGACTGGCTCTTAGGAACTTCTTGGGGCTTAGGGGGGCCATCAGCTGCAGGCGCGGCGGATGTCTTCTCCTCAGGCTTTGCGGGTGCGGGGGTACCGTTGGTCGAAGCTGCGGGTTGGGGAGTTGCGACAGGCTTGGTAGGCGCAGGAGAAGGAACTTGCTGAGGAGTAGCAACCGGAGGTCTAGCAGTTTGATGAGGTCCAGGACCGCGCGAAGAGGGCGCGTTTGCGGGTACGGGAGCAGATGCAGTAGCGGCAGGAGGACCTGAAGGTGTAGGAGCGTTGCTGGGAGTGGGTGCTGATGCAGCGATGGGAGCGGCAGGTTGCTGGGGTGCTTGAGTAGCTTGTGCGGGCTGTGCAGGACGTTGAGTGGGCTTGCCAGCGCGGTGCGAGAAGTTGAAGCCCTGGGCCTTCATCTCGGTGCCGATTCTGCCCTGGTCAATATCAAGCAGCAACCAGCCGAAAGCGGCATCAGCCAAGTTGAAGTTCCACATGTTCTTGAAGGCACTCTCATCTACAACACCACCCTGAGGACCAGTGTAGCCACCACCGAAGGGGTTGCCGCCGTTAGCGACAGAGGGCATCTTGGAGACGAGGTCGAGGGCGTTGTGCAGGAGGCGCTGTTGTGACTCGTTCTCGGAAACAGCAGGCTCGACCTCGCTCTTGACAGTCTCCCAGACATCGTTGAAGGATGCCTTTGATGCGGCGAGCTTGCCGCGGTAGTGGTCCAGTGTGGGGTTGACACTGAACTCGTTGTAGGAGCTGCCATAACGGAAGTGAAGTCCAGCTGAGATGGAGAAGTCGGCCTTGAGGGCCACAGCCAGCTGGTTTAGCAGACCCTCACGGGCAGGCGATGCGTGGGTGACAAAAACGCGGGTTTCGGTAGGATCGTAAACACGGTTGGCTGTGTCGATGAGCTCGCCGATTTGCAGGAGAGTGGTCCACATGGTTCCTTGGCCACCAGCAATTGTGGTACGGCCCTCGCCGTTGTCGAAGAGCTTGTGCATGACAACAGCACCTCCGAGACCAAGAAGACGCAGCTTCACACCTCCAATGTCGAGCAGGCGAGCGTGCGATTCGTCGATGACGAACAAGTTGTTAATCTTGTATTCTCCCGAGCGCAGCTTCTCCAAGACCGAGACGTCTTCGCAAGCACCCCATACTGTGTAAACTGGCTTCTCGAGTGTGTAGGTGCCGTTCAAGAATTGCGGAAGCTCTGATAGAGGCAGGCCTTCGCGTTGGAAGCGCTCTTTGATCGAAGACTGTGCAGGGGCGCGGGCAATGTCGTTCTTGACGCCATCATTCAGGAGGGGAGAGTATTGCGCAACGTGCTTGAGGGTCCTGATTCGGATTAGTTGATTGAATAAACTTATTGCGTGTGAGTGCTCACTTCTCAGCGATGCGGTCGAGCGAAGTGTTGTCGTAGAAGCCAAAGTCACCGGTGTGGATGATGTAGTCGGCTCTTGCGTTGCGGGCGAGTTCGTTCAAGGATCTGAGATTGCCTATTCCATCACTTCAGCGTCGATTTCTTCCTCTTGCATTACTCCGGAAGCTCACCTCGCACGTCGGCGATACAGAGAACTCTGGCGCCACCGGCCTGAACCACGCGACCTTGGTTAGGGAGAAGTGGCGTCGCTCCGGGAACGGGGCCTGATGCTTGAGAGGGAGTGCCGTTGGGAATGTACGCCTGGCTGTATGCGCGCGGTTGAGTAGGTGGTTGCTAGACAGACATGAGCATTGATTCGTCCAAACCAGCAAACACAATAAGCGCATGATGCGGACTTACAGCCATGAGTGATGTTTGGTGTGATGCGCTTTGTCGGGGTATCAAATTAAGGAAGCAGATGGCAAGGCAGAATTAAGACGAGGAGTACACAGATCCAGCGTCAGATGAACAACGAGAAAGACGGCGGGTTTGAAAGTGAAATGTGAAGGAGAGCTTCCACGTCGTTTACTCCTGCCACCGCGCAGCTGCCATTCGCATGTTTTCGCACAGACCACTCGGGGGTTAAGTATCCTGCCAAGGCCGAATGTTGGTCTTCCATCTTCGACCACATCCGACCGGTCTTGATCACACGTAGAGGGTTGCAGGTAGATTTTCCCAAGCTTCACTTCACTCCTGGTATTGTGTTACATACTTGCACTCTGTCATGTGTCAAAAGGTATTGTTGATCAAACACTATCATAGCAGCGCCATCGTCCAAGCTCCAAAGCGGCCCCAGCCTTCTCTTCCATGAACTTCTCAATCTTCCACCCTTCCTTCATCTCCATCTTAATACTCCATAGCATCCTCAAAGAGCTGTCTCAGCTGTGCTCTTTCCTCGTCTACATTCTGCATGTCTAGGCTGGGCGCCAGCATGAGGACTCTGGCTTGAGGCATGGTGCCTTCGACCAGCTGATCCACATCGCTGCTGCCGAAGCCTAGATCCTTCAGACCGCGAGGCTGATCACCCAAATCTACCAAGAATTTGGCCAGCGCTTCACTCAAAACCTCTCCGGCACTCTCCTTCTTGACCTGGCTGATGTCTACACCGAAGCACTCTGCTGCTGCAAGATGTCTCTCGGGGTTGCTTGCTCCAGTAAACTTGAATACGGCCGGTGCGGTGACAGCAACACTGACACCGTGAGGGATGATCGGGTGGTCGACTTCGTAGCCATTGTGCTTGTATCCGGGGTTCTGACCACTGACAGGGTAGCTCATACCATGGCAGAGATGGACACCAGCATTGCCGAAACCAACACCTGCCAGAGTTGCTGCCAACAACATCTTGCTTTGCGCTTCATGATCATCGGGATCCTTGACTGCTCTAGGCAGATACTTGACAGTGTCTCTCAAAGCCTGTAGACTGAAAATATCCGAGATGGGGTTCGCACCCTGGTATGCTGGTCGCTCGATTGGGTTACGAGGTCTTGGTGTGCGCTCATGATAGGGAATAGCTGTCCAAGATTCGAGGGAATGGCAAAGGACATCGAGGCCACTCGAAGCATGCACAGCAGAAGGCATAGTGCGAGTATTGAGAGGATCACATATGCCTAGTGTTGGCTTCAGGTTGCGATGCGCGATACCCGTCTTTGCCTTTTTTGAAACAAGATCAAAGATGGCTGTGCCTGTTGTCTCTGATCCTGTTCCTGCTGTCGTGGGTACTGCAACGAGAGGCTTGAGCTTGCCTTGAATTGGCAGTCCTTTTCCAAGAGGGGCATTGACGAAGTCCAGGAAGTCTGCTTCAGGGAATGATGTGTACAGGTTCATGAGCTTGGCTGTGTCAATGACCGAGCCACCACCAACGGCAAGGAAAGCGTCTGGAGCATAAGGTTTGGCGAACGCGATCGCTTCCTTGATGCTGGTTACTAGTAAGTACAGAGCCCAGGTTTTGTGACAGTCGAACTTACGAGTGGTCTTTTGGCTCAACTCGACACTTGCTGTACACTTCGTACTTGATCCCTTCCCTATCAAGACCTTCTTGAACCTGCTTCATAGCCGTCAAGTGCAGAACAGTGCCATCAGTCACGATCATGACTTTCTTAGCTCCCATGTTCTTGAAGTCCATGCCGACCTCCTTGGTGCAGCCAGGTCCGAAACGGATACTGGACGCTGCCATCTCGAAAGCGTACTCCTTCTGCTGCGAGTAATCGACTGGTGTCGCAAGTGCACGTCTTCCTTGAGAAATGCTCAATGGGTTGTGGTGGTGGCCTGGGTTGCTGTGGCATGGGCATCCTGGACCATGGGTGCCTACTGCACGCAAGAGGTTGAGTGCTCTTGCCGCTCTGGTTGGTGCTATGCGTATGGCTGCCATTGTCACGAATCTGAGTCTGGAGGAAATGTACAGAAAGGGGAATCAAGGGAGTTGCGACATGTTTTGATAGACATCATGCGGGGCCATGCGGATATTGCGGGGATCTCGTTGTGGAGCAATACCGATGACCCGCATGAACCATTACAGAGTTGACACTCACCTGCATACTCATGGGACTGGAGCGAGTGTAGTGCTAGAACGATATTATGAATACTACCCTGATAACATCGAATAACACAACAAATTACTGCTTCCCAGCTTGTTCATCCTGGAAGATTGCACCTCCGAAGCATCACAACTCCGCAAGACCGAGGTACGATTGAGACCCCACAACGCGGCCTTCTCACCTCCGAGACACCCTCGAACATTGTTTCTGTACAGCGATGTCGGCCGGACGTCCGCCTGCCTTACATAAACGTTGACAATCAGAGCATACCTTGATGCCTTACTTGGGCAACAGTAGGAGTCTGTGAGCACAAACCTCGGAATGCAGCGAGATCTTTGCATCAGGAAGTAACCACTATTAGCCGTGAAGTCCGAGTTCTGAACCTTAAATAGTGCCAGCAGAAACTGGCGTCTATTCATTCTTGACTTCACGAAAGCTATCAAATGACCATAAATTTCATTTGGCAACGCGCAGCTCTGCTCATGAGTATAACAGCGAGCGACGCGATCAACTGCACAACACAGATTAGATGATTTACAGGTCTTGGCGACTGTGCCACGGCTATTCACAACAATCCGTCTCTCAACTGAATCTAACCTACTAACCTGTCAACCTCTTCTGTTGCATAAACCATACAGCAAACATGTACAGACTATCCCAATCCAGCTTTAATCTTGGTCTACTATGCCCACTGCCCCCGCCAACAAAGTACGGAGACCGCAAATATGGAGAGGGTGTGTTTGCTCAAGCAAAGCAGAGCAGACCATTGCCACCTCCCAAGTTCAAGCCATGGTGATCTCCCGGACGAGGGTTCCAACACCCAGAGTGGCATCACATGAAATGAATGTTTCGGTACCATACTGTAGCGAGCTCTACCACAAGGTGAACCAGAGTTCAACGAGTCCGTCACTCTTGTTTGAAATGTCTCGTCTGATTGGAGTTCAGACAGACGACGATTCAGTTCCAATGAGGAGACCAGAAGCCAATGGAAGCCAGTCTAGCTCAAAGAAAGATCGTCTATCATGAAAATTGCACCAGAGGAAATGAGCTGTGATCCAAGTCAAGTACTGTCCTGTTCAAGTGTATGCTGCTTCATCTATGAGCATCATCTTTGGTCTGGCGTCTACAGAGCCTTGCCAACATCCACGGTGTCCTCCCTTCTGAATCCTTTCTTCTCTTCGAACATGCCTCTGATCTCACTCTCGATATCCCTGTCGGGGCTTGTCTCTTTGCCCTCCACAACTTCCAAGCCGTAAATGGTCTTCGGAATCAGCGCCTCTTTCGTCGGGAACACCATGCTCAACGCGGTGTATGCAAAAACGCTGGATACGAATCCATATAACCAATCGAAGGCGTATAGATGTTTTGCTCCAGCGGATATTGAGATGCCATTGATTGAGTTCGCCAGGCCAGGTAGAATGGGACAGACGGCAATGATAAAGGCAACTAGACCTTGCCAATTGACGCCATAGACGTATCTGTAGCGACCATGCGGGTCGTAGAGGGCTGGTACGTCGATATGTCGCTTTTTGATCAACCAGTAGTCAGCTGCTATAATGCCTAGACAAAAGTCAGCAAACATCCTTGACATCTCAAATCACCAACACTTACCAGCCATAGGAGCAAGAAACACCGAGTATCCCGACATAAAACTCAAGAAGGTCTCCGCATCAGAAAGAATCTTCCAAGGCACCATGACCCAACAAGAGACCACCGCAGCAATAACACACCCCCTTTTGATATTGATATACCTCGGTGCCATGACACACATATCATTCGCGGCCGAAATCGAGTTGGCAGTGATATTCGTGCCCACTTGCGCGATATACCAACTCAATGCTGCAAAGAAAGCAGCTGCTCTGCCTGCAGATCCGTTGTTAAGCCATTGCGCAACGATATCCAAGGGGTTCCAGTAGAACTCGCCGTACACGACTTTGGATGCTGAAGTGGTAATTACGCCTAGAGCGCCACACAGTGTGAAAATGATGGGCAACACAGGCAATTGAATGTATTGCGCATAGTTTGTCTTTCCATCCGCCCTACCCTTGGCATATCTCGAGAAATCAGGGATATTGCAGGCCAGAGTTGCCCATACGCCTGTTACCGAGGACATACAGCTTAGCCAGAGGTAGATTCTAGTTTCTCCTGTTGCGGTACCGGGTTGAGAGAAGATTGCACCAGTACCGCCGGCTTTGTGGATCATGTAACCGAGAGTTGCAAAGGCGGTTATGGGTGCGGCGATGAGTTTTATGATAAAGAGGTAGCGGAGGCGGGTTGGTGGGATCAGTAGGAGGGGAAGTTGGATAAGCCAGAAGAGGAAGTAGGCGATCATTCCTGCTGTGCTTATACCGCCGCTTTTGGGCAACTGTGAAATTTAGCGAGCTGTTTAGAAGAGGTACGTATTGGTGTCTGGCTTACCGTGTTATTAGGACCATTCCAATCGTAGGATGCAAAAGATGGCCATATCGCCATCAGCATGACTTGCATAGCCAAAGCACCATTCGCACTCTGTATACCCAGCCAGAACATGGCCAAGATACATCTACTTGCAATAGCAAAGTAGGCAAAGTAGTAGCCAAAGCCAGAGCGAACGATGACACTGAAAGGTGCATGGAGATGAGCACCAATTGCGCCGTTGAGGACGACAGGAATAGCGACACAGAGAGTACCAACAGCCATGATGGGGATAGCATCCCGCCAGGTCAGACCGACTTGTATGATTGAGCTGGCCGTCTCCCAAGTACCCAGATTGATCATGTCAGTTGCCCAACTTTGGTCACAGTATTAGTCCAGCCTCTGGTGGTTCATACTGCTGCGTCGAGGCTTACTATGCCACCCAGGTCCACATGCTCCATGTCTGATCCTCAGTCGGAACGGGATCCATGTCTTTGTTCGTCCAGACATAGTCGGGTGCGATCGTTGAATCCTGCTTAGGTAGAGCCCAAGCTTCGAGAGTCGTGCATCTTTTCTTGATCGTGTCCTTCGACGGAAGGGCAATACTTGGCAAGAGACCCATGATTATGGACTCATAAGATGCTCACGAGTAGGAAAATAAACCAAGTGCAAAACAGAACCAGACTGCAAGGAAATGATGGAAAGGTACTGTACTTATCCAGGAACTCTGCACGGCAGTTGTAGCCTCATATTCCTTTACATGCTTGGTGGTGTAAAGATAACATGCGAACGTAGCTACCCCAAGATATAATCCGTCGGTCGATACTGCAGTCTAATGCGGGGGTGCGATTGGTTCTGCTCTTATCTTTCAAAGTCGCATCACACGTTTTCAAACCACCTGCCTCAAGAGTAGCGATAGGCACATCGGCCAAGGATAGCTTGGTAGACTTGTCTTAGAAGCTTGTGTGCCTGATAGAGACTACTTTGGTCTATCACGGTTTCGGGCTGACAGAATGGTTGGATTGTGCCGCGGATGATAGCAGGAATGAGAATCGGAATTGTGCAGAGGTGATTTGTTTTGCTTGCGGTAGGGTTGCTTGGCGTTGAGAACATCCCTTGCCACATGTTCCAGACACGGAAGGTCAACCTTCGAGCTTAACAAAACGCGTTCTTTGACCTCTTGCTGTTGACTTGAACTTCACCATACCATGCCGTAGAGCCGTTATTCCTTGAGGAACTATGCTCTTCAAAAAAGAAAAAAAACCAACCATAAATCCAATGGAGGCTTACTGAAACAGGGCGTCCATAAAAGCGTTGTATTGAGAACAACATCGTCTAGGAAAAGCCTTCATTCCCAAGTCAGACGGTATTAAGGATGCCATGGCCGAAAATCAAGTATGGTGTATTGTCTAGCGACATTACAAGAAACTCTTCTCTGATCTATTGCATTTCTCGGCCAAGTCTGAGATCCAGCTACTCCAGCTGATAACAAACGGAAATAAGCAGGACTACGTGGCCGCGAAGATCATGCAGAAGCCTTCGGATGAGAAAGATCGAGAAGCGTACCGGACTTGCTTTGGAAACCTCGACACAACCAAGTAGCCGCTGTCATCGGGAGCTTCACAAGCAAGGTTCGAAATGGAGGTGAAGGACCTTGGACGGTTGGACTGTGGATTTGGTTTTCAAGAATTGTCATTTGTGCACTAAAGGTATCCTACGTCTGGCATGTTCAACGCACGATGCAATCTCGTGTGTATATGCCGGGGTATTTCCCAATCGTGTGATGTAAAAACCTGGATCCAAATACTAGACCTTCAAGGAAGACCCGGAACTTCTGCCATGCGTATGCGATTTTCTGTAAAGAGGGCCATAAGGTAGGCGAATAGGAGGAGCAAGGCTAGATGCAGTTAGCCTTCAGTGTCAGATGATGCGCATTGCAAAGATTCTGGGAGGGTTACCGTCTAATGCCAGCCCCGCAGATCAGGTCAAACTTCAAAGTATTGGTGAAAGCGGAAGTTGTCGCTCTCGTTGTTGAATATCTCTCAGGTATCGTTGTTGAACACCCTCAGGTATCGTTGCTGAACACCCCCAGGTCTCGTTGTTGAATCCTCTCAGGTAATAGGTATCGTTGTTGAACCCCCTCAGGTATCGTTGTAGAACCCCCTCAGGTATCGTTGTGGAACCCCCTAAGCTATCGTTGCTGAACACCTTCATGGAAGGCGATACTTTGTGGCGTTGCTTGAAGAATGCTAGCCGATTGCAGCTCAGGTTTGTGAACCCTGGCGAGATGCAGCCATCTTGGGGATGTTGCGCAATAACCATGCACAACATGCACGTTTGCGGATTATCTCTGTGTCTGGCGACATGTAGACTTCAAGTCTCGTACCTTGCTCATCGAAGATCCTGAGTTCTTTTTTGGTGCCACTGGGACCTGAAGACGTGTTGTTGCGTGGGTAGCTGGCTCTACGGCCGTCGTTGATGTTCATGTTTCTGCAAGTGGGAAAGTCGGGGTGGTGGTCATAATGTTCATGTACGACAGCATGGCCGGTGGTGATGTGCAAGTGCCAGTCATCAGGATGAGCACGAATAGTGTCGGTGTCAATGTAAGCGAATCCCCACTCAGAAATGTAGTGAGGGTATTTGCTGCCTCTCACAGGGTGCCTGTGAATGGGATAGACGCATCCCTCGCTGAGTTTTCGTCGGTGGTCAGTCGAGAGACATGAGAGAATGCAAAGGGGTAACGCTTACAAGTCAACGGCGAAGATACGAACATTAGGGCCCTTGGGTGGCCAAACCGGGGAACCTTCCTTGATCATAATGACTGTCAGTTTGACAGTGTTGAACGCATCGTCCTGTGCGTTGTGTTGAACTGGGAAAGACTCTGTGCGAACGAAGTGCTGTCCAGCACCAACGGCAACTTGGTCTAATTCGCTTTGCGTGGTCATTCTCAAGCCAAACTCGCGGGAGGCTTCGATGAGTTCTAAAGCAGGTAAGCTCCTAGTTTCTAGTAGAACTACTGCTGACTTACTGTGATAAGACCCTGCTGGCTTAGAAGCCAGGACACCGTTAGGTCTCAGTTGTCTGGCGATGGGTTGAATGTCAACCATCCTCCAGAAGGTCTGAGCCCTAGAGATGTATGTTAGAAAGCGCGAAGTCGCGAAGAATGACACACGTACATATCAATTCCGGCGTTCTTCATCCTTTGTTCGTCACCCGAAGCAGCCCAGAGACTTAGGATGGTGGGAGTGTGATCGCGTGGAAAGTCGGGGATGTGTTCGATCCCTTGATTGACAAGTGCACAAAAATCGTTTACGTCCTTGATGAAGCCGTCGCGCTCAGTGACCTCGCCTCGGCGAGGGACCCCAGGCGCACAGATCGATGGATCCATGTTCGAGGATGTGCTGAACAAGTTGATTGTTAGAAGCTGGGCACAAAGAAGATTGCTTTGTCTACTGACAAAAAGGAGGGCGGGAGGCGTGGGAGATGGGAGAGAGGTAAAGCGGACAGAAGGGGAAAAAGAAGAGGGAAGTCATGTAACATACAAAAGATCTGTCGACCTAGTAATGGAAGTGAGCTGCTTGTGGACGTAACGCTTGGGTGATTGTACGGTACGTACCTGGATTCCGAGGGCGATGTCAGCGATATTAACAAGAGATGTGGTATGGGCAGGAATGAGGATGAGAAGCACAAGCGCGTTCTACTGGCGAATGCGCAGGCACAACAGTGGAAGAAGCCAGCAGGCTCACCGACGACAGACGGCAAGATTGTCGCAGGCAGCATAGACCAATACACTTACGAGCGATTCAAGATGGCAGGTTCGGGCACAAAGTAGTTGATGATTTTGGGAAAGAGAAAGGTTGAGGATGGCAGAAGCTAGCGTTTGGTCAATTGACGTCGAGTGCCTCTCTTGTCCGACTAACCTTCACTTACGGATTTGACGTAAACACCATACTGAAAGCGACGACCACCATTCATCACCCAATCTGGCCCTGATCCTGTGCCATGTAACAGTTCATGTCAGATAGCTTTCCACCACCAGTAAATCTTTTAACAACTAAAGCCCATATCTACCTTAAGCACTTGCGTACATGAGCACGGTAGCTATCGGCATCAGAGACGAAGAACAATATCTGCTTATGGTAAGCATGTGTTGGTGTTTGCAGCCTTTGCGTGTAAGACTCAATGATATGTGGGTACATGCCCTCGCACGAAGTTGGCTAGATTAAGAGACTAATCCTACTGTCCTCGGGAAAGAATCTTGTCTCGTCGAGCCGAAGAATTGATAGGTACCACACATAGGAGAAGCCATATTGGCTGCTGTATCATCCCTAGCAGCGTTAACATTGCAGAGATGACAGCCTTCCCACGTTAGCTACGCTTGTCATGAAAACGTAGAACGATGCCGTTGGTAAAATCTGGATTTTTGGAGTTGGAGTGTCTGCAGAGGCTGCGTTCCCGGCAAGTGCAACAAATACAGTAAGTCCATAGCAGGATCACTTGATGACTGTAAACTGTACACTTGGCTGGTGATTCCGATGCAAATTCGTCCACTTCTTTCTTTATCGAGCGATGTGAAAAATTATTGAGAGGTGTCCGAGGTCCTGGTTGACGTGACCAGAACAGAGGTAGCATAGAATGAAACAGACCACATTCCACAGAGGGTGGTGACGTGTCCCCTTACTCCTTGGCCCTCACAAAACATTCACACTTATTCTAATCCACCAAAACCTGGAACACGGCGGTGAGTGCCAGGTTTCGACACGAATAATCGGTACACTCATGGTATATACAAAGTCTCACAATGCGATGTTGAGTCTGGAGGGGCTTCCGTGCTGGCCAGCTGGGGCTCCCGGGAAGTTGGGCTCCACATCGGGATGTCTTCGGACCCCAATATGTAGCATAACACGTTTGCCACTCATAGCTACACCGACAGCAGGTATGTATGAGCGTGGTAATTTCTTTGCTTCCGCCGTATGGTTGTTGCATAGAATAACATAAACTTTTGACATTCGATATTATAGCAAGGCATAGATATGTCGTTAAGGACTCGCCGTGTGACCTCGTGTTTGTTCTACTTTGAATATCACAAGAGAACATAAGAATGCATGCTTGAATGGCATACTATAGTACTCTAGGAAGGTAGATTATACACTGTCTTTCTTGTGTAGAAAGTTACAACATGGACGTGTGTATATAACGAAGATGTCGTAGACCATGATTCAATTTACAGTACGCATAATAAGTCGCGGCAAAAGCGATTGGAGCTTATACTACGCACAGTCCTTGCTTTGCAAATGTGTATTTAAGACGTGTTCATTCTTGCGAAAGGGTTGATGCGTGCTAGGGATAATAGCAGAGATGTACATCAGAATTGTGCCGATATGGTTGTCTTGTAAAGCTCGTGTTAGGATCGCCCAACGTTAAGAACACATGGCGCTTCGACGTGTTCCAAACAAGGAAGCTCAACCTGCGAGCTTAACGAATCCTAATTTCTGATTTCTGGCCATCAACTTGAGCTTCACCATGCCATCGAAATCATTAGTGATTAAATAACTATACCCTTCAAAGGCTCAACCACAACCTGAATGAAAGCTTGTTGCAGCAAAGCAGCCACATAAGGGTTGGACTCATCGACGCCATCCTGCAAACCGAAAGCCGTCACTCCTTGGATGCAAGCTCTAGTAGCGTCCGCATACCTCTTGCCCATGTTTTTGCGAACCTGTCTAAGTACTGTGCCGCTCTCGATGATGCGCACGCGATCATCTTGTCCTTGCTCGCCTAATGCAGAATCTCGGCCAGAGTGTAGCGACTGTAGGATCTTGTCAATGGGCTTCCAATGGGCGATCTCGATCAAGATGATACCAAGACTATAGATGTCGTATGACTTGCGATAGCCTTTCTTCCTGTTTAGATTAAGATAACCCGGATCGCAGTAGAGCGACCACTTGGTATCGCGCGGAGGTCCGCTTGTCGTGAAGGAGTGATCGGACGGTCTGGAGAAACCGAAACCTGACACTAGCAATCGACCGAAGTCCTCAACTGAGTTGACTGCAGATTTCTCAAACAATATGCCAGCACTTCGAAGCCCTTTATGGAGCCAATTGACAGCGTGCACATATAACAAGCTCTCCGCGAGCTGACGAGCGATCATACATTGACCACCGACACCAATTCGGGGCTCATCGAACCAGGAGAGGAGAGACCGAGAGGTACTGGACATCGAGTGCAAGACGACTCCGAAGCGAAGTCGGTCGAAGTCGTCAACGTATCCTAAACAGTTAGGTAGACGGAATTCGTCAGGTTGATTCGGCTGGCTCAGCAACCAAGTCAATCTCTCAACATTCTGGACGCTTTGAAGATCGGGATCAAAACCAGGCTCGGGAGCACCCAGCGCGCCCAAAACTGGGATGGTCGTATAACTTCTCCATTCAATCCAGACGGGCTTATCGTCGAGGATCGCTAGCGTTCGACAACCGTCGTCTTCTTCCGACATCTGTTGCAGACCAAGCATATTGTGATCACCCAAGAGCATCGACTTTGTCCTTCCAAGTGAGCTCATTTTGAAGGCGAATGAGGCGACGTTGTCGATCGTAGTGTGGAGATGTGACTCGAGTTTGTTGTCCCTGCTCACTAAAGCTGTATCATGGCGGCTCGTCTCACGCAAGGCAGTAAGCATAGCCTTCACATCATCCGCGGTGTTGCTGAGCTGGAGAACGGACAACCAAGTTTCGTGGTTTTGCCAAAGCAGTTGGTCCATCTGGTCGTCTGATACTGTCTCGTGCAAGTGGTTTGTAAGATGCCTGAGTCTGTCCAACCCCTTACGAAATCGGCCCTGGTCCTTCATGGCCCAGGACAGTCTCTTTGGCTCTTTGGATATGATGCGCCCCTCATTCGCGAATCGAACGAGATGATTCAGACCTCTGGCGTACCGGGAAGAAGTCGAAGGCATATTCTCAAGGTCCACACCCTTTGTGAGCTCACCGTAAATTTCGCGGACAGCGGATGACTGTTCCAGTGGTCCGGAGATGTCAGATGAGCGTGCATTGCTTGTATCTACTTCGGACACGACCTTCTGTGGTGATGTAGTGTCATGGATGTTTGCCAGTTGACGCAGATTGTCCAGCACTGTTCTGATCTCCTTCAGGGTTTCGATTATCAATTGCTCGTGTATCCTGACATGACGAGTGTATACTGGCGGATCCATAATCCCGGAAAGTCCAATCAGTTCCCCCCATCTTGCAAGTCTGCACTGCTCCATCTTGAGACGTAAAACAAACGTCTTGACCTCCTGATTTGCATTCGCTGCACTTTGAAACAGATCATAACCTGTTGACTGTCAGCAAGTGTTCTTGAGATATTCATGCTTGATCGTGACCTTCGATGGCCGCTGCGAAGAGCTGCAGCAACAGCGAAGTTGCTCCTAGAGCTATCTCCATAGTTCAAATTCTGCTTCAGAGAGAAAGTGTGCCTCTAAGTTGTTCCTGTACCTGCCAGTCTCATTTATTGCGGATGGGGCTTCAACACAATTGCTAAGTCATCCAAGTCTTGGTGCCCCGATTTTGGCATGTTGACCGACTTTTGGAAAATACCTTGTGACTCTGCAAGAGGTTCAGCCTTTCCATGCCGCAGTAACTCATCGTCTAGACGTGGTGTGCTACCATAGGTCGGTTGCTGAACATGGCGTTAAAAAATCATGCGAGGCGGCCTAAAACGATGATGCAGCTCATCGGGCTGCCACTCATTGGCCAGATATGCTGCAGAAGTATTGTTCGGCTTCTCTATTGGAGGGGGTTGCCGCTGCAACACTGCGACCCCACTTCTCATGGACAGTTCATGTATCGATGCAAGCTGGTGCGGATCATGTCATGTCACAAACCTATCCCGTGAGATTGTTTTTCGAGATTAAAGCTTCTGCGTACCCGGCCTCAGGCCTTCTGCCAGCCACCCTACTCGTTTCTGGAAAGTCCCATCTAACTTAGACCTTATCCATAGAACCCCAACAGGGATCGCTGTCTTTACTGCCTTGCGGTCACTTGTTGCTCAAGACAAACATGACTCTGCACAATGCGGCCTCAGACATTTCACTGGAGGATTTCTTGACGAGTGGACAGAGGTTCCATTGGGTCCAAGGAGACGGCCATCAAGGTCCCGCCGTTCAGATGGACTACCAACCAATTTCTGAAGACATTGGAATTCGTTTTGGCACCTTGGTGGAATGGACCGCCAAATCACATATCGTGATAGTTCCACTCATTACCGATGACGGCAGGCAGGATCGTGTGGCCGCAAAGATAATGCGGACTCCTTCAAATATCCTGAAGTTGAGAAACGAGTTGGAGATACTCCGAGGTTTGCGACACAAACACATCATAGCCGTTCTGGGAAGCTTCTCGAGATCTGGGAGGAAGAATCGACTTGAGTACGGGGTTCTGGTGTTTCCTCTGGCTACTCAAGATCTCGGTGATTTTCTAGAAAGGATCTCGAAACACAACAAAGACTTTGAGGAAACCCGTTCGGCTTGGATTGCACACGAGGACACTCCGAAACTCCTTCCGTTCTTTGCTTGTCTCTGCGAAGCCGTGCTGTACCTCCATGAAAAGTGCGTCAAACACCGAGACATCAAGCCTGAGAACATCCTCATCGATAGAGCTCACAACGCCATCTTGGCGGATTTCGACATCTCGAGGGCCTACAATGATGTGAAGGAAGCAATAACATATAGCAGCCTGGACGGAACTATCATGTACTCCTCTAAACATGTCTGGAAAGGCCCAGATAATGCAAATCCGAAAGATAGAGAACGAGGGCTGGAATGGGACATCATCAGTCTCGGCTTTGTCTTCCTCGAGATGGCGACCGTTATTTTTGGCAAGGATCTGCGAAAGATGAGGGAGAACATGCATTACCGCCACAACCATGAGACCATGGTGATCTACTCAGAGGCACTGCGCGACGGCAAGATCCAAGAGTGGGTCGAAGTTCTCCGAGCGACAGCAACAGGTTCCCCAGAAAAGCTCCCTGATCAGTTGAGAGAAGTCATCAAATCCGTTCCTGACTATGTCAACCAATTCTTAGGAGCAATCATGGACATGATGTCGGCTGAACAAGACAACCATCATCCATTGAGAGATGCCTACAGAGTCTTCGGGTGTCTTTCGAACCATTGTCCCTGTCCCCAGCCCGGGTGAGTGACCCAAGCCAGCATGTTTGACGTGCCAGTGATCGCTGACGCCTGATAGAGACACTGAATTTGTGCTGAGCTCTCTTTCTCTAAACAACACCTGAATATATCTCCATGTCCATGTTCTGTTTATAGTCTGCTCACTGCAAGAGCAATTGGCTGCTTGTTACCTTTTTTCTGACCAGCGTGCAAAGATGAACAGGTCGTGCGGGCTGAAGAGTATTGAGCATAAACTAGAATTTCATCCAACTTTCTTCTTGAATCTTGAACATCTCCGGCGGTTCCAGATCGTAAAAGTCGTGAACGAAGTCAACATGGTCAAAAAATGCCGGTTCATCGAGTATTTCAGGACCGAGGCCCTCCTTGCGGCATACTGAGCACATATATCTGTCCGTAAAGGCGAATGTTTCCCAGTTGAAAGTGCTCGCACGAGCTCGACGGGCTTTGACCAATGATTGCGCGCAACTTTCCAATTTATCACCCAGACCTTGATCCAAGCAGTATCTCTCAGCCTCGGCCCTGGATTGGTTTCTGAGACAATTGGCAAGTTCCTTTAAACCGCTTATGCGAAGATGTTGTCGACCTTCTGCAGACACATCGCCCTTGGCTTCCAAGAAGTGATCAACTGATCGAGCTCGTTCGAACGGCAAGCAAGGCAGCCATCGAGATGCGGGCTTCTTTGGTTGACTGCCTATCTCAAAAAGGTATTGTAAGAAGCTCGTTTCACCGTGCAAAAGCTTTATCTCCTCCTCGATCAGCGGATGATAATCGAATTCTTTGGTGGGAGTCCCGGTCATGCCTTCTGCTGATTTTGTGGCGTCAAGATGAACGTTGACGTATTCCTTGTAGCTCGGATTGGCTACTGAAACACGACAGACGTCAACAAGTGGAAGCAAATGTTTGTTCTCATCCAAGTGTTTGTGACCTTGGTTCGTGGATGCTGGCTGGCGGTAAGATCTCAAGATAAAGACTTTCGAAGGAGAGGTACTTCGAGCCCCAAACACCAATCTGCGAGATTCAGAAATTGCTATGTATTTGGTGGAGACTTCTTACGTTTGACACATTCCAGGTATTGACGCAAACTGCGAAGCGTTCTCCCGGCATACGTCCTGGAGCGGAATACAAGATTGAAGTGGAGGCTTCAGCGTTTCAGATTTCATCCTGTCGTTCAGCTTTGCACGAATCTGGCGAGCGCGATCCTGGCGGCTTGATGATTTTGAATCGAATGGTTCAAGCACCTCCGACATCTCCTTGGAGACTTCTTCCAGAGAGAGTCGCAAGCGTCCTAGCATGATGGCTAAAAGCCTATGGCAAGATTAGGTCCACGAATCAAAAGACGAAGGTCTGGACTTACCCTCCAGTCGACGTACCACCCACCAAATCAAAGTAATGGTGGAATCGAAAATCGTCGTTATCGCTAGTAAAGGATTTCATGAGAGGCGATGCTTTGCTCGTCGTTGTGCGATGATCTTCTTGCTTCTCAAGTTTTATAATCTGTTTCATGAGAAGGTCCAGGATAAACAGACAAGCAGGCCAGGTTGTCTCATCGGCAGCTATGGACGAGTCAGTAGGTGATGTAGTGAACCGTGAGAGAAAAGGTACTCAAAACTAATGCCCGCTTCTCAGCCCAAGGTGTGCGGCGAAATCTTGCCTGGCTGACATCTGAACGTGGATGTGTCGATTTACGACCATGATCGGTCTTCTCGGTAATCTCTGGAAGCGATTTTGTCTCTTTGGTAATTTCACTTCCTGTCCGACTCTTGAGCCTACGAAGTTTTTCGACCAAACTTAGCAATTCCATTCCTGGGACTTGACACCAATGTCGATAAACAAATTTTGGTGAAGAGCATTGAGTAGAATCCAGGCTGGGGGATATTGTCCTAATATGGTAAATAGTGGTACGTCGCAGGATCTGCGCCTCTGTCGTTTACGTTCATCGGTAATCGGTCCAGCGGATTGGCCTCAAACATGGCCCCCTGCTTGAAGCCCCCATTCCTCGCTGTACTACGATTATTCTTCTGGTTGACCAACGACGTGACGCGTACCGAAAGTTTGTGTAAGGTAACCTGGAATCCTGTTCGTAGAGATCAGTTGCAAACTGCTTGAAGCATCGGAAACCCGAGAACCCCCACGTTTTATGATCAATGTATATAGTATGCATGCAAGTTACGGATACATGTGCGCAAAATTGCAGTGCTTCGCTTGCAGGCCGCATGAAATGTCGCCGCTTTAATTGGCTCCAGCCTCTTGCATGGTGGCGGCGACGCGGAGACGCCTGATCCAAGGCTGCGGGAACAACATGCACTGCAGTGACTGCAGGTCATGCAGCTTCAAGTCACGAAACCAATCCAACCAATCAATAAGTATCTCGCCTCATCCCTGTCTTATTGATTTCGTGTATCGCTGCAGCCTGCAAAAACGGTACAGACTCAAATCACATCCGACGGTTAGCCCGCTTTCTTGCATAGCAAGGGTATCTGACCAATAGTGGTGCTTACCAAGGTCGATATAAGCAGTATTCAAAGCTCACACTAACCGTCGGATGCAGCTACAGTTAGCCATGACTGGACAAGGCCTGCATCGTTGTCTCGCTGACAGCGAAGCATGAATCTCTACAATTGACGTGAGAGATGTGCCACTTTCTATACTTCTTCCGGCCCCGTATGAACGCGCCAGCTGTCTATGGCACGCATGACCTCTTCTGGTAACCCTATAGATCCAATAAGCCGCTTTCCTTCAAACCGTCTGACCCAATACTACAGATGTAAGCGCCGGCCGGCCTCCGTGCATAGCAGGTAGAGACACGATCAGTCAATCATGCTGACATGAGACGACAATCTATTCATTGTGTCGCTTGCAGGTGTCAAAGAACAGTTCGTCTAGCAAAGACAATTCTTTCAACCTGACAGCTCTTTTGTCGGCCTATGCCAACAGTTTTGTCAGCACGATTGTGGAGTCTACACTGGCACAATGCTCCATGAGCAATCTCGTCATCGGGATAGAAGCATCAACTCAGCTAGCGCACTGCATTCGTGGCTTACATTCTAGTGCTATCACAGCGCATTCAAGTTGTCAGCACAGTGGCGAAGTCGAATCTGATGCGAGCCACCAAGACGAGAATGCCGACAGAAGGCGAGACCAACAGACTGAGTATACCTTTCCCCATTGTCACAAATCATCACAGGCAGTACAAGAAACAACCTCTGCGAAAGATCTAGCAACCAAAGCGGTGATATTTTGATCAATAGCTGGAGCCACGTCTCACCAGCAGGACGAATCACGATTTTGTGAAACCACTCAGTTAAAGGCATCCTGGAATCTTGCATGAGAAAAGATTACACATGATACTACTCGTCTCCCTTCTCTGGCTTTAGTAGACCGCAAACTAAGTTACAGCGCTGATCTATGCGGGATCTTCAATGGAGACATTTCTCGCCTAGAAACATTGTACGCGAGCAGACGATCAAACAATTCCTTGCTTACAACCACTGGCTATTGAGGCGCTTATTTCAAAGCAAAGCTTTAGCTCGAGAATATCCGATAAGGATATTATCATGTATGGTCTAAATGATGTTAAATGCCCTTCTCTCCACGAGCCTCTCACGACCCTTCATTCGAACATTGTTCTCAGAGTAGGAAATTCAAATTTTCAGTTGCTTTGTCCCATCGTTCGGACGGACTTTTGCAGATTGCTTGTCTTTTCGGCTTCTTTACTACTCATGCTTGCCAACGTATCTACCCATCAACGATACGTTCACGCAAGCGACATGTTGCTGCAATTCCTCCTTGAAACCCCCCTGTCAAATTGGGGGGTTTCCACTGACTGGATCACTGGTGTAGACGTATCGTCATGGACTGCTCGTATTATATGCTCAGCTCACGGTCATGACATTTCTTCCAATGTCACTGCTCTTGCAATGACGACAACATCATTATCGAGCAAGCCTTTTTCAAGGAGAAGCAGCGACGCCGACTCGCTCTCTGTAGCTATCTCGGGATGGAGCCTCAAGGTCCAGCAGACTAAATGTAATATGACACTAGAAGCACATCCAGAAAAGAAAGTCTAGATGCTGCAAGTATCGAAAATCTATGAATTACTCTATCACGGGACGTTTCTTCTAAGGGGTCTACATGGAACTTCGTTTACTCGTCATCATCATCATCCTCATCATTCTTCCCCTGCAACCCAGAAAGCTCCAAATACTGCTCCATCAAATCCTCAACCATATCCTCCACCCCCTTCAACTCGATCCCAAACACGCGTTCCGTCTTCTCCTTACTGCAAACCACCGATTTAGTAGGCACGTTTCCAGTACAGGGCAAAACACCGCTTTCCACTTGCTCGGCGAAGAGGTCTTTGCAGATGTCATTGACGTCGTTCCATTTGCATTCTTGACCGAAGAGATATTCGCCAGCGGGGATGGAGGTTTTGTTCAGGGCGGCTACGTGGATGGCTGCTACGTCTTCGATGTGCACCACGGAAGCCAGTTCGGCTGGTGAGTTGGGGGGTGTGAGGCCCAGTGCGATGCGGAGGAAGAGGATGTTGCTTGTGGCCATCAAGTCCGCAGGTGAAGTAGCCAATTCGTTTCTTCCTTGCACGTAGGTAGGGCAGATATTAACGACGTCGAAATTGGGCTTGTTCTCTTCCATCCATTGTCTCGAGCGGCGGAATGAAGAGACTTTGGATGCCACATAGGCGACCATGTTGCCTGAATAAGGAGGAGGGATTTCAGGATTGACTGTCTCCTCAGTGACAGTGACGGGGACGTCTACGGGACCACCAAGCACGGCGGGAGAGATGAAGATGGCGCAGGAAGAAGTGATGACGACTCTCTTCACAGTGCCGGACTTTTGTGCTGACTTCAAAGCGGAAAGTGTGTTATTGATGGCAGGCTCGATCAATTGGTTCCATTGCTCTGCAGGCTCCATAGTAGCGTTCGAAAATGGTACTGGCGATGCAGAGTGAATTATGTAATCGGCACCCCCTGTTACTTCATCCAGAGCTCCTTCGGCGGCCAGATCTGGGACGATCCAGAAACTGCATGGCGAAGATTTCCTGGTAAGAGACTTATAGCATGGGTTGTTGCGAATAATATCGGCTTTGGCATCGCTGCGCACCACGATGCGGATGTTGTAGTCGAATTGAAGAGCCTCCTGGAGGATAGCGAAACCACAGAAGCCGGTGGCTCCGGTGAGTACAATTGTGCCGTCTGACATGTTTGGAAGAGTGGTGTGAAGAGGTATAGGTATGGAAAAGAGAAAAACGTGAATTGAAGGAAGAGACTTAATTTTTATGGTTTTCGCCGTCTACTTCCAAATTGTGGATTCACTTTACCAGACAATCGACTAGGCCTGACACCACCCTTGACCGATATTGCAGATAGACAAAAGAGTGAAACCTGTGGAGTCACGAAAGTCCGGCAGTCAGGCCAGAGGCATCCTTGTGCTGAAACGAGTCGTAAGAAGGGAACAGTGATCATCAAGGGTTCACGGCGATCGACTCTGGAGAGTCAAGCGCCAAGAAAGATCAGCCATGTCGACTCGAAAAATTGTTTCATAGCAGGACCCTGGAGTCAGAATCCACCATTGGATAGTGGACATTGAGTATTTGTCAAAGGAGCATTTTTGAATTTGTTGAGAATCTATACGTCTAGTCGAACATCTTGGTCATGGCCTTTTGAGCCAACTCGACACCGAGGAAAGTGGCAGCGTTGGCGGGGACAGCACGAGCCATGGCGGGACCAATACCAGGGAAGAATGCCTTGTAACCTCCTCTTCTGTAGAGCTCCTTGACAGTGCCTCCGATTGTAGGGTTGCCCTCTGCCGATTGCAGACGACTCTTGATGGTGTCAACGGGGAAGACGGGAATCCACATGGCGATACCAGCAGCACCACCGGCGGCCATAACAGCAAGAAGACTGAGCTCGCCGGGAGTGCCGTCTGCGTTCTTAGGTGTGAGTCTGCGCTTGACGATTTCGTAGGTTGCGAAGTATGCTGCTGATCCAGGGGCGTCTCTGGCGAGCGTCATGGCACTTCCTCTGAAGACGGATCTGACACCGCCTTCCTTGTAGAGTTGACGCACGACATCAACACCACCTGCGTACTTTGGCTTCTCGCCGGGAGCCAAAGTCTTTTGACCCTGGATCTGCAGCAACACCTTTACACGCTCGAAGGGGGCGGTGATGGCGGTTGTGGGGATGGCGGAGAAGGCACCAGCAGCGCATACCTGGCCGACGGTGAATTGGTCGTTGACTACTGTGCTGGTTGATTTGACGAGCTTCTTGCCCAAATCGTAACCCTAGCTTCTGTCAGTCGTTGCAAGGTTTGTTCGTGGGTTTGGTTCGGTCATACCCAGAAGCTGACGGCGACTACAAGAGGGATTAGCAATCGTGTTTGTCCATGTTCAGAAAGCTGGACTTACACATTGGCGTCACTCCAACCAAGGGAGCCGAGACACCAGCATACAGACCCTATCGCACTGTGAGTTGCTGAACCGGCTTCAGTATGACGGACTATAGCATACCCTAACGAGACCCTCCTTGGCGACGGTTCTTCTCACAACATCCATTGCGCCGCTGTAGACGCCGGCTTGAGCGGTTTGCAAGCGCACCTTGACCAAGTCGAAGGGGTGTCCAACCACGACTGCGCAAACACCACCGGCGCCTCCAGAGACTAGCGAGCGCAAACTCGCAAACGTCTGTTTTGTTGCGACAACAGCATCCTTCTTCAGTTCGTCTGCCGACGGCAGGTCATTGACGCTCGGTATGCTTGATTTGGACATGATGTGATGCGGAAAGGATGTGGAGAAGCTGTGGGGGTGACAGCTGGGGATAGAGATAGGTCGGAGAGAGGTGAAGATCAAGGAGAGATGAAGCAAGAGGGAGCAAGAGGGGAAGAATGTCACCAGTGAAAGAAGAAGCCACAAATGTCAAACAGTGAAGCCGATGATGCTGGGCGTGCTCTCTTCATGTGATGCAACATTTCTCAAGCTTTCCCGAGGGGACTCAGCATCAAATCCGGGGAGCCGAGGCTGATCTTGAATGCCGGCCGAATGGACGCCGAGACCAAGCATCGAACACCCACCAGCTTCGCTCTCTCGCACGCAGCAACGGATCAGATGCTTTGGATAGCGTCGGTCGGAGCCGATCTAGCATTCTTCCAGAAGCAAGCCACGAGGTATGCACGCTACATGTCAAAGGTACATGAAATTCTAGTATTGGTTCATCATGTCTATCTTGTTTCTATCCAGTCACTGATAAGCCGGTCGTTTACTTGATCTCTGCGTAGCGCAGGTAAGGCTTGAGCTCTCTAACGTTGTTGAACTTCTTCTTTGCGTCCTCGGTCGAGACGGAAGGAGGCACAATAACGTCCTCGCCAACTTGCCAGTTGATGGGTGTGGCAATTCCCTTCTTGTCTGCCGTCTGAAGAGAGTCGATGACTCTGAGAACCTCGGCGCTGTTTCTGCCAGTAGATGCAGGGTACATCATTGTGAGACGGACCTTCTTCTGGGGGTCGATGACAAAGACGGAGCGAATGGTGAAGGCAATGCTCTTCTTGGCTGCGTCGTCCAAGTCTTCCTGGTTGATCATGTCGTACAGGAAGGCGACCTTTCTATCGTGGTCGGCAATGATTGGGAACTGAAGGCTGGTGTTCGCGATCTCGTTGATGTCCTGAATCCAACCCTCGTGCGATCCGAGGTCGTTGGCGCTCTGCCATTATCAGTCAGCCTTGTTCTGTCTATCTCATCCTCTTTCAAGTCTCATACCAGGCCAATCATCTTGACGCCACGAGCATCGAATTCGTTCTTCAACTTGGCAAATGCGCCGAGCTCAGTGGTGCATACAGGTGTGTAGTCGGCAGGATGGCTAAACAAGATTGCCCAGCTGTCGCCAATCCATTCGTGGAACGAGTTGATGTCACCCTGCACTTGTCAGTATTACTGGTCTGTCCATTCGCAGCAATCAAGCTTACGCTGGTAGTCTTTGCACTGAAGTCAGGGGCAACAGAGCCCAGACGAATGCGAGGCTGCTCCTGGGTTGTGGCAAGACCACGGTACAAGAAGGGAGCAGCTCTGGCACGAGCAGTCAGGGGCTGACATGCCGAAGCACGAGAAAGAGCTCTGGGTACTGATCTGAAGAATGAAGCCATTGTGTATCTGTCTTGTGAATTGGACTATCTCAAGTGTTCGAGGCTCGAGTTCGATACCTATGGACTTCGACTTCTACAAAACTTCGGCCTTCTCGACGTCATGCCGATCTCGGCAATTGCTCTCTCCAGCTCGAAGCTTCACCACAAAGCCTTTTCTCTCGCGACAAACATTTCGTTTATCAAGAAGTAGGCAACCGATATCATCGGCGAGTCTACACTCTTGCTTGTCAGATCTGAGGACTACCAAGTGTTCATCAGTAAGCCAGTGCGGAAAGATGCCTATCCCGGTCTTCTCTGCCGCGGAATTCCAGTGCGGAGCAGCTCCGCATATCAAGGTGGGAAGGTAAACACGAGTAGCTACCCCGCGGCAGTCCTTACTAGGGTCCTCGGCCAAGTATATCCTTCTCTGTTATCTGTCTGTTGGATCATATTCCAGTTCTTGATTTTGCCTGCTTCTGCCCGTTTTAGTCCTTGTCACACATTTCGTCTCATACCATGGCTGCAGTACAGAAAGTTGCTCTCATCACAGCAGGCACAGCAGGACTGGGCGCTGCCATTGCCCGAGTCCTGGCACCAGACTTCAGGGTGGCATGTCTTCTCTGCGAGCTCTCTATCATAGCAGACTCCTGACAACGTACTCACAGGTGATCAATTACGCAAACAATACCTCTCGCGCCGAGGACGTCCTCAAAGAACTCAACAACATCCCCAGTACCGTCTCCTCCCAAACATCCCCCCGCTTCCATGCCATAAAAGCAGACATTGGCAACCGCGATGCCATCACCACCCTCATCCAGGAAACAATCACCACAATGGGCCGCCTCGACGTCGTAATCTCAAACGCCGGCTACACACGCCTAACCGACTTCATGAATTTCGACGAACAGCACTTCGACGAAGACTGGGACAAATGCTTCTTGTACAATGTAAAAGCACACATGTGGTTGGCGTACGCCGCCAGAGAGCACTTGGACAAGACGGAAGGTGCGGTTATCACCACGGCTAGTATTGCCGGTGTCAAGCCTAGTGGAAGTTCGCTGCCTTATGCGGTCACCAAGGCGGCGAGTATACATTTGACAAAGTGTTTGGCGAATATTTGTGCTCCGAGGATTAGGTTTAATTCTGTCAGTCCTGGGTTGATGTTGACGGAGTGGGGGTATAAGTTTTCGGAGCAGAAGAGGGAGGCACATAAGAATAACACTAAGCTGAAGAGGCTGCCTGAGGTTGATGTGAGTGGACTCGAATTTTATATTAAGAGGATTCAGTGCTGACCGTACATTCTAGGATGTGGCAGAGCAAGTACGAACGCTTGCTTTGTCAAAGAGCATGACAGGGCAGAACATCATAATCGACTGTGGCCTGACAAGCTGAGAGGGACGTTTATATCTCGATTTTCGAATTCGCAGATTGAACATTTCAGGCTTGCTATACCAAAGCCATACTATACTCTACAGCTTAGCATCACCATTAATGACATCCCTAACCAATTTCAACCCCTCCTCGGCAAACCTCACCATATTTCCCACTCTGTCCCCTCCCAACCCCGTCTCCACCTCCCTAGTAAACGTCCCCTTCTCACAATCCACGGCCAGCGCAACATATCCAGGCGTCCTGTTCCTCGTCTCCCCACCCGTAGGCCCAGCAGTCCCTGACTCCGAAATCACATAGTCCGCCCCTAATTCCCCTCTCACATGCTTGGCCATCCCAGCAACAATTTCAGGCGTGGGACCTTTGTAGTTCTTGGTCTTTTCGTCCGTCCAGCCTGCGTAGGCGGTGCGGGAGGGGAGGGTGTAGAGGGTCAGACCGCCTTTGTAGACTTTGGAGGCGCCAGGGGTGGAGAGGATAGAGGAAGAGAGGAGACCGCCTGCTGCTGTTTCGGCGACTGCGATGGTTTGGTTGCGTTCGTGAAGGAGGGTTGTTACTTCGTTTAGGATGTTGCGGATGGAAGGTGGGGGGAAGTGGGCGGAGGCGTCTGAGGAGCTCATTCTTGCGATTGTTTTGAGGTGGTTGGATTTAAGAGGTCTGGAGATTGAGAGTGCTCTTTTTGTGAGTAGTTGGGACATGAGAGGTTTTGTTTCTTTTGCGTTTTGGAGTTGAGATATTCGGATTACTCGGGTGTTTGTAAGCAAGAGAGTTGTGACGTGAGCATGGCGGGGTAAATCTGGAGTCAGGGTTACTCCCAATACTTGAGATAAATGCTCGGCTCTTCGAGAAATTACTGAACGCATGCGATCTTTGGTCACTCGTGCGATCTATGAGGAATTGGGGTGATGACCTGACTATTCTCCAGTAATAACAGGCTACTGGCGATATCTTATAGTCATGAGAGCGACCTGAAGAGCAAGTGAACAATGAATTCACCGATTCTTTGACTCAAGCTTTGCCCTCGAAACCTCAGACTGAGAGCATATTCCCAATCATCTTCTACGATCAGACCGACGTTGGTCGATACTTACTTGTGCTTCTCAAAGCCTGAAAATATTCTGCAATCGCGTTGCCTCGAAATGTCTATACCACAAAAGCAATGATGGCATGCCAAGCTACGGGCAAGAGACCGTCATCGCACCTGCCCAAGATGGTTTAAGCTTGGCCGAGAAGTGCTTGATCGACCTCTCTTTCTCCACGCGCATCTTGACGATCATTCCCCCTCGGATACCTCGATTGGCCTTCCGCCGTGCCTATCTAACGGCATGGCGAGGTAACATAACCTCATGTGTAACCTCAATGGGGGATGATATTCCGCTCTGCTCGCCGGTATCTACGTATCTTTGTGGAGTAGCTTTAATCCTTTGCTTAAGTATTTACTGTACGTGTGCCGGGTCTTTTCTTTCCTTGCTGTAATTCTGTTTCCCTGTCGCATTTCTTTTCTGTCGATATGTCTGGTACTGAGAAGTCTTATGATGCGGAGAAGGACCTACCTGGACCTTTGTCAGATGCCATTCGCAATGGCAGTCTAGATAAGTCGGTTTTGCAAAATGCTGGAGATGGTGATGAGGCCTTGAAGGCTTTCGCGTCGCATCAAGGAGAAGTTATTGAACTGGACGAAGCGACCAACAAGCGACTACTACGGAAGATTGACTGGAACTTGATGCCCGTGTGTATCCCAGGAAATAATTATGCCTCCATCGAACTCGTACTGACCGCATCTTCTCTTCCAGGTCATGTGCATTGTGTACGGCCTGAACTACTTGGACAAGACGACATTATCATACGCCTCTGTCATGGGACTAAGAGTAGACACAAATCTAACAGGAAACAACTACCAGTGGCTGAGCTCAATGTAAGAGGAAGAAACACCAACACCTGTGAATAGAAGGACTAACTCGCACCAAAGGTTCTACTTCGGATACCTCGCATGGGAATACCCTACCAATCGACTCTTGCAAAGATTACCACTCGGAAAATACTCAGCTGCCAACATCATACTTTGGGGAGCTACTCTATGCACTTTCGCAGCTGTGAGCGACTTCGGTGGGGGCGTTGCTGTTCGATTCTTCCTCGGTGTTACAGAAGCCGCAGTCACTCCTGGATTCGCACTATTGACTAGTCAATGGTATACAAAGAAAGAGCAAGGGTCTCGAACATCAATCTGGTTCTCGTTCAATGGATTTGCCCAGATATTCGGTGGTCTGGTAGCATACGGTATTGCTAAGGGAACGAGAATCCATGGATCCGCCATTGAGCCCTGGAAGATAATTTTCCTGGTTACTGGATGCTTGACTATCTGTGTTGGAGCTATCTTCTTTTGGGTCATTCCGGACAGTCAGTTGAACGCACGCTTCTTGAGCAAGGAAGACCGTATCCTTGCTATTGAGCGTGTCAGATGCAATCAGCAAGGCATTGGAAACAAGCATTTCAAGATGTACCAGCTCAAGGAGGCGCTGCTGGACCCGCTGACTTGGGCATTCGTTTTCTATGCCCTGGTCGCTGATATTCCCAATGGTGAGTACAATCGTTCTTGTTGAAATATGAATCTCAGAAGCTGACTTGTCATTCCAGGTGGCATTTCCAACTTCTTCTCTCAGCTCATCACATCTTTCGGCTACACAGCAGAAGAATCTCTACTCTACGGTACTCCAGGCGGTGCAGTCGAAGTGATCGCCCTCCTCGTCTGCGGCTACCTCGGCGACAAATTCGGCCATCGCCTCTTAATCTCGACTTCCGGTCTCTGGATCTCCACACTAGGTATGCTTTTGATCGTCTGCCTACCACTCAACAACAACATCGGACGCCTATTCGGCTACTACCTCACCCAAGCATCACCCACACCATTCGTCGCTCTCCTCAGTCTGATCTCCACAAACGTCGCCGGATGGACCAAGAAAACCACAGTAGCCGCTCTTTACCTAATCGCCTACTGCGTCGGCAACATCATCGGCCCTCAAACCTTCCGTCCCGCAGATGCACCTAGATACATTCCCGCTTGTATCGTTATTGTAAGCTACATCCCCCTCACCACCAAAGCCTTGCAAACCCACTAACTCTGATTTCCAGATTGTCTGCTATCTTCTCTGTATAGTCGACATCGTATTCATCTATTGGTACTGCAAAAGACAAAACAGCAAAAGAGCCGACATTCGCGCTTCACCCGATTACGTCAAAGCGGAGAATCAAGAATGGTTGGATCTCACGGATCGTGAGAATCCTGAATTCGTGTATACTTTGTAAAAAAAGATAGAGAAAAAGCAAGGGGTTTCTTTGCTATCTATGTAATTTTCAACTTTTTGATCGTCAATCGCCTCTCCCTGCACACCGACCCCCCTAGACGGAAACGCTTGTCAAAATGCGAGATTGGATTCGAGATCGAAGATTTGGCCATTGAGAGTGCGAGAAGCGACGACTCTCACTGGACATTTACAGCAACCTGAAGATCATTCTGCATTTTCACAGACGTGTATAACAGGAGAGATACGATGCCGGGAGAAGCACAGAACCAATCAATAAAGAAGCTTGTAGTGAAGAAAAAGGGTTTGATTACAGAAACAAAAGTGAAGAGAATTTGGGTATAAAAACGATTACAGAAAAGTGAGCTCATGGAAAGAAAAAGGATAAGTCAAGTCCGCAAGAACTATCCTGAGCAAAAGGTAAAGCAGAGAAGAGAATAAAGTGAAAGCAATCCAACAGTGAGTAGCCATGGGTAAAACAACCCAGATAAAGAAGTGAAGCAATGAAAACGTGAAATGTGTGCGTCGTGTGTTTCTTTTCGTCCCTTCAACCTCATTGATGTCGTGAAAAAGCCACCGCCATCCCCGAGTATGCAAAGTCATTACCACCACCCGAAGCCCCCATTAGCACCGCGCTTTGACGTAAAACGGCACGCTTGCTGTGAAATGCAAGGAAACAGAGAAAAAATCTGCATGGAAGAAGTGAGGAAAGGTGCAAAGAAGAGTTGTGAAGAGACAAGATTACTGCCATGTGTTGCTTGAATTCGATCGTAAAGCTCACTCAACCGAGCTCATCACTCGAGCGAGGACGAAAAACGACCTCATCATCATCGTCGTCGCTGTTGAAGTATTGACTGAATAGGTGGTTGCTGTCAGAATCATCCACAACCTTTTCCTATTCGGCTGTGGTGCGACTGCGTTCGTCCTCCTCGAGAACATCTGAGAGACGAGTGGGATGGTGATGTCTGCTCTGGAGGGCCTCCCAGTCGCCGTAGCCTGCACCTTCATAATCGGCAGGTTCGGCGGCGCGGTAACCGGCAGGGTCAGCATCGTCGACAGTTGAAGTGGCGAATGAAGCCATAGCTTCGGCACTGGTCGTGGGTGCGTGTGGGACCTGGGGAGGGGGAATATTGACACCATAGCGGGCGGCGAGTTCGCGCTCGCGGGCGACATCAGCGGCGGTGTCGTAGTCTTCGGAAGAGACGTGACTGGCGTTGTGCTGTGCGCTACGGCTGGGGTTGCGGTAGACGATGGGACGGCCTTGAGCGTCGCGGCGCACGTTGCCGTGTTCGTCAATCTCATACTCGGTCTCTTCGGTTGTGTTTGATTCGTAGGAAGGGCGCGAGCCTAATTCGCGAATGGTTTGAGTGGTTTCGGCGACGGGGGTCCTTGAGCCCGCACCGGCACTGCCAGGAGAAGAGTGGAGGTAGACCTTGCCAGGAGGTTGCTGGTAGAAGAGTTCAGGCTCGTCGCGAACAGCGCCTGTGCTGGCGGATGGGCTGGGTTGGATTGTAGGACGAGTGGTGGTCACGTTGGGGTGGATCGAGGGAGACACGGCATGGGGGGACAGATCACGACGTTGCTGTTGTGGGGAGATGGCAGTGCGAGCGGTCGAGGTCGAGGCAGGAGTGCTGCCAGCGGCGTATGCCTCGTCGGGACCGAGTTGCTGCAGGTCGGGTTCGTGGTGGAGATGTTGACCAGCTCTGGCCGACTCGGTGAAGGGGTCAGTGTCTGTAGGCGATGGCTCCTCTTCCTGGTATTGCACGTCCGGCACAATGGGTTGGTATTGCTGCTGGGACTGGTGAACCTCTGGAGACTGCTGCGATCTTGCCTGATGATACTGAGGGCTTCCGCCAGTGGTAGGACGACGTTCACTGCCCTGATGGCTGGAAGTGTGCATAGGTACGACCTGAACGCCTCCAATGACGGTGGGGAGGCCCTGGCGAAGATCTCCTATCCATCCAAGACGGGCTGCCTCCATGGTGCCAAGATCTTCCCAAGCACGCCTGGCTTCATTCTTCGAGATGTTGAGCTCTCTGCGAGCCTCATTGGCAACGTTTTCTTGCTGGCGCGCGTCTCTGCGAGCCTGCACAACATCAGCCAGGGCCTGCTCCTTCGCGTTACGCTCATCCTGGATCTGGCCCAACAAGTCTGCGCGGTCCTCTTGCCACTTCTCCTGCTCAGCTCTCATCTCATAGAACCAGCGCTTAAACTTGCGCTCAGAGCTTGCGCGCAGTCTCTGCAACTCTACCAATCCATGGAAGAGATTGGCTCCAGCAGCCGAGAGGTCCTGGATCTGGCGTTGCATGGCAGCAGCCGACGGGATGTTACGACGGATCTCGTCAGTGTTGCCCTCGATCTTACGGAGCCAGTACGATGTGAGCCCTTCCCAGTGTGATGACAGATCTTCCCATCTCTCGAATGCATGAGGGAAGTTCATGCGCGTTGTCGATGGACGGACTTCCTCTCTGAGATCATCTCCCTTTGATGCTGAAGGAGGATCGGGTGCTGAGGAGATGCGTGCTCCGGACTGGGTGGTCGTGTGAGATCGTCGATGACCAGACGTGGCCTGCGTGTTAGGAGGTTGTTGCGCTGACTGGCTCTGAGATCGTTGGCGGGAAGGGAGGTTGCCTTGAGTCTCCTCGGGGACACGCGCCGACGATGATGAGGCTTCAGGTCTAGCCATACGCTCCGTGGCGGCGGCGGCAGCTCTTCTACGTTCGCGCTCAGAAGATCTCTGCTCTTCCTCTCTCTGCTGGTTAGCCTCAGCCTCCCTTCTTGCCTCCCTTGCAAGTCGATCTGCCATGACGTCGCGGGGTGTACGCATTGAGGGTGTGATTCTACTGCCACTCTGATTGCTGCTGCCCAGAAGATCTGACATTGCTTCTCTCTCTTCCTCAAGGACGGGTGTAAAGGGGTATGGCGTGCGGATTGCTTCTTCGATTGCGTAGAGAATTGCAAAGTGTTGACGTCGCGAGATGCGAAGAGCTGGGTGTGGTGTGAGATCTGGGAGATCTATCGAGTTCGGGTCAAGTCGCGGAAGCCGGGGTTCGTGGACGTGATCGTTTGCGCTGTCGAAAGAAAGAGATCTTCGTCTGTTGACACGCCGAGAGTCGTCGATTCGGGGGGCTCGTCGTAGCCCTCGAGCGGTGCTTTCCGAGGACGTCGACGTCGGGGACGATGCGCTGAAGCTGCTCTGGTCTTGGGCTATTCGCTGTTGCCTTCGTGCAGTCGCCAATGGGTCGTGAGACTCGTGGTAATCGTCAATCGAACTGCGCCGTTGATGCGACAGTTTGAAGGCTGGTAGTGGATCCAGAGCCGCTACTTGGGCCGTTTCCGCTCAAATCCTTCGGCTGAAGCCTATACTCCTTGTTCAACAGCCACCGATCTGTATCGCACAAGATACTTGTACAGAGGTAATATGACGGTAGTCTGCTTCTATTGCGACACTCAGTATGTATGACGATATGGTGTAGAGACATGAAAGAAGGTTTGGGCAGGGAAAAGTGGACCGGCAATTGCAGAACATAGGAATTGAACGGAAAACATGATTTGTGCCGACAAGACAGCGCTTTGTCAAACAGGGATATTACTCGAGGGGCTGGGTATGGACAGCGAACTTGGGTAGACCCAAGTGGCAGGAAACATGCAGTGGCTGGGAAGCAGAGCACGGTCGTAACCGCAGAACGAACAGACAAACGCACCTTGAAGCCTCGTATATTTAGTATATATTTAACCCAATGCCGGAAAGTGCTGTTGAGGTTGAAGCCTACTTCTCAAAGTGGTCAAACGATTGCGACGAACGAGGCAGACTGATCTGCGTGTGTTGGTTGTCAATTGAAGTCAGGGAAGGCGCGACTTGGGCAGTGTTTCATCCGCGGATTCGACGACCGGCTTGGGGGTGACGATGATGCTGAGGCTGGAATAGATCTGGATCGGAACAAGAGAGAAACCTGACTCATCAAATCCCGTCTCATGGTCCTGTAACTATCCACAAAACTTTAATCACCAGATTTGAAAGAGCTGTGTAGGTTTTGTGACACCGCAGCTGGCGTGTAGCACTGTGGATGGTCGAGACTGGGAGTACACGGTGCGGGAAGCAACTCAAACTGCTCAACAGGCACTCGCAAGTGTCCGCGTCAACAAGGAAGTCGATATGGAAATTCAGTAGGCTGATTGGCGAGGACGACTCGAGAGCAGACTTGCCTTGGGCTTCGAAGAGAAACGAGAACCTGGTCGCTGCCAGCGCATCTCGCGATGCCTTCGGCTTGGCCCGTGGCAGGCGAGTTTCATCCCTCATCAGGGCCCGCGCGAGCTCTTGCCCTTCTTCGCTTCCGGCATGCTCGGGTTGGTGATTTCAGCAACATGTTCTGGAGAGATGAAATACAAACAGCTGAAGATGAGGTTCTCAAGAGGAAACAAGCTAAGAGAGAAATGTTCCTCTCCGACGGACACCAGCATGAGCTCGTCCGGTTCTGGTTTCACTTGCTAGCCAATCGTTGAGATGGCAACTTTTGCCGACTCGCCTAATATTGCGTCTGTTAGCCCTAAAGTGTTACGACATACGAGTCTCCGTAACAAGATCGATCTCCGTTCGCTGCTTGAATACGGAAAGCACGACTTGAATATCAGAACTTGTTCCATTCACCTACTTTCTCAGAGGCAATCAGCAGGTGAACGGGTGGCCAACAGCTCCAGAAGCATATGCCTCGATCAACGACTTGACAATCGCGTACATGCCCCCAACACAAATAAAACCTCCAGCAAGCAGAGTTCCAAGGCATAGTATGAACATTGGCCATCTTTGCTTGACGGATCTCCATCCATTACCGAGATGATGAGTGTCGTGCCACCAAAAAGCTCCTGCAAGGCCGTACGTGTACCACGAGGCGAAAGCTGACGCGACTATGCCACCAAGATATGAGAAGAACTGTCAATTCGTCAATGAAGTGCTCATGCAATTGAAGACAAGCAGAATAGCATACCGGCACACCAGTCGCCAGTACAAAACCGCAGGCATTTGCGATTGCAAGCAACAGGATCCAAACCCCCCATCCGATCACTGTGTTCTCTGTCAAGTGCCTGCTCTTCCTAAACATCCTCACGAAGACAATCTTGGCGGCGAAATGGTTGTATAGAGCTCCCGCGACCAGGATGTTCGGCAAAAACAAGCCCCAAGCAGCTTTTGCCCAAATCTCTGACAAGCTGAGAAAAGATGGGCTTTGCACCGTGGAGCCGAGATAAATGTAGGACACTACAGCGAAGATGACATACCAGGTCGTGCTGAAAAGTTGAAGCGCCCATGCTGATTTCTTGGAGTCACTGGGGACTCTCATCTCGGAAATGATGGTAAAGAACAAGAAGTGGCCAGCATAGGCGAGGACTAACTTAATCAGCATCTTTGCTCCCCTTCACCTCATCCAGCTCTGCTTACCAGGATTTGTGATGGCCAGAAACGCCGTATAGAATGAATTTGGCGCCGTAGCAACGACAATTCGATCGGGAGTCGGCTCAATACCACTGCCAATCATAGCAACCAAAGTAGCAACCAGCACAGAAACACAGGCCGCGACGGAAAATCCTTGTAAGCCTGCCCCAAAAGTCCTAGGTAAAGCAACAAGAAAGGTGATGCAAGTCCAGATACCTAGATAAGACATCGCACACATTCCACCCTGACTCAAGGTCTGTAGTGCCAACTGACCAAGCAAGCTCATACTCCCCACGCCTGTGATAGCAAAAAGAATCGTGCCTGCACTCAATACTTCCCTACCCACCGCTCCTAGCCCGAAAGGCGAGAATAAAATGTATCCAGCATCACCCATGTTATGTACCTCCGGATGATTGAGCTTGAAGTTGATGAGCAAGAACGATGTAAACAAAGCCCAAATACCGCAGAAGAGTATAATGATGGTGCCTGGAACGAGACCGACGACTGCGATTGCTTGAGGGAGAGTCAAGGTGCCACCGGTCACGATCTCGGTGATCATGATGAAAGCTGCTGATTGCCAGGATAGAGTGCGATATTTGATTTGGTGGTTCTTTTCGTCGGTGAAGACTTCGCGGTCATCGTAGCTGATATCTGTAGAAGTGGTATTCATGCCTGTCTCCGATTCGCTCTGACGACCCATCTTGGTGGTAAGATAGTACGAAAGTGGTTGAGAAACAACGAACAAGAGGGCACATTCGTAGTAAGATAACGATCGAGGAGAAGTCGCTCGGCAAGTTACCTCAGAAACAGACCTGCGGGGTCGCGAGAGGATTGCATATCGCTAAAGTTGTACGCACACACGATGCGTGATAATCTTTACTATCGCATCGAGGTGCAGGTGTGGACTTGGCGTGGCAGATCTTGCTATATCAATTCGCTTATGGGTGTGGCTGACTGCATATGACCTGCATGTCCGCTCGTACTGACCGGGCAGCCCATATGCACACCTATTACTAAGTCATGTTGGATCGCTCTCGACGTCAGGACAGTCGTCCGTAAAGAAGGCTCGATCGTGCTGTTCTTGGTGGATGTCGCTGATAATGTGGCAAGAATCGTGCATCTCTGCAATCACACGGCCGACCAAGCTTAGTGTATGATGAGGGGCTATCTGTGCACACATGGCTCCGAACATTCAGAAAGATGTTGGAGGTTCTATCGTATAGATGTTCAACGAGTAATCTTCATAAGTTCACGCCATCAAACATGCCTTGAGCGTAAGGAAACAGATTATACTCGGACTGGTGAGCGCAGAGATAGGATTGATTTATACTACTACTACTGTAAGGACAGACTTAGTTGCTACTGTTCGACGTGCTAAATGATAATTCCAGTGCCGCATTTACTTCAGAAATACATATTGAGCGCTGAAGTGTAATCGTTGCAATGTCTGGCCTCAAGAACTGATTTGAGGATCTGCCACATCCTTCTAGTGCCAGCAGTGTCCTTCGACGTCGTTCGGGTTTCCTCCAAAGTTGATTTGCCAGGCCTGTCTGCAAGTGTTCTCCCAGGGCTGGCCATCGATACCTCGGCCTATTCCCTTGTCGACACACTGCACAATTCTCATGTAAGAAAGTGTCCTTGAATGTGGAAGAACAGAAACAAGTAGAGATTATGTCAAGGGAGTCAAGCTTACAGAATGGCCATCAAAGTGAGTGTGGATCTGGGTGGCACCCCACAGAGCACAAGTTGCTTGACTAAGCTCTTCGCTGTAGGCGCCACGGACGTTGCAGCCGCAGTTGTGGTGTTTGCCTGCAATGGCACTATTTGAGTTCGTTATCAGTGTATTGTCGTGATTGACATCGTGGACCGTATGAGAAAAAGAGACATACAGGGTGCCGAAGAGAGCGAGGACGGCAGACAAGTATTGCATTGTGTTCGAAATGGTTGGAAATTGGGTTGTTGGCTTTGGACGGAGTGCTGTGAATCAGTGTTGACCTAGGCAGGTGCTCGGGTTCTTATATGTCTTTGTCTCGGAGGCATAGTTGATGCCCAAATGCTGAATGTCCCACGCTCGTCCTCGCTTCGATTGACCTAGAGAAAGTTGAGTTGCCGTGAAGCAAGACTATAGGCTGAGACTTTGGTAGTAGTATCTCCTTGACCCACCGGTTTTACGAGCTCATTTTACCTCGAATCTCCAATCGCGGAGTCGATACCAAAGGTGTGGTTTTGTTCTATCAAGCTATGGTCGACAGTATTGACAGAAGAATGGCCCTGATTCATAAATACGAGATATAGACTTGCAACGAGAAGCATTGGGACACTTGAGCAAATTTTGGGACATTGCCGTTGCGACTATACGGATGGGGAACTCCTTGATGAAGATGCGCTCCAGTTGTTGAAGGATGTCTTACCATTGGATTCGGCGAGCGAGGATTGAGAAGGTGTTGACACGCCGCCTGTCGAGGTGTAGTTGTTTAAGTCAGCGTGAGCACTTCTCAGATACCGCAAGCCTCAGCTGATGAGAGAACCACATGTTCTCAACTTCCCACATTCAGCCCCATAGATCAAGCAGATGCTTTGCACTGTCAGCTTAAAGCCTCGAGGTTCATCAAGTCGGCTGTACCTGCATATCATGCAGATATCGTTCGGTTCGAGTTTGCCGTGCAGAAACGATCTCTAGCCCTGACCTGCTTTCATCTCCATCGGAACTTAGATTACGGGTGATTCCTATACACGTGGTGTGTTGTGGTGAGTTTAACATTTTGATCGTGAGAGAGAGAGTTTGGAAGATCACCGCCCGAAGTTCCGCCACGGTTGCAGTTGCCCTTTCCACGCATTGCATCTTCGGAACATCATCCTGCCGTGCTGCTTCTCCCTACAACTCTGGTTATCATCAATCATAGCTCACCTCCTCCACATGCAACAACAGGCTCAGTAGGAAGTACACAAAAACGTCAGTGACAGCCCCGCTAAGATTGTTGTCTGTTCTCCAGTCCATCGGCACAAGTCGCGTCGATAGGCTTCGGTATAGCTATCCCCACGGTTGAACACGCAGGAATGGAGCCTCGGCTCTCTCAATATTGATGTCTGCTACCACTTATGCAGATCAACGTCTCGTAAGATAGACTCACGAGATCACAGTACGCTGTGGACCTCGCGTTCACTGAAACTGGTATGCAGCCAACTTTGCAATACACTGCTGGAAGAATACCCGCACTGCGTTCTGAACGTTTCCAAGACTCCGTCCACTTTCTCGTATTTCATCAAGGTAACATGATCTGACTTTAATGCCACTTTGGATGCGAAGAAAACGTGCCTGTCTTGGTAGCGATACTGACTTTGGCTCGTTCAACGAGCAAGGCTTATGCTATACAGACATTTCCTGGTTGACTGTTCGCAAAGACCTATACTCGGCGACTCGAGACGACGGCATCATCTCTGCTTCTCGTTGAGGAAGTTTATCACACTCAAATACTCTGCTGACAACGCCGTTGGCTGGACCGGGACAAAAGCATCGTACCGGACATGAGGAGGTAAGGTCAGAGTGATCTCTGATACAGGTCGTTCTCTAGCTATCTAGCTATAAAGACCTGCCTCGCATCTCAAGAGAAATCATCTCTCACAAACAACACAAAGTCATCCATCTTCAATCAAGCACATCTCATTCCTCCGACCATGATCTCCCCCAAGATTGCTCTCATTGCTCTTAGCATTACCACTGCCAATGCTCTTATTCAGAGCGCAGAGAACTCTACTTCTCTCAACTGCGCTACCGGAGCTCATATCCAAGCACTGGGCTTCACCTTTGAGTACATGAACGCCAACAACACCGACACAGGCATCAATCTTCCGGAGATGCCCATCGAGTACGCCGACAACCCTTCCCTTTGCGTGCCCACTTCCCTCTTTGATAGCTACTTCGAGGCCATCGAAGCTCAAGCAAAACTCCTGGATATTCAATCCGACAACGGACTCTCTCTTATCTCTCGCGCTCCCAAGCCCGATCATGTGTTCTTGGACAAACGCGCCCGCAACTGCAGGCAGCTCAAAGAAGCCCAAATCTCTTCGATCCACAAGTACTCCTGCTCTTCCGCTCCTCACGCGGACAAGTGTAGATCGTGCGCCAACTGGGCCACTGGCTCTTTTGCGACCTCGATCGCTGCTTGTGGACTCAAGGAGCAGCCGGCCGAGGCAGTCTCTTGCTGTGCTTCTGCTGCCTTGGCTTTTGGAACTTATTATACTCAAGTCTGTCTGGAGAAGTAGTTGAAGGTCGCCTGTCGCCTTCTATCGCCCCTTGCTTTGGAATATTGAAACAAGGCGCGATGTGTGTAACGGGGGCCGACTGTGGTTGGAATAGGTGATGGAGCTTTCAACATACCAGTAGATAGCCAGCGAGGGTTCAACACCCTAACAGAATATCAAACTTGCTTTCCACTAGATCCTAACTACAACCCATGATCTCGAGCTCTACGCTGAACAAAACAGCCAAGTCGTGACCATGATCGCGACTGAACAATCATCTCGCCATTACCCCGCTTCCGTATTTTTCTTGTGGACTGATGGTACTAAACTATGGACGGAAGAATTCAGGATAATAGCAGATCGCTGTAGAGACGATCAAAAGCTAATTCATTTATAGCAGTCGACTGTTCGTATAAAGCCAAAAACTTGATCATGTATAGTCAACAGTGATCTACAATACATATCTAGCGCTGTATACACTATACGAATACGATGACGAGAGGTGATATAAGAAGACTGAGGCCTCTACTTTGATATCGTGTACATTGTGTGAATCGAGGATCAGGACTCACTCATACTTGCTTCAATATGGGTTTCATCAGCTCATCTACTATTCTCCTTCTGTATGCCCATCTGGCTACGGCGGACTTTCCTTCTGCTGGGCAACTGTTCCAACTCTCGGGACAAGATACTGTCAACAATGTCAAACTCTCCTGGCAAGCTGTTGCTGGCGCTTCGATCTATGAGGTCGAACAGCGCAGTGGCGATGGCGACTTCTCTACCGTAGGAACCACGGCTGGGAACACACATGATGTATATGATCTGCCACTCAACCAACCCCTAGACTGGCGCGTCACTGCAAGAAGCAACCAAACCACCATCGATCAATCAGCCCTTGTTTCCCTAACACCCTTTTCGCCATCAGCCGACTACAATATCTACGACAACACCGTACCTTCAGACACCCTACTAAAAAGCGAACTCGTCTTCAACAAAACCTACTACAGGTACGACTACGAAGCCTACTCAAACGGCAGCTTCAGCCGTTTCGTAGAAAAGACATCTTCAGATGGATATACATACACTGGCAACCGCACAGTGCTGACCGGCACAATTCTCTGTGCTTCAGCGAATTACAGCTGCAAACTCGAGCGCCAGCAATTTCTCAAACACCCTGATGACCATTTCATCATGTGGGCACATTTCGAACGTAGTCAAGATTACGCATTAGGACAAGTCGCAGTAGCTCATGCAAGTCCCGGTGGCGAATTGATCTTCGATGGCGCGTTTCAACCTCTAAATCACGATTCTAGGGATATGACATTCTTTGCCGATGGAGAGGATGCGTGGTTGATCTCTTCCACAAACACGAATACGGATATGAATATCTATTCGTTGACGAAGAATTGGACTGCTGTGGATGAGTTACTTGTGCAAGTCAACAAGGCGGCTTATCGAGAAGCTCCTGCTGTGGTCAAGCAGAATGGATGGTTTTATCTGTTTACCTCGAGAGCGGCCGGGTGGTTGCCTTCTCAGCCGCAGTTTATTGCTGCGAAGAGTATGGCTGGACCTTGGGGTGCTGCTGTGGATATTGGAAATACGGCGACGTTTGCTTCGCAGTCGGGTGTTGTGGAGAGTTTGCCTAGTGGGCAATCGTTTATGCTTGCGGATAGGTGGTCGGCGAACTGGCCTATTGCTGGAGGTCCGAACAGACAACTGGCGCTTCCTATCTCTTTCTCCGGGGCTGAAGGGTTCGCCGCATATCATTTCTACCCGACGGTCAAGTACTCTGATCAAGTCTCTGAAGCAGGTCAGGGTGTTTTCGGTGTGCAGGAAGGCAAAATTTTGTCGGTAGGTCAACCTTCAAGCTCGAATGCCGGCAGCGCCAATATCTCCCTCGCCAAAGACGGCACACAAGACACCCCAAGCGCCTTCTTCACGCCCTCTCAAGTCCCCTTCTGGTACCAAATTGACCTCGGCAACGCTTCAACTGTGTCTCGAGTTGAACTGTCGACGAACATGGTCCAGGGCTCTGAGACGTATTACGACTTCAATGTTACTGGTAGTGCTGATGGCAGCTCGTTCAGTCTCATTGGGTCTAAACATGATAACGTCGATGTTGGATTCGTGAGCGTGGCTTCGCAGTCGCAGGAAAAGTTCAGATATGTGAGGCTGAATGTCAATTCGATTGAGAACGCCCATAATGGAAACGAGGCGGACTGGGCAAGAGGGATCTCGGAAGTCACTGTTTACGGTCAGTGACCATAAAGAGAGGATTGGAGGCTTGATATTATGAAGGAACTACCTGGATCGACTTCTCCAAATTGACATGTCAAGTTGTTCCGAGGCAGCTCGTCGATGAGATAACATTTTTGTCGGTGATTTGGCTGTCTTGTTCTACTGATGATCTCTTGCTGTCTTTGTAGCACTAGTCTAGTCTTCTAGCTAGCTTTATGTGCGAAGAGCGACTATGTCTCCATCTGCGGGAGTTTCTCGACCACGCGATGAGTGTCCGCAGCAAGTGGGATCTCATCAAAGAGCGATGCTGGAGGGAAAAAGGTCCGGATCCCATGAGCAGCACCCGAGAAGGTTCATGTTCATGGCAACTGCATGCGTCCCTGCATGCGCAAGGCGGAGAGCATCCATTCCCGGAAGCGGAGGCTGGTGTGGTACCTTGCCGAGTGGTTTTTCTCGTAGCAGGGACGCATGGTTATGGCTCGAAGACAGCATCGAATATGTATGTGAGAGATCACATTGACGCACCCTCCTCGCCAGCCTGCTTGAGAGCATCCAAACGTTGCTTGTTTCTCTTCTGCAAGATCCGCATAGTGTTCTTCTTCTCAATGTCCGCCATCTTGTCCCAATTTGTGATTCTCGAGATTGTGCCATCTTTGTTGACGACCATGGGGCCGAGGTGGTCGAGCGCAACACCTTCTCCAGATCCGACGTCGAGTTTGATACCACTTGCGGGAGGCTCGGGCAGGCCCAGAGGTGTTCCTTTCTTCTCTTCTTGCTCTTGCGACTGTGTATTGGGGTCCGACATCTTCTCGTTCGAGGTAGCCGAGTAGTAGTGTTTCCAGGGAGTAGGGACGAAGGCAGATGGTTGGAAGTCAGCTAGGCTGGTCAGTCGGACGCGAGGGAGAAATCTGAAGAGTTGCATTGCGAAGAAGATGGCAATGAAGCAGGGCACTACCCACGTTACAAACGTGCGACGGTTCATTCGGATACGTGTGTGTCGTCGAAAAGGACTTGGAGAGACTCGATGGAATAACATGGAAGCTCGTGCCAAGAATACCATCATTTCTCGGCTACGGATGACACCGCTGCCCGGCTGAAATTTCCTTGATCTCGATGTCAATGTTGATCAGCGATTTTTTATTTCTTTCTCTTTAGATCTTAGCATAGTATATCTACCATTCTCTGGAAGCAAGTCCGAATACATTGAGGAGTTCAGCAATATATCCAGGCCTTATCAGCAACATGTCTTTCTTCTCAAGATTCAGCACGCCGGTCTTTAAAAACACCGGATCGACCGCTCGCGATCATCTGGCATCTGAACGAACCTATCTCGCCTGGATGCGTACCGGTCTCGGCTTCCTCGCTCTCGGAATCGGTGTGGAAAGATTCAACCAACTCGACCTTGCCGAGATCCTACCGACCAAGCACAAGAAGCGTTTCCATCAAGACAAGACTCACAATGACAAGTCGGATGCACTTGTAGGTGCTTTGCTGGGTAGTGGAGCTGGAAGCATTGCGTATGGAACCACTAGGTACTTTTCGAATATGCGCTTGCTGGAGCAGGGGCTGTTCAAGCCTGCTTTTCATGGTGCTGCGTTTCTTGCTGTAGGGGTTGCTGGTATTGCTGGTGCTGTTTATTGGTCTACGGTCAGGGAAAGGAAGGCGAACAGGGAGGATGAGCAACACGCATCTTAGTCGTGCTTGATCGCGGACGGCCGAATTGAGCTAGAGCGATCGAAGCAGAAGACCGTGTTACGGGGTTCGTGTTGCGGATGTCTTGTGACGACACATGAAAGGCATACCGGAGTGAAGTATTGAGACGTGATACTCCGCATGGTCTCTTTCGACACAATATCCCACTTGTGTGCTCAGCCAGTCATGGGAAACCAAGCGTCACGTAAGTCGTCTTCCTCATCGATCAGTAGGTTTCGTCCATCAAGCGTTTGTTATCATGTATGCCCATCACAACATGCTAATCATCGCAACAGGTCAAATTCACGTCAACATAGATCCATATACAACACCTCCCGGAACTCCCTCGGATGACGAACAAAGCCCTCTCCCACCTATGACCATGTCCCCAAGACCTCGTCGCCCAAAATGTTTGCGAACTGCCGTGTTCTGGGAACTTACAGACTGCCGCCACTATCCACCCTCGCCAGGCACTGGTCTCACACTCATCAGCCCAGTACCTTACCCCTACAAGCCATCACCCTTGCCAGCAAGCTTTTACGGCGACGATGACAACGAAGATATCGAAGATAACGACCAAATCATGACCTTCGACGGCACAACTTCCCCCCGCGACCCCATGATAATCGACACCAACACACTCGCCCACATCTCCGCCGACATGAAAGAAGCCCTCCGCGAATCCCGCAACGAAAACGGCTACCCCATCACCTCCTCCCCCTCAACCAGAAAACTCCTCTGCAAAGCCTCAGCCCTTTCATCATCTCCAAACCAATCTTCTCCCCCCATCCCACCACCTTCAGCCCCGCCAACATCTCCAAACCTCTCCCCCGTCAACCCATCCCCGCAAGACCTCGAAGTTTCCACCCATCTATCCCACCACCTCAGCGCTCTAGACATACACTCCGACATTCGCCCCCATTACTCTCAAAGCACCGCTCATCTGGCTAGAAAAGCCCGTATCAAGAACACGAAAACTATCCAGAGATCTGCAGTCTACAAACCAAGGGAAAGGTTCAAGGATAAGATGGAAGCGAATATGTGGCAGTTGAACAAATGGGCAGATGGGGATGAGGAGAAGAAGATGACGGTGGCGAGGATATTGCATGGCAGGGGGGAGGAGAGGACGGAAGGGATGGTGGATCCGTTTTGAGGTTCGAGAGACGAAAAGGAAGGATCGGGGTTGGATAGAGGGGGTTGGTTGGTTAGATGAGTCGGCTGCGCGGAAGGACGATCTTGTGGTTTTGCATCTCCTGGATATTGGAGTTGGTATTTTCAGATCCCCATACCTCTGATTTCGTCGCTTCGTCTACTCTCAGAAAGAGTAGTGCAATTGAGAGAACAACTTTTGATCACATTTGTCCCTTCCAAGGAATCTCGTCTGTCAACTTGTATGGCGAACGAAGCGAGAACGTGCTTGAGCAGTATCACTGGCAATGTGATCTCCATTCGAATGATTGGTTTGCACAGAGCTCACTGCTTCCAAAGGATCTTTTGCCTCTATAGCAGGGACTACTTTAGTCTCTAGACTTGATTCTTCAGGAACGGGAGTGGTTCTGTGTGGAGAGTGGCACATCGTTCCAGTACGACTGGCGAGTACTCATATGAATAACGGACAACATCAAGACCAAGGAAGCTTGCATTTCGACCATGTCATAAGCTACATGTAGAGTGCGTACCTTCGTATCTCAATCAAGAGCAAATGCCATCTTACAAATGTTCTCCGCCTATTCTCAAACAGCAAAACGTTTCCATGTTGTGCAAGCCATAGACAGAAAATTTCAGAAAGCCAGAGCAATATCCTCATCATCCATCAACGTTGCAACATGCATCGACGGCTGCACAAACCTCGTGTCCATCGTCTCGACCCAGCTTGCAATTTTACCTCAGACGTGTACTGGTATCACTTCTTTCCTTTGGCAACGCGACCACGAAGTGCGTTGTCCCATCTCTGAGGACCAATGGTCTTGTCTGCTTCTCGACTACGGCGATTGCGCAGCACACCACTCCATCTCTCGGGTCCCTTGGCCTTATTCTCATCCCTGAGCTTCTTCCTATAATTCTTCGCGAGCAATCTTTGATAGCGTATCTCGTTTTCCTCCAAATCTTCGATGATCGAGATGAGTTCGAATCCCTCATCATCATGTTGTAAGAAGAGCCGAATCTCTAGGTTCAAAAGCTTATCATCTTCAAGTTCAAATGGTTCAAGTGAGGCAGCCAGATCGAAGAGGCGACGAGTCATAGAATCCTTTTTCGCGAACTTGATCTCGCGTAAAGTGAGGTGTGCTTTGCCAGTCTGGTCGGACAGCCGCCAAAGTCTTGCAAGCAAGCGTACGGAATCCACAATGTCTGCTAGGCGGTAGCTTGGTTCGTAGCATGGATTGGGGCCACGTAAGGTGATGCTCCTGATCTGAAGGTGATGACTAGTGACAAACTCCAAGGCATCGCTCATAAACCCGATCGATCTTTGAAGAGAATGGTGTCCGCATTCGCAGAAGACCCTGAGAGGATCCCAGTACCAATAAAAATCGGTCACGGCGTAGTAAAGGGACATGGTCTCCTGTCGCAACCGTTTGCTCACGAAGCCAAGTTGAGGAGGATGCCACTGGGACTTCATCAAGCGCATGTAGCCGTGGCATACATCGTCATCGCACCAACCGCAGTGACAATCACCTTCGCCAAGCAACTCAGTACGATTACCATCAAAGACGAGTTGGTAAATCATATTTCGGATCTCAGCAGGCAGATTCAGCAATCGAAAAGGCTTTTCGATTTGGCGAGGCGGAAGTGCCAGATCTTCAGAGAAACCACGCTCCACGAAGCGATCAAGATTCATGGAAACATCGGAATGTGGCTTGGGCGAAGGGCTGCTGGGCAGCATCTGATCCCAAAAAGGGCTGCTTGGTGGTAGAGAGGGCGACTGGTGCTCAAGAGGCCCACGGTAAGGGATGCTGTTGAGGGACGAGCCTCTGGTCGGTGGCGGAGAGCATGGTTCGGAAGAAAGTCTGACAGTGTCTCGTTGATCTTGTGTAGGCATGGCAATATCGAAGTTGTCTTGGATGGTCATCTTGTTACAACACTAGATAGTGCTAGGTTGAACAGGTGAGATCTACGCCAGAGCGAGGCCGATGTCAGGTCACTTTGGATCGGACAAGATGCTGGACGGAAGCGTTGACAGTGACGATGCTTCGAATGGTGCGAATCGGACCGTGACCGCTTGGTACAAAAGGTTTGCGAATGATGCGGCGGAGGTGTGCAGATGGGCAGATCGGGATTGAGAGGAAGAGAGGTGCGCAATGCGCTTGCCAGCGTAAGGTTGTGACCAGATATAGTGGAGTGCAAGAGAAGGTGTAAAACAGGGTGGTGACACGAAGATTGGGTAGTCTCACCACGAAGATGATAGAGAAAAAGCAGACGATACAATGGATACCAAGAAAGCGCGGCACTGCCGCCTCGACTGAGTGACGTGCCAAAACGAAAGTGGAAGGTCGACATTGGGAAAGTGCAGAGGAAGCCTGAGGCAGCAGTCAAAGTCGCGTTTTCGAAGTTGAGCAAATCAGGAAGGCACGCGTGAGATTGATCGAAGTGCGCCGCTTTCTGCAGCTTGACATTGATGGATATCTCTAAGCGTCCAAAATAAGAATGATAAGGAAAAACGAACATGGACGCCTTACATGCTATGAACGCCGTGAAAAAGACACCCCAAATTCCCCTTTTGAGTGATCATGCCAAAAACATATTCAAGAAGATGCAAATAGATCCTTATGCGGCATCTTGCATGTTCATCTCCTCGAACTCGTCGAGCAGTTGGTCCATAGGAATTTGAGGGCCTTGCTCATCCTCGTCCTCATCATCAGTCTCCATCTCCATGGCGTTGGCCTCTTGTTGAGCCTTGTAGACTTGCATGGTGTGACGAAGCTCCTCATCTTCTTCGACGTCACGCAAGAAGAGCTCAAAGTCGCGCTCGAGACGCTCCTGGTCTTGCTTGCGGGGAGCCATCTCGCTCTCCTCCTTGGCCATACGCTTGAGCTTCCAGTTTCGCTTTTGGCCGGAAGCCTTCTTGCGACGAGGGTAGTGCTTCTTGACAAGAATTACGTCGGGAATGGCGGACTTGTATGTCTTGCTCTGCTCAATGGCCTCGAACTCGTTGTTGTTGAACTGAGTTCCTGCGAGAAGGTAACCCATAACGCTGTCACCAGGGTTCAGAAGAGCACCGAGGTGAGTACGGCAGAAGTATGTTGTGTCGTTTACACCAAGATCGGCGGCGCGGGCAACGGTGCAGTCGGCGAGAACGAAACGTCCCTTTGTGGGGCCAGTGATCTCAATATCCATGACAATGAACTCGACAAGCTGGGGAATATCTGCGATGGGAGTGAAAGGAGCGCGCCAGTAGATGGGAGTAGCGACCTCGGCGGTCTGGAGAGTGTTAGGGTCGAGCAAGTTGACAGCGGTACCAACACGGTAGCAAAGAGCCAGAGGGAACATGTTTCCGATCTGCTTGGCGAGCTTGATGGGAAGAGCGACCAGGTCATCTTTACAGATGGGCACAATCTCGCAAGAGAAAGCGAACTTGTAGGTCTTCTCGGAAGTGTGGATGTTCATCGAAATCAGCTCTTGCGACTTCTTGCTCTTCATAGGTACGACACTGCTCAAGAAATCCACAAACTTCTCTGCGTGGTTTCTCGCGGAGAAGAAGAAATCGATACCGTCGTGAATTTCCTTGATGTTGATTGCATCGCGGTGAGCGCCGTGCTTGAGGATAAGTTGCTCGAGGTAGAGGAAAGTACGCTTGTGGGTGACCTTTTGGCGGACCTGGACGACGGCGCGCCATGTGTTGTGTGTGAAACTCTTTTGACAATCGGGGCACTGCTGGTTGGCCTGAACGAACTCGACTTCGAAGGTTTGCTGGAGGATGGTTCCCTGGAAAGCTTCTTGCTGGATGGTGATCTTCAACTTGATACGACGAGAGTGAGGTTCGGTCCAGATGAAGGAGGCGTCGATAATGCGGACTTTGTTCAGACCGCGCAGCTTGCGCAGACAGAGGGCAAGAAGCTCACGCGATTCAGGCTGGGCAACGAGCCACTGGTTGGGAGGAGACAACCAACGGTCGCAATCTCTGCACTGGTGGAGGGTTCCTTCTCTTTGGATGCCTTGCGAGACGTCGATGGTGAGCTTGATACAGTCGTAACAGAGAGCGCCGGCTGCGACAGTTCCGTCAATGGGAGCGCCACAGTTGCAACAGAGGATGCTGTTTCTAGTCAGCACAGTCTAGAAATATGAGAGCTCCAGGCGAGACTCACGTAGCGTTGGTCACCTCGCGCTGAGCAGCGGGTGCCATCGACACCGAGTCGAGATCCATCGACATGATGGGTGCTGATAAAGGTGAAAACTGGTTTGGAAACGGAGAACTGCGTCGCTGAAATGACGAGAGACTCGGGTCGGCACTTCAATAGGTGCCTTGAAAGTGGTATGAGGCGACGAAAGGCCAAAGACGAATGCAGGAAACAAGAGGAATTAATTCTCGTCACCAAAATTGTTCTCGAAGGAACTTCTCTCAGTCAGCGCCGCCACACAAACTTCCCGAGAAAATCCAAGGGCCAACCCCGCTGTGATGGCATGCCAAGGCTTGAGATAAGATAAGACAAAGAACCAACCACCTTGATCCTTCGTATTCGTACACGCGCGCTGACAGCGTTATGCACAGCGTCATTAATTCCGAGTAGAATTCCGGACCATCGAGTTCCGGACCCGAGAGGAGATGTAGAAATGATGAAGTACTCGAGCATTCCCCTCTTCCACCAATTCCATATCTCTCTCAACCTGTGATACTCTTCAACCGACGTCAAAATGCCAGACTATTCTCTTCTCGCCATTCCGGTCTACACGATCATGGCCATTATTCCTCATGCGTGGGTAGCCTCCGCTTATTGTCACAATTGCAACTGCTCAACTATATCAGTTATGCCATCTCCACCGTCTCGAAGCAGACGCAGTGGTCAAACGCAAACGGCAGAGGCGAAAGCAATGTCCAGCACCTGAAGAAGACTCTTCCCGCCGCCGTCTTCGCAACCTACGAGCGTGCTGAAGCTGCACACAAGAACAGCTTCGAGAGCATGCCTCTGTTCATCGCAGCTACTCTTTCTGGTGTCTTTGCCGAAAAGCTTACAAGAACCGACGTTGGAAATGCCCAATTCTCTGCTGTCTTCCTGGGTATCAGAGCACTGTACACCATTCTCTACGTATGTTTGTTACAATCCTGAGATATCGTTCGCGGGTATGCTAATATCAGATCCAGATCAACACATCTTCGGAAAAGTACAGTCACGCTCGCTCCTTGACATGGACAGCGGGTCTGGCTCTCTGCTTCTACCAGATCTATAAGGCTGCTGTTGCCCTTGCCTAAAGGATCAACATTGTGAATAAAATTAATAACGAAATCATATTTACAGCTTCTAATGCGTCCTCATGGCTCTTTGTACATGTTCTTACACCCTACGCGCCGAATATCCAAACAAAATGCATCATTCGTGTGATGTTCTCCTACGTTCCTTTTCCCTAGGATCCTCCGAACGCCGCGACCCAATGCATGATCTGCTATATGTACACTATTCATATGTCGTTCTACTCTCTTGTCTAGAGCTCTGAGGGTGAGAACGGCCAGTCGTCGCGCTTCTTATCGATCTTAGCCTTGTTGATGCTATTCCCTGTTGAGGGCATTGAACCCAGCCAATCCTCATCGTCAGAAAGATACAACCCAGAGACTGGTTTGGGCTTGCGAGGTGATGCGTCCTTGGAAGGTTCCGATGTTGGGGAACTGCTCTCAAAGACTTCCTCCGGCTCCTTCTCTTCAATGCTCTCAAACTCAGCTTGCGTAACAGTCTTGACGTAATTGGCAATGTTTCTCCAACCAGGCTCCAGTTGTCGAATCCCAGGTTCTGCGTGCATCTCATGCCTGAACAAGTCCAACAACTCCTGGTGGCCGTATTTGGCGGCGCGAGCCTCTCGTAAGACTTCATCGAAGCGGGCCATCTCGTTGCAAGCACTGCAAAGTCGCAACATGGCTGAGTATGTCTGCGCGAACAACTTCTCTGGTTGACCCTTCCGTTGACTCTCGGTTTGCAGCTTCTTGATCAGATCCCACACCTGACATCCGGCTTCATAATCGGCATTTCGGGCTCGATCATCAAGTAAGGGCGTCAGACCGCGGATTGACAACCCCCATCCATGTTGACCCATGTCTTTGCACACTCTGAGTGCGGCTTCAAAGCCGACAAAGTGCAACACTCCTTGAACGAGCACTTCAAAGACGCCCGGCGTTGGGTATGGCTTCTGGTAAATCTTGCCTGTCTGTGGATCCACGACTAAACGTGCACGGCCTGAGTCATTGACAGTAATACCTGGTCTAGCCATGGCTACACCTCCATGTAGGCCACGCATTCGATCGACGAAGTTGGCGAACCTGGTTCGAGAGTTGATCATGATGAAGTACTTGAGTGTAGCCTTCAGAGTCGTCTCATTCATGCGTACATTGGCATTACGAATAGCAGATAGGGTCGGTTCTACCAAATCAACATTTTTCGCGTCGGTATCCATGAAGCCACACAAGAGAGTGTTCCAGCATTCCAGACTCGGGGGTGCTGGTGAGATGTAAAGATTGTAGGCTATCTTTGCGACCATATCCTTGTATGCCAGTTGACCTGATTGCTTCTTCTCGAACAGTTGACCCAGAGCAGTATTCAGATTTTCAGCGGTACGGTGAAACTCTCCCAGATTGTCTTGTTTGTATGTGACACCCCATCTATGCTGACGTGGGAGGTCGTTGATGTGCGCCCATTGGTCTGGATAGGTAGTGGCCTCCATGTGCTGGTCATTCGTGTAGAGCAAAAGGGCCTTCAGGTTACGCGTAGGAGCGGCAAACAGGTTGAGGCAGGAAACCGGCACAGTGAGGTGCATTTTGTCGCGACAGCCCAGGTCGTCCAGATGCAGAAGCATGCGGAGGATCAGCTTGTCGACGGCCAATTCGGTTGTACGCACCTTCTTCGAAGTCCAACGGGAAGCGAGAGCTCTATTTCGGGTGATATAGCCGGCGTAGATGGAGTTCGGAGGAACGAAGCCTTTCTTCAGAGGGGCGCCTGTGTTTGTGGGCCATGCGGGACCATCTTGGTACGACTGATTCTCCAGAATGACTTCTTGGGGATCGTCAAACAGTGGCTTGTATCGTACCGTCTCTTCCTTCTCTTGCTTGGGTTCGACAGTCTCTTCCTGTCTCACGGTTGTCTTCTCTTCGGTCGGTCGGTCCAGATCGTGTTTAATGTCGGCGATCGCGCGGTCCCATTGGTCACGTCTCTTCTGCTTGAAGCCAGCGTCGGTAGTTGCGGCAGCGGCAAAGATGCCTGAGTATACAAATGTCGAAGAAAGAGCCCATCTCACTGGCCTCCTGCCCGCCGCAGTGGTTGTCCGTCTGGCAACTCCGCTGGCACCAGCCGACACACATGACGGGCAATGGCAGCTGAGTCCGGTCTGCGCTATCCGAGACCAAAGTGCTTGCATCTTACTCCAGCTGCATCGCGTCCCCCGTGGAATTGCCCTCCGCCAGTTCTTGGGTATCGCCGGGAGTAAGATCGTACTGAGTCTGTCTTCTGCCGCCCTCTGGTGATTAATTCGGCCGGCGTTTTTTGGCGAGTCAAGCACATTCCCGCTCGGCCTTGGCACTCTCTCCCGCGCTCTTGCTTGCAGCTCTTGGAGCATCCATCATCACGACCATTTCTCTTCGAATCATTCAACTCACATCATGTTGGCTCTCACTTTGACTGCCGAACTCAACGGGTAGGTCTTGTAGTCGTGGCCCTGTGAAGATGAGTATGCGTTACCAACACTTTCAAACAGCGTAACCGATCTCGCCCCCATCGACACTGAAGACAGCCCTTTCTACTACACATTCAAGGTCCAATGTACTTCATGTCGTGAGGTCCACCCCAACTGGGTCAGCGTGAGCAGATTCGTAGGTTTCTTCTACTACTCATTTTCATACTACGTTCACCAATATCTCGCTAGGAACAAAACGAAGTATCTGGCAGCAGAGGCGAGGCCAACTTTGTCTGGAAGTGCAAGAACTGCAAGGTTGGTTTGCTCACATGGCTTTTTCGAAGGCCGAGGTATTGACTCAACCTCAGAGAGAGCACTCTGCTACCATCAAGGAGGCACCTAAAGCCTACGCCCAAAACGACACTCCCAAGAGTCAGAAGATCATTGAGATTGACTGCAGAGGTCTCGAGTTTGTTGAGTTCAAGCCTGATGTAATTTCGACCTACTGAAACTTCCGGTACGCTGCCACTAACAGTATATCCAGGGCGAGTGGAAAGCCACAGGCATCGACTCGAACACAAAATTCGATGCCATCGACCTGACTGAAGGTGACTGGTACGACTACGACGAGAAAGCCAGCGAGGAAGTCAGTATTCAAGGCCAAAAATGGGAGATCAAGCGTGCATAATCAATCCTGCTTCAGAGGATGGGACCTGACAAGCCATTTGGAAAGAGCCTCAATGTCAGCTCACTTTCTCGGCTAAGTACGTCGCTTCTTGGACTGAAAATACAACAACTTTGGATCAAGCTCCGGCTTTACTTCTCACTTGACGTATCGATTATAAATCCTGCCTGAAGAGTCATGGTACATGTTTGGAATTCGAAGGGCGTTCAGGCAGCCCGGTTGTGCTGGTGATGGACGACCCTAGCTACGAATGAATGTCCACGACTCCGAGGCTTCTAACAAGCGACCACACAGTTCCGAGAGGGCTGCGAGAGAACAGAGGCCAACATCAGCCTTGCGTGCCTTGGGCAGCAGTATTGTCGTGTGCTCGGGAAACTTGACTACTACCGGAGACGGAGAGTCTTCCGCTTCCGCAGGACCCTCATCTTGGCAACATCCAAGCTTCTGTCACCCACGTGCGTGGAAACTTTCGTAACCTTACAACCTTAGCAAGTAGAGTTTGATGAAAAGGATCAAAGATCATCCATTACCAAGCAAGTGCATGATACTGACATCTACCTGCACAGAGATCATGGTACTCTGGCCGATAACAGTAGATATCCAGGGCAAGAGCGTACCCAACACTCGCCAAGGTGGAATCAATATGCGCCTCGGATGCTGTGTCCCGTCAAGACGGGTATCTACCGGGACTACTTTTAATGCGCCGTAAGAAGGCCAAGATAGAAGATCACACAATGACGAGGCTATCAGGCGTCTCGGTTGCTAGAAACCCGTGAAGATCATCGTCACTAGAACCTAACTAATCCTCCCGATCTCCGGCGACCGCACATCACAGCACTCAGGATCGCAAGTCAGGGACCAAGGGTGACTTTTAACATATCGATCAAATCCCTTCCTTGCTTCCTTCCTTTCTTCCTTTCAAGCATCAGCAACAAATGTCGAACACCTGGTCCGAGACCTCTTCACCACATCTCAGCAATCGCGGTCCATCACGCTGCCACTGCTGCTGTACTGCAGTAACGCAGAACAACCACAGATGGAGTCATGGGGGAACTTGCTGAGCAATCTCGAAGGCGACGAGATTGAAGGCATCTTCCAGTCCGTCTCCGACCACCGTTTAGACAATTCAACCGATACCACAAGACCTTCACTCGACGGAGTGAGACATGATAGTGGTGTGTCCGTTATCTCTGCGAAAGAAGAGGACACCAAGACCGCGCCTTCTCCCCAAAACACCACTTCCTCGCATGAAACTTCTGGATCTGTGGTTGCCAAAGCAAGCCCAACGAGAGAAGACTTCGACAACGCCCTCTGGGTGACCACCAAGGTCAATGGAATAACACAATACCGAGCTCCTCGCTACACCACATCGCCCACTACCAACCCACCACACATAACCATCCTCAACCCTTCGATCGCCAAAGAGAGTACTGCGATAGATCTCTCCACCTCCCCGTCTTCATTCGCGCTCCAATGCGCAGCAGCCGGCTTCTCCAAAACACTCTGCTGGGACACCAATCCATGGAACATCGAAGGCCTGAGACGAAGTTGCGTAAGAAACGAATGGAATCTCCAAATCCATCATGGCGACGACCGCCAGCCCAAGAGAATCAAGTCATCTCTGAGATCCAAGATTGTGGCCTTTGTCGAGGGTCAGGACTCTGCTTTATCGAGGATTGAAAAGATGCGAGATCAACTCCCGCCAATCAGATGTGTGAGGTGTGAAGATTCGAGCACATCGCAAGCGACTGCTGCAGCGGCTTTGGATCCAGCGCTAGGCGGATGGATATATGTGCAAGCTGTTTTTGGCACTGAGTTTGTGATCTCCAGCGCCAATCAGATAAGAGGCGAATTTGAAGAAATGATCAAAATTTTGGACAACAAAAGGGGGTTTTGGGAGGCTGTGAGGAGGCCGAGGATAGAGTATATTCAACGAGGAGGATCACATGCTGCTGGCGTGGTTAGCTGTGTGATTGTGATTCATATACCATCACTTCGAATATAAAAACCGTTCAAATCGTGGTCTCAAGAGAGCAGACATGCACAATACATGATGATAGACATCTAAGAGCTGCGCATGCAGATGTGTGGACAGGACGTGACAAAAAGGACTTCGTGGCGGATATGCTCTCGTCGGAGGGTGTTGTGCTTATAGCCAGACATGGCCGCAGTCTTCCATGGTGGGTATTTCTAGTCCATGGCAAGTATCGGGTCGGACCCAGTCTGTGTTGCCTTCATATCACACCTCCTGGGCCTTCCTCTCCTGCATCCTCTCCCTCCGCACTCTCTTCCAACTCCCTCTCCCTCTGCCTCTCAAGATACCGACTATACACCGTCGCCCACTCAGATATCTTCTCCGCATGTTCCACAACCTTTTCCACACAAAACGCAAACCGCAAAAAGACTTCCGGGTCCTCCTTTATTTTATCCGCCGCCTTTCCCAGATCAACAACTTCTGCCAACGATAAACCTCCTTTGCCCCAGTGTTCTTCTGTCCCGTCTGTGAAATAGCAATGTTGAACCGCTCGAACGAAATCATCATGCATATTTTTCAGCTTCAAGGGGTTGGATTTCAAGCAGGGGTGATCGTAGTTTGGATGGGGAAGATGATAGTAAGCCCCGAAATACCCATCGATGCAAAAAGGACACCAGCGATTATAATGATTGACAAAAACCTCTCTGCCTCCAGCGACAATCTGGAATATCGTAGAAATATGACCACCCTGGCCTAAATCTCCTTGAAAAGTGACGCGGATATCGCGGAAAAGTTTGGTCGTGAGGGGAAGAGAGCGAAGCCATGATAATGTGGTGTCGGAAAATGTCAATCCATAAGTTTTGTCCGAGCCTCTGGTATAGCTTGCTTGAAAGCAATTCACCCGTAAAAACACGGGTAGCACTTCCCGTCGCAATTGCCTGCTCACACAAGCTAAATTCGGCGTCCTTGCGATCTCCAGGTGTAATCTTCGTTGCCGCACCAAAGCGTATTGATATATGCGAACTCTGATTTCCGCGGGCAAATCCAAAAGAGGAAAGGGCTGTGAAGGATCTATCCTTGGGTCTTTGGTAGAGGGTTCGCGCAAAAGTGCTATTTTTTCATCTTGGATGGCGATGCTGCGGCGGTGTTTTGTAAATGTTCGTGTGCCGGTGTGGTAGGAGGAGGTTATTGGTGTTATGCCCAGTGTGCGGTATGCTTGTGTGACCTGACGAGATTGATTCGCGTCTAGAAATGACATTGTTTGCTGAAACTCCAAGAATCCAACAGTCCGGGATAGTAAGATAAGCTCTGATGGGCAAAAATGTTCTGGAATGGTATGGATATGATATGCGAAGGCGAAGGTGCAGGAAAAGATGCAGGTGCCGATCTTGGAAAGCGACCCTGGTGACGTTGTGAGGACGGCACTCGGGCGGTAGACTGGAGATACCAAAGCCGCGGAATGCTCAATCTTGGCATCTCGAAATACTGACTCTGCAACAGGCGATTATGATACTGCACCAAACTGATTTTTAACGTATCATTTAGCGAATTACCATGGACACTGGAGTCCGATGGTAACTGCACAGAAATACGCTTTGTCCGAGGCATGTTGAACCACAACCAAGACTAGATGGCTCTCAAGAAATCATGTCAAACAACGCTCACGCTATGATTCATGCTACTATCCATGCTAAGTTACAATGCCAAATGCGCCGAAACATACTTCTCCCAATGCTCTTCCGTATCCGCCTGTTTCCAAGCCTCCACACCTCCAGAAACACCCTGCTCATCAACAGTCCAATGCCCACTCTTGACATTCATCAACCAATTCTCCAAGATCGCCGTAAGCTTGGGACCATGGCGAAGAGTGAATGGGTTGATGCCGTGAGCATAAACTTCCGTATGACTCTTTTGCATGATCCTGCCATCACTGGTTCTGGCTTTCTTGTTGCCGCCGACTGCGAATGGCAGCACCAAACGACAAGCATCTTCAAAAGGATTTTCCTTGTTGGGGTAGGAGTCTAGATATAATCCGCAAGGGACCTCTTGGACTGTGCTAAAGGGCCAGCGAAAGTTTGCTTGTTTGGATGTCACATGGCCCTCGGCGCGAAAGAAGAGAAAGGGCATCTTGATGCCTTCGGTTTCTTTGGGGTATTTGGCGGCCACGTGCTTGAAAGGTTGGTTCACGAACTCGGAAGCTTGGGGGAGACGGATACCAGGGGCGATGTACCAGATTCGTGGTTGACGGGCGTGTGAGAGGAGGTCGTAGGCAAATCCTCGAGGCACACCGGCGGCGGAGAGACCAGAACGACTGCACAGTGGGGTGGTGTTTGGGTCTTCTTCTTCGTCTCTTAGGCCACTTTTGATCTCGATGATGGTGAAGAGCTCTTCCCAGAGTCTCAAGCAGGTCGTCAGATCTCCGTGTGTATAGGAAACCAGACTCCAGGGGTGCGTGTCATAACGTGATCGTTTGGCTCCGGTATATGGGTCCACTTTTGGTCCTGGAGGTGCGATCTCTTGCCATGAAGTCTGGCCATCTGGACCTTCCACAGGGCCAAGACGGGGTTCACGGCCAATTGATTCATGCAAGGCCACTGCTTTTCCAGCTTCAATCATGTCGATGTAGGCGCTCAGAATTGATTCCAGTCTTTGCCAGGGTAGGTTCCCATCGTAAAGGTCAAAAATGTGCAGGAAAGTGGGCATGAAAATTGCCTTGCCAGTTTCTTGGTCATATCTGAGATTCATGATTAGTCAAATCGTCTTTGATTTTCAAAGAACCATCTGCTTGCAATTCTTGTAAAAATTGAAAAAGCGCGTGTTTCCCATCAATGTTGGAGTTTTTTCTTACACGATGCCACTCCGTTGACTGACCAACTCCTTGTTTGTCATGTACAAAGTGATGAATCGATGCTTCTCTCCTTTCAGCTTCTTCTCATTATCGTCCAACAAATCTCCTAGATAGAACATCTCCCTCGTTTTGGCAAGTCTGCTGATGTAGTAGAAAAAGTGACTTCCGTCACCTCCAGGTAGATCAAAGATTTTCTTCAAGTATTTCACCAGAGAGGGCCGTAATAGGACTTCCAGTGTTTTGGTGCCATGCTTCATCCACCATGTTTTGCGGTCCATATCTGCGACCTTGCGGCCGCTGCGTAGCCAGCCATAGATCGAGATGGTATTGTGCAAAGCAGCGCATCTGTCGAAATCCAATTCTGGTGTCTGTCGCGGAGGTTTTTGGGCAGAAACTCGCTGACTCGCGATTGACGCAAAAGGACTCGCCATTATCCTTTCCTCCTCTCGTCCAGAGTTTTTTCGATGACTTTTCTTTTCGGACCAATTTCCGCAGAAGAACTGTTATTCTAAAGGATTGTCCAGCTGATGTCAAGAGTCCAAGAGAGGGGTTGTTCGGCAAACGTATACTTTCCAAGAAGCTGAGTGTAGGGTACGAGTGGCAGCGGTACCTATCAAAGTCCCCTTGCCGAAAGATGGCGTTCTGGGGTTCTATATACTTTCAAACGCCGTGGCAGAGCAAGAGCCGCGTGCGGCGAACGGCTATGTCGTAATGGGTCCTCGGTGCACTGGCCTATTTTTGTTAGAACGAAATAAGTAAATAAGATGGTCAAAATAACAGGGAAATGTCACTTTAAAGATTGAGGAATGATAGATTTCTTGGATAGGTAGGAGTGCGTGCGTACGTAGTAAATTTTGGCACGAGTTTCCACGCCTAGACGGTGCTTGATTGTACCGTTGTACCACTCGTATAACAGAACCTGGATCTCTCTCTGCAGGCACCTCGGCTTATGTATTGCTTTATCTATTTCTACTGGAAAATTGCTGCAGTACATAATGATGAAGCTGATCAGGATATTCTCCATGGCTGACCTACTTCTCACTTCATAAAAAGTCATGAATGACATAAGATAACCATCACGGTCCCATCAATTTAGCCAGGTTGACCCTGATGATCTTGATGTGGGCTTTTTGCTTGGAATTGATCCACCGGGCCGCATAATTGAAATTACCCGGCGGTTGGCTCCTTGACACTTGGTGCATATGCAGGTCAGGCTGTCAGCAGATTGGGGTACCTGAAGAAGGCATATGCGAACTGGATGTTTCGCGAGCGCGTGATGGTCTTTGGGCATCGAGACTTGTGGAGGGTTTCTTGACAGCCGTTTGGAAAATGCCAAAACACTCAGGCAGTGACGTCAGAAGACGAGGCCTTTCCACGCGGTTCCCGTGTCGAACGCATCTCTAAAGATGGCGCTAGAGACCGGCAGTTCAGGGTCGGATAGTCATGGAGAACGTGTCGAAGACCACGTCTGCAAGTCTGGAGTTGGACAGGCAAGCCGGAAAGAGCGGACGAGGGTTCGTGTCCCCTTTGCAGCCAGAGCATGCAGGCGCAAAGAGTCGGCCTGCAGTGCGTAGGTGTGCGAGAGGTATTCGCTGGACTCGTGTAACTGTGTCCATCACAGCCACTTCTTCTTCTCAAAGGGAGCGGGCTCATCGGTTCTGTCTTTCCAGAAGCCCTTGCCGTAGCTGACAAGAATCTCCTCTCCCGGTCTAATGCCACTCTTCCTCATAGCATTCTTGCCGGGCGTCTTGACAAAGATGCCTATCCATCTCTCCCACTTCTTCTCGGCAGTCTGGACCCAGATGTCGCGGAACTCGGCGTTGGGTCTCTCGTCGATGCCGCGATAGTCGTTGATGAAGCGAGCCTCGTTGCCAGACTTTGCGGCGTCTTGAGAGAGACCGAGTTCTCTGTCGACCGAGATGTCGTAGGTGGATTCTGGATCAGTGTCTTTGGGGTCGTTTGTGTGCAGGCAGCCGATGTAAGGTAGGATGAAGTTGCCAGGGAAGAAGTGTTTGTTGGCAGCGAGACCATATTGACCGTTGGCTGGGTGTTCGGGGTCGTTCAAGGGGACGATGCGGACGTTCGGGTCTGGGAAATTGAGGGCATCGGCAGAGAAGCGAGTAAAGGTAGCTGTTGCTGCCGTCGGTCTGTTGAGTATCTTGAGGACGACGTCAGGTACGTTTGGCGAGACCTTTGGTCGGCGCAAGTACTCGACATCCTCAGGCCAATTGACAGGCAGAGGCAGTTCTTGCGATGGCTCTGGTGAGTGTTCTTGCGACATGGTTGCTCGGTTGTGGGTGAGGAATTGGTTTTGCGCAAAAAGTTCTTCGTCGCTGTCTTGTCGCGGAAAAGAGCCGCGTTGGAAGCCCCGCCTGTTCACCAAGCTTCACTCTTGCAGCCCGACCATGTCCTACCTGTTTCCTGACTCTTACAACGAGACATGGCCCTCATGTTCTCGACATCTACCGTCGATGCCCAGGTCACGGCTCTCCGTGAACAGATCCAGGCCACTGAGGACCAACTCTCCCAGCTTCGAGAACAACTAGCTCACGCCGAAGAAGCCCAACACCGCGCCCAAGATGCTGGCAAACTCGAGACGGACTGGCAGCAAGAGATTATGGGAGCTTTGAACAATCCACAACATCAGTACTATCAGGACCAACCGCAATCGCAGCAGAGATTCTCTCTTAGCAATGCCGAGTTCAAGCGCTATGGTCGCCAACTCATCATGCCGCAGGTCGGCCTACAAGGTCAACTGCGTCTGAAAGCCGCTCGGGTTTTGATTGTCGGTGCTGGAGGTCTGGGTTGCCCAGCTGCTTCATATCTCGCTGGCGCAGGCGTCGGTACTCTGGGTCTGGTAGATGGCGACACTGTCGAGGAATCAAACCTCCACCGTCAAGTCGCTCACTCGACCGATCGCATTGGCATGTTCAAGGTCGATAGTGCTCTGTCATATCTACGGAACTTGAATCCAAATGTCAACTATATCCCTCACCGAGCACATCTCACTCCCACGACTGCTCTGGACATTTTTGAGAACTATGACTTCGTACTCGACTGCACCGATCATCCGACCTCACGCTACCTTATCTCAGATGCCTGTGTATTGTCAGGAAAGCCTCTAGTGTCAGCATCTGCTTTGCGGACGGAAGGTCAACTGACAGTGCTCAACAACCCTCCTCGTGCACCCGGTGCATCAGACGGCGGTCCCTGCTATCGTTGTGTGTTCCCGCGTCCACCACCTGCCGAGTCGGTCGTCAGCTGCGGCGAGGGCGGCATTCTTGGACCTGTAGTCGGTGTCATGGGTATCTTACAAGCCCTCGAAGCGATCAAGCTTATCACTGCTTCTCCAGAAACGGCGACTCCTCCACCGTCGCTGCTCCTGTTCTCTGCCTACAGCATACCCCAGTTCAGAAATGTGAAGCTACGCTCGCGGCGTGCTGATTGTGCCTCATGCTCGGCAAATCACACAGTCACGCCTGCCAGCTTGACTTCGGGCTCAATGGACTACATAGCCTTTTGCGGTGTAACAAACCCGGTGGATGTGTTGCCATCTTCCTCTCGCATCAGCGCCAGCGACCTCCTCTCCACTCTATCCTCCACCTCGCCACACGATGACGACGCGCCGGTCATCCTCGATGTCCGTGATTCTACCCAATTCGAACTTTGCAATCTACCCAGCAGTATAAATCTTCCATGGCAAGGATTATCGACCCGTCTTCGCGAAGACCCTCAAGTCATGGAAGACTTGAAGGATAGGGATGTGCTGGTTGTATGTAAATTAGGCAATGACTCTCAATTAGCCGTTCAAATGCTGGAAGCAGCAAATCCAGGCATCAGAAGTTTGAAAGATGTAAAAGGTGGTTTCCGAGCTTGGAGGAACGAAGTAGATCCAGAATGGCCCGATTACTAGAAGTTTCAATGCTACAAAATCACACTTTCGGTTCTAACTCTGCAAAATCACACTCTCAAACATCTCCCCCAATCCCTTCTCCTTCAACCAATTCTCAATAGCAGCCATATCCCCTCTATTCTGCCTGGCCCCATGCTTCTCCCCAACCGTATCCGTAATCTCCTCCATCCTCTCAAATTTTCTCTCCACCCCATTGCCCCCTTCCTCCCCAACCTCCCTATACCTCTCTGATACCTTTTTCTGGTGCGATGGAATATCTCCCCAGGAAACAGTTTTTATCTCATTCATGTAGGCGTCGATGTTGGAGGGTGTGCCTTCTAAGCAGAGCAGGCCGGGTTTTCCGGCGAGCACGAAACCGGTGAGGTGGTGGGAGGGTGCCCAGGAGACCATGTGGTTGCGCTTTTCGCGGGTGGAGAGGGAGGGGAAGTAGAACCATACGCGTACTAAAGGGGCTGAGGAGGTTTCGATCTTGGAGGTGGTGGAAGGGGTGGTGAGGGGGATTATTGCTGGGCCTGAGTCGCGGAGGTAGTCTAGGGCGCTGAAGATGTCTGTGGGGAGGGAGGAGGTTAGGTCTGAGAGGGAGGCTTTGTCTAGCCAGGTCGGTTGGCGGAGGGAAAAGGTCGGTTCGGGTGGTTCTGGGGGTGATGGCTGTGTACTCCGTAGGGGTGCTGTGATGTTTACTTGAATCGAGTGGGTGGCGTCTAGGGTTACATGTATGGCTAGGATGATTTCTGATGGTGTCGAGGTGATGTTCTCTGCACCATCTTCTCGAATAGAAGTTATTAGGGCGAGATCAGAAGGCGAGATTTCCGATTCATTGACTTCTGGAAACATGGCTAGGAGAAGGTCCACTGTTGATATTTGGGCTTCCAGGAGGTCCGGAGGTAGAGGGTGAGAAGAAGTCATGGCGGTTGTTTCAATCCATCCAGATCTTACTGGTCCAGAAAGCCTTCTCGATTCGAAATGAAATGTTGCTCTCGCAAAGACCCAAAGTATTGCACTTTCTCAATCACGTTTCGGGTCGAGTGTCGGTACGATGATCAATAAGAACCATCAAAGGTCGAATTCAGTAAGTGCACTTCCAAATGTCAGCAATCCATCATTGAATAGCAGAAAAGGCATTTTGATAATACCTTCCGAATGGTTGTCACAGTGCTGTTAGACGATCGGGGGAAATATGTCTTTGTCGAGATAGTCAATTTTGGGCAGATCCGTTCGGCACTAGGATCCTCTGTGGAGCAGAGGAACGATCAATATTCAGCTACACAAAGACGCAGTATTGCCAGCATTCAAGGCAATGCTTACTGAGAGTGTGTGCAGTCACGCATCAATCTCCCCAGAGCGATGTGTTGAGTTCGCAAAGTATTGTGCATTTTTGTGCAATTTATGATGGCACCAAAGCGAGGTCGGAGCAAGATTGATTTGGTGCCTCCCAATCTGGAATCCACACAACACCACACACATCTGTCTCGAACATCTGACAACGACTGCGAAGTCGAGCGACTCACCACGCTCTCACTGGATTTGACTCTGGTTTCGCCATCGTGCATTTCACCAGAGACTTGCGCGAGAGCAATGACTGGTGAAGTGTCCTCCTTTGTCCTTGACAATTCGGGCTCAAGAAATATGTGGTAGCTGATGTCAACAAAGGACCATTTGGAAGGTAACATCCACCGAGTCCGTTGTACAACGAGCAAAGGAAGTCTTGTGTGTTTGACCTCGGTGACGCCTTCCTGTTGCTACCTTCTTCCAAGCGCCAGATGCTGCAACGAGTTGGCTATAGAAATGCACAAATTCTCCAAGAAATTGAAAAAGATCCAACGAGATAGAAGAAAAGGCCGGCTTTCAGCATACCTTCATCGGGTTCTCAATATCGTTGTGTATCTCGGTGGCTAACAAGAATATCGCTATTGGGCAGAGCTAGAGTTGGCATGCGCTGTATAAGAAAGATTTCGCACGCTTGATGTCATCTCCCGCATGCCACGAGGTCTAACTCAGCACCTGCCTCATGCTAGTGGGATAACTGGCCTCTTCTTGTTCTGCATCTCCATCTCAACATAACCATCAACATAACCATCAACAAACATTGCATCAAGGCAACATCTTCTAAAAAGCATCATACACTTCAATCGAAATACCCCATGGATCCGATCGATATTCTCCCAGAGGATCAACTAACATAGGCTGTTTCAAGGACAAGATCTCTGGAAATGGTCCGACGGTCGCACGGCGAAAAAGAAACCTCGTTCATGGAAAACCATTCGGACCTGGACTACATCTTGCTCTACGAAGAAGGTCTCAGAGTCTTCAGCGATATACATGATGTTCCTGCTCTTCGAACGGATCTCTCTAAGAGTAGCCCTGAGCATGAACCGGGCTACGCAAGATGGTGCCGGGATGTCAGACTGCCCGAATGTGATCCCGAAAGTCTAGTCAAAGCCTCGCCTACTCGCTTCACCAACCCTTGGATGGACCGTCATGCGGAACAGTTGATTCTCTCGGACAACTCACGCTTGCCTTTCACGCCTCTATTTTCAATCGACATACATCCAAGCCGCAATCACGTTCAATGCTGGAACTGCAGACATCCGGTTCTTGAAAGACTCGTTGATATCTGTGCGTAACTCGTGTTGTGAATCATGATACAACGCTCACTAACCGACTCCAGACTTGACTTGTATCGCACCACGCGATTCCAGAATTGACGCTACAGTCGGGCAGCCGTCTCGACACGTCCTGCTCGACGAACTCTGGCCTCAAGCTCAACAACATAGAGCTCTCTTATTTCCGCTCCTACTTGGAGCTCTCTACTACGAAACCTTCACTAGACAACATCCCCGGGAATCTCATCTCATCACCTATCTCCGCGACCATGCTTGCCGAGCCATCAGCCATCAAATCGAAATGTACGGCAACAACGACTGGATAGCACTTACTGCTGTCAGTACTTTGGCAGCATTCGAAGTCGAGTATGGTGATCTCAATGTTGCATGGATTCTCCTTGAGCGTATAAAAAAGGTGACCGGTATGGACAACGTACCGCCACTCTTCGATCAACCGCCTTGTCTGGATTTAATGTTGAAGAGATCCTGTCACGACGGCCTTGTCTTTGCTAGACATCTCCCTACCTTATTATGGGCTGGAGATCAAGTGTCTTACGCTCAACACAGGTACCATTATGGAACTGTACCGCCAAAGTACAGCGAACTTGCGAGTCTATCCATCATGTAGCCCTCGCTACTGAACATACTGGCCAGAGTACGAGAATACTTGAGGGCTTCCGATAACCGACTACAACGCTTTCTGGAGGAAATCGAGGACTGGCATGTGAACAAGTTTCGAGTGCTCACTTTCTCACCTGTGCAAGGTTGTTTTGACGACGAGGTACTCGACACCGCGCACAGACTTCTACACATGGCGGTCTATTGTACGGTACTCCGCAAGCACAGTACATACCACGCGAACAACGAATCGTTTCGAGCTGGATCCCCACAGCCGCCCAGCAACGATCTGAGCATACTCGAGGATACAATATTTGAACCTATGTGTCTTTGGGCCTTGCTTGTCATCTGTACTACGGCTCCATACAGTCAGTCTCTTCGCAAGGATTCTCGAATGGACCAAACGGGCTTCGCCGGTCACGCCGTGGGTCTGCTGCGCAGACTCGGGTACGCCTATGCCATCAGCGCGTCAAGGGCAGGGGAGAAGGTGCCTGCATTTCTCAGGAAAGTGCTATCGTCATACGCACTCGATACTGACAATAGTAGTATACTTGACGAATTGATGCAATTCATGCAAAGGGATTGGCACATGGTACCGGTGGCGATCAAACCTACTATCACTAGATATCATAGGTCGTGCTACCTCGCTAGAATAACTTGACGAATTCATACTCTCACTCGAGACATTATCAATCTCAAAGACGTTGCGCCTTTTTACAGCAGTTTTCAGCCCATACCGGACGTCGGAGAGAGTGAAAGATCATGTCGAACGAAAACAAACATAGCAAAGTTCCGCCTCTCTCTCACCGGACGACTCATTGGTCTGAACGATTTGCAGCCATTTCTCAGCCATCAACAAGCATTGACGACACGTCTTCATAATCTAAGATCCCGGCTCCACAGAATCATACGCGTCCCAACCTCTTCTTTCGGGTACGGGACGCGAGAAAGAAGAGGAGTCGATTGAGTAAGAACAAGGGCGCACGCAAGTCCGATATCGCAACGGGTAAATCTTATCAGATTGATCAGACCATTTCGCGCGATAATCTTGATCTGATAAGTAGATGAGCATCTCCCCTGCTACTATTTTGTTTGCTACCTTATTTTGTATCTGTTAAAATCACTGTCTCCTGAGCCTACATCTTTCGCTTGATACTCGTACTTAGCGTTGGAGTATTCGACATCGTTCTTGTTGCTGGCTCAAAAAATGGATTCTACGCTCAACAGCACAAGTACACCAACCCTGCTCACTCTGCCCGCCGAACTCCGCCTCCAAATCTACTCCTACGTCCTGAGTCCCTCCCAACCACTCCTCCTCTCAACATATTGCGGACACAACACCTGGACATCTCCCCCACTATCAAAAACCTGCTCCCTACTCAGAAACGAAACATTACACCTGCATTTCCTCAACCACGAATTCATCTACGATTTACGCTCCCCTCTAGACGATGGAGTAAAATGTTTGAGAAAAACATTACAATGGTTGAGAGAGCAGGGTTGCAGGTTAGGGAAATTGAGGTTCAAACATGTCAGTAGGGGTGTATTGAGTACAGAGGAATTGATCAAATGGGTAGAAGTGTTTGTGGAATTCGCAGATGTACTGCCGAAACACGAACAACATGTCACATTCTGTCAAGGGCCTTTGCGCTACAGGGAATTTGCCGCTCAAGCTGCCGTCGCGTTACGCCAGTTGGTCAAATATTCTGGCGGTATCAATAGGGATATCTTGGGTTCTGGGGAGGAAGCGGTGTTGGCGGAGTGGATTGTGGAGGAGATGGAAAAGACGGTGGAGGGAAAGAGTGTTTTGAAGGGGCTGAGGGTTGCGGAGGAGTTTGTGAGGGGGTTCAGGGTTGCTGCTGGGGGAGAGGTTCAGGGGACTAATGTTTTGAGGTGGGCTATGATGAGTGGAGGGATGATTGAAGGGTTGAAGCATGTTGGGTATACTTGATGAGGAGGAAGAACGAGGTGTTGGAATTGAGATATACGAAAAGGAGATAAGTTGAAATGGACGCCCGTTTGTTATCAACACTTACATAGAACACCAAGACTTCAGCAAGAATCATATGGCCGTGACCGGTGAGTGTTAGAGAAGCACTTGATGAAAGACAGAGCTCACCAAATGGCATTGAGACGTTGGGAGAGAAACAATAAAAGAAGTTGAAAACATGCATGTAGTTTCTTTGGTTTGAACACACATGCTGTTTTCTTGCAACCATTTGTGCATCTCATTCCTTCTTCATCGTCGTTGTCATAACATCATGCTTCTCGTCAATTCGTCGTTTGCAACATCATGCAATCATAATACCAAACCAACCCCTTGGCTTTCCTTTCGTCTTCCATCATCTTCTGATGCTCCGATCATTCCCGTCAATTCGCTTCTTCGATCTTTGACAACATCGAACCATCAATCCTCCTGCATAGCAGCAGCCTCTTCACCTCTCTCGGCAGCCTCTTCAAGTGCCTTCTTCTCATGAGCATGACATCTCTTGTTGCTGACTTCCTTGACAATGATAGAATTGTCCTGCCAATTTGAGCACCACTGCATGTGGTTGGATGCATGGGCTGCGCCCTCTCTGCGAACTTTTGCGCAGATGTCGGTACTGCGTTTGTTGCAGCCGCAGACGGTGTAAGTGGTGTCTCTTGCGCGACACATTGTGCGTTTGGTGGATGGGATAGGCTAGGAAGTGGTTAGAGATTGGGATGGGATTGCCGATGAGAAGGGCGTACCTGGTGAGATTGGAGCCGGGACTCGGTTTGATTCTGGAATCTACTCGTCGATCTCTGAGAGTATTGATACTCGATTTCGGGATATCTTGGCGAACGAGTGTTCTGTGCAAGAGACGCTTTGGTCAAGGAGATCTCTTATTGAAGTCCTTTTGGTAGTGCAAGGAAGTTTTGATGAATGGTTTTGTAGTTATTTGGTCAAGAGAGATGGTCCAGCAATGAGGTCGAGTACCTCGGAGGTGATCGTGCCTTCTCGTTACTATAACAATGCAGTGCGCGTACCATCGCACGTGGCATCGTCATACAAGGCGTTGTAGGACTGATGATAGTTGTGCCCTGAGCTGGCATATATATGACAGATCTGAAGCATGTGCGAGGCATGCTCCAAACATGCAGAAGCACGAGTTTGGCCGTGCGTTGATTTTGAGTAATTCATTGCTAGAAGAATTCGGGCTGGAATCATTATGACGAAAAGATGAAATGGTGGTCGGACACAGCGAAAAACTGATTGTGTCGAAAGTAGTGTATGGATGCTACTTACTACTTTGGAAACAAGCCTTTTATCATTTCGCAGGTCGCGTACGCTCCCACATCTCATATATAGTCTGGAAAACGCTCGTAGCCAATTTGAGCGTCTCCTCATCAACATTGCTTCCACCAAAACGACGTTGAAATCTATCAGGATGCCAATTGACACTTTCATCTTTGAGAGTTTTGGTTCGTATCTCTTCGGAATCCAGTGGAGCATTTGAGAAGAAGTCTTCAACATTCTGTTTTGAGACATCTTGGGAGCTGAGGGATTGGACGGGCCAAGGGATGGCTTTGAGTAAATCTTCGCCTTCGAGTTGTGCGGTGTTGGCTTTGAGATGTTGCCATCGCTGTTGGTAAGAGGACCAGGCTTGCTGCCATTTCTTTGCTTCTTTTCGTTTGGCGCCTCGTGCAAGAGCAGCGTCGACATCGGACATGAAGCCTTTGTCGCGAGGGACATCTCGAGTATCTGGCTTCGACCGACGTGTCCGTGTAGACCTCTTCTCATAGCCCTTCTCTTCATTGCCGACCCATTCGAAGTCTTCCTCGTACTCGTCCTCGCTGTCATGTCTTCTCTTCCTCGATCTTCCATCCTGGGCTTCTTGTTCGCGCTCCTCCCGAGCTTGTCGCTCCCGAAGCAATTCCGGATTCTTCTTCTCCCACATCTTGGCCTTGACGTATTCGACATATTGATCGTCTGTCATTTTCTCCAGATGGCCTTGATCGTCTTTAACAGAAGGGCGAGGATATGAGTGGATTGAATCCCCGTATACGCCTTCCCAATATGCGGCACCTTCATCGTCTGCCATGGCGTCGAACAGAGATTCGCGAAAGGCAGAGTCGGGGTCTACATGGTCGTGGGCGGTGTTTGGCTCGGGTTGAGGTGACGCTGAGACGGAAGGATCCAGGAGTGTAGGATTGCGTGGGCGAGAGGAGGGGTGAGCGGTGTATTGCTTTATGCTCGGTTCATCCTCGTCGGTGTGCCTGGATCGGTGCCTATGTCTGTGTGATCGATGCTTGCTCTTGCGCCTGTCACTACTGCCACTGCTGGCCTTGCCATCCTTGAAACGAAAGCGCATGGATGGTGGTGACCTGGATCTACGTCTCTCGCTCCTATGCTCTCTATGGGTGTCCTTCTCTTCGCGCATGCGTGTTGAACGGTGGCGCGTCATACGGTCATATTCGTCCAGGATGCGCTCATGTTCGCGCTGTGTTTGTTCGTGCGACTGACGCGCATAGTCATGATCGCTGATCTGGTCTTTGATTGAGTTGATGCTGTCCTGGATGCTAGGCATCTCGACCACTGAGTGAACAGCGGCGTGGTTGTGCGAGAATGAAGTTCAAAGATGTGATGCCAAGTTCGGCGTCGCTTCAAGCATGCGGCTTCATTTCTACAGAGCATTGAAATCATGACAATGTTCAGAGTCATATTCAACTCATTGGAAAAAGGCTGTGAATTATCGTCTACATTATCAGATGTGCATCTTGACTTTCCCATACTACTTTTCCAGAAATCTGCCCAGTACCCTTAAGATTGGTCCTCTCCCACATCAACCACCACCACCAACCACCATCCACCTTCCACCTTCCACCAAATCTCGCAACCCTGGCATCTTCACCTTCCGAATCACACCCCAACAATTCGCCAAATCCTAGCCCCTACCTCCCTCACCTGCCGACATTGGAGGAAACTCCAAGCCATTATTTAATCTATCTCACTTTCTCTGATAAAGTGGCTCTCGAACCCACAGACTCTAGGGCTTCTAATGGGTATGTGCAGATGCAAGCCGAGAACGAACACCCGTGTGGCAGCACGCCTGGACCGGAGGACATCTCCGGACTACTTTGACAAACCCTAAGTCTTTCCTTTTCTATGGAACCTTTTCTGCCGCTGTTGTTTCGAAGATACAAGACGCCTGATCCCTGTTCGACATGGAACCTCCGAAGCGAAATGGAAGGGTGTCAAAAGTGTCAAGGTTGAATTGACATGGCAGGCTCGCGTTGATCGATCGGCAAGATTCGAAGAGGTCTGCCTGGCTTTGTAACATGATCAAGTGTGTACTGTGGTAAGTTGCAGGAGAAGAAACGAGAAGGCATCGCAGTTTGAGAAGAGGAGACAAGTAATTTGATGAAGAAGTTAAGATTCATTCAATAAAGGTTCGTTATACTACATTAAAGTATCGGTCATGACTAATCGTGCTTTATGGGGGTATCTGTGTTGATGTTCCAGAAGTTTACTTCATGAAACCCTTCTTGCCGTCACCGTCAGAGTCCTTGAGAGGGTTCAGCTTGTCGAGAAGAGAAGCCTTCTTGTGCTCGCCGGTGGTACCGGTGGTGTTGTGGCCAGTGGCGTGCTCGCCCTCGCGGACGTCATCTCTGAGGCGCTCGCCAGTGGTCTCGCCGTGGTGACCGGTGGTGGTGGAACCAGTCAAGCCAGAGCCGGTTGAGCCGTGGTGACCAGTGGTGGAACCGGTAAGGCCGGAGCCAGTGGTGTTGTGGGTGCCAGAGCCAACAGCGCGCTCACCCTCACGAACATCCTCTCTGAGGCGCTCGCCGGTGGAGCCAGTCTGGCCGTAACCAGTGTTGGAGCCGGTCAAACCGGTACCAGTGTGCGAGCCAGTAAGGCCCGAACCAGTGTGGGATGATCCGGTAAGACCTGAGCCGGTGTGAGAGCCGGTCAAGCCAGAGCCAGTCGAGCCGTGAGTGCCAGTGTGGACAGCACGCTCGCCCTCGCGGAGGATGCCCTCACCAGTGTGGGAGCCGGTCTGGCCGTAGCCGGTACCAGTGGTGGATGAGCCAGTAAGGCCAGAGCCGGTGTGAGATGAGCCGGTCAAACCGGTACCGGTGTGCGATGAGCCAGTGAGGCCAGTGCCGGTGTGCGAGCCGGTGAGACCGGAACCAGTGTGAGAACCGGTCAAGCCACTGCCGTGGGTGTTTGAGCCAGTGAGTCCAGAGGCACCGCCGGTGTAGCCGGGAATGCCAGTGTCTCTACCGCTGGCAGGGTCGAGGAGCTCGCCAGTGCGGGTGGTGTGGTTGTGGCTGAAGTCATGGCCGTGGGAGGCGGTGCCGTGGTGGAGCTGGTGACGCTCCTGAGGGTCAGAGCCGCTGAAACCAGATGACTGGAGGTTGCCAGCATCGTAGGGAGCGCCGCCAATGCCGGAGCCTCTGGTGCCAGAGATGGGCTCAGTGCCAGACTGCGAAAGACCGCCGGTCAGGCCGGAGCCAGTCGAGCCGTGGTGGTGAGTGTGGGAGCCAGTGAGGCCGGAGCCAGTGGTGTTCGAGCCGGTGAGGCCTGAGCCGGTGTGGGAAGAACCGGTCAAACCAGAGCCGGTGTGCGAACCGTGGTTGCCGGTGAGGCCGGTACCGCGAGTGTTCTCTTGCTCGTAGCCACCACGGGTGAGGTGGTCATCAACACCGTCATGGCCAGTGCGGCCACCGGGGATGCTGGTGTTGTGCTGACGCTTTTGGCGGTCCATGGTCTCGGTGCTGCCACCCTCAAGGGCGTGTGCGGCAGTGTTGTCTGATCTGGGGTCGTTGTTTCTGCTGTGCTCAGCAGCGGTGGCGCCGCTGTCAAGGCCCTTGGCCTCGCTGGAGCCGAGCTTGACTTCGTGACCGCCAGATCCGGGCTCGTTGCCATGGGGGTGGGCCTCACGGCGAGGGTCATGCTCGCCAAGGTCACCGGGAAGATGGGCTGGAGAGTGCGTTAGCTATGAATTGAGGTCTGGAAGAGCTTGAAGCTTGATGAAGCTCAGAGGTAGACTTACCAGGAACGTTCGACATGATGTGTGATTCGTATGTGGTTGTAATTGAGGAAAGGGGTGTATGTGCAAGTTGTGTTGATGGTATTGAGATGTGAATGTCAGAAGAGAGTATAGTATGAGAAAGTACCTGATGGAGGGAATTGAAGTCTCTTTATAAATGTCGTCGTGATGGTGCAAAAGACACAGCTAGGTAGCTATGATGTACCTACCCCACTTGGAAGCACACGTCATGGCAGCTCCTGAACTTGCCCCGCGTCCCGGATTTTTTTGGCTGGAAGCTGCAACTTGTGGGCTGAGGCTTTCATCATCTTCCTTCGAAGCCTTTCCATTCAGCCTTTCCTTGATTTTGTGGCTGTGATAATCTGCTTTGTCCAAGTTGTGATGCTGAAACGCGCACCATCATATGGGATTGTCCCTGCTAACCTTGGCTCAAGGTTCAAAGGCAGGAATAGATAGACAGAGCCTCGTCAGAGCACGCTTCGGTTACGAGAGTCTAGATTTTGGCTTTCAAGTTTTCCGTTTGAATCCTTCCATGTCATTCTTTTTCCCTGCTTTTCGGAGCTCGTCGACGTCAATTGGTCCAGCTGCTTCTTGCCCTGCCACGCAAGCCTCATCTCATGTTGTCAAGCCACTCGAAGCTGCTGGAGGTTGGACCTGTCATCGCTTCAGCAACCCAACGGTCATAAGCCTCAATGACAGAACTCACATGACGACTAAGAATCATGCTTAAAGACACGGCCAAGCAAGCCTTGGCTGTTCTTGTTCCCGTATACCAGAGAGTCTGAAATCAGGGAAGCTTTTGACGAAGTTGGCCACAAATGGCAAACGTGTCCCCAAGACGGCACTTTACACGCGCATTGGTCGGTTGGAAACAAGGATGGGTAGATGTTGCAAGCGGCATGCTTTTAGGCCGTTCAATACATCAATTAGCTAGACATAGCAGCGACAAAGGAAATTGCAAGCCCTTCAGGAATCATCGGCCAGCCAGACGTTCCATCGCTTGTCCTTGCACCAAGCCAACCAGTGCGGCATGTATCAACGGCGAATCATTCTTCTCGTAGCTGATTGACACTTCGACGGTACGAATGACACTTTCCGGGTCTTGTTGTGATGCGAAGCCATCTCTTGAGTGATTGCCGAGCGCGGTCACGCCAACACCAGCCCCCGTCTTGCTCTCCACATCTTCTTGTCCCGTGTGCATGCTTCTTAGCGAAATGGTGTCATCCCAGGGCTCTTTAATCTTGCGGTTGATTGATAGATATCTAGCCGTCCTCTCGCGTGTTTCCCTAGCGAGCGGGCGTAACAGAGGCAGTGATGTGACAGTAAGCACGACATTGAGCTCGACTGAAACCCATGTTACGAAAGGTGTAAGGTCGTCTGTGTATGTCGTCAGCCATAATGTCATCCTTGTAGACTATGCTATGCACATACAGGTATAGTCACTGATGTCGCTCAGTGTATGCGCGGCTACCGTCCTTACAATGGCAGCAATCATGGCACTGTCGGAGAATATGTTAGTATGTGGTTCTAGTATGAGGTTTTGAACGACTCACATGATGCTCAAACAAAGCAAAGAAGCAACGCCGACTTTGTTTCCCATCCGCATTTTGGTGTGCATGATTAGAATCGCAGGCTGGATAGTCAGGAAAAGATCCGTCAGGGTATTGAAGGCTGGTATGAATCAGTACAGAGCTTCTTAATTGGCTCAATCATGGTTGTACTTACCACCGGCAAAGTAAGCATAGTTGGATTGAATATCAATGTCCAAGCAGTACTTAAAATAGGCTCCAATGTTCAACATCCAGAGGTCCTCAAGATGAGATCCGCAGGTGCTCAAGAGAAGAATGGCAGCCGTGACGTTGATCAAGACCTGGAGTACAATGAATGTCCAGATAGGCCACTTCTTAGCTCTAGGGTCGGTATGGGCAACGCAGAGAAGGAACGCGCAAAAGCTAAGACGGCCGAACATAGGACAGAGATAACTCCATACCAAAGAAATGAATCCATATTTGAGTGCATTGTACCTATGGTCGGGCTCCAGGTAGTAGACATGACGGCCAAGCCCGTTGTTAAAAGAAACTTGTAAAAAGACAGCGTGGACCCAAGCGAGTATCTGGTGATCCGTTCAGTATACATGGCATTCACAGTTGCGCATTACGACTTACCAAAGCGATTGCCATAAGTCCATCATCAAGATAGAGCCGGCGAGTCGTTCGGTACTTGACTGCCAATCTAGTGGTCACCACAAGCGTGGACATCGCAAGCAAAATCCATATCGTCCTGACCACTGGAGGAGCAAGATCAACATCGGGAGTTGCTTTTCTTTCACCTGCAAAAATGCTCTCTAGCAAATTGGCTTGCTGAGTTGCATTCAGCTGAGTGATCAAAGTCTTCAGGTCTGACAAACCCGAGTACATTTTGACGGCCGCCCACAAGAACGCAGTGCCAGCGGGGACCCAGCCCTTATATCAGCTAGAAGGCAAAGAAATATTCATGCACGAACGCATCGACATCCATGATCCATCTCCACGTGCCTATGCGGGCCGTACTAAACATTCGATCGACGAAACAAGCGAAGGGATGGTTCATGCTCGAGCAACTGTTAAACGCTTTTTTCCTTCTTCTGGGTTGAGAGGCCTTTGCTCTAGACACTTTTTGCTTGCATGTTTAGATGACTCGTGAACGGAGCACCACGAATCGTGGCACACCATCTGCCGTAGCGTAGTGGATATATTGCGATCTAGCGGCAAGGAGATCCAAGATAAATTGTGGCTGCAATTACTCGCTGATATGGCTGGGCGCGCGGCCTTAGTACTGTACGTAGAGGCTTCCATCATTGATGAGAAGGAGACACCTTGGCGCTGTTGCCAGTATCATATTCTTATAGTTGGCTGTTGGTGAAACCTCATCCTTCTTTCCTGACTTGGGTTTCTGTTTGTAAGAACAGACCCGGCTTGTGCTTCTTGTGGCTGGACCCTGAGGTGCCTGTCAAAGGAGAAGGTGCGAACAAGAAGGGCGGACTTTTCGAGTCTAATTTGCTTGACCCCGGCACTCATATCATGCGCTGCGGTAGCGAACACATATATCAGGTCGTAGGTAGATGATACAAGGTACGGAACAGTCATAGCAGAGCCGCCTGAAGGCCTTGCCGTGATCTGTGGAGGAAAGGGCATGAGAGGTCAGTGCAGAGATGCATGCTCTTGCGTGGAGATCTCCCGAAATCTACACTGACACGAGTGTCGCGATTCAATCCTCAACGACACATCTTTGGATGTTTTCATCCATCGCGCTACCGCCATGAGACCGACATTTGGAATGAACAAGTGTAGGGACGAATGTGGACACTTCGTTTGAGGTGATGGTGCAATTGTGAACGGCGTGTCTCACTCTCCAACATCTTCCCCGTCCGCTCTCAGCCGTGACTGCGGATGATGCGCTTCGGAGTTCTGCGCCATCAGGAAGGTGCGAGTCGTGTCAACCGGCTCAAGGACCTGATGGCTAGATGTGAATCGATCACAAAAGTTCGGGTCGCCAGAAAGTAAAAAGCATTGTGTTATGTACTGTAAGATCACGCGGTCTACTCCGAACACTATATCGCGATAAGAATATATTATAAATTTTTATATTGATGGACTCCGTATCTCGGCAATCTTGGTCTATGGAATGTTCATTTAGATCATCGACTACCAGCCGTGGCCATGAGCGGCAACCTGGCCACCGGCAGAGAACATGTAGCCACAAACACCATTGCTGACGGTGAAGCTTCCGAAAGACAACTTGGAAGGAGTGTATTGCAGAGAGTTTGCGCTTTGAGCCGGGCAGGTGTCAGCAATGTAGATCAAACAGCGGCCGCCGAGAGGAAGCAGGGCTTGGTAGGCAGATCCGACACAGTTGCTCGACTGCTGGCATTGTTCGCAACATTGCTGGGCAGAGCCTGCGACGGTGGTCTTGTACTTTGCCTTGCCAGAGATGGAAGTGACTGAGCTGAGCACATTGTTGGTCTGGCATGCAGCATAGGCCTTGACGGTCGATGTAACCTCAGCAGTCACGACTTTGTTCGAGTATGCATTGTAGTTCTTGGTGACAGTCGTCCAGGCTGTGGTGTAGACAGTCTTGCCACGGCCGAACTTTGGCAGAACCATGGTGGTGCTTGTGGTGCTAACAGTGATTGTGGATGTAGGTTGAGCAAGAGTGCTTGTCTGTGTGGTTCCGGTGATAGTGGTGTCAACAGTCTTCTGGACGAGAACACTCTTCAAGCAGTGAACAGCATGTGCAAACTGCTTGATATTCCTGAGACCTCTTGCATCGAGGTCTGCAGAACCATCCACACTAGCAGAGCCACTCAAGCTGCCGCCAGAGGCCGAACCAGTTGAGTTGAACCCGGCAGCAGCAGTGCCGGTGAAAGAGGGAGCAGCGCTCGACTTGGAAGATACAGTGCTGGATGCTGCCGAAGACACGACAATGGAAGAGCTGCTGAGAGACTGAGCCTTGGGGTACCCAGAGTTTGTAGTGTTTGAAACGGGCAGGAAGCCAGCAGGTGCGGGAACAGTGGTGTAAATGTTCGACACATGGGTCTGGGTGTAGGTGTTCACGATGGTCGAGGTTGGCACCAGCTCAGTGTGTGTCAAGTGAACGGTGATGGTGGAAACAGCGGTATCCGTTTCCTGGAATGTACGAGTCCATGTCTTCGTGAAAGGTCGAAGCGTCACGAGATGTTGGGGATGGAAAGTGTGCTTGACGACTACATCAGGCTGTTGAACCGTCGTGGTGGACATGGACGTCGACAAGCTTTTGACAGATGCAGTGCCACTCTCGGTCACACATGACTCGAAGGCACTCCAATTAACAGCACCGAGTGCCAAAGAGAAGAAAGGGAAGGCAGCGATAGCGGTTCGCATTTTGAATAGAAGGATAGAAGAGATGAGATGGGATGCAAGGAGAACACAGGACGTAGAGGCTGGTCTTTAATACTTACATCTTGTCGAAAAGCCACGCAAGTAGGTTGCCGTGTACCATATGGTCTTGTCAGGGGCAAGCCAGTGGCAGGTAAGATCGATCCCAATGCGTGCTCACTATTGAACTCGAGGCAGGTCTGACTTAGATTCTTCAGTGGAGACATGGAGAAAAAAAGTTCGAGAAGGCAGTCGATAGAAAGACGTTTCAACTGCCGATCGTTTGTATGCCGAAATGATATGTTGAGGGTAGAAAGGCGGGATGCTGTCATTAACAAGAACTGATGTGGCACACCTTTGTGAAGATTAGCCAGGTTAGCATCCGCTGGTTGTCTGTCACACAGGGCGAACGATAATGAGGGAAAGGATGCGGCATGATGACGCGCGACGATATCAAACCTCATTGTTGTTGATGTTGATTTCGACGGCCGTTGAAAACAAGCATCACCGTTGACTGCCTCAAAGCTTGAAACCGATAGCCACGTTTAATCTATCCTCGACCATACAAGATGGCAAAACATCTGGCTATTGCAGCAGCTTCGTGTGTATTTGAATGTGTTGAGAAGAGACTTTCGGACGAAGGGACAAAGAATTGGGACAAAAGAAACATGCATTCGTCGTGTAATCTGCCTACTGCTAGAGTAGGAGTAACCCTCGTTCCTTTGCTCGTCAGTGAAAGAAAAATGGGTATCTCTGTAATAAACCGCCATCCCAAAGAGCCTTAAAACGCCAATTTCCTAGTCATGTATGTTGGTCTGCTGTGCTCATGGGACACCACTCGTCTTGCGAGAATGGGTTCCTGCCATGGTGCGTTGCACGCCACTCATTCTTCTGTCGCTGTTGTCCGGAGTTGCGATCATGGGGTCCATGCCGTTGATGAGATTGATGTTGTCTTCTTCAGGAGGGGGACCGGTGCGGAAGAGGCCAGCACCTTTACCGCTCAGAGCACTGCTCATCATCTCTCTGATGCGTACGTATTCGTACTTGCGCCTGCGCTGAACAGGCTGAGATTGCCAGAGTGGACGGGGTCGTGATTGGGCGATGGCGGCAAGAACTTGATCCTTTTCTTCGTCTGAGTCGATGGGGCCGGCGTGGGCGAACTCGTCGTCTTGGTAGGGCTGTTGTGCTTCAAGAGCTTGCTCTTTCGTGGAAGTTAGCATGGATTGATAAGAGCAAGAGTGAGTTGAAGTGCAACATACTTTGTAGCTTGGCTTGGTTCTTGCGCTGGTATTCGGCCAGCAGCTTGTCATAAGGAGCGCTTCTGCCCGGCACAGCGCGTTTGGCACCCATACTATGGGACTTGCATGTCAAACTGCGTGCGCACTGGGCTCCGTTGGCGAGAGGAACACCGCACTGCTTCTCGACGTCGACGGGGGCCTTGGGACGAGGGGCCTTGGCCTTGGGCTCGTCCTTCTTTTTTTTCTTCTTTCCGCCTTCGGTCATGTCTTCGGCCTTGCGCTTCTTGCCTGATGTGCCGTCGTTCTTGCCGGCAGTCTTGGAAGCCATCATGCCTTCTTCCTCTTCTGATTCGCTGTTGTCGTTTTCGCGTTCGGCTCTGCGCGCAGCGGCGTCGCGGGCGTCTTTTGCTTCCTTCTTCTTGCGTTGCTTCTCTTGCTTCTTCTGGATACACTCTTCGATGTGAGCCTTGGCTTTGTGTCGAAGTACGGGGCGCTTGCAATGGTTGCAGCGAACGACGTCGGGGATGTCTTGCATGGGGTGGCCGGTCGCAAAGGCGCGCGCGACATCCATCGGTACGCGGTTCACGACTCCACTCGTATCTTTCTCGACACCTGTAGAGCGTATCAGTATCCAGTCGACCAACGCAGCGCACCATGCGACTCACCTCCAACGACATCCGAGTCCCAGTTGCCTGGCTTCGACGCCTTGGGCAACCTCTTGACGACATCGTCCTTCATCTTGAGAGTCTGCTTCTTCGCGTCGGTACCAAGAGCCTCGTTCAATAACGACCGCGACACAAAGTCGTATGCTTTGGACTTCCCACCGGCCGGGGCTTTGGTGAGGGTCAGCTCTCGCTCTCAGGTCCATCACTTTCGGACAGCGGCGCTCACCCTTTCGACCCGTGCCATTCGGCGCCATCTTGCGATTTCCAGAAACCCCCGGGCTGTTCTTTCAAACCATCGGGCGCTGTCATGTACCCGGGTGACTGACGATGCTATACAGTAATGACCTATTACGCCAAGATACGTCGTTCAAGGGAGTCCCGCACATCTCTCCACCTTTGGGGGAACTCTGAAGCCTTGCCGACATCCTGCCGATCCATCTTCGGCCGACAGGGTCATACGACCTGCATGCACATTCGACCATCTTCTGCCATTACAGACCTCTATGCTATCATACATGTTTGTCCAACCTCTTCAAGCTTCTCTTTTCTCTTGTCCTGCGTCCTCGTTCGGCCAAGTTCCCCCTTGCGCATGGAACGTTGGTGGTTTGGCGTGGTTTCGCAATTCTTTGACAAAAGCTTCGGCTGCAGGCCCAAGGTCCACCTTGAGGACGTGAACCACCAGCAACTTCAATGCACATATCACAATATAGAATGCGATACATTTGACTAGAGTTGCGATTGCGTGTATCAAGTTCAGCAGCTCTGCTTGAACAAAGGGATCTTCTGCTTTCAACTACTTGAATTAGCATGGTTATAGTTGTTGTTCGACTAGATATGGCCTCTCTGTCACACTCACCATTTTAGGTATGCTGACGTGCTAAAGTATACTGATAGGACCCGGGACTTGATGAATGATGATAGAAAGAAGCACTCAGAAAATCGGAGTTGGCTGATTATCAAATGTTGACGATCACAGTCCCCGCGGAAGGATGCAGATTGCCTGCTTCCATCGCTCCCACGTCGATCACCTCGGTTTGGACAGCATACGGTGTAAGAAAGACAAGATGGGTATTGAACAATCAGAGTGGTATTCAAGACATAAAGAAAGTCATGATTCATGAAGAGAGAAGAATTCGTGGTCGCTTCTCTCTACCAGGCTTTCTTGCCTTGACCAGCTGACTCTACACCCTTCTTGATACTGTTGGTTCCATCTTCTACACCATTTCCGAGCGAAGTCAAAGCATCGCCGAGCGGCTTTCCAGCGTTGCCTGTGACTCCAGTCACAGTACCGCCAACTTGAGGCATCTATCAGCATGTATCCGGACACCGAGAAAGGTTCATGACTTACTTCCTCTGGCCGCTGCCCCAGTCACACCGCCAACAGTTCCTAGGAGACCACCAACTCCATTGCCGACTGTGGAAGTAACAGCAGTCACACCTCCAGCAACACCAGAATTCTTGTCATCTCCGAAAGCCATTGTAAGACTTAATGAAATATTAACACATGCCGAGGTCAGACGGTTTTTGTTTACTTACTCTTCAAGAAGTGATAGTGATGAGTTGTATGAGTATAGAGAGACTTGATAGATCAAAGTTTGAACAGAAATCACTCGCCTTCTGCTCTTGATTTATATATTGCTATTCCGACATGGGTGGTTGGCGAACCGCCAGCCATGACGTCGGCAGGCAGGTGGCTGATCCTGCATGTGATGCTAGCCATTGGAGTGAGATGGTTCTATTCATGTCACACAAAAGGTGTACTTTGTTCTAGCAGACACGCCTGCGAGCCAATCTAAATTGTGCTGAAGATGTCGAAGTTAAGTGGTATACCCGTTGCACAAAAGGGTTTCTGAGTTTGGTGAGCCAAAACAGTGACGTAGATCGATTTATGGAGTTATCGGCGAACACTCAGAGATGACTCCTTGACCTCCATACTGCACAGCAAACATGGCGACGAAAGCAACATCTACATTGAGAAGCCTTGCTAGGCCTTCATTATTATCGAAATGGTGCCAACCGACTTGCTCAGCACAATGGTCGCGTACCTTGATCACCTCCAAGCCTGGCGCGAAACATCCTGACTTTGCCTTCGCTTTTGAGTATGTCGCATACTACGCCTCTCTCTAATATTGATACTCATGCACCATCTAGTATCGATGGCGTTCTCCTCCGCTCCTCAGATCCTCTACCTCGCGCACACAAAGCCCTATCGCTGCTACAAACCGAACGCATCCCCTTCATCCTGCTCACCAATGGCGGCGGCAAGCATGAGTCGGACAGAGTGGACGAGATTAGCAAGAAGCTGGATATTGAGCTGGACACATCCATGTTTGTGCAAAGTCATACACCCTTTGCAGACATGAAGGAGCTGCACGACAAGACAGTACTCGTCGTAGGAGGCGACTACGACAAGTGCCAATTGGTCGCCCAGAAGTACGGTTTCAAGGCCGTCGTGACTCCCGGCGACATCGTCACTGCCTACCCAGACATCTGGCCCTTCACCAAGATCTTCGCCGACTACTACCAAAAGTTCGCCAAACCGCTACCAGCTCCTATTGACGCCGAGAAACCGGAAAAGTCACTCAAGATTGATGCAGTCTTTGTATACAACGATCCTCGTGATTGGGGTCTAGACACGACGATTATCACAGACCTTTTGCTGTCAAGAGAGGGAATTATGGGAACACTGTCAAACAAGAATGGAGACAAGACGCTACCGAACAATGGCTACCAACAGGATGGCCAACCTAAACTCTACTTCTCAAACCCTGATTTGTGGTGGGCTGCGAAATACCACCTTCCACGATTGGGTCAAGGAGGCTTCAGAGAAGGGCTGGAGGGTGTATGGGCAGCCATCACCGGAGGCCAGAATGCAGGCGTGCAATTGCAGAAGAAGGTTATAGGCAAGCCTTATCACGAGACGTATGAGTTTGCAGAGAAGAGGTTGCGCGCACACAGAAACGACCTGTACACTGGTGAATCGATAGAGCCTTTGAGGAAGGTATACATGGTTGGCGACAACCCTGGTAAGCTAACACATCTTCTACACCGAAAGCTAGTGCTAACAAAGACAGAGTCGGATATCGCTGGCGGTAACTCGTACAAGAGCGCATTCGGAAGCAAGTGGTCGTCCATATTGCTCCGCACTGGCGTGTATGCTGGAGGTGAGCCTGCTCACAAGCCTACGGTCATCGTTGACGATGTCTACGATGCTGTACAATGGGCCATTGAAGACGCAAAGAACTAGGCATAGATTGCTCCTGCTATGTAGATATACCCTTCCATGACAGATAGACAATATGATAATAGTCATTAGATCATAGAGTATCTTTCCTAGACGTCGACACAAAAACACTACTCAACCGAAAAATCAATGGGTATCTCTCCGCTAATCATCACATCATAAAAGTCATCAACCATACACATTCATCCTTCCAACCCTCTTCCATCGACCCTTCCGCTCGTCATCACTTCTGCGGCGGTGTAACCTTCAACTGCGGCGAATGCATCCTCGAGGGCGGCTCGGTGTCTACGTCGCTCTGTGGCGGCAACGTGCCACTCCTCGGCGGCGCCCACCCCTTCTCCGCCACCCTACCCGTATAACTGGTCCTCCTACCCGCCATCCCTGGCCTCTGCGCCCCCAAAGCACCCTTGAACTCCACATAAGGATATTCCGCATCTTCCATGACCACCGGACCTTGCCAAAACTGTGGAGGAGCATGTAACCGCAATCGCTGCTGTCCTTGCAATTGTTGCGGTCTGGCTGATAGAATCGGTGGCGGTTGCGTGCGGTCTGTGGGGGGAGGGATGTGAGTATCAGGGAGACGCAGCAGAGGATCGAAACTCCCGGTTAGGAAAGCGGAGTATTCGTTTGCGTTTCCTGGGAGCCTGTTCATCTCTGGCACCCAACCTTCTGGCACGTATATCTCTGTGCCAGAAGCAGTGCGATCGTAGCGAGGTCGTCCTGTCTTCACTCTCTGGCTGTCATCACCATTGGCGACGGATTGGAGGGTAGGGTAGGCGTGGGAGTTGACGAGGAGCGCTTCATTCGCTCTTCTGCGCAAGGCGATCTCGTCGTTGTGGAGGCAGGTTGGGCATTTGGAGTGGGTGTGGTAGGGGATAGGGTCGCGATAGGCCCAGACGAAGCCGTAGCCGTCGCAGGGTTTGTTGCGGTGGCGAGCTTTTGGACAAGGGCGAGGGTCTTCAAGTTGAGTGCAGCCGCAGGTCCAAATGAGGATGCCTTTCTCACACATTGTTGATGTTGAAGTGTGTTTGTGCTCGTGCTTGAGTGTCTTTGGTTTACCTTCAAGCGCTGGCAAAGATTGTGTTGACTGAGGCTGTGGTATAGAGTCCTTTCTTGTACTCAGAAAGGAGTCTGTTTGCGTCTGTATCGGTGTTTGTCGAGGAACCCGTACATCCACGTTGGAAGAGGGATTTATACATGGCGAGCTGTAACTTCTGCCAACTCCAGCGGTATTGCGGTGCATCATCATTCGTTACACCTGGAGCCTAGATTTGGATGTTGTTGGGCTGCCACTCGTGTCTTCGCTGGTATAAATGACCAAAACAGCCAGAGCCAACTATCAAGCTTCTTTGAAATATTGCCTCGTGAAGGGAAGAAATGTGGCAATTGCTGACAAGGACAACAGCTATATTTGACAAGCAGGAAAGAGAAAGAAGATGATAGGAAACAAAACAACCTTGCTGACCATATGGTGGAAGAGCAGCGACTTACATGGTCGGTCGCACATAAAGACCATGTGCTTTCCGCCCTCAACAACAAGGAGGCCCAACAAACAAACCCTTTTTTCCTGATCGTTTGACCACCCTACATACGTACCCTTACCTGTCACAAAGAGTGCATATTTATAGGTCATTTTCCTGTGAGGGATGAAGAAATCAATCAAGCAAGCAGCAGGCAAGAGACCTTGTTTGTCCGACTTTGATTGAACCACACAACCTTACATTCAGGGTCGTTCACTTCCGGTACCCGTTGCCGTGTCTTCGGCAGAACCGCGATCGTTGTACCGGACCACGTTGTTGGGTTTGCTGGACGAAGATGCGCGTGAAAGAGGCGTCTGCAGTAGACCTGTCACGTCACGAAGATCGACTTTGCAGGTCTTGTTACCTGTATTCGATCACAATATGATGTCGGGTTTGTCGCTTTCTGTGGAGGACCTGAATCGTCGGGCGTGAAGATGCAGGCGCTGATTGGTCGAGTGCGATGCGAGATCTCTGGTTGGTCAACATGAAGATCATAAAATCGTTTTCGCGCTTCCAATACGAAAATGATCAATGTTCAGGTAGCTTTTATTGGTGCCCTTTCTATAAATCCCAGGAAAAGTGGTACTGTAGTACTGCTGCGTTAGGTTCTTCTGATATCTCAGGTCGACGGTCTTCGCAAAGGATGAGCCTCTGTGTTCAGGACGAATTCGTCTAGACTGACAAGATCCGGATCGCTGAATATGAGGTAAAAGTATTTTAACGTCTCTCCAGTCCAGAAGCTCTCCATGGTGTCGGTAAGCTGAGACTGTTCATCTCGCACATCTTGGACGACTGCATATGCAATATCGGTCCTTGCATGCGAGTCGATAGCTTGGAACATTTTCCAGGCCTTATCTTGCCATGCCTTGTCGCCAGTAATTCTGTACATATAGAACACTGACTCAATAGCCTCTGGGCGGAGGTAGTAGCGAGAGTCGACAACCTTTGCAAAACCGAGCGGGAGCCTTCCTTTGTCGATGATCGCTTGAGCCTGCTCTTTCAGCGATCTTGTGCTAGTGTTGATGACTCGGTGGACAGCCATCACAAGGCCTTTGTACCATCTCTCTTCGGACCATTTACAATCCTCATCGTCTGTACAAGGAATGGCCTCGAAGATCTCGGGCATCATGCCACTAGGTGTTGACTCGTAAGCCCAAACGCAACCGTCGGTAAGCTGTCGTGCTGTATCTAAGTCTTCTGGTGTATCAAAGATCATCGCGCCCAGACCGACCATGCCTCCAACGAAGCAGGTCAGATGTTGACCTTCACTCTTGCGATCGTAGCCGGCGCCGATTTGTCTGACGGAACCGGAAATGAGAAGGTCCAGGTTCTGAGGGTTGAGTGGTCTGTAGAAAAGATGCTCTTTTGCAACAGCCATACTCTTCTCATACATGTGTTGAGTTTGCTTGTCTCTGCCATTAAGCAGAAGGTATTGCTGTCTGTATTAGCCGTCATGCTGGAGTATTATTTGGGAAGCCGCGAACCTTGGGGAAATATTCGTAAAGCGAGTCGGCCATGGCACCAAGCGTGAATACTCTATCGTTGGTGAAATCCAGTTTACGAGCATCCAATGAGACTGGCCACATTCCAGGAAGTCTCGTGGTATCCTGAGAGGCCTCGAAAGCATTCATGATCCTCTGAATAGCATCGTAATACTTGGGGTCTCCAGTAAGCTGCGTGAGTCTGGTGAACTCAAGCGAAAGTGACCCTATGTCGGCAGAAAGTGCATTCGAAGGTGCCGATTGCAGGTCTCCTTTAGCCGCTCTGTACGGATTGTAAGCCGGTATCTAGTGTCGTCCTGGAAGATACTCACTTCAACCAGTTCCAATGCCCAACGACGGGCATATTGTTTGGAGTGTCAAACGAGGCGTACAACATGTCGCCAAGTTGGATCGCCTTCTCTAACAAGATGGGATACCTTTCCTCACTCAAATCGTATGCACTTAGAAGACCACCAACATAGCGAATTGTGGTCTCGAACACACTGATCGACTGTGACGGAGACATGGTGAAATCAAGGTGCTTCAATGCATCGACAGCCTGTTCAAATTCCTTCTTCATGTCCATAATCCAAAGAGTGTCAAGGGAGTCGACCAGCGTTGCTCCCCAACCTCCAAAACCGTTCTTATATCCTCCAGACAGCGGCTGGACTTCATCTTGCAACCAAGCATTTTTCTTGTAACCATTCCACGAATGTTTGAAGCTGTTCTTAACAGCTGCCAACCTCTTCTGTCTCTTGAATCTTTCTACTGGGGTTTCCTTGGTTGGTTTGTGCTGGATGCGCGGAATATCGGCAGGTGGCCCGGTCGGTAGTGGGATCATAGACGAATTTAATGGCCATTGTCGGGGAAGGGTCTTCCAGCTAAAGTCTGGCGGTAAGGGAGGGGCCTCCATTGGCGGAGGAGGTGGAGGCGGTGTCCAAGAGTCCTGCTCTAGAACATTGAAGACGAGGGAAAGCGTTACACAAGCCAAGATACAGGTAAGGATCCATCTGCGCGAGACGGAGATCATGGTGGATAAAATGTGCAACTAGCTGGGTAAACGACAAAGCGAAAGTGTGTATAGAGAGTGAATAAGAACAAATTGACAGTAATGATACAAGAAGACACACAAAGAAAGACAGCTCTGTCGAGGCTGTGGTCGAGGATATCAAGGAAATAGTAGCAGCAAAGGACGTTCTCGCAGTCTCAGCAACTTGCCTTCTCGTGTTGTCTCTCCCCTGAAACGCCGATCGATCTTGGCAGCGTGTAGCTACGTACTCTCGTGAGCAGAGCAAGACGATGCACCGTGTGAGTGAGCAGCATCTCTAAGGAAGGCGTATCTTCTGCATGTGTATACGTGCATGGTCACAGTCGTCCAAAGGATTGTTCGAATCGGTAAACGGCATCCGTCACTTTAAGGACTCTCGGCCCTCTCGGCGGTTATCTTGGTACGTTAAAGCCAAGCGCGTCGGTGCCGCGTGGCGCGTTCGATTCATCGGCAGTCGGTATCTGCACGTGATAGAGATCTGGCCAATACCAACAGAGCTTCATGGTCTGGACGAAGGTCGACGTGTGATGAAATAAATACTGGTCAAACATGTCGGATCTGTATCCATCGCTCACGCAGTGTGCGGTTGTTGCAACGGCTTTCAAGATCTTATTATGGCCCGCGTAGTAGGTGCTGGCGATCAATATGATTCGTTCACCCCCTAACACGAACATAGCAAGTCAACAGATTTCGAAGTGCATCGCAATTGGTTAGCCATAACCAATTCTCTTCCTGTCAAAGATTGGTACTATGAGGTATATGTTCCACATAGTAGTAGATGGATTGAAACTCGTACTGATCGGTCTGCCAGAAAACATCAGAATGGACTCTCGATTACCCTCCTTTCTTCGCAGCTTTCGAATGGACTATGTCTCAAGCTGCTCAATTCTTCGACACCGACATGCTCCAAGTCAAAAACCTTGGTCATTCGAGTTGGCAAACTGTCTACTTCCAAAGAGCAACGGTAATCTTGACCGAATTGGTACTCCTCTATGCCCTCCACCTGTAGGTAACGACCTTTCTCGAGCGCGCGTCCTATAACTGAGAATGCGGTTAGTTATGTTCGTGGTGCACCCATTAGCGCTAAGAAGACATCTCACGCGGCTGCACTCTCGATTCTTCTTTCTCCTGGTCTGCTCATCATCGACCATATTCACTTCCAGTACAACGGCTTCATGTACGGCGTTCTCATCCTCTCGATCGTTCTTGCACGCAGGCAATCGGGGCTTCTGTTGAGTGGCATCACTTTCGCAATCTTGCTTTGCTTCAAACATATCTATCTCTACTTGGCACCAGCATACTTCGTCTTTCTCCTTCGAGTGTACTGTCTCGACCCTCGATCATGGTTCAGAATCCGCTTTGCCAACTGCGTTAAACTCGGACTCGGGATAGGCTTCGTTTTTGGACTTGCATTCGGACCCTTTGTTTATTGGAATCAAATGGATCAACTCTTGAGCCGCTTGTTCCCGTTCTCTCGAGGACTATGCCATGCTTACTGGGCCCCGAACGTCTGGGCTGTGTACTCGTTCGCCGATAGACTTTTGATCTACCGTAAGTAATCTTTACCGGAAGTTTGAGCTTTGCCTAACGTGACCAGTGGCTCCCCGTTTCAATCTAGCTGTCAATCGAGAAGCCATCAACAGTGTGACCCGCGGTCTTGTTGGAGACACTTCGTTCGCGGTGCTTCCTGACATCTCTCCAAGGATGACCTTCGTTTTGACACTGGCAGCACAGTTGGTAAGCCTTCACAACGCTAGCACTTAAAAGACGATTGGCTTACATGTATACAGCCACCCCTCGTCAAGCTCTTCTTCCGTCCGACTTGGGAGACCTTTGTGGGAGCCCTTACTCTTTGCGGCTACGCGTCCTTCCTCTTTGGCTGGCATGTCCACGAGAAGGCGATCTTGCTGGTCATCATTCCATTCAGTTTGATCGCACTTAAGGACCGAAGATATCTCGGAGCATTCAGACCTCTCGCTGTGTCAGGCCATGTCTCGCTCTTCCCACTACTGTTCACCGCTCAGGAGTTCCCAATAAAGACAGTATATACCATTTTCTGGCTGGTAGCTTTGTTGCTAGCATTTGACCAGCTTGCTCCTGCGTAAGTTACATCTAAAGCAAAAACTGGGTAGCTTCGCTAACAAGAAACATAGTTCTGCGAGGCAGAGAGTATTCTTGCTCGACCGCTTTTCTCTGGTATACATCGTGGTAGCAATTCCTCTCATCGCATATTGCTCCCTCATCCATCAGCTGGTGTTCGGCGCGAAATATGAGTTCCTGCCGCTCATGTTTACCAGTTCATATTGTGCGATGGGAGTGGTGTCAAGTTGGATCAGTTTCCTGATTGTGTATTTCACCTCCTGAGCATTACAGAACTAGATTCACAAGAAAAGCACTAAGATCTGAATTTGCTCTCCTCAAAGTGCTGGTGCATGCTAGAGAGCCATAATGATCCAGAGGTCGAAATCCTGTTAGTATGAGTGTCGAACGTAATCATTCTCAACATACGTCCGAGTTTTTGTCAAAAACACTATTCTGCTTTGCGATGAGATGTTCGTGAGTAACCTAGTGTTAGACAAGGAACGCGTCTCGAGGGTCGCATACAGCTAGTCGAGGTTGTCCAGTATAGAAGGCTGCGTAGCGTACAAGGGTATAGAAGTTGGCTCGATCGTATACAGAATTACATGTTTATATGTTTAATGAAGATGACATCAGAAGAGGATCTCGAGACGCGGTGTTGAGCAAAATTCTTGAGCAGAGTTGGCGGTCTGGTAAATAACCATACTCAACAAGAATTGACCGAGCTTGACGATTGTTCGCCGAAGAAGGAGCCGCAGAGACAAATGTGATGCTCGAAAAGTGATATTGGCAATTTTTGATTCAGCATTAAGATGTAGCCTTCCATGCACAGATCTATCTAGATCGCGGATTTTACGCGACCAGAACAAGTCCAAATATGTGGGTTGTTGCAGAAGTGGCGATGGTCAGGGTCGGAGGGGGACAAGCAGGGAGTGACGGAGCATGAGGAAGGCGTTGCGAAGAGAAAGTGCGGGATGGTCCGCACGCTAAAAGGTAGTTTAATCGTGGTGATGCAGAGGGCAGGTTGGCAAGCTCGTCCTGCCTTCCCCCACGGCTCTTCACAGTCTATGGCTCTTTCTTCTCTCGTGTGCAGCTTTGCTTCCTCTTTCCTTCCTCGCTGAACGCGCCACCTCGTTGTCACCAGACAACTCCCATCCCTCAGCATTCTCTCGGCCACTCTCCTCGCAGACCCTCTCCGAACTCTGAAGCCTCGTCCGCAATTTATTGCGCGTAGTACCCGCGTCTGCCCGCAGCAATATCTTCGTCCACCACCGACAAGGACATTTCGTCGCGTCCGACCCTCCACGTCCCTCATATGAGTCCCGAGCATACAAACCACGTTACTTGAGAAAGGCATTGGCTCCTGCTTCGCATGCGATTTGATCAACACTAAGATCGGACACCCCGCCGTGTCTACGCCCATCCCGACTCCTCTCGCTCTTCGCGTCTCTCCTCCCCTGGCTCCGAGCTCAAACCACACTCGCTATACCAAGATGGTTCGCTATCCCCCGACCATGGCACGTGCAAGCTGGACATAAACTAATCATTTCTCTCAGGTTCTCTACAAGCGCAAGCCGGTGACGATGATTCCGGTACCCGCCAAAGTCGAAAACAACACCGAGGTTAGCAGGCTTGTCTTTGTATTCCTCTGTAAATATCCTGACCCTTGTGACTCTAGGTTTGGGTTATGCCCAAGTCTGGTGAAGTCTTCACAGACTATGAATCCTATCTCTCACGGTATGCCCTGTTGTGGTCCTCATTTTAGCTCTCGAGACTAACACAATCCCAGCTTCGAGTTCTACAACCGAGTACGCTACTTCCGAACACTTCCAACCTCCTTGTTCCCGTCCTAACTGCCACCACAGAAAAAGTTTACAGACGCCGTTAATGGCAAGTCCGGCTTGACCTACTTCGCCGCGATCGATTCGGAGGTATGCGACCTCTTTGACATGTACAAGATGGTGGAAGCTCACACACGGACAGAACAACAGCTGCAGCGACATCGATAAAATCTTCCCAGACGCTCTCCGCGACCCCATCTTAAGAAAGGTCCAGTTCTCGGATATCTCTCGCATAGACGAGCTGGTGTCTTTCGTGTTTGACGTACGTCTTATGCATCTGACAATTGATTTCTCAGCTCTAACAAACGCAGGAACTCCGCAATGACTTCTTCCCTGGCGAGGAAGTACACGTCTCTCTCGACAATGGCGATCAGTATGAGGGTGTGATTCGCGAAAAGGCGAAATTCCCCCAACTGCTTAACCCTGATGGTTCGATCCAACGCGCCGCTTTCTCTCGCTACTTTGTCAAGCTCAACAACGAGCTGGGTGACGAGGCTCTTCTGGACGACAAACACATCAAGAGAAATCGTAAGCTTTTCACGAAGCAGAATCTTAGGTCCTTCTTGAAAAGCTCAATCCAACGCGACATGTTTACTGGTGCCCCATGGTTGGTCAAAGAGCATCTCGCAAGACAATACAGATTACCTATGGAAATTCCCGCTCATCTCGCCCAACGCATGCAAGCATCACCCCAGCCTGGCATGCCCCGTCAACCACAAGGCACTTCCATATTCAACAAAGTCAACGGTCGTAAAGGCAAAAACCTCACTGTTGGAGACTTTGAGCTTGACGGCTCGCCGCAAGGGTACACCACACCACCGCTCAATGGCTCTAAGTTTCCTGGTTATCAAACAACAGTCAAGACGGAACCTCAAAAGACCGCCCCTGTGCCCATCAAGTACCCAATTGAGGACTTGGACGTCCCTGCGAGAAAGACTGAGCTTGTTCGCCCGGATCTGAAGTTTATTGCGCCTCAGACCCCCAGCGAAGGCGATATTCGCATGGAGTATGTTGGTCCCCTGCTGGAAATCTGGAACACTCTCAACGTACACTCTGAGGTGCTGACCCTGGACGCCTTCACCTTCGATGACTTCTTGGAAGCCATGAAATTTGCTTCCGACGAGGTCAGGTGCGAACTGCTGGAAGAAGCACATTGCGCAGTTCTCAAGACAATCGTCAATGCCGAAGGCACTTTACAAGTCACTCTACCAGACATGATCGAAGACGAGTCTTCTGACGAAGAGATGGACGAGAGCGAGCCAGCTACTCCTATCTTAGACGCACCTGCACATGCCACTAGAAGCCGCATGAGTAACATTAGTAATGTCGAGCCGGACGAGTCGAATGGAAGATCCAGCAGAACCCCTGCTGAGGGTCGTCACCGCCCGCATCGCACACCCGAGTTGTTGGCCAGCTACGGTTGGGTCGAACGTCTCCAGGCCCGCGATTTTGTCAACGGCGGCTGGCAAACAATCATGGCAGGCCTGCTGCATCAGCTCTCGCTCAACCCTCGCCAAAAGTCGGAGTGTGACAAGGTGTTGTCCCGACTCGTCCCTTTGGACGAAGACCCAAACCAGGAGAGTGTGCGCATGAACTACAACAGTCTCGACATCAATCTGCGCATATCCGCATTGCAGTTGGTCACTCTACTCTGTGTCAGCACAAAGACTGTCAGAGGATATCTTGAAGATATGAGTGAGGAACAGACTAGAATCCGCAAGGACAAGCTCGAGCATCAAAAGGCTAAGAAAGAAAGGTATGTCTAGTTGTTCTCAAGCCTCAGTCATCAGCTAACCGGCATTCAGTGTTGCAAAACTCTCCGATCTCGAAACTCAGAAGAAGATTTTGCTCCCGGACAACCTCCCAGATTCACCAAAGGAGGAGCATCCCGATCCGATGGATATCAGCATGAGCCATGTTGACGACACTATGGACACCATGGACCTCGCAACCTCAGATGCTGAAGAGGAGGGCGGTCGCTCTCTTAGGCGTGGCAACGAGCGAAAGCGCAAGCGTGACGAAGACGCAGCCAAACGTGAAAAGCAACGCGAGGAGAAAAAGGCAAAGACGAACCCCAAACAGTCCAAGGAGTTCACCAAGCTCCTGAAGGACATCGACAAGCTCAAGATTGAGATCGCCAAGCGCGAAAAGGAGATCGCAACTTGTGATGCCGACTTGCGTGAAGCTAACTGTCAGCGCACCAAGGTGCTAGGAAGAGATAGATTCTGGAATCGCTACTACTGGTTTGAGCGCAACGGCATGCCCTTCACTGGTCTTACCGATGGCAGCACTGGCGAATATGGCTATGCCAACGGTCGCATCTGGGTTCAGGGACCTGACGAAATGGAGAGACTGGGTTTCATCGACTTGCCCGAAGATTTGCAACGCACGTACGTGCAGGACCATGGACTCTCAGTCCCCGACCGCAAGGCCAAAGAAGAGGGTGCCACCAGCCTGCGTACGGCAAATGAGTGGGGATACTACGACGACCCGGAGACTATTGCCTTGCTTCTCAGCTGGTTCGATGATCGTGGTGTCAGAGAAAAGGCATTGCGCAAGGAAATGGCTGCTTGGCAAGAGCCTATCATTGAGCAGATGCGCACTCTCAGAACGCACCTGGACAGCGTCAACCAAGAGGATGCTGATGAAGAACCAGTCACGCGTGTTTCGACCAGGAAGAAGGTTTATGTCGACATCGAAGCATCCAGTCAGCGCTGCCTCAGATGGAGAAACCTAGCAGCTCTCGACAAGAACGGCCACCTTCATTCTGAACAACCCAAGCCCAAGGAGAAGAAGAGCAAGAAGGAAGCCAAGGGCGTTGCCAAAGTTGTTGTAAAGGGCAAGGCCGCCACCAGGCAGGGAACGAAGTACGGCAAATAGACGGACGATCATGTTGCTTCAAGGCGTATTATTATTTTGGAGTTATGGCATGGAGCATGTAGAAGTATTTTATCCTCAGGAGCATAGCGAGATGGTCATGGAAGTGGCGTAGGGATTCGCTCAGGGAAAAAGGCGCCGCAAGAACGACTTGCTCGAGCGCAACGTACATGAACTTGATAGCTATTGATGAAGCAGCTTTCGTGCTGTGACCGAATGAAACGAACAAAAAGTCTACGATTATGCCGGTCCTCGGAAGTGGTACAAATATATACATGTCAAACTCGGCCGGGAGACGGGAAGACCAGTGTCTTGATATCAAACCCTGATCTAGGCAAAAAAGCGCGTCCCAAGAGCCACGTGAAACAGAAAAGTGGGCTAAGAAGAAAGCATTTTCATGTTGTTATATTAAGACACGAAATGCGCGTACCGATGTGGTGATGAATTTTTCAAAGGGATGAGGGTGCCATTGATTGGCGTCAAGCCGTGTGGGTTGATGGTTAATTTGCTGTTTCCCAGGAGTGAAAGTGTATTTGAAAGGATTGAGGATTGGAGATGAGCGGGCACGAGACGGATATGAAGCTGATGGAAGCACAAGGCATTGGTTCAGGTGTTAGGCCATGCGGGAAGCTGTATAACAATGCAAGAATAGACAGACCCCTTTCTTCATGTGCACATGTGCTTGCAGGACGTTTGGGCCTTCTAGAAAAACAGAGTTAGGTGTGGAGGCTTAATATATGGGTCGTCTCACGCACGGACGTGCTTCCTGTTCCTGACGATCGTTCCCTCAGTGTATCAACGGTTACACCAGAGAGGGCGTCGATAGTTGAACAAGAGTGTGTGCGGTGTTGCACAGTCGGCTCGTGCTGGCACACGGATTCGTGTCTGGCAGCAGATCTTATCGGACCCCTCAAGCGGCGTTATTACAAAAGTAGGTGCTGTTGGAAGCGCTGGGCAGGTGCGAGCGAGGCCCGTGTGTGATCAATGTAATTTCCTTTGGGCTAGCATGCCGAGTGGTGGCAGCATCGCGCTCAACCGCCGTCTCTCGCTCTTCCTGGCTCTCTTCTTCTTCACGCGCTGCTGCTCAATTCCAGTCGGCCCCGTCCTGTCACTCGCTTCATTCTTTCGCATTTCTTCTTTCTTCCCTTTACATTCGCTTGGCCGCTTCCCTTCGTTGATACGACCTCCTTTAATTGCGACGCTTTCGCTATCACTCCCAACCCGACCCCTCGTGGCTGTGTCTTTGACCAGGCTTTCTTAATCTGATACAAAGACAATTCAACAACACATTAAGAGGAGGACACTGCTGCCGGCACCTTCGCTCCAGCTGTATATACGAGCTTTCGATTTGGATAACCCGGAACATATACCCTTTTAATTACGCCGCCCCGCCGTAGACCTACCAAGTCCGTTTCGGCCACCGACGACTCCCAATCTGAACTTGAGAGTTCTTATCGACGCCTTCCTCACCCCCTAGACCCTACCCATCCTAGGAGATGCAAGTGTCGGAAGCTCCCTCGGGCCAGCCCAAGTTCCACCGCCCATCCCAGTCCTTCTCGACTCTGGGTATGAACAGTGATAACCTGGGCTTCTCGCACAGCGCCTTCACCACCAACCAGCCCTCTATTTCTAGCTACTCGGACCGTCACCGCACAAACATCCCGTCCATCAACACTGGTCGTATGTCCAACATGGCCTCCCAGCCCGAGCAGACTCCTGGCACTGCCCTCGACATGAACTTCACTCCTCTTCTCCCTTCGAACTTGTTGATTGGCAGCCCCTTCCAGCCTCAGTCACCCTCGGCTTTTGCTTCTCCGGGCTTCCAGAGCTTCTCCAGCTTCCCTCAGCAGCCCCAGCGCCCGCAGCAACAGCACAACCAGTACCAGAACCAGCAGAACCAGGCCATGTCTCCTCCCATGTACGCTAACATGATGTCGCCTCCTCAGATGCACGCTCAGATGTACCAAGGCCCTCAATCTCCTACTCTCGGCTACAACCCTCTGAACAACCAATCACTCAATGGCCTGTCCACCGCTCCTCTGGGCATTGCTCCTGGTTTGATGTCAAGCTCTAGCAGAACCGTCTACCTGGGCAACATCCCTTCGGACACGTCTGCTGAAGAAATTCTCAGCCACGTCCGTAGCGGACAAATTGAGTCGGTTCGTCTTCTCCCCGACAAGAACTGCGCTTTCATCTCCTTCCTCGACGGAAGCTCGGCCACACACTTCCACTCGGACGCCATCTTGAAAAAGCTGTGCATCAAGGGCCAGGACATCAAAATTGGTTGGGGTAAGCCTTCATCGGTCCCTACCTCGGTCGCTCTCGCCGTCCAGCAGTCGGGTGCTTCCCGCAATGTTTACCTTGGCAACCTGCCCGAAGAAGTTTCGGAGGACGAGCTGAGAGAGGATTTGGCCAAATACGGCCCTATCGACACTGTCAAGATTGTTAGAGAGAAGGCCATTGGATTCGTCCACTTTTTGTCGATTGGCAACGCTATCAAGGCTGTTTCCCAACTGCCCCAGGAGCCCAAGTGGCAGCCTCCAAGACGTGTATACTACGGCAAGGATCGTTGCGCTTACGTCTCCAAGACACAGCAGCAGAACGCTGCCCAGTATCTCGGAATCGCCCCTGGATATGCTCACGTTCTGAACAACGCTGATCGCGATCTCATTTCGAACGCCTTGGCTCAGCAATCTGTTGCTGCTGCAGCTGTTGCAACCACCGCTGGTGGCGTGAACAACTTGGGTAACCGCACTGTCTACCTTGGTAACATTCACCCTGAGACGACCATTGAGGAGATCTGCAATGTTGTCAGAGGCGGTCTTCTGCACCACATCCGCTACATTCCTGACAAGCACATCTGCTTCGTCACATTCATCGACCCTACTTCTGCTGCCTCATTCTTCGCTCTGTCCAACCTTCAAGGTCTTATGATCCACAACAGACGCCTGAAGATCGGCTGGGGCAAGCACTCTGGCGCTCTCCCTCCTGCTATTGCTCTCGCTGTCAGCGGTGGTGCTTCGCGTAACGTCTACATCGGCAACCTCGACGAGACCTGGACTGAGGAGCGTCTTCGTCAAGACTTCTCCGAGTATGGTGAGATTGAGCTGGTCAACACTCTGCGCGAGAAGAGCTGCGCCTTCGTCAACTTCACCAACATTGCCAATGCTATCAAGGCCATCGAGGCTGTTCGCAGCAAGGATGAGTACAAGCGCTTCAAGGTCAACTTCGGCAAGGATCGTTGCGGAAACCCTCCCCGCCAGGTCGTCGCAAACGGTCAGGGACAGTCTCAGCAAGAAGGCACACAATCGCCTAGCCCCGTGAGCGGCATGCGTGCTCATGACTCCATTTCTCCCAGCGCCGGCGCATCGAACAACTACAGCAACCCTCTCCAGGGACCTACTGCTTCGACTATTCTCAACGCTGGAGCCAATAACCCTCTGGCCATGTACCTCGCTGCCGCTTCGCAGGTCCAGTCTCAGCCTTCTTCTTCGCCAAACGACCTCAGCCCGCAATTTGGCCAGTTGAGTCTGTCGCAGCCGCAACAACAGCAGCAACCTCAGATGACCACTCAGCAAGCTTTCTACAGCGGAGACTCTAACCTTCCCACGAGGTCCACCGCGCTTGAAGCACCTTCGCACTACGGTCACCACGCCACTCACTCTGTCAACTTGAGCAATGGTCTCTCAAACGGGTTCGGTGGTGGCAGCGGCGGTGGTAACGGCATGCAATCTAGCCAAAACAGCGCCTCAAGAGGCCAGCATTCCCGCACCGTCAGTCTGCCCGTCTTCTCGCAGCCCCAGCCTCAGCACATTCACCAACAAACCTTTGCCGGTCTCGGCGCTGGAATTGGTGGCTTTGGCAACAACAATCCTTACGGCTTGGCCATCTCTGCTGAGCGCAGCCTGCCTGGCTGGGAAGAGGAAGAGCCCGTCATCTAAAGGGGCTCGACGAAGAATTTCTTGAAGTTCTAATCTTTTTTTGATTATTAATGGTGCCTAGTTCGCCTATAATCCTTCTACCTATATTCGTTCTTCATCCTTTCCATGTCCACTTCGGGCAACCTTCTTCATTCATTTACACTTCTCCTTTCTTCTTCCTTCTTTCTTGCATTTGCACAACCAATCACCTAATTTTGACTCTCTTCTTCGTTCTTGCTATTTCTACCTATTTTGTATTTGTATGCCTCCTTCTTAAACTTGCGATGCGTTTTCGCACAAACTGTTCTTTCCTTCTGGCGTTTTTTGGAGAAAGGGCACAGGGAAAAGAACAAAACTTTTATCTTTAGAGAGACTGCCAGGCTCGCAAAATCTGGAATCACCTGGAGTTTGACTGTAATGAAGAAAATCTATTTTTAACAAGACTTCTCTGTTGATTGTGTGTCGAGTAAAGTGATCTTGAAGTATTGTGAGTCCTTATCGGTCTTGCAATGGCTCGTTATGCAGAATAGACTGCCTGCACTTGTTAATGTGACTATACTCACAACAATCTAGAGCCAGAGCTATGTACGTAGGGGTGACTGAAATGTCGCTTCCCATGAATCAGCGCGTTGATAGAAGATATATGTGTGCATCACAACAATGTGATATGCTTGATTGGGCTCGGAGTGAAACAGCAATAGCCTGACATATAGTGACTTGATGAGAAAGTCGGAGTGAGTAGCTATCATGTTCTCATCAGAGGAAAGTACGACCATCGAATGACATACTTGTTTTCGAAGCTCTGATGGTGCCTAGTAAAAGTTGGTGAGTCTGTTCCTCTCAGTAGAACCTTTTTTATATCGGAAAATTGTCGTACATTGCAACCATGTATCTTACACTATATATATCTCGATCATATAACCATCCGACCATACATTCACATCTCCGCCCTCTAAAACTCACCAGGCCCCTTTCCAAAATGCGCGCCCTTAGCAACCTTCAACCACGGCACCGAATTCGCATCATCAGTATCCCCACCCACCTCATTACCCCACCACTTCAACTTGACCCCATGATAACTCAACGCAAAGAAAATAACAATAGTCGCCAATGCGGTTCCCGTATCCATGGCGGCTTGAGTGAGGTAGTTGTACTTCTTCCACCATTCGAATGCTTTGCGTCTGATCAGGAAATTGAAGACGAAGCCGAAGATGAACCAGAGTGAGTATTGAGTCGTGTTTGCTGGGGGTATGTTGCCGGCTGCGTTGAAGAAGATGGGGACGTTGATGTATTTGAGCCAGGAGTTTGGGTGGCGGCGGTAGAGGAGGTAGACGAGGATTGTGACGACGGGGCCGATGAGGAAGAAATACATCAAGGCCGAGTAGACCTGTCCGGACTGGAACATGCGTTGCTGTGATAGGAGGACGTGGTTAGCTTTCATTCTTATTTGTGGAGTGGTGCTGTACTGCGAGGTCGGTGAGAACGCCAGATTTTGCAGTTGTCGCAATGCGGGATGGTATTCAAGGTCGTGTATGCTGCCATTGAGAGCCTGTATATCTACGCCAGTCGAACAGACTTTCAATGGAGGCATGCAGCGCTCTGAACAACACTTTGCAGTTCGACAACTCGAGTTGAGTTACTTTTCGAAACTCGACCCGGAAAACCATCTGGCGGCTTCTGACTTCTGGCATGTGTATCTCAATTATACTTACTGGCCCGATAACTCCCCATACGACGGAGGCATTGTATACGACTTTTGATCCATTGCAAGTGAAGCGTTGAGTGTTCTTTGGGCTGCAGAGGTCTTTGATATTGGACATCATCCAACGAAGGACTAAAAACGTGTTAGGAAGGAGCGATTGGAGCACGTAACTTGCAAACTTACCTCCGACCTGAACTGCAGTTGCCAGAATAGAGGAGTAGAGTTGTCCAACGAACAAGACCCGTGGTGGGATTTTCTGATTTTGCAGTCAGCATCAATCATTTAAGAGGCACCCTAGCAACACGCACCATATATTGCCCAAGCTTCAAATCCATGGCGAAGTCCAAGCCGTGTTTCACGCTGTTGTAGCCGTACCTAGAAAGAATCGGTCAGTAGTGTCAAACCCGTTATCATCAGAGCGACTCACATCTTGACCATCATGTTGGCAATGGGCTTTCCTGGCCAAGCATAACCGGCGATCAACTCGGTAATGATGTTGAGGAAGACTCTCTGGTTAGTGGTGCCTTCTAGAATACCTTCAGGAATGATCAGAACCACACCCATGCCGAAGCAAACTACAATGAAGCCCCAAACAGGCAGACCAGTGTCCCAATTTCTGACGGTGAGGATACCGAGACCCAGGACTATTACGGTAAGCACGCCGTACCACCAGTCCGGAACCTCCTTGTAGGGGCGCATTAAGCGCTTGTGGATGTCTTCGCCGCCGTGTCTTGAATTCTTGAACTTGGCCCAGATTTCGCTACCATTGTAGAGGTATGTGTGAACCACCACAGCTGTGACGGCAGCGAACGAGAGCGCGTAGGATAACGAATATGACATCGAGATGTACATAGGTGAGTATTTCTTATATTCGGCAATGTCGAAGTCCAGGTGGGCATTGACTACTCGAGTGACGTTGTATGCTTTTCCGGTGTTATCGAAGGTACTCGAAGAGAGTAAAGGTAGGCTATTTTGTTAGTCTCGTATATTACGACATTCAAAGGACGCAGAGACTCACTAAGCACTGTTCCAGACATTGGTGTAGTACAAGATAGGCGAAAGGAACAGATAGAATAGCACGACAACAGCGAAAGCATTGCATGTGATGTAAAAAGGCGTCGTGAGAGGAGTACCGGCGTAGTTGATCTGTGTCCAGTCAAATGAGATCGGCAGTAAACCAAGACCAGAGTTCATCTACGTAACTCGTGTTAGCAAACTCAACGGAAATAGGCATAGTTCTTGAGGACTTACTCCGAATATAGTGTTAACTTTCTGATTCTTAGGGAAAATCCAGGTGATGAACGCGAATGTGCTCAGACTTGTCCAGATGTAGTCGGGAAACCAGAAGATGACAAAGGCAAGGATGGTCAAGTACGCGAAAAACCGATATCTGGTAATTGACCACCCATTGGCAGAGACACGCTTCTCCGGTTCGTGCAGAGCTCTAAAGAGAACAGTACTAGCCAAACTAGACGGCCAGATAAGGGCAGCTGGGTAGACCAGCCAACGGCGCGATAGACCAGCAAGACCAAAACTTCATAGTCGTCAGCAAATCAATTGAGACTGTTCATGTGGATGGCAGACATACCCGATCATTTGAGTAGACAGAAGGAACAGAAAGCTGAAGCCTGCTCCGAAGTTCTGACCCCAGAAGACAGGACTAGTAATTGCGACCAAAGATCCAGTAGCGTATGCCAACTGAGTACTGATGTTGACGCACTTTATGATTATTAGCGTGGACATGTCAGATGAGGAAGGCAGCATCGACTCACGATGACGATCAGAGCATGCTCCTTGATAGTGAACTTTCCCGGATTGATATCAAAGGAAAAACGACCAAGAGGCAGTCGCCACCTGGGCAACTTCTCCCACGCACGTCCAATGGGGAATACCAAAAGTTGAGCAACGACATATCCAATACTTAACGAAGGATAGCGAAGTCCAAAGAACTGATTGGCTCCAGCAAAGACAATCACGAAAACTGTCAAAAGGAACCAAGCTCTGAAGGTATTGCAGAGAGTGGTGGGATCATCTGTGTTTGGCACACAAGCTGCCACTTCTGGGACTGGAGGGTGCGTTAGATCTCTGGATTCCAGTTTTGGAGATGAACAGATACCTACATGGCGACTGGTCTCCATCAACATTCCACTTGAATGCTTCAGTTGGGATGATCTCCTTAATTTCTTCCCCTGTCAATAGCTTGTCCGCACCATGTTCGGAATCACTGCTATTCTCTGCTTCGATATCGGTCGCATATGTCTCGATATTACCCTTCATTTTAACATCCGGGTCGGGTTGTGTCTCTCTGGCAGAGGCAGGACCAATCGTTGCATTTGACATGATCTGAGTCTCAGTGAGCCTGCAGTTGCTCTCGATCCTGAAAGAAGATGTTGGAAATATGGAAAGAGAAAGTTTTGTAGAAGAAGATGAACTCTCATATATACACATACATACCTCCCAGAATCGTGACCTGATTTAGGGCATCGTCTATTGGTCTGGCCGATGTTATGGCGTGCGATAGCTAGCGGGGGTTGCGACATTCAACCAACCAGTGCAGATATCCTGATCAAACCCCCACTGTTCGTGAGCCCTTACAGGTACTGGCATCCAGATACTGGCGAGAGGGCAGAATCTGGTGAAAGAAGAGATAAAGGTGACGTTAGCAACCCACTGGGGTTACAGTCGAGTAGCGAGACTGAGCAATCAGGCACCCGATGATTGGTCAGTGCGCTCTATACAGATGATACCCAGCTGCTGCAAGATAGGCAGAGAGGTTTACACGGCGGTTTCTTTCGGCAGATACAGGCGAATCCTACAGAGGGCTTCTCCGCCCACAAATACAAGCGTGATCGGTCTGGACGTGCATATTGGAGCATGCGTCTTCTGCTTTATCTATGTTCATATCAATAGCCTTGGCTATGTACTATCCAAGACATCTTCGCCAAAGTTAAGATATGCCAGGAAGTGCTTGACCGACCGTCGCAGGCTCATCTGCTGTGCCGGAAAGTCCAGTCACACATGCCGATTTGTCTATAAGCATTTCCGCAAGGATCGCGTACCAAAACCGAGTAGTAGTTCCAGGTGGACCACTGTTGCGGAGCCATCGAGAGGCGAGATCTCGTCTTGAACGACATCCTGGATGTTGAGAGCCATGTGCATTGCAACAGACGCAAAGTTCGGCTTCAGGGTCTCTGTGCCCCTAACTTTACGTTATAGTAGTTTTCGCAAGAGCACGCCATACTGAATCCTGACTGCGTGCACAAGGGTTGAGAAAGTCGGAGGTTCATCTCGGGAGTCGGTCTCTTGATCCCTTGAGCAGTTTCCCTTGGCATCAACAAGGTTTGGCCCGTGCACGATGACGACGAGAGATCAGCCACTTCTTTTTTTGAGATCCTGATCATCATGCACGAGGAGAACCCGTTGATGATGATTGAAAGATGATACAAGTTCAGGAGGTCCAGATGTAAGCGTAAGGAATTCAGGAGCATCGTGTCGTTCATTCACACATGCATTGACACGCCATCCTCGATGAAGCACGAACGATAGCACTCTTTGCAGCGAGCATCTTTTGTCTTTGCGAAGGACGAGTTGGGCGCCCGATCTTGAGTATGACGTCGAAGACTCTCTTGAGAACGAACGGTTTCCCTGCCACTAACAATCGTATTTGCTTAAGTCGATGCTACTCGTCGTATCTGGCAAGAAGCAGACCTTCGTTCTTGCCCACTACACAATTCACGAGAATCTTCGCTGCCAGCATGTCGAAACGGTCGCAACCTCACGACGCTCACCCGAGTGACCACTCAGCCATCTACCACGAGGACCTAAAACATCCTTCCGTAAAGCGTGCAAAGGAGATCGATGAGAACTCGCCATTCGAACAACTCAAGGAGATTCTGGCAGAGCAGAAGACCGACCACTCCGTACGAAACGTGTTGCATTGGTTTAGATCCAAGGATGTACGAGCAGACGACAATCGTGCACTTCATGCTGCATCACAAAAGGCAAAGGAGGGTGATGGAAGTCTGATTACCATGTACCTGCATAGCCCAAAGGATCTGGAGTGGCATGGTACCAGTCCTGCTCGATCCGACTTCCTTCTGGAATCTCTCTCATTGTTGCAGAAACAATTGCATCAGAAGAACATTCCTATGGCTATCGTAACTGCTGAAGAGAGAGCGGAAAAGTCTGATAAAGTCTTGCAATTCATCAAGGACAACGACATATCCCACGTTTTTGGCAATTTCGAATATGAGGTTGATGAGATCCGTCGCGATATCATGGTCGCGCATCGTATTCAGGACGAGAAGGATGTGTCCTTTGAGCTGTTACACGATCAGACAGTACTTGAACCAGGATTACTCAGGACTGGAGCCGGCACACCTATGAAGGTCTTTACACCCTACCACAAAGCATGGCTCGTCGAAACCAAGAAGAACCCTGAGCATCTCGACTTGGTCGCACCTCCCGAGCCCAATGACAAGTCAGCCGCAGAGAAGCTCAAGAAGCTCTTCGATTCCAAACTTCCCTCCCTACCAGAGAACAAAGACTTCATCAACGACGAGGAAAGAAAACGCATCCGTGGTCTATGGCCCGCAGGTCATTCAGCAGGTATGGACCGTCTCGAACACTTTCTCAACGAAAAAGTCTCATCCTACGCAACCCACCGCTCAGAACCAGCACGAGACCCTTCCTCCCGCCTCTCAGCCTACATCTCCGCCGGCGTAATCAGCGTCCGCGAAGCCCTCGCCGCAGCCAAAAAACACAACAAGAACAAACACTTCGACGCCGGGGACTCCGGCATAGCCTCCTGGGTCCGCGAAATCGTCTTTCGCGAATTCTACCGCCAAATCCTCGTCGCCATTCCTCACAATGCCATGAACCTGCCCCAGAATTTGAAATTCGATAACGTGCATTGGGAGGAAGATGAAGAGGGATGGGAAAAATGGTGTCAAGGCAAGACCGGTGTACCTTGGGTGGATGCAGGGATGAGACAGCTGAACACGGAAGCTTACATGCATAATCGCTTACGCATGAATACTGCCAGTTACCTGACGGCAAATCTACTCATCGATTACCGCAGGGGAGAAAGATATTTCGCTACCCATTTGATCGATTGGGATCTTTCTAATAACACGCAAGGTTGGGAACCGTCATATACCGTCTTCAACCCCATCGCGCAAGCGGAAAAGTGCGATAAAGAGGGCGAGTATATCAGGAAATGGGTTCCCGAGTTGAAAGAATTGAAGGGCAAAGATATCTTCGATCCGTATGGAAGATTGAGCAAGGAGGAATTTAAAAAGCTTGGGTATCCGGAACCTCATGTGGATTTCGCTAAAAGCAAAAAGAGGGCGACGGAAAGATTCAAGAAGGATTTGGCGGAGGCTGAGGTTTAGAGAAGGATAGTCTAGGATATACGTGATGGGCCAGATAGACTTCTGTATAGTAATGTGTAGCATTATTAAAGCCTCTGTTTAACGGCAGGTTTTTGCTGTCATCCCTTCCTCTTATGGAACATCTTACTCATGGATGCACATACGCATGATCATTTTCAATTGTGAGAAGAATGACAACTCGGTGTGCTCTCACTGGAGGTAGCCCTGCTGTTCAGAGGTCAGCACAACATTCAGCTCACACGCTATCGAATCTGCTGGTAATAGTAGAAACGGAGAAACAGCCTACGATGTATGATTGGTATGTAGAAATGTGTTGACATCGAAAGTTGTATACAGTAAGGAGCAAATTTCAATCTCTCATTATCTGATCGAGCAAGTAGCTTCTCCTATCGTACCAGCAAGTAGCTATCTTGTAGCTCTTACCCATCATAGACTTGTAGACATACTACGCTGTCCATCGCCGAGATCACGTCTCACGGGCATGCCGAACCATCTCCTGTTCTTCAACTTCTCGGCCCTTCTCTCCGGATGCAATTCTTCTCTCGGACCCTTCCAACTCCTCAACTCGTCAGATCCATCAGCAGCCTTGCCGATATTGACATCAAAGTCGAAAAGACCTCCGTAACTACCGATGCAGAAACTGGCTCTTACGTACATACCTCCAGATTGTGATTTGGCCTCCTCGCTGATATACGGACCCATCAACGTGACAATTCTTGCGGCCATGACACCGGGGTCGTACTTTTCTGCAAGTTCTTTGGCCCAGCCTGTAGGTTCTTCGTCGTTTGTGACGACGAGAGCTGTTGTAGATGGATCCCTTCTGTTCAGCCAGTAGTCCAGTATCTCGTCGTCGCGGTGATCGCCTTCCCAGAGTGTGTGAAGCCAGAGTGATAATATCAGATGGCGGAGGTTGTGGAAATGGCGAAGTGGTGCCAACATGTATTGTGCGATCGGTGTAGGGTCCCAGAGGAGTGGTGCGCCTCGGTATCCACAGAACTTGAGCTCTGTGATAGTGTTTGCATGATAAGATGCCAATGTGTGTGTAAGAGGCGGGGACGGCGGCCATCCGTACTCGGCTTCAAAGACCTCATTCGAGTCGACGATATCTGGTCCTGTCGTGCCAAGTCGTATGATCTCATCTTTGTCTTCTTCCTCGAGCGAACCAAAGTCATCAGGATCGTTTGGATCTTCATTGATACCCAAAGATCCTATGTCGCGTCCGCAAAGACCCCAGGTGTTACCCAAAGGGCAATTGACGCCAATCATGACGACTTTCTGTAGTGGTGACTGACGCAAGGCTCTAATTGCTTCCCTCTTTTCGTCTCGGGGGATACCTCCCTCCAGCTTCAGACTCTCAAGCTTTTGCATACGAGCTGCAAATTCGGAAACAAATCGTCGACGGCTTTGTCTTCGCGCAGTGTCCAGCGGATCATCTGAGTTATCAGTCTTGAACTCACCGCTTCTACTATAAACAGTGTCTACTCGAAGATCCTCTAACGAACGACCCAACTTGGATATCACTTTGTCGACTCTTGATTGAAGCTCTGGTGTGGTTTCCTTTCGGTGTCTAAAGAATCGATCGGCTGACCAGGCTAGGCATCGAAGCCTTGGGTGCATCTCCAGCCAGGCCACACACATGTCTGGCTCAAGTGTAGAACCGGAGGAGACACCACAAGTGTCCAGAAGATAGACGTCTTGTGGTAGCTCAGCCTCCGGAACCACTGCATTTCTGAATTGAAAAGCGCGAAGGCATGGGAAATGTATCTTGAATAAGGCGTTGAAGAGATTCTCGAGACTGCTTCTTGACTCCGATGATGCACTTCGGTCTGTTCTGCGGAACAACACCCAATCAAGATTCAGAGAAGTAAGAGAGGCCGCAGAGTGCTCCAAGATGTGTATGAAGGTGGGAAACGGATCTGTATCAGAAGGCATAAAGTCTGGATCTTGACGATCGAGGAGGTGCCTTACACTTTGTGTGACTGACTTGTCCGCATCGGAAATCTCTTGCTGGATGGACGATATCAACATACCAATGTCAGGCAATTGGCTGTAGATCAAATTGTCAAAGTCATGGGCTTCCTTGAAAAGAAGGTCGAACTGCTTCCCAGCCTCCTCCAGGTCTAGCTCAGAGTTACCAGCTAAGACCAGATTTCTGACAGCGGCATCTTGAACTCGAAGCAGCTCGGTCGAGGTCTTGATTGCACCACCTCGGCCATCCTGCCTCATGTCAAATGATCCATCTGTTCGCCAATCTGGAAACAAGCCTCTGTTGTACACTTCTTGTGAGTCGTGCCTTCCAGCATAAGTGAGCAGTGGCAGGCGACGCACACGAAGACTCTCCAGCCCTTGAAGGTTGAACGATTGAAGGATCCTTGCGGAGATGCCTGCGATGCTGCAATTCTCAAGCCAGAGGTGACGTATCGTGGAGCCATTCGGGTTACCAAGCAATCCAACCAGAAGACCGCGAGTGAGGTTCCAGTGACCAAAGACGATTCTCAGAGTATGAAGGTTGATGAGATTTTGGCAAGCCTTTTGGAGTATCCGAAGCGTCCTCACATCACAGGACAAGGTACGGCCTTGGAAACTAATCCTCGGGAGCTCATAGAATATGGCAGGTGGTGGTAGATGACAACGATGTGTCAGTGAGTGGACATGGGTGGCGATCCAGGAATTGGTGGCTAGAACGAGGAGTTTGCGAATGATGGGTGTGTCGTCGTGCTCGTCAACAAGATCGGGTACTTCGGAACTAGGCGTACGACAATCCACAAGCTCAATGTCTTGCCATAGCAGCGGAATAGCTTTATCGTAAGACCAGCGACAGAGTTGAGCGAAGTGGTACAGATCGGAATCGTCAAGATACTGCAGCGTTTCCTGTAATATCTCCTCTGGGATTTCAGCCAGGCGATTGGAGGAGTTTACCATGGTGTCAAGGCCTTGGCTTGGCTGGTCTGTTCTCGTATCGTGGTGCTTCACTGGGCCTCTCTCATTCTCGGTCGACTCGATGAGTCTAAATGGTTTGGTAGTCGAGAGCCGAGGCGCGTGTCGATTATGACGTAGTTTCAGGAACCAGATGGCAGTGAGAGCGAGGAGAAGAGTGACTGTTAGTTGTGGGTTTAGCGGTCCACTTGAAGTCGGCATGTTTGGCTACATATCGTTGATGCGTCGAAGAGGTGAGTTCAAATGGCAATGAATGTTTGTTCAAGGTCGTGATAGACGGCAGTCACCAGTCACGTTGAGCTGTCGATTAAGGTTACGCTTGCCTGCTTATCGATAAGAAAGTAACCTGGAGCGACGCGGGAAGTTTTTCGATGTCTCAAGCCTCGGACAAAGACTGCGACATTTCAGATCGTCACAACATTTTCGCAACAACAAAATACACAATGTCAGACACAGAAGAAGGAGGTGTTGGCATTCCTTTGATGGAACCCTTGTCGCCATCGACATCCCCGGAACCTCAATCTCGTCCCTCAGGATCAAAGCGAAAGCGCGAAGATGGAGATGGAGATGAGGACGAAGCACCCGCTACACAAACCAAGGCCGCAAAACGCAAGAAGGCCAAGAATGCAAAGAAGGCAAAGCAGCCCAAGGATATCGAGGAGGACGCTCTGGATCTCGAGGCTGGAGTCAACCACGCCATCGCCCACATGGACAGCCAGTTGCTCGCCGATCACGTTGCACAGCGTACCAAGCGCTTCCACAATGAGTTGAGCGTTATGGAGCTGGAGGATATGCACATCCCATGTATGTTGCTTGGCGATGCGACGACAATTACCGTACTAACAAAGGAATAGCACACGCAATCGTGGATACAACATCATGGGACAAGCCGCGCAACCTGGAAAATCTACCCGCCTTCATCGAGCAGTTCAAGGATGAGAGAAGAAGCGACAAACCAGGCAAGACGCTGTCAGATGCAGTCAAGCAAAAGTCAACACCACACACCATCGTTATCGCGGGCTCTGGTATCCGCGCCGCTGAATTGACAAGAGCTCTACGCAAATTCCAGACCAAGGACTCTTTCATCGCAAAGCTGTTTGCCAAGCACATCAAGTTGCAAGAGGCTATCAAAATGGTCAAGGAAATAAAGATTGGTATGGGAGTTGGCACGCCGCAAAGACTGATTGATCTGTTTGATGATGGTAAGTTTTGCGCGAAAGAAGCGTGGATCAAACACTGACACTCCCACAGGCGCCCTTTCAGCAGGTAGACTGGAGAGAATCATTATTGATGCTTCGCATATCGACTCGAAGAAGCGTGGTATCCTTGATATGAAGGATACGGAGAGTCCCCTGATCAAGCTTCTTACAAGACCTAGCTTCAAGGAGAAGTACAACGAGGACAAGATGAAGAAGATTGAGCTGATCTTCTACTGAGGAAAAGAGCCATGTTTTCACCTGTCATGTTTAGCAACTCTGTTCATACCCCTTCGATACCCAATTTACTCATGTCAAAAGAGACGTGTCGTCCAAGAATAAAACATATCTCAAGTATCATTGTGATCAGCTGGGATTTTGTCGCATGCTATGCTCTTCCCTGTACGGAAAGGCAGGATTTGAACATTTACGCGTTGCACTAGGCAGACAGTCTAGTATTGAATTCCACAGCCTCATGAAAAGTGGTAGTACCATTTGTTGCATTCCCTCCAGAAAAGCCCAATCCACGCCGTGGTAACGCCATTTCCCTTTTGTGGCCTTCTTTTTGGTATATCGATTTGTGTCCAAGTAAGGGGATGCACATTCTTTGGGGAGGTTCGACGGCGCCGGGTGGAGGTCGCATTTTAAAATCGTCGCATCTTGAAGTTATCGAGAAGTCGCTCAAGTGAGAATGACCATAATGACCGAATCGCCTCTCAGGAACCTGCAAGGATAATGCGTCAGCCGATGAAGCAGGCGCAAGTAGGAGCATGGGAACGTACATCTTGCTGATGAAGCGATCCTTGTTGACACCTCTTCCCTTCTTTCCTGAGCTGTTTCTAGGGAACTCGGTCCACATCTCCTTGACGTTCTCAAGGACCATGTTGCAATGTCTGTCGAATGCTTTTACGCGGGCGAGGAGTTTGCGGTTGTTGCGACACGAGATGACGACCTGGTTGTGGTTGCGGACAGCGGTTTGGAGGATAGAAAGAGGACCGGCGGTGAATTCGTGCTCTTCGACGCGAGCAATCTCGTACTCGCTGCGAGGGCGGTTAGTTAGTGATTCAGAGAGGGCCAGAGGGTATAGACGTACGTGAGCTCGCTGCGCGGCTTCTGCAGAAGGTCGCTATGAAGCAGTTAGCATTGTGGCATACAGAGCGCATATGTATAGCAGTATAGCTCACGTAATCTTTGCTGACTCGGACATGGTTGTGATATGGTATGATGGATCGAATGGCAATGCGACGCTTCTGGTGGTCGCGAGTTGACTGTCGATGCGGGCTGAAGCCGATGTCTTGGCGAGCTTTCAGTGACGATTGGCGGCGTTGGTTGTCGCTGTTGCCGCTCGCTGCGACTGTCCATCATCTACAAGCTCTCACTTTATCCCATCCATCAGCCTCTCCCTCCTTACACACAACACACATTCGCCCATCATGTCGGAAGGTCGCCTGAAAGCAGACAGAGATTTTACCAAAGAGGTCGACAAGGCCATTCCCGAAGCTCAGGACCTGGCAAAGGTAGCTTCATCGTGTGCTCGAAACACCCACCAGTCTGACTGACTTTCCCACAGAGCAATGTACAAGGCGCCATCGAGAAGCTCCTCGCTCTTGAGAAGCAAACCAGACAAGTGCGCAACGTCCGACCATCACGACATCAATCCAGAAGACTAACCACAATCAGGCGTCTGACCTCCCTTCCACATCAAGACTCGTTGTCGCCATCGTTACGATATGCAAAGAAGCCGGAGACTGGCCGCTGTTGAACGAGCAAGTCCAGCTTCTGTCCAAGAAGCATGGTCAGCTCAAACAGGCCATCACCAAGATGGTCCAGGTCACCATGGATTTCATTGACGACACTCCCAACATCGAGACCAAGCTGTCGCTGATCGAGACACTCCGTACCGTCACCGAGGGAAAGATCTTCGTCGAAGTTGAGAGAGCTAGAGTCACACGTATTCTATCGAACATCAAGAAGAGCCAGGGAGACATCGCTGCCGCCACCGACATTCTGTGCGAGCTGCAGGTTGAGACTTTTGGTTCCATGACACGCCGCGAGAAGACGGAATTCATTCTGGAGCAGGTCGCACTATGCATTGAAAAGGGAGAATGGACACAAGCCAGCATTCTGAGCCGCAAGATCAGCACTCGCTATTTCGCCCGCAAGCCCAAGAAGACAGCTGAGCAGTTGGAGAAGGAGCAAAAGGAACGTGAAGAGGAAGAGAAGAAGCGTGGTCCTGATGATGCCCCTGTGGAGCCCGAAGACGACGTTACGGACTTGAAGCTGCGTTACTACGAGCAGCAGATCACTCTGGCCAAGCACGACGACAAGTATCTCGACGCTTGCAAGCATTACCGTCAAGTTCTGGATACCGAGGCCGTTGAGAACAACCCTGAGCAACTACGAGCTGTAAGTCTATTTTTTCGACCCGTGTATACTACGTGCAGCAACTGACTTGATGTAGGCTCTTCAACGCGTCCTCTACTTCATCATTCTCGCCCCCTATGACAACGAGCAATCAGATCTCCTCCACAGAATCCACCGCGACACACGCAACTCTCAAATCTCACACGACGCCGCCCTCCTTAATCTCTTCACCGTTCCCGAACTTATGCGTTGGCCCGCTGTCGCTGAGAACTACGGTCCCCACCTTTGCGAGACCGACATCTTCGACGCTACTGAGAAGGTCGCCGACCCCAAGGCACACAAGCGCTGGCAAGACCTGCGCAAGCGTGTTATTGAACACAACGTCAGAGTTATTGCCAAGTACTATACCAGAATCCACTTCAAGCGCTTGACAGAGTTGCTTGACCTTAGTGAGGAAGAGACGGAGAAGTACATCAGCGACCTTGTAGTGAGCAAGACCATCTACGCCAAGATCGACCGCCCTGCCAGACTCGTCAGCTTCGAGAAGAGACGTGATGCCGATGAAGTGCTCAACGAGTGGTCAGGCAACATGAAGAGCCTGCTCGGTCATCTCGAGAGAATTGACCACCTCATCACCAAGGAAGAAATGATGGCCAGAATCACCAACAAGGGTGAGAAGGCACAGAGCAAGATCCGGTAAGCTCTGAACCGGCTATGTACTAGTATAATTTACTTATAGACCCACGAAATGCACCATGATCCATAATCCATGATCTGTGCTGGCCCGTGATCTTCTATCGTCTATTTTTCGTCGTCTATTCACATCAGAACGGCATGTCCATGTCTTCGGCCTTCTCCTCCTTCTTGTTTTCGAGCGAGTCCTCCGGTGGGCCGCCAACCACTTCCCTAATGAATGCCACGAGCGCCGCGACGTATTGTTTTTGACTGCTGGGCAAGAAGTGACCGCCAGGGTGGTAGACGACTCTAGCAACACCACCCTCTACACCCCTGCCTGTAACGCAAGCATCCACCAGGCGCAGACTCCTAGCCTCCTCGACGACAGTATCTACGCTACCCAAGAAGTGCAGCATAGGTGTCTTGATCTTCGGTTCGTAGAATGCGGTGTACAGCTCATTCGGAGCAGCACCGAAACCACTGTAGCTCACAGCAAACTTCAGCGGCTGCTGAATGACATCCGTCATGAAACCTGTATCCTGCTCGAAGCTCTCGGGGTAACGCATACCGCCCTGTGACTGTTGCTTTTCGAACGCATCTCTTCTTCCCTCTTCTAGTAGCGAGGCAAACATTCCTGCGGCTGCACCACCTTGACTGAATCCGATTGCGCCGTCGAAAGGACCTTTCTCTTTGATCACTTCTGCGATACGCTCGAACCCTTGTTCCAGGCCTTCGTAGGTGAAGGGCTCGCCATCGCCCTTTCTACGCCACCATGCGTATGCCTCTGGGTCTTCGTTCTCGCTTTTCGAGCCATCTACATCGTAACCTGGGATATCCGAGATTGAAAGCTTGAGTGGTGCTGTCGGGTATACGAGCTCGACACCTCCAGGGTAACTTGGCAAGTGACCTGGCTTAGGGGCAGCAGGGAATGCTTTGTCGAGGTTTTTTTCCAGTGCGCGTGTTTTTGCGTGGAAGAGGGGTCCGCTTTGGGTGTAGCCGTGGAGCATCAAGATCTTGAGTTTGCGTTGGGAGGACATGGCGGAGGAAGAGTCGTCGAGGATTGAGAGGTTGCGGCTGGGTTGTTTAGAAGTGAGTTGAGAGGCTGTCAGTTGGGTGCGGCGCAGAGCAGAGGAAGATAGCATGGCTTGGGTCGGTGTGTCACGGTATAGATTGGACATCTCGTTTCTGGAGTTGTTGACCGTGCGCTTCACCTATCTCGAGTGATATCGCCGCTAAAGTCCGGATGTCTATGACATAGGCGGCTCGTGCTTCTGTATATAGACCTGGTTGTCTCAGAGTGAAGAACATCACCTGGGTCTTCCATATCAAAAGATCTCAATCTTTGAAGCTATCGTACATACAGTCGTCTAGCACTCAACAAGATGCTTTCATCCAAACATTTCGTGATCCGGTCTTGCCGTGTCACTGCCAATCGAGGCTTCTCTACCCATTCCGCTCTGATGGCTGCTGCCAAACGGAGAAAGGTCGAAGAGATTCACAGACCGTCTCTTTCGGGTTCTTCGGTCGGTCACTTGTTCTCTGAGATCAACGCAATGAGACCCGGCATGGAAGCTCTCCGGCCAGATGGACAAACAATGACCGAGGAGCAACGCACATTTGCTAGGAAGACCGCTACATGGTTGATGGGAGTTCCGGTTGTCCTAGGCACATTGATTGTAGGCGGAAATTGGATCATGAAGGACAGAGAAGAAAAGACAGAGTCATGAGAATTGAATAGGACGAGAAATGGGGATTCGCATTCATGTCGATATGAGTACTACCTGTCATGCATGCCCCCTTATTAGACTCGACTCACACTGCAAACAGGGCCCCTGTCGTTTGACTCCCTAGTCACGAATACATGCTTCTTCACCATTTCGAGACATGAAGAACAGTGTCAGTCGCAAACACTCGAGCAGTTACAATCGACCAAGATGACGTCTTTTATATACGACGACTAGGCGCCAAGCGAAAGCATTACGAAGATGTATACGAGGCAGGCTGGGGCGGCATGATTGAGGGGCAAAGTCGTACGGCATAGGGAGTATGTAGGGCATTCTCGTAGATGCAAGTAAGCAGTGTTTGCGTTGCAGAGATAAGAAGATAACTCGATAGATGGCGGAGGAATGAGCCAGGCTAGCTGCAAGGTGAAACCAAGGCACATGTCTGTCGGTGCAGGCTCGGGGTAAATCAGAAAGCGTGGCATCGAAACTTGGTCAACCGTCTTGAAAGAAGGTTGGAGCCCGACTAAAGCCCCCTAGCCAGCCTTTCGCATTTCTCTCAAAGCATATTATTTCCGTCACCTGAGACTTCGTAACCTTTGTCTGACACATCACTGGCCGCGTTGTGGTGTCGACATCCAAGTCGCGACGACCGAAGCGCCACAACCACACCCCCACGGGCAACAACGGCCGGGGAATCGAACATTTGTTATGCCATGAGAGAGCAGAAGTAGACGATTTTTGTTGGATATGGAACGCCCATACCAGTTTACCGACGACCGAGACGGCGCGCGTTCACCCTTGTACGTGAGATCTGACCTTCTTGACTACGACGGCTAACATGCCGTCCAGTAACCAGCAACTACTCAACCCTGTCACACAGCCGCCAGGCACATCCTTCAAAACAAATGTGAATCGCAGCAAAACGCGCAAATGGGCAGAGGCCAAGAACTATTCCTACGACGGCGATGATTGGGGCGGTTATGACCCTTACGATGAATACGGCAGTTACGACGACAAGCAGGACGCGCCCCAGCCTGCTGTCGACCCACGAAGGAACTCATTCGAGGCCGGCGAGGAGGTGAGGAACTTCTCTTCTGGTCAACAACTACCACAACAGCCGCCTCCACCTCCGGCGCATACCACTCCTACCAAGCCACAGCCACTCCAACCGGGTCCGCAACCACAGCAGGACTTTGGCGTCCGCCGCGACTTTTCCCAGATCGCTCACGTTCCACCGCCGCTGAAGACGAATAACTCCCCTAATGTAGTTCGCGAACGTTTTCCTGCCAGGAAGAGCAGTCTGCAATCCAGTCTGCCTTCTTCGCCCGCTCAGCCCTCGCAACAGCAACCAGTCGAACAACCAGTTTCACCGTCTCTGGGCGCTTCGACCGCCGGCAAGCCGCTGCCATTCATTCGTCCCGCCGACATCTACAGACGCATGGAAGAGGAACGTTTGAGGGAGCAAGAGACGAAAAATCAGGTTGGAGCCCCGGCCGCCAGGCACGAAGAACACCAAGCCCCTGCCCTTCAGACTCCTTCTCAGGTCAGAGATGTTGGCTTGGGTTTGGCTGGGACAGAGCCTGAGGGACAATCTACGAGCGCTTCGTTGGGCTCCTCTCTGCCAGCGGTTAATCGTGTAGCGTCTGGGTTCGGCTCGGAGTTCTGGAGTGCTTCTGAGTTGTCTAGTCAACTGAGTGGTACCGATACTCTCTCGCCGACTACCACTAACACGGAACCCGCACCGCCTGCTGAGATCAACAGTCTAGAAGACGCTTCGCATGAGCTGCACAATGCTGTGAACCAAGCATTCGAGCGCCGGGATGATTTGTCCGTTCCTCCCACTCCAATCTCTCGCGACAACTCCCAATCTGGCCATAGTTCGGACACCGCTGGGATTAGTCCTATCATGAGCCGTGTACCGAGCGCTGCAACCGCTGAGGCAAAAGCCCGCCTTGCTGACAACATGGCCATGAGACCTATCGCGGAAGAGAGCAGTTTGCCTGGCAGTCCTGGCTCGCGACCATCATCCCAACAGCAGATCAACTCGAAGAAACGCTCTCCCACGCACTCTCGTCAAGTATCGGCTGAGTCGCTTAGCAACAGCCCTGCCAGGACCCCTCAACTGGAGTACATGAAGAGGCTTTCAACTCCAATGTCTGCAGAGAGCACGAGTCTGCAAGATGAAGAGGCTGCTTCACCTACTGGCCTCCCTACTGGCCTCCCTACTAAGCCTCTTCCCATAGCTTCAGTCCGTGTGATCGCACCTTCAGCGGACTACAGCCGAAGAGAATCTGACATTGCCGCTGATGCTTCTTCGAGCTCACCAAACGATACTGCGGAGGCCGCAAAGGCTGCAAGAGCGCAATTCCTCCAGACTCATAACGAGCGTGTCGAATCGCCTGCAATTGGAAGTCCTGTCGATCGTACTCCTTCTCCCGTCTCGCGCCGCGGATCTCCGAACCCTAGCAGAGTTCGTGATCTTGCAGACAAGTACAATGACATGCATACTCTGTCAAGAAGCAGTTCTGCCATGTCTTTTGGCTCTCAGAAGAGTGACAGCATGTCCTTGAAGAGGAGTGGCACTTTCGAGAGCACTACCAGCGACACTGGAAATGCCATTGGTGGCGAGACTGTTGTTGAATCCATTGAACAACCTTCTCCAGAACGTCCAGACCCCACTCGTGGTCTTAGCTTCAGACCTCATCTGCCTGGCGAATGGGTGTCATATGCACCGACTCCTAGCACTGAGGTGCCCGTTGCACAAGAAGCGACAAGACGTAGCTTTGATACCACAGAAGCTGCTCAGCCTGATGTGAGCACCCCTCGACAGGAAACTTTCCAGACTACCGAAGACTTTGATCCCACGCCTTTGACAGCTAAGCAACCACTTGCTCACAAGGACATTCAACCAAAGGAGAGCAGTCCTGTAGATGCTGTCAGGAATGCAGGCGAAGCTTTGGGTGCTGCATTGTTCTCCTCGTTTGGTCAGAATCACGGCACCAGAGATTTTGCTCAGCCAAAGCCTCAGTCACCAGAGAGGGATCTTTCTGATTCCGAGCTCACTGGGCCCAGACCTTCAGTTGGCGATGTCTATCTTAGACCTTTGATGGTGGATCGCCAAGCTTCCTCTATCGCATCTAGCGTTGCTCCTACGCCACCAGCCAAGGACACCCCTGATGGGCTCAATCTGCAAAGGTCATCTGGGTACTTCCCTCCGCCGACCTTACGCGTCAACTCCGATGCCATGTCACCGGCAGTCTCTGACTACTCACCTGCTGATCTGGAGAGTGATCGCTTGCGTAGAGAGATTGAGAGGAGTCTTACTCCCCAGATGCACACCGAGGACCAGCAAACTCGCGATCAAGATGCTTTGGACGCACCGGCAACACTTCGAGAAATCCAGAAGGCTGAAGGTGTTTCAGCTGCTGACCACCAACCTACAACAAACTTGCCTGCAGTGACCTCCGAGCCTGATGCATCGTTAAGAACACTTCAACCTGCAAGCTCTGGCCTCCTCGGCAAGCGCTTCAGCTTTGAGAAAGATCAAGGTATGTCAGGCTTGTGGGGCGAACCAGGCGAAGAATCAAAGCGTGCCTCCTACGAGCGACCGTTGTCTGGCATGGGACTTCATGTGGTGAACACAAACATGAGCAGCAGTAGCAGCAGTGAATCGAGTGCCTCTTCCATCAGGGACATTCCAGCCGAGGCTATCGAGGAACCCGCAGGTCCATCTCTCCAGACTGTGCTCAGTCTGCCTTCACCCGTGACATCGCCAGATGTTCCTGCAGTGCTCGTAAGAGACGAACCAACACTCGATACAGCCGCTTCCCCCACGGTTGAGTTTCCATCTGAGGCTAAGAAATCCATAGAGGAGCAGTCGCTTCCTGTCACTCATGTGGAGACTGAAACCCCTTTGGCTCCCACTACAACCACGAACACATCTGCTCGCATCCCTACTGTCAGAGAGGTTATGGCTCTGAAGTCGGTGGATGAGCGCATCAATACCTACAACTCTTCGCGAGAACAAATCGCATCGATGGACACTGGTCTTAGCAACTGGCTCACTTCGACTCTCTCGTCTCATCCTGAGCATGCTCATGTTGTTACAGATGTGAGCAAGCCTGCGAGCACTAATGCTGTCGGCAGCATCCGCTACAAGGCTCAGCCTGGTAATATCATGAAGATGGCCAGAAAGGGTCTCAGTGGTGTCACAAACAGAGAGCCTTCGGGCAGTCATGCATCCGATCCCAGTCAAACGGCCTCCACTGTCGAGCGCCAAAACTCCAACGTTGCTGGCCGCTCTCCCTCAGCACAGCATGGCGGCGTCGAGAAGATGCAGACCAAGGGCAAGGATTTACTGCATTCTGCCGGCATGTTTGGTGGTAAGGCCACCGTAGGAGCCAAAGGCCTCTTTGCAAGGGCAAAGGGAAGGCTCCGAGAAGGCGGAAGTGAGAAGGTAGATTGATTTTCCCTTCTGTCTGTCATACCCCTCCTGATCTTTCTTTGACGTTTTTGATTTCTGCATATCGACGATTCAACCTCATGTTCCAGCAATGCTTTTTTCTGGCGGTCACTGTTCCAGCTGGCGGGCTTGTTTTCTTTGCGACTTCAGCATAAGCGTTGACCTTGGATGGAAGGCATTAATGTTTCGAGTGGCTGGTTGCATGTACCGTTTCAGCTGCGTAATGTTAACTGAATAATCCCCTACCTCGCCAACCCTTCCGATATCTCAAGAATGTATGTTGATGTGTGTGTTCTCACAGGCTTCCGGACGCGCTTCAATCAGCAACGCCGCGCTTGCCTCGCCGACTTCGCCAAATGTTGTGGACGACCGTTCCAACAAAGCCAACAACCGTTTCTCCACAGCGTTTGGCCGTTTTGGGGGCAACTCTACTGCAGAGCGCTCTTCGTCTCAGCCAGCGAGTGCTGTGCAGTCTCCTATGGAGGGTCCAGAAGCAATTGTTCCGACAATTGTAGAGCAGCAATCCGCATTGCCGTCAAGTGGTCCAGATGCATACATCGCGCCATGGACGGAGGAAAAGGTGGGTGGTGCGTTAGACGACAAAGACCTCGTCAACGAAAGATTCAAGAGGATTGGCTTGTTGCCGAGTCCTGCATTTGGCGGATCAATGGCCTCGCGCGAGTCTAACGAGAATATCAAAGCTGCAGGTGAGAATGACGATCCGATATCAAAGGTGGAAGGAGCGGTGCATCCGGAAGAGACGAACGTGGAGCAGAATAGTGAAGCTGCGAAGGCAATCACCCCTATCGCTCTTCCGGAGCCAGCTGCAACTGTGGAGGGAATCACGGCGTCAGACCTGCCATCGGAAGTTCCTGCTTCAGTCTCGGACAACGCTCAGCCATTGGCCGGGACCAAGGAAATCCTGCCAGAGCATTCTGTTCGGGTCGAAAATACCTCGAACATCAACAGAAGCCCGACGCGTCGTCCTGTTCCTCAACAGACTGTGGCTGAAGTGCAACCCTCATCTCGCAGGTCTTCCGTGTCAAGCCTCCATCGTGATGATAACGATGTAGCAGAAAGCTCAATTCCGCTTCAGAGAAGCGTAAGCCCTTTGCGTGCCGAGTCAACCACACAATTGGCTGGTGCCGCCGAGCAAGTCGAGCCTGAGAACACAGAGAGCAGAGACAGCTCTAGACCTCGAATTGTCAGCCGCAGCAGTCTTCCATCACAACAACGTCCTCAGTCGCAATCAAGACGGTCATCTTGGCAATGGAAGAGCTCGGGCACATCTCTGGTTGGACTGAACAAGACACATGATGCGACGGCTTCACCAGTAAAGGCAAGATCTATATCCGGTCAGCACAACGCCTCTGTACCCGTGAGCCGTGCTGGATCGCCTGTGTCTTTCCTCGAAATGGCACCTGCCCAGAAATTGAGAAGTGCGACTACACCAGGCGCTTACTCGACCGAGGATCTCAATGCTGGTCCAGGGGCACGTGCTGGGCCATCAATGGTGGCAGCTTCTCAGAACCTGACTTTGGTGCCAACTCCCTACGAAGTAGGTAGAATGGCTCCAATCGTGCAGTCACCTGTGGAGATGCAGGGCCCTTGGCAGAATGGCCAGTCCAACTTCGCTATGGCACCTGGGCCCTTCGCTGGACCAGCTGCAATGTATGCCCAGCCTAGCACCATGAGCAGCGAACAGATCATCTACGAAGAACCCGTTGATCGCACCTTCTCGCCGACGATTATGGATCCTCGACAGCACGATAGCGAGTATCAGCTTCCCGGCGTCGGACCTCCACCAGAGTTGACTCAAGGGTCACGAAGAAGCAGGTTCTCCATCAGAAGCCCAGGACACGGTCCCGTTCAGGCTGAACGCATTAACCCCAATGCCATAGCACTCAACCATCAACGCACTTTCTCCGGAGACGAAGTTCCTTTGACACAGTCCGCGCAAGAGAAGAGAGAGAAACGCCGTTCTGGAATGTTTAGTGCTCTGAGCCGTGGCTCGAGCTTCTCTGGTCTATCTGGAATGAACTCTGACGGCAGACAAAGCCGTGGAAACGATGTCGGTCAAGCGATTGCGCAGCCTCAAGCACCGGTCCAGCAGGGGTCTGCGGTGCAAAAGGCTAGAGAAACGTCAGGCGGTAGTGCGAGAGGCAACACTCTTAAGAAGATGCAACGCTCATCCACTTCCGCTGGTACACCTAGCACTCCCGGTACACCTGATCCGGAGAAAAGGAACAAGCGCTTCTCGCGTCTCGGTTCTATCTTTGGACGTTCCAACTCGGAAGCAAAGAAGACCAACAAATTGGTCAAGAGCATGCCCAAGCCTGAACGTATTCCGGAAGCTGCAGCGGCTCCAAGAACACAGAATATGCCACCACAGAACATCCCTACTCCGCCCATGGGTATGGGCTATGGCATGGAAAATGGTATGCAGCAGCCGCAGCAGTGGGGAGAGCATCCCGATCAGCAGAGCAGTGTTCCAGCGCCTCCTGGCGGATGGTATGCGCCTACGAGCCGTAGATCCTCTTATCACCAGGATCAACAGGCCAGCCTGCCACAAATTCAGCCGACAATGTCAGGACAATCATGGCAGTCAGGTCAGCCACCACAGCAGCCGCAGTCACCTGTTATGCAGCCGACTCGTCGCCTCCACAGTGAGGGCTATCGTCATGAACCTCGCTATGCACCTCCCTCTGACTACAGATCGATGTCTCCTAGCCCATTACGCGGTCAGCGAGGCAGTCAGCAATATGATACCACGACACCCCAGAACTACCAGCGTGCTCCTTCTTGGAGTGGCGGTCCGCGCCAACAACCACCGCCTGGAAACCGCAACTTCTCGTGGGGCTCTATGGATCAACAGCAGCAACAGCAGCAACAGCAGCAGCCAGGATACTACTCGCAGAACACAATGGCCGGATCGCCAAGCAGACAAAGCCCTGCAGGCACACCGACGCATTCAAGAAATGCCTCTTTCGGCAGCATGACCAATATCCAAGCAGCTGCGCCGCCACTTTTCCGTAATCCCAGCTCAGGAGCTCTGCAACGCTCATCTTCTCCCTCGATGTATGGAGCCTCGCAACCCTATCAAGTCCCCATGCCGGCGCCTACAGAAGCCCAACTCATGTCAAAGCAACAACAAGATTGGTATCCCAGATACGCGGTCGGATCTCCAGGGCCACCACAGCAGGCCAGCACGCCAGGAATGTACACCAGAGGCTACAGCAACAGCAGACCGGGTAGTGCAAACGCCAACAATGTCGCTTTCGATAACATCCCAGAAGCCGAGTACGCCAGACCAGGCTCGGCTGGTGGGATGATGATGCCACCTCCACAATCGCCTGGAAGAAGCCAGCAAAGAAGGTACTATGCGAATGGCGCGGCAGCCATGGGACCGAGACCTTACCCTTCCGCTCCCAGCCAGCCACAACAGGGTGAATGGCAGGGCATCTATCGTGATGTTTAAGACGTTGATTTCTTGTCGAACTTTTGTGTTTCTTTTTTCTCCTATTCTGTATAATTATTCGTGTCGCGTGGGTTTGGAGATGCTAATGTAAGGAGGGATATTTGGAGATAGGGATCATGGTATATAATGTTGATTCGAATGACATTCGAATATACTGACTTCACTTTGTCCTTTCTTAGGCGAGCCTTATCTACTTTGATGATTCGTGCCTTCCTGCGCGTGCACCTCTTCGTGGTATGTTTCCAGTCAAGGTATGCGTTTCTCGTTGTATTCTGTTGCCCTGAATGGTTCCTTCTGTCGTATTCCACCGTGACTCCAAACTCATTTGACTACATCAATATTGTCGGTGGCATTTTCCTTTCATTACAATCTCTCTGTTGCTTCTTCTTTCGAACATCTTGGCCATATGAATGTGGGTTGTGCTATCTAATGTTTCAGAATACCCAGGGTTGTCAATCGGGTTCGTACCGTTCGCTTGTTGTGCAAAGTCAAATGGAAGAAAAATGGCGGATACGGCGACAATGAGGTCAAAAAACCACTGAAACTTGATCAAGGGATATTGCATGGCTGTTAAACATAGCAGAAACCACGATATACTACTTCTCTCGGTGTGAGTACAGTGTTGTCGCTCGAAATGTATCATGGCAGGGTCACCATTGTGACAAAAAGACTTGGTCGTTATAGAGGAAGATAGACATCTAAACTTGATGTTCGTCTTGAGCGTGAGGGATGATCTCATGTGTGGTGAAGATGGTCGAGTGAAAGGACATAGTATGAGTTTAGAGTCTATACCTTGAGTGCGTTGGGAATTATGAAGGCGGCAGAATACTTATGATCTTATGTATCATTGAAACTCAAAGTCTCGGTCTCGGTCTCGGGTGCGTCGATGATTGCAAGGCGATCTTTTATGTGTTTGGGTACACCGGATTTTTCACTGACTTGAAATGATTCGCAGAGTATGAGGATCTGCTCGTGATTTGCATGGTCCCGCGTTCCACGTGAGCTTGACGGGAAATAATCATGAAATGCTTGAGACCGGAGGAAAGAGCACGGTGGAAACAAAGGAAAGTCAATTGACCGTGTAAGACTCCATGTGAGAGGGACAATTGATCGTGGAAGGTCAAGACCGATTGGCTGAACTGAAGAAAGGCGCAAAGAAGAGTGAAACGCAAGACCGACCCAGGCGTTGTCACCTACATTTAGAAATCTGTTGGCATTTCAACATGTCGTGAGAACATCCTTCTGTTAGAGTTGGTGATTTTGAGGTCAGGGGTGAGCTGTCAAAAGTGAGTTAAGTCGAGTCACTCCGAAAGTAATACCCACCCCCTGGTACGACAACCAGTAGACGAGCTGGGAAAATGCAAGAGCTGACAACTGTGATGCGTTTGTTGTCAAGGTAAACATGAACTCATGAGCGCCTGCAATGGGTTCCAGAGCAGAGAAAGTAACAAATAAATTAGACGATGCATTTCCCTCATCAAAGCAGCCGGAAGCGCCGAGGTCACTTGCATGATTTGCATTCTGGACCTCTCACGTCGTCCACTCTGCCAACCTTCCTTCCACCAGGGGGAGGAGGGCCGCCTCCGCGACCATTGCTGCTGCCACCTCCAAAGCCCCAACCAGGTCTCGTGCCAGGTGTTCTGTTGTTGGCATTGAACGGTGACGCGGCAGCTGCAGCAGCAGGATCGAACTAAAAGAGCATTGAATCAGACTAGTGAACCACACGAATTCGAAGGATCGCAACAATGATCAGCTCACCGAGAAGAATGTGGTAACGTAGAGGCCTAGAAAGACATAGGCGTTGTCGAAGAAGTTGCGGATACGGACCGTGGCTGGTGGTCTGGAAAGTGGAGATTCAGCTTTAGCATGGATAAAGTGCCGAAGGCTGAGATCGGAGCCATTCCACCCACGCTGAAAGCGCCTGGCCGTTGTGGAAGTAAGGCCTGGTTGGTTGTTGTGAGGCTGACATGGCTGAGATCACTGTTGTTTTTTTCGGAAGATGAAATATCGGAAGAGACGATGGTTAATATTGGTTGTTGTACGGATTCTCCAAGATAAGAAAGCGCACGAAAGGGAGATGTCGTCGTATGCCAAGTCTAGGGTCGGGTGGTTTCCAAGTCAATCATGATCCGTGCACGGAGGCTTGGCTGCTGCAACTCGCATGCCCGGCCGAACAAACCCTAAAACTACCCAAGCATTGATTATTTTCATGATCGTCGGTCGGGCTTTCGTGTGATTGAACTTCCCCATTCTTGTTCCAACTTCACGTGAAAGAGATTTTACAGACAATGTCGGGATATCAGAACAAGGTAGGTTTCGGGGAGTTTCTTCCCTCATTCGTGGCTGGAAGGATTGAACGCTGATATTGTGTGCTCGTGCAGAAGAGGAAGCAGGACTTTCAACAGCCCCATCAGCAGCATCATAGTGCCGATGATGAGGTCGACACTTCGAGACCTTCTGCAGTTTTTACGCCGACAGGTGGTCGTCAGCACACGTTGACCATCGCACTGTCTGGCAGTGTTATAGCAAAGTAGGTGACAGAAATTTTCTTTTCCTCCATGGGTTGTACCTTCCCTCGGTACAACATTGTTCCAGCATCGGAGCAGAAACACTTTCCTTATTCCCGATCTACTTCTCAGCTCTCTCTTTCGCCAATCACTTGGTTGCAATTGCCTTATAGGATTGGTCGGATTGCTTGTCTATACTGCCCAGTGTTATAGCTTCCTTCCACGTCACCTATAGCCCTCTAACCCTTTCTTTCTTTACCGCCTCTGTCTCATCTCAAGGATTCAGCCCTGACCATATCTCACAGCGCTCAATCACATGATCTGAAGACCATGATGGCCGCCCAGGTGGCGCGAGCCTGTGCCGTTTTCCAGGTCGATGAGATTGTCGTCTTCAACGATGGCCAATCACAAAATGGAGCCCGTCCACGGAAAGGATTCGAGGGAGACGGCTACACGGGCTATTCAGACCCTGACGACTTCCTATATCACGTCCTCAGCTATCTGGAAACACCCCCACACCTCAGGAAGACACTTTTCCCTATGCACCCCAATCTGAGAACCGCCGGCGCCATGCCAAGTTTGGATATGCCGCACCATCTCCGCGCGAACGAATGGTGTCAGTACCGAGAGGGTGTGACGATAGGCCCAGATGCCGCGTATGCAGAGCCTCAGCACAAGCGCAGCAAGGGTAGCAAGGGCAACGCCGTCTCAACTCTCGTTGATTGCGGTCTGCCTGTAAAGACGCGTATCCCAGTCGAGGTACCGCCTGGATCGCGCGTCACTGTAAAGTTTGGATCTGCTGATGAGCCTCAAATGGATGGCTATACACCCTTGGACGCCGACGCCGTTTCACCCGACACCCCGAGAGAAGAGACCGGCTACTATTGGGGCTACTCAACAAGAATGGCGTCTTCACTTTCGGCAGTATTCACCGAGTGCCCTTACGATGGCGGCTACGACATTAGTTTCGGTACATCCGAGCGAGGCATCACATTAGCGTCTCTGTTTGACTCGTCGGAGAACGATCCCGATGTACCACCAGTGCCTAAACAGTGGAGGCATATGGTTATCGTTTTCGGCGGTGTCGCAGGTCTCGAGGTTGCCCTCAAGGCAGACAAGAACTTGACGTCGAAGGGCGTCACGGAAGCCAAAGACGTATTCGACTACTGGGTCAATCTCGTGCCTCAGCAAGGAAGCAGAACAATCCGCACAGAAGAAGCGGTATGGCTGGGATTGATGGGATTGCGCACAGTAGTGCAGGACCGGCAAGAAGCCGTGTAAACGGGCTAATCGAAGATTGCATCAGTCGGGATCGTGTTATTGACGAGGCCGAACAAGCCGAATCAAAGGCCACATGGTGCGGCCAGCCTTCCCTGGGGTCTGCGGGGCGGGAGCAAACCTGTTTCTCTATCATGTACCTTTCTATAGCGCATCGATGCCTGCACTACCGTTGGATGGTACATGACTTGTACATTGTCACTACATCAAGTCCATGCTCCAGATTGTCCAAAATAACGATGAGTCGATGGCATGAGCAAGTGTGGATATCCCATCATTGGATCATCCAAGGATATGCAGGGCGGCTCGCTAAATAATGATCCGGCGCTCTTGGTCGACCTGAGATGATGCGTGTGGGGGCCATCCTAAGAGCTTTGAGGGCACATCCCTAGCTGTTCGTATTAAATCAGATCATGAGACTTTAGTTGATCAACTAATCAGCCTATAGCTCTCTTTAATAAGCCTGCCTGAAGCAGGAAATGGTATTGTCGAGATCGGAGTCGAAGGATTCGTAAAGCGTGGAGCGTGGATTTTAGGTTCTGGAGCACTTCCCGAACGAACAAAGTCGACGCGAAGTGCAGCATCGTGAAAACGCGGCCATGTCTCCGCCGGTCTCCACAAGTTCGTGTTGGCAGACGACCAAGCACGACCGAGTTAGCGCATCCACCTTCTCTCAACCTCTTCGTGCAGCACGACAAACCCATGAGTCAAGTTTCTGGTTTTGAGAGATGTCTTGAGACCCTGGAGTCGGCGACTCCGGAATGATGCATAGCATCAAATAGCTCTAGGTCTCAGATTCGAGTTTTGGAAATTGGGGGTCATCCGCATGCAACTAATTCGTGCAGCGGATGATTCGTGACGTGCTTCGATATTAGGCTTGATCAGAGTTACTAACTCAACAGTTTGTAACTAGTTACGAACCTGTTACAAACTGTTACAAACCACTTTGTAACGCCGAGGTACAGCCTCCCCCGCGCTGCCTGTTAGTTGTACCCGCAATCAGCGTTTTTAGGTGATATTCGGCCATTTCACAGTACAGAAACTAGGTCGATATGGGCAAATTTGGACAACTTATATTTATTCGATGATAAATGGATCTTAACTGTTGTTCCATAAGGCAATTAGCAGCAGCAATTTGACGTCCTCTTCCTCTATATATATGATGTTATAGCTTATTTCTCTAAGAGCATACGTTCGTAGTCCTATATGTTTGCTACCGTAGGCATAGAAGAGGTAATGTTTCGAGGGGTCTAAGATAGCGTAGCGAGACCTCCTAGCGTAGAGCTTCTAATTAAGAACTATAAGTTAGCCGGTAGAGAACTCTAAGAGCTCTAAGGAGGTGTTACTAGTTACGAGATCTAAGAAGGTTAAGACTTAAAGTTTATAACGACCTTCCGTCGCCTTAGTAGCTTTAGATTATTGTTTAAGCGCAGTGCTAGCCTCTTCTTCGTAGGATAGAACTAAGGATCTAAGTAGAGGTAATCTTAATGTCTTTAAGAGGGTAGTTAAACCTAAGGTAGTAAGGGTCGCGCTTAAGGAATTAGAGGAGGAGGTAGTAGCATAGCGATATAGTCTTCGAAAGGGAACTCGAGCTTAATAGAAGCGGTATAAGCTACTAGAATAACGACTGCTACTTAGTTAATAAGGTCGTCTAAATAGACTGTTTCTTCGCGGTTAATCTGCTTAATGTCTTCGTTTTAAATAGCTCGTTCTTTAATAGGGTTGTTCCGCGTAGCAAACCTCTTAGATCGCCTCTTAATCTACGTAAGTTTCTAGTCGTTAGTAATAAGTGCCTTACGTCGATCGAGTACGCGCGAGTTTATATAGACATTATAGAGCTACGAGGTAACCGGTATCGACATCTTTACGCGGAAGGTATTCTAAATGTAATTCATTACTAAAAAAGAGCGCTCTAATAGTACTAAGTTCGCCGGAGTGACGGCGAGGCGACCTACTAACTTTGCGAGCTCCGAAGCACTAAACTTATTAGCTAACAACTAAAAGGCTAATAGCTAGAACCGTATAGCATTAGTCTAGAGCTCTACGCGCGCAAAGGGACTAGATTGCTCGAAGTAGTTAGTAAGTTAACCCTAAAACTTCATTTAATCGATGTTGTTAATGCTAACATAAGTGTTAATAAATCTAAGAGTAGCGGCCTACTCCTCTTTAGTCTACGCTACCTTATCGAGTTAGTAGTTAAGAAGGAAGGCGGCATAGTAGATGTTAGTTGTTTAGATAGCTATACGCTTATCGACCTTCTCGAGCACCTCCTCCTTATAAGGTATATTAGATCCTACTATTTCTGCGCGCAACTATCGCTATTAAGGAATAACTATACCGATAGTTAACTAGTCGTTTTTAGATAGCTTTTAAGCGAAGTAAAAGGGTTTAATTAGGTCTTAAAGGCTCTAAACTCGAGCCTACTACCTCTCGTCATTAATGAGCTTCTTAACATTAGCATTAGTAATTATGCCGTACGAGGACGCTAATTTAAGTACTAATCTATTCTTCGAGAGGCCATTAACCGCCTCGAAGTAGGACCCCTAATAAGTAACATACGCTATTACGAACGTAGTTAGATTCTTACCTTCTATCTACGCGATTTAAAGGAGCAATTGCTAGACCTTATTAGATGCGCGGAAGAAGGTAAGGACTATATTCACCTCTCGGATTAGCTTAGAGTAGAAGCTAATAGATGTTTCGTAGTCTAGATCTATATAGTCTTTTATGCTAAGTTAAAGGCTATAGTTGTCGTAAAGGACGTAGAACACATGCGTAGTCGCCGGGTCTTATTAGAGCGTAGTATAGAACCCTCTCTACGTACTATAAGTATCTATATAGATGCTGTTCTATTTGCCTAAGTTACCGGCAGTTAACTAACGCACCTTCTTAGTAATTATATCTCGTAACTACTCGCTACCTACGACGACTTTACTAGTATTAAACGACTCGATAAAGAAGGCCTACCTAAGCGTAGTATTAACGCTTAGATTAACTATACGGTCTCGATTACGAGCTCTAGATTTATCGGTTATGACATTAATCTACCTCTTAGCACTAACAACTTTTATAACCTCTATCGTTACTTAATCTAAGCACTCCTTAAGAAGGTCGCTAGTAAGGCGAGCACGCGTAGGAGGTAAGTATTTAAGTGTCGGATTAAGCGCCTTAAGTAGCTTAAGCAGCTCTAGATTTAACTAATAAATGTTAAAGGGTAGTCCTCCTCGATAAATCGACATAGCAGCTAGTCTATCTAACTTATGTCGATTAACTTAAGTAGGCGAAGAGGCCTCGCCCTTGCTAGCGCGATATACGCTAACTACCCTCGCTAACTTCCCTTAGAACTTGCCCTTAAACTCATTAAGAGCTAGAACACTAACTTTAATCGCTTAAATAAATAGCTCGTAGCCTAAGAGGTGTAGTTCCCTTCGACTCTAGTTCTTATTCTTCCTACGCTAATTTAGACACTAATTATAGTTATAATAGCTACCTTCCTTAGCGCTAAACTGTACGCTAACAGCATAAGCTAGTCGACCGCTATTATTTGCTATGTTCTTGTCGTTATATAGCACTTTAAAGCTCGAGCTTAGAGCGAGCGAGCTTAAGAGGCCCGAGTAGGGTACCTCGGCAGTTAGTAACTCTAATTTCTATAGTTTTTAACAGGTGTTACAAACTAACATGTTATAAACTGTTAGAAACTGTTACTTAAGCACCCCTATTCGATATGCGATTAAGATTAGATACCTTAGAATTTAAATCATTGTTACGTTAGCGTAGAGGAGTAATAAGGATAAGATAGTAGGGGCTAGCGGTACTTACTAACCGTAGACGAGAGCCGAGATAGATCCTCTTAGCCCGCGATGCCGTACTATTAGCTAATAGACATTAGGGGGGAGATAGGCAATCGTAGATTATAGGTCTATACGGTAGTTTACGGCATATAAGCCTTAAAACAAGGTTAAGAAGAGAGCGCAGCAAGGGACATAATATACGTAGCAACGGTCGTATATAATACCCTTACGTATATACTAGCCGGCCAGGTAGAGAAGCTAGCTACCCCTCCGATTTCATTACCTCGAGTTTAACCCTAATTATCTTAATAACTACTCGACAAAATTTATTGATTAATAGCTATAAATGATCGTTACATATACGGCTTTAATCTCTACGCTCTCATTTTGTCGCGCTAGCGTAGTGCGGCTCGTAGTTTCGCCGGAGCGTTAGCTAGTTAGTATTTCTCTTATATAGCTTTAATTGTCTTCTAGTCGACGAGGTGTTTAAAGCGCGGTGCTTATATACGCATAAGTAGCTTCTCTAATACAAGGTCTATAATTGTCTTGTTCTTAGACTTAAGTTTAAGTTGTAGTTTAGCTAATTTAATAGCTTAAGTTTTAAAGGCCTTATTAGCTTTGCGACACGCTCGCTTTAATCTATGATTTTGATCCTTAACACTAAGATCTGTACGCGCGGATAAATCCTTAAGGTATTAAGGTACTTAATGTAAGTGTTAAGGAGTATTAAATAGGCTTAAGATAGGAGGTGGTTATAGTGTTATAGGTCGTTTCCTAACTTCGTCGCGCGAAATGACGGATTCTAGGTTCTATAGCACTAAACTAGCAGTTTTAAAGCATTTGTGCATACTCTTACTATTAATCTTCTCTATACAAGCCTCGTAATAGATTTTAAGGAAGTCTTTCTTCTTAGTTAGTGCTCTATTGCTCGAGTGTTATAGGGCTTTAAGTTTTAAACGATATTTTGTTTTAAGGGGTGAAAACATGGCTAGATCTAGAGGCTAAAGTACGTCGCTTATATAAGGTAGTAGTCTTATACATATGACCTTTGCCTTCTTACATTTAAGCTTAAATGTAGCAGATACATGGCTTTTATAGCTATCGTAGACCAAAATCCGGTGTACCTATAGATAGGGCTTTGTTTAGGGTAGAAACACCTTATCTAGCTAGTATATAGCTATCTTATTGTTCGTCTAGGCCTTATTCGAGTGCGTGTACTTAAAAGGGGGTATAGGCTCTAGAAACCAGTTAAGAATATCGCTCTTTCCCTTAAAAATAATGACTAGTTTAGGTAAGAAGCCGCCCGCTAAGATACACTTAATAATAGACACCTATTCCCTAGTTTCTAACGAAGTAGTTCTAGTCTACTTACGCTTACGTCCTCTCTTAGTCTTCTTAGCCTCTCCTAGCACCTGGTAGCTCTATGACATGCCTAAGCTAAGGCCATATTTATTAATATTGTGTATATTTACTAGCTAGACCTTAAAACGCTTCATCTCGTACTTAAACAACTTAAACTAGGCCCGTACTACCTCCTCGGTAGCCTATTCAATTCTCTTAGATTCTTAAGGCTTCCTAATTAAGGAATTAACCCTTAGATTACGATCAATAAAGCCTAGATGCTACTTCTATCTAATTGTTCAATAGATCCCCTCGTTAGCTAAAATAGCTTCGGCCATTTTGTAAACACGATCGGGCGTAGGAGCGTTATGTTAGCAGTCTAGATTAACTATCTAATTAGCTAGTTCGTACTCTTATTTAGGAGACAAGAGCTGTTTATTTATGTATGATAATCGGCGTAGTAGAACACCCTTATATCAAGCCTATACAACTAAGCGAATATAGCTATATTTACGCGCGGCCGCGTTTAGTGATTTCGTAGAACCGGTACGATACGACTCTAGGGCCAGCTAAATCTTTTCCTCTTTCAAATCATCCATGGCGACGTGAATTAGTCGAGAAACGAGAGGTTAAAGTTGTAGAGGGGGGGGG